>Ga0183101_1000228_pt1 | contig 104204 bp, 84 predicted proteins | sample Biomet3_FD_127790 | JGI IMG/M metagenome (GOLD analysis project Ga0183101, IMG submission 127790) | Microbial communities from bioreactor (seeded with sewage sludge) at LBNL, California, USA - Biofuel metagenome 3 | ecosystem: Engineered > Bioreactor > Anaerobic > Unclassified ... | reverse complement strand
ATCCGATGACTACCCGCTCTAATACTCCCATCTTCTTCAAAGTGGGAGTAAAGAGCGGCTACGTCCCTGGATTCGTTCAACTAAGAATCAGGTGGGGTTTGAAACCCCATCTGATTCAAGTTTCACTTCATATTTTCCTTCTCATCTACTAATTGAAAACTGTTGTAAAATTGATACTTCTTTGTTGTTTCATTAATTTAGTAGAAATACTTTTTAAATTATTAATTGTTATTGTATAAGACGTATTAGTATCATAATCGTTTTTAGGTTGTATTAGAAAACTCTTCTTATCATTTATAACAGGTACTAAGTTTATTTTTACGTTCTTCTTCGTTGTATTGTTAAGTACAGTTACATTACTGTTTGTTAAAGTAGAATAGTCAATTTCTTGTGTCATAGTTACCTTCCATTTTTTATCTATCGGAACATCGGTTGTAAGTTTTGCAATAACGGCTTCCGCACTGGTTAACTTACTGTAATTAGCTACTAAGGATTTCTGATCTAAAGTTAACCTCTCATAAGAAGCTCTTGCATTAGCTACAACATCTCTATAAGAAAGCGTTATATTTGAAGGCAATGCAGTAATCATATCGCTTGTTTCCTTTGGTATAGTCGAATCTATTTCGACTAGATTTGCAATTACACTTGCAGCTGTATTTGAGCCTATAATGTCATTTATATAAGAATCCACTGCTAAGTTATTATATAAAATACTTACATTGTGTGGCCCAGAAGGCATATTTGGTATTGTTAGTATTCCATTCTCACCAATAGTAGCTTGTACAGGGTTACCGTTATCTATATCATAGGTTATTGCTGCATTAGTGGAAACTGAATTTAATCCACTTTTTACTGTAATTGTTGCTGTATATGGATTACAACTGAAATCAGGGGAAATTTTTACTCTTCCCTGATATACAGGATATGAAAAAGCACCACCCTTTTGTGCTGTAAGTTTTGTTATATATTGGGCAGTAACAACATCCAAAGCATTTCCTTCACCTATATTTTTAAGTGATTCGAGCATTGTATAGCCATCACCACCGCCCACCTCAAAATCATTTGAAACTAAAACAATCTTAGTTGACCTATCATTTTTATCAAGTACCTGCTTATCAGAACCATCTGCATTTAGTAAAACAATTTTACTTACTCTACTTGAAACTGGATTTTCAGGGTTGTATTCAAATCTCATTCCTGAAATTTGAGGAAATCGTCCATCAGCACCGCCTATAACTCCTGTTGATGTATCCTTTATCATTATTTTAGAAACACCATTTTCTAGGACTTGATATAATAAAGAAGGCGTTACTTCTTTAAGTGAAAGTATATTACCAAAAGGAAGTACTGTTGTAATCTGTCCTTGATTTATATTGCCTGCTGGAATAGAAGCACGTACTCCACCACCATTTTCTAGTGCAACAACAGGCAGTGAAGCATATTCTGTACCGCTTATTTGTGATTTAGCACCATCAACCATAGCATCTGCTATTAAATCCCCCAAATTTGTTTCTCCAAGTCTTGAAACAGATTGTCCATTAACTGTTCCTGACCAGAATGACGTATTTGTTCTTCCAACTATTTGTGCATATATTGGTTTTTGTGAATCACCTATTTGGTTTGAAAGATTTGCTACACTTTGGTCTGGCTTATAGTCAGTAGTAGCTGTAGCTGCAGATATTAAGCTTTCTGTAGCTGAAACCTTACCATCATTTGTCACAGAAACGTCAACTCTTCCAACACTTGCATTGTTACATCCGGTTTGTGCAATAAGTGTATTATTTATTAATTTGTTTTCAACAGTATGGCTGTGTCCATCTATTATTACATTTATGCCATCAACAGCCTTAGCAATATCTTCACTGATTAGAGAACTTGATGAGTCATTACCCATATGCATTATTCCAACAATTACTGAAGCACCTTCTGATTTTAGTCTACTTACTTCGGATTTTGAAATTTCTATAGGGTCTTCAAAAGTTATGCCAGAAAGACTAGACGGACTTGTTTTATATACAGTTTCTTCAGTAGTAATACCAAAGAAGCCCACTTTTACACCATTAACAGTTTTAATAAAGTCTTGTCCATTATTACTATTTATTCCAGCAAGAAAAGCTTTACCATTATCCATAGTATTTGCAGAAACCACAGGAAAAGAGGCCAGCTTTGCATTGACAATGGCTTGAGCTTTTCCATAATCAAATTCGTGGTTTCCAAGAATCATACCGTCATAGCCTGCTGCATTCATAAGCTTAATTACATCAGCACCTTTACTTAATGTTGCAAAAGGCACTCCCTGTGTTGCATCCCCTGCATCAATAAGCACTGAATTAGGTACACTCTTTTTTATAGCAGCAGTATAGTCAGAACCAATTTGAGTAAGTACAGGTGGCTTTGCATTGTTAAAAGCATCCAATAAATGTCCATGCATATCATTGGTATGAAATATGGTTATTTGTGTAGCCACTTGAATGTCGCTTGCTAGAACAGAAAATTGGATACTGTTAACAACTAATAGCACAGTTAATGCCATTGTAAGTATTAAGTTTTTCTTAAGCAGTTTTTTCATCATCTTTTACTTTTCCCCCTTTTCATAATATATCCTAATATACTAAATTATAACATAATATCAAATCACTAAATATATTATTTACAAAATATTCCACAAATCACTTTGATTTACGCTCTTAGCTTGATATATATTATAATTACACCACCTAAGAATCACTCAGCTTACACAAACCATATCACAAAACCCTTGAAAACTCTAGTGTTTCCAAGGGTTCACAAGCATTTTAGTTCCATCAATCTCATGCTCAATTCTTTTGCTCAGCAATTATAATATTCTTGCTATCCATTAATGACACCTCTGTTAATTTCCATAATTAATTCATTTATCTTATTATAATCTGGGTTATCTGGCAGAGAAGTATGTTCACTAGCATACTTAAAATCTTTTTCATATTTATCTACCATTTCAAAGATTTCGTCATAGGTATATTTACCATTCCTTATATCTAAAAGTAGACCTCTATCCTGTTCTCTATAAGTATTTATTTCTTTACCTTCTAATATTTCTATACCCATTTTTAATAACCTTATCAAATGCATAGAATGCTTTAATAGATGTAGTGTATCCTTTTTATTGTTTCTATGATTTAATTTGTCATAATCATTTAATACCTGAGCCATTTCAGAATACATATTTTTCAAATCCCTTAGTGGATAATGGTTTAAATTAATATCTATAAATATTTCATTTTCAAATCCATCTTTCTCTGATTTATCAATATATAGGTTCAGTATGTCTTTTGTAATATTTTTATATCTATCAGTAAAAGTCATCATCTGCCTATTAATACTTCCTAAAATATGCTTTTCTTTTTCTGGCTGAGGATAATTATCATGTGCTAAAGCATTTTGAAGCCTGCGAAGCTGTTGTGTAGCATACCCACCAAATGAAGAATATGCACGTTTTGATAGAAATAATTTTGTGTTATCTCTTAACATTTTTCCTTCCTTTGAACAAATAAATAAATGCTCCTCCTTTGTCCCCAATAACTCTATAGTATTAGGATTAGCATTAACAAGTAAATTAACTATTTGTTTTAAAGGATATATAGTTACATCTAATTCTCGGTTTTCAATTGGTTTATCGTAGCAATTCATAGTTAATAGTTCTTCTTTGCTATTTAAATAAATTCCTCTTAAATCAAAATCACTCATATGTTCCTCAGTATTTACGTTTGTCCCATAAGCATGACTTCCACCGGTAGTTAGCAGTATTAAGTTTTCATTTAACCTTTTATCTTCTCTTAAAAAATCATATTCCTTGCCACTTATTTTCTTTTTCATTTCTTCCGCATTCATCTAATCACATCCTTGCCATAATAAACTAAGCCTGAAAACTATCCAATATTTATTTTATGCATATATTTATACCTTATCCATAACCGTAAAGAGTTAATTTAATTACTATATTAACTGCTTTTTCTTATTTGTAAGTTTTAAATTAAGATCCAAACACCTTTTATAAGAGTAATAACAAAAACTCATTCCCAAAAGCTCTGCTGATACTAAAATTGGTACTAATCCTACTATAGAAATATTATTATCTTCAACTAAATAATAATAAACAGATGGTGTGCAGGAGATAGCTCCTATTATTATAAACACTGATATAAATGCTAGTTTTGCATTCTTTTGTTTTATGTCAAATATATATATGAAAACAAGTCTAGAAATTGTTCCAATAACGCCTCCAAGCATTGAAGATATAACTATTATGACTACAGCTTCACTGTTCATATTTATAGCTGTTACTTGAACCATACCAACAAATAATCCAATTAATATGGATATTAATAAATTAAATAAGAAATCCTTTAAATTCTCTTTCATAATCAAAACACCTCAAAACCCAAGAAATTTTTTGAAATCATTTAAATACTTTCGTGTAACATATACTTCTTCATCTATATCCATGATTTTTAGTATAAGCTTACTATTAAACCAAGAAATAATACGATCTACCTTCGCTATATTTACAATGAAACATTTACTTACTCTTATAAAGCCTTTATTTTCTAACTTTTCTTCCAATTCATAAAGCTTTTCCTTCACTTTATATTTTTTATCCTTTGTCATACAAAAAACATCATTGCCCATGGCTTCAAAATAATAAATGTTATCATAAGTCAATACTTTAAGCTCATCCTCTTCACATCTTCCTGTGATTATATTTTTAAACTCTTCTTTACTTACTGACATTTCATCTAAATAATCAATTAAAACATTTATAGTTTCCATATCAAAATATATGCCTATTTTGCCTTCTTCTAAATCAAATCCTTTTTGAATGATACACACCTTAGCATCTTTATTAATCTTTATTTTACGATTAGTAAGAATTTCTTCTAATATTCTTCTAATATTTTCTGAACAAATTAAATCCATCTCCATGCTAAAACCTCATTTTTAGGTACCCTTAACCTTCTTAATAATATTTTCAAACTTCTGGAAAAGCTGTTGGAATCATAATAGATGCTGTTATTCCTAAAATTACTAATATATTTGCAATTATAACAGTATTAATATTATGTCCTGTCAATTCTAAAAAAAAGTTAACCAAATAAATTATTGCCCATATTTTGGTTATTAAAATATTGACTTCTATAAACAATGGGGATTTTCCAAACTCTTCTTCATATCCACTTCTAGCTTCATACATAGTATAAGGTTTTTTTAACATAATAGAAGCAAATCCCATTAAAGAAAGTAATATATAAGAAATTAAATTTTTATTTTCAAGAACAAAATCTATATTAAAATAAAAATATAAAATATTAGAAATAACAAAGTAAAATAATAATACATAGGACATAATTCCTACATTTTTATTTATCATATTTCTTATAAATAAGATTAAAATAGAAAGTAAGCCTAAAATCAATCCCATTTTACTTGAAATACTCCAAAGAAGCATCAGAGGGACAAAACCTAATGTTACATTTAAGGTCGCTTTCAAACTATTAGCCATTAGTTTACCCCCTATCTTTTTTAAGAGATTTTTTATGGCCAGTAATCATATAGTCAATCATATTTTTCTGTACTTCTTTCCTAAATCTTTCTTTTCCCATGAAATATCTCATAACTTTCCCCTGCATTTTCTGTTTAAAGGATATTTTTTTCATCATTCCATTTTTTTTGTAGTATTTATAGTCAGCTGCAAATATAGCTCCTAAGTCTCCTTCTATGGCATCAGCAAACAATTTTCTGGAAGCTACGCCTAAAAAAGTTTCTGGTTTAAAATAATTTCTTTCACAGTAACTTACACCCATTTTAGCAAAAGTATATATTTGTTTATCTATAGTATCATTATCTTCACTTTCATCAGTAACAAATCCAATTAAGTTTCTATCTTCTCCAGTATATAATTCTAGTATTTGTCTTAAATTCTGATGTTCACTTAATTTACCTGAAATCATATAACCTATTTGCTTACCTTTTAAGAACGGAATATGAGTATAACAAAAGCTTCTGTCATAATAAAGCTTAAAACGTGAGGATAAATATCTATCCTTTATAGTTCCGGCAAAAATAATTATATCTCCATTTTTAATAATATAATCTAAAAATTTTCGATAACCATCTTTATCATGATAAACACATATATTTTCTGCAGCACACCTACAACAGCCTAAACAAGGACCTTTTATATCTATATCATGAAGATTAAATACTTCTACTGGATTTTTAAAATAACTTTTATACTTATCAATCATTTCATTAAGATTGTTATCTTCTTTTTCTGCATCTGTTACAATAATTATTTTTTTAGCTGTATCTATAAATTTATCTGTTTCACCTGACTTGTATTTAAAGGTGCTTTTACTTAAGGGTTTAAATAATTTATTAGTAGTTAGTCTTTCATTAATATAAATCAGTAAATTTTCAAAGAATAATTTAAGTTCCTTTCTTCCCTTTTCTTTTGTTAAATCCTGCATTTCATGTGATAGGTATTCTACATAGTTCATACCTAAATCCTCACAGATTCCCCTCATATAATTATGCGCATGAATATCTGCATAATGAATGGATGTAGAAAACACACTAGTATATTTTCCTGAAAAATAATCTGTTAGGTTATTTTTAAATATTAATTCAATAAATCTTTTATAATAGGAAGGTACTAAAGTATGATATAGTGGAAAAGCCCATATGATGGCATCTGCCTCCTGAATTTTTTTACAAAAATTCTCTAATTGCCTTTTATTTTCTTCATATTTTTTTATTTCCTTTATAATGTGTACACTCTCAAATTCATGTTTTTCATAGTTTTGCTCTAAATATTTCATTGATTGCATTGTAACACTTTTTTCTGACTTTGGACTTCCATTTAAAATAATTATTTTCAAAACCAACACCTCCTGCTCTTTCATAATTTTATTTTATTAAATTTGGCAAATTAAAACTATGGATTTCTTTTAAGATGCAATATGGAGTGTGTAAGATACATTTACTTTAGTAGCTAAAATACAAAGAGATGGTGGCACGTTATGATGAAACTGCTGTCCATAATAAACTTTATCTGCAGTATTCTTCTCATTACATTTCACCCAATTCAGATTATAAGATTGTTGTCGAACCTCAAGTTAGTCTTACTATTAGTATATATGGAATTTGCAAGTAGTAAAAAAACTTGTATTGTGTTATTATGAATATAAAATTAAAAATTTACTTTTTTGGAATAATTAAAGAAATTTTGCTTTCAGATAGATTTTGATATGTTAACTAGGGAGGAACTATGGAAAATTTAGAATTAAAAGACCTTAAACCATGTGATGTTTTATTGTGCAGAGGCGAAGGATTTATTTCTGATATGATTGTTCTTTTGAGTAGTGGTACTTACAGTCATTCTGTATTATATGCAGGAAAAATTAATGGTCAGCACTGTGTTATACAAGCAACTGCCAGAGGCGTAGTTTGTGATCCTATTGAAAAAATTAGTGAGGAAACTTTTACTGACGTATTTCGTTTTAAGAAAGACGGTCATACTTTAGGTGAATCAGCATATCCCTTTGAGCCTATTGAAAAAGTAGGATTGGATTATGTAAATTCAGGTATTAAGTATGCTTATGATCATTTAGTATTACTTGCTGCACTTGCTGCTACACGTAATATACCTTTAGATCCTTTGAGCAAGAAGATATTGAGAAGCATTTTAGATAATGCAGCAAACTTTATTTTTAAATTGATTGATGAAGGCAAAACGCCTATGGTATGCTCAGAGCTTTTATACAGATGTTTTGATGAAGCAGATAATGATAAAAAATATCAATTAAGTATATCGGAAGAAGTTATAAATTGCTTGTTTGCAAATGTACAAAAAAACTCTCAGGAAACAGACTTAACTAATAACTCTGCCCTTCAGGAAGAAAAAGAGTTTCAGGACGCAAAAGAAAAGTTTATAGAGGCATTGAACAAAGCAAAGCAGAAGGAGCAGCTGTCCATAGTAACAGAAGCAGAAACATACAATGCAATACCTGTTGTTTCAGCTTGTGTGACCCCAAAAGATTTAGAGGACTGTAGGGATTTAATTAAAATTGGAAGACTAATTTTAAGTTAAACATAAGAAACTAAAAAAGTGCTTCAACTGTTAGAACCAAGCAAATATAACATATATCTTGCTTGGTTTTATTTGATATTAATATAAAAAAGGCATAATATGTTTTTTGGTAATAATGGAGAGGAAAAAAGTGAATTTTAAAGTGATTTTGAATAAATTCTTTAATAATTTGGAGAAATATTTTGCATATATAATTTTGTTTGCTGGTATAGTCGGATTAATCGCATTATTTATAGGTAAAGATAATTGGAGCAGTAAGAAAATGCCGAAGGCTGAAAAAGGGGTATTGAACCTTACAGATTGGGATTTTCAAAAGGATGGGAGGATAAGCCTCAGTGGTGAATGGGAATTTTATTATGGTAATCTTTTAACTTATGAGGATTTTCACAATAAAAAAAACAAGCCCACTATGTCTGGGTATATTAAGGTTCCTGGTAAATGGGATGGATATTCTATAAATGGAAAAAACATAGATGGTATTGGGTATGGAACTTACAGATTGAAGGTGAAACTTAACGGTGAGAATGAGAATTTAATGGAAGGTATAGATATATATTATAAAATGCTTTCATATAAATTGATAATTGACAATGAAGTTGTGTGCACAAATGGAACTGTAGGAAAAGATAAAGGTAGTTCATCTCCAGAAATGAAAGAGAGAATTATAGGTTTTAAACCATCAGAAAGAGAATTTGAAATTATTTTGCAAGTATCAAATTTTAATTTTTCCAGTGGAGGTATACGTTCCCCGATATATATGGGAGATTATAAAGATATAACCTATGAGGATAAAAGTTCCTCCTTAAAAGATATGTTTATATTTGCATGTCTTGCAATAATGGGATTGTATCATATTGTCCTGTACATATTTTTACCAAAGAAAAAATATACTTTATATTTTGGATTAATTTGCATAATATCAGCAATAAGAACAATGTTTATAGGTGAAGCATTACTAATTCAGAATTTTTTACCAATGAAATATGAATTATATCAAATAGTCAATTATGGAGGTACTTCTGCAAATATTTTAGCTATGGCAAAATTCTTTTATGAGATTTACCCAGAGGAGTTTTCAAAAAAAATTTTAGTATTTATTAATGCATACTATATGTTTTTTATATTGGTTTTAGTGATTTTCCCATACGAAATTATTGTAAAAACTTCGGATATAAATAATGTTATTTTAATACTTGATGGATTATATTTTTTAAAGGTTCTTGCAAAAGCTGTTTTAAATAAAAGAGAAGGTTCATATATGCTTTTAAGTGGTATGGGAATTTTATTTATTACTGTTTTAAATGATATTTGGTATTCCAACGGTAAAAGCAATACAGGATTTTATGGATTAAGTTCTTTGGGAATTGTGATATTTATATTCATACTGGCAGCAATGCTTTCTAAAATTTTTTCTGATGCTTTTTTAAAAGTTGAAAACTTATCGGAAAAACTTATGTCATTAGATAAAATGAAGGATGAATTTTTGGCAAACACATCTCACGAATTAAGGACACCTTTAAACGGAATAATTGGAATATCAGATTCACTGACTTCAGGAGTTGCCGGAGAATTACCACCGATTTTAAAAAGAAATATTGATATTATCTCTTCCAGTGCCAAAAGATTAAGCAGCCTTGTAAATGATATTTTAGATTACTCCAAACTTAAACATAAGGATATAGAATTAAACATAAAACAAATGAACCTCAGAAATGTTGTAGATGTGGTACTGACAGTTTTCAATACTTCAATGCTTCATAAATATAAAAAAGTGTCTCTTAAAAACAAAATACGGTCGAACATCTCCAAAGTGTATGCAGATGAAGATAGACTTTATCAAATTATTTATAACCTAATAGGTAATGCTGTTAAATTTACCCATAAAGGTAAAATTTCCATAAGTGCACTGGAAAAGGGAGATTTTTTGGAAGTTTCTGTGTCCGATACAGGTATAGGTGTACCAAAAGACAAGCTGCAAGACATTTTTAAGTCCTTTGAACAGGCTGATGCTTCTGTCTCAAGGGAATATGGTGGAACAGGTCTTGGTTTGAGCATTACAAAAAAATTAGTAACCCTTCAGGGAGGAGAGATTTATTGTCAATCGGAACTTGGGAAAGGGTCAACTTTCATCTTTACCCTTCCTTTGTGTAAAGAAAAAAATACTGTTCATTCAAACTATCCAGATATAAAAAACAATAAAATTTTTAATTTTACGGAAGAAGCGCCAATTGATTTTCATTTCGGAATACAGCCTGAAAGTGGCAATTTAAAAATTCTTGTGGTAGATGATGAAATGGTAAATTTACAGGTGATGATGAATTTATTATGCCTCTATGGTTATTCAGTAAACACTGCTTTAAGTGGAAAAGATGCATTAAAACTTATTGAAAGTGAAAAATTCGATCTTGTTATATTGGATGTTATGATGCCTAAAATGTCAGGTTATGAAGTGTGCACAATCATAAGAAAAAAGTTCTCCCTTATGGAACTTCCGGTAATCATGCTTACAGCTAAAAGTCAGCTTTCGAATATATGCATGGGATTTCAGTGCGGGGCTAATGATTATGTAATTAAGCCTTTTGAAAAAGAGGAATTACTGATGAGGATAAAAACTTTAATAACCATGAAAAATGCCGTTAAATTATCAATAATGGATGGTCTTACAGGTGTGTTCAACAGAAGGTATTTTTTTGAACTTGCAGAAGGTGTTTTAGAAAAGTATAAAAACAGTAAAGATCCATTTTCAGTTATAATGTTGGATATAGATTATTTTAAAAAAGTAAATGATACTCATGGACATGCTGCAGGTGATAAAGTGTTAATAGAAGTAGCCCGAGAGTGCAAAGAAATTTTAGGAAAAGAATATATTTTTGGACGCTATGGTGGAGAAGAATTTATAGCAATACTTCCAAATACGGATTTATGTACTGCTGTAAAATTTGCTGAAGCCATTAGGAAAAAGATAGAAGAACATCCTGTTAAAATAGATGACTCAGAGGAACTAAATGTTACTTTAAGCTTAGGAGTTGCCGAGGTAAAAGACGAATCAGAGGAACTACAAAATATTTTCAACAAAGTAGATTCAGCTTTATATGCTGCAAAAAGAAAAGGCAGAAATCGTACAGAAACCTGTTAAATTTAATTAAGAATCACTTATATCCATGGGAATGATGGAAAACTCAGGATCTATCCTTTTCATATAATTTAATTAATTGAACACAAACCTATTTTTTCCTGAAATAACCCTCAAAAACAGTGTATTCTCCACAAAAATACACTGTTTTTAATCATTCTCCTACATCTCCAAAAGCTCCCACTGTCTCCTCACTCTCTCCTTCACAAGCTCCAAAAAACTCACTGGCCCCAACACCCTTATAACTGGACCAAAGGATAAAATGCGTATTAAAAGTTCATTTTCATCCTGCTTATCATAGTATATATAACTTATATATTTATTCGTTTCTTCATCATACTCTGTCCTCTTCTCATAGCTTGCAAAATGGAGCATAACACCTTTCCACTGCATTTCTTTCCTTAGATATTTCTTATACTCAATTCATTTTTATTCTTATCCTACACCTATATAACAAAAATATTATGTCTTTATATGTAGTCAGGCTCCATAACCTACTTATTTTTCCAAATAAAAACAAAATATGCCATATTTTTGCCAGATAGCTTGTATTTGTTACTCAAATTTGATAAGATTTAATTAGTTTTTAATCAAAAATAATATAGGAATAGCATTTAATATTTTATTAAAAAAGTGGTGATATTATTGTTGCATTTATTAGAAAAAATAAAGTCATACTTCCGTAAAAATATGAAAATAGATAAAGATATAAACTACTACCTAAATTCTAATTATGAGATACATCCATATTCTGAATCTATAAGAATTGCACTTATTTATGGAGTGGTAGGCGCATTATGGATTTTATTATCTGATGAATTTTTGAGTAGAATTGTTAGCAATGTTGCTTCATATAAAAAACTGGCTACATATAAAGGATGGGCCTATGTAGTTATAACTATGATGTTAATTTATACACTTGTTCTAAAAAGACTTATTCTCTTTGAAAAAGCAATTAAAAAAATTTATAATAACTTTGAGGAGTTAAACGCTGCTAATGAAGAATCAATAGCCTTAGAAGAAGAACTAAAGCAACAATTTGATGAATTAGAAATGCATAGAAATGCACTTATTATTAGTGAGGAAAGATATGAATTAGCAGTTGAAGGTGCTGATTGTGGTATCTGGGATTGGGATATAAAAAATGGTATACACTATATTTCACCGAAATGGAAGATTTATCTTGGTTATTCTGAAAATGAACTGGATAATACTTTTGACGCCTGGTTAAGTTTACTTCACCCTGATGAAAAAGAGTCTGTTTTATCAAAGGTGAATAATTATATTTTATCAAAGACTGACTCATACGAGAACATATACAGAATGCTATGTAAAGATGGAAATTACAAATGGGTATTAAGTAAGGGTAAAGCAATATGGAATTCAGATGGTAAAGCTATTAGATTAGCTGGATCCTTTACAGATATTTCTGAACAAAAATTTATAGAAAATAAACTTAATATATTAGCTTATTACGATACATTAACAGAATTACCTAATAGAGTGTTATTTGAAATGAAAGTGAATGATTTAATAAATGAAAAAAATGAATCTAATACAAAATTTGCTTTGATTTATATGGATTTAGATAATTTTAAACATATAAATGATACTTTAGGACATATATCAGGGGATTTGTTTCTAAAATATATTTCTAATATATTAAAATGTCAATTAAAAGCTCCTGATTTCGCTGCAAGATTAAGTGGGGATGAATTTGCCATTATCTTTAAAAGCATTAATGATAAAAATGATGTTATTGATAAAATACAAGTTTTATTGAAATACTTAAGAAAACCATGGATGCTTGATAACCAAGAATTCTTTATTTCCTTTAGTATTGGAATTGCAATGTATCCAGAACATGGAGATAATTTATCTTTATTGCTTAAAAACTCTGATATAGCTATGTATTGTGTTAAGAAAAATATGAAAGATCATTATTGTTTTTATTCAGATGAAATACAAGAGAAAAATCTAAAACAGATAAGAATGGTAAATGAACTTAGACACGCTATTGATAACGAAGAATTTGCTCTTGTTTATCAGCCAATAATTAATTTGAATAGTGGGAAACTAATTGGTGTAGAATCCCTGGTAAGATGGATTCATCCTATAAAGGGAGTAATTTCTCCAATGGAATTTATTCCATTGGCTGAAGAAACAGGGCTTATTCATGAGATAGGTAAATGGGTATTAAAGACAGCCTTATTCCAAAAGAAAAGCTGGGAAGAACAGGGATATCCCCATATAAAAATGTCAGTAAATATTTCGGGGAAAAGAGTTACCAATAATGATCTTATAAATGAGGTTAGAGAGTTAATATTAAAAACAAATTTAAAATGTGATGAAATTCAGCTTGAAGTAACTGAAACAGCAGTTATGGAAGACATAAATGCATCAACTAGGGTTCTAAAAGAACTAAGGGATATGGGAGTTAAGATTGCTCTTGATGATTTTGGTACAGGATACTCTTCATTAACATATTTGGAAAGGCTGCCAATAGATATTGTTAAACTTGATAGAAATTTTATTAAAGGCATTTCAAATGTAGCACAAAGTAATGTAATAGTAGAATCAGTTATTAAGCTTACACATGATTTGAATTTGGGGATAGTTGCAGAAGGAATAGAGACTAAAGACCAATTAGAATTTTTAAAATTGAATAATTGTGATTATGGGCAAGGATATTTATTTAGTAAACCTGTTACAAGCGAAGAAATTGAAAAATTATTGCTATCAAACCAAGTTTATGTGCAATAGTAACTAAACTCATATCAAAGGATTTTTAAAGTAAGCAAAACTCTATTTAGTTAAATAAAATTTATAACTAAATAGGGTTTTTTATTACTAAAATTTTAAAATCTCTGATTTTTTCACTAATACACTTGAAAAAAATATAAAAAAGTGTTTATAATTAGTTGTTGTACTAATTATTAATATAACAAATTTATTTGATTAGGAGTAATAAATTATGTTTGAATCTTATGACCAAGACATTGGAAGCCTAACAAACAGAACTAATAAAAAATTAATACACTATCTTAATAGTAAACTAGAAAAATTCCAACTGACAACTGAGCAATGGATGGTATTACTGAAACTATCTGAACAAGACAAAATAAGTCAGAAGTTTTTAGCAGAAATTTCAGGTAAAGACCAACCTACTCTAACTAGAATACTTGACATATTAGAAAGAAAAAATTTTATAAAAAGGCACCCCAGTAAAGAGGATAGGCGTTCCTTCGCCATACATATAACAGAGGAAGGGTTAACTCTTTCTAAGAAAGTTGCTCCATTTTTGGAGGAAATATTCAAGGATATGCTTAATGGTATATCTGATGAAAAACTGAAAATATACCAAGAAGTTCTTTTACAAATTGATGAAAATATAAACAATTTAAAATACGATTGGAGGAATTCACTTGAACATGAAAATTGAATCAGCTTCAACAAAATTATGGACAAGAAGCTATATATTTATGCTACTTTCAAATTTATTTATATATTTAGGCTTTTATATGCTGGTACCTACTTTACCTGCATATGCAAAGGCTTGCGGCGGAAGTAATTTAGAAGCAAGTCTTGTTGTAAGTATCTTTTCCATAACGTCTTTACTTATTAGACTATTTACAGGTAATATTATGGATAAAATCGAAATTAAACCTCTAATTTTATTAGGTGGAATAATCCTTGCTGTAACTACTTTATCCTTTATTTGGCTTCCCTTGAATGCAATAATATTAGTTCGTATTGTTCAAGGAATAGGTTGGGGACTTGCCTCCACCGGTGCAGCTGCAATTTTTTCTAATATTGTACCTGAAAATAAACGTGGTGAAGGCATGGGCTATTATTCCCTTTCAATGATAATATCTATGGCTTTATCTCCACTAGTTGCAATAGTAATTATGAATTTATATAGCTTTAAAAATATTGCACTTATATCAATAGCCTTACTAATTATTGGTATATTATTCCTTAAAGGCGTAAAAATGCCTAAAAAAGCTTCTATAAACTCTAAATCAAATAAGAAATTTAACTTAAAAGATTCCTTTGAAAAGAAAGCTGCCTTACCTTCTTTGCTTTGTTTCCTACTTGTAATTACACTATGTGGAGTTATGAGTTATATAATGTTATACGGAAAAGAACTTAAAATATCCTACATTTGGATTTATTTTATTGGATATGTTGCAATGATTTTAATAACACGTCCTTTTGTAGGAAAGATATTTGATAAAAAAGGTCATGCTGTAGTAATAATTCCAGGCTCAATTTCTCTAATCATAGGTCTTATATTGTTGTCCTATGTAAATTCTGTTCAAACACTTATATTAGCTTCACTATTTTATGGTCTTGGATATGGTGCTGTACAACCTTCTCTACAGGCTTGGGCAGTGAATCGTTCACCAGAAAACCGAAAAGGAGCTGCTAATGGAACTTTCTTATCTTCCATGGATTTATCCTATACCGTCGGCTCAATTCTTCTCAGCTCTATTGCTGAACACAAAAACTATGCATTTATGTACAGATTTTCTACTATATTTATAGTTTTACTTTTAGTTATATACTCGTACAGTCTTATTAGAAATAATTCTAACAGAAATAAAGATTTAGAAGAAGTAGTAGCTTAAAATTAAAGATAGAATTATGAATATAAATAAAAAGTATCAAGCTATATAATCTTGGTCTGATACTTTTCCATTAAACATTAGTCTCTTTTAAATGAAAATAGAGCTGTCCCACTATAAAAATATTTTCTATTTTGAGACAGCTCTCTATTTTTTATATCTTAAGTCATATTTTACTTCTCAGCCACATAACTAACCTTTGTTCTACTACTTTCATTCTTCCCAAGGTCTGTAACTGATATATACACACTTCCAGCAGCCGTACTAAGCTGAGGTATAGTAATAATAGTTTGTGTTCCATTAGATGATACTGTTGCAGTACCAATTAAGTTTCCTCCAGTTGACGCATCATAAACTTTTATAACGTCACTTGGCGCTAGATTACTTACAGTTATAACATCAGATGTTCCCACTGTATTATTCGCTATGCTTATATTTCCTGTATAAAGAGCAGTTGAAGCTTGCTCTGAAATATAATCAGCTTTTATTCTTTTACTTTCGCCCTTTCCGAAGTTTGTAACCGAAACATACACACTTCCTGAAACTGTTGTTAACTGTGAAATTGTAACAACCGCATCTTCTCCATTGGCTGAAATTGCATATCCTAGCAAATTACCATCCTGTGCAGAATCATAAACTTTAACAATATCATTAGCAGCTATGCCTTTAACTGTTACAGTATCTGATATTACTGCATTATTCACAATAGATATATTGCCTCCAACAGGAGCTGTTGATTCTGCTAAATAATCAGCTTTAGTTCTACTACTCTCTGTCTTTCCTAATCTTGTTACAGATACATATACACTCCCTGTATTAGTTCCAAGCTGTGATATAGTAACAATTGCTTCAGAATCACCACTAGCTACTGTTGCAGTACCTAGTAAACTTCCACCTGTAGCAGCACTATAAACCTTAACTATATCATTAGTAGACACACCTGTAATATCAATAATATCAGATGTTCCAGAATTATTTTCTATTATTATATCTCCATCAACTAAAGCATCAGATTGGGATTCAGCATTATATTGTACTTTTGTTCTGCTGCTTTCAGTCTTTCCTGTACTTGTTACAGATACATAGATAGTTCCTGAACTAACACCAAGCTGTGTTATTGTTACTGTTGCTTCCATTCCGTCTGCAGATACTGTTGCAGAACCTAATAAATTTCCACTGTCTCCACTATCATATACCTTCACTATATCATTTGGTTGAAGACTTACCACCTCTACAGTATCTTTTATTCCTGCATTATTTTCAACAGTTACATTTTCAGCATTAGAAGCACTGCTGACTAATTTAGCAGCATACGCAGCTTCTGTTCTGTCACTTTCAAGTTTTCCTTTGCTTGTAACTGAAACAAATACATTTCCACCATCAGAAGCAAGCTGTGTAACAGGTACAGTTACTTCTGTATCATATATTCCTACAGTTCCAGAACCAAGCAAATTACTACCTGTTGCGGCATCATATATGTTTACTATATCATTCCCATTTAATCCGTTAACTGTTACTGTACCCGCTATTCCTGCGTTATTTACAATAGTTATTTTGCTAGCTTTAGGCGCTGTAGATTTAGACTCTGCAAAAAAACCTACTTGAGTTCTGCTACTCTCAAGTTTGCTCGTGCTGGTTATAGAAACATATATGCTTCCAGCATCAGTTCCAAGCTGGTCTATGGAAACTGTTCCCTCTGTTCCAGTACTTGCTACTGTTGCAGAACCAATCAAATTACCACCTTTAGCAGCATCATATACGTTCACTATGTCATTAGCAGAGATTCCAGTTACTTGTACGGTATCAGCAATTCCTGCATTATTGGTAATAATTATATTTGAAGCTTTTGGAGTACTGGATGTTGGCTCAGCTAAATAATCAACTTTTACCCTATCACTTTCAGCTTTGTTTGAACTGATTCGTGATACATACACACTTCCTAAGCTTGTTCCAAGTTGTGCAATTGATACGGTGGCTTTCGTATCACCTGTGGCTACCGTGGCTAACCCAAGCAAATTTCCACCTTTAGCTAAATCATATACTTTTATAACATCATTTTCAGCAAGACCAGTTAAGCTAACAGTATCTGCACTTACTGATTTATTAGTGATTGATATATTATCTGCATTTAATTCATCAGACTTAGTCTCTGCAGAATAATCAACTTTTACTCTATCACTTTCAAGTTTATTTGTATCTATTAAAGATACATAAATACTTCCAGCTTCAGAACTAAGTTGTGAAATTGTTACTGTTGCTTCTGTACTAACAGATGCTACTGTTGCAGTACCTAACAAATTACCACCCTTGGCAGCATCATATACATTTACTACTTGATTTGATGAAATACCAGATACTTGTACAGTATCTGCAGTTCCTACGTTATTAGTAATAATTATATTACTTGCATTCAAAGTTTTAGATTTATTTTCAGCAGAATAATCAATTTTCACTCTAGAACTTTCACTCTTACCTTTACCCGTCACAGAAACATATGTGCTTCCTGCTGCAGTTCCAAGTTGATTTATTGATATAGTTGCTTCTGTATTACTATCTCCCACTGTTGCAGTACCAAGTAAATTACCACTACTAGCGCTATCATATACTTTTACTACATCAGCGGCAGTTAAATTTGATACATATACAATATCTGCCTTTCCCGAATTATTAGTAACTACAACATTACTAGCATCTGCACTACTAGATTTTGTTTCCGCAGAATAATCAACTTGTACTCTATCGCCTTCTAACTTATTTGTACCAGTTATAGAAACATATATGCTTCCTGCTGATATTCCAAGTTGTGATATAGTAATAGTTGCATCTGCATCACCAGATGCTACTGTTGCAGTACCTAACAGACTATTACCAGTAGCTGAACTGTATACCTTGACCACATCACCTTCTACAACCCCTGATACATATACAGTGTCAGATTTTGCTGCATTATTAGTAACTGTTATATTTTCAGTATCTACTGTGTTAGATTGAGTTTCTTCAGAATAGTTTGCTTTTACTCTTGAACTCTCAAGCATTCCTGGACTTACTGTAGAAATGTAAACACTTCCTGCTGATGTTCCAAGTTGTCCTATACTAACTGTTGCAGTACCATCTGATGATGCCGTTGTGGACCCAAGTAGTCTGCCGTCAGTAGCTACATTATATATATTCACCGTATCCCCGGAAGTTATACCAGTAACATATATTGTATCTGCTTTATCTGAATTATTAGTAATTGTTACATTACCTGTTGATATTGAACCAGATTCACTTTCAGCAGAAAATTTAACTTTAGTTCTGCTACTTTCTAACATTCCTGAACTAGCAACACTAATATAAACATATCCTGAATCGGTTCCAAGTTGTGATATAGTTAATGTTGCTTCTGTTTTATTTGCACCAACTGTTGCAGAACTTAATAACTTGCCAGCAGTAGCTGCAGTATATATTTTAACTTTATCACCAGGAGCAAGTCCCCAAATATATATTGTATCTGCTTTGCCTGAATTATTTGTGATTTTTACATTATTAGAATCTAGTATTTCAGACTGACCTTCCGCAGAAAAATCAGCTTTCACTCTTCCACTTTCGTGCATTCCTTTAGTTGTAACTGAAACATATATACTTCCACTAGATAGTCCAAGTTGGGAAATAGATTTAGTTACATCTGTCTTACTTCCTCCTACTGTTGCTGACCCTAGTAATTTCCCCCCAATAGCTGCAGTATATATATTTATCTTATCACTAGGAGCAAGACCACATACATATATTGTGTCTGCTTTTCCTGAATTGTTAGTAATTGTTATGTTATCAGCTAAAGGTTCTTCAGATTCACCTTCTCCTGAATAACTAATCTCTGTTCTACTACTTTCTGTCATCCCTAATGAGGTAACAGTTACGTATACACTTCCTTCTGTACTTCCAAGTTGAGCCACAGATATTGTTGCTTCTCCTTTAACACTTGTTACACTTTTTTTACCTATAACTTTGCCCTCCGTGGCAGCATTATATACAGTGACTATATCTCCCTTTGTAACCCCAGTAATATATATAGTATCTGCTTTCCCTACATTGTTTGTAATTGTCACTTCACTAGAACTTGGTGCAACAGAAGCGCCTGCTGCTTGTACTATATTTCCTTGAAATAGAGTATAGGACAATAGTAACAAACTTAAAGCCCATGAAAAACATTTCTTCATTATTATAGCTTCCCCCTTGTTTCTACAAATAGTTAATGAATTTTGTTTTACTTTTTTAGTATGTTAACACTCCTTTCAGTTATTATTGTAATTCTATCCAATAATTAGTATGTAATAAGCAAATTTCTTTTCATTATATCACTTGAATATTACAGTATTGTTACAGTATTGTCACAGGAATGTTACAAATTACACATTTTTACAAATTATTCATTCAAAATTTATCTTCAATTTGAAAAAATCTTTACAAAAATAGGACTTACTTTAATACAGTAAGTCCCATTTTTGTATCTATATTAATAACATTAGTCTATGCTTCTTTTTCTGCTTCCGCATCTTCCTCCGAAGGTACACCCATTAATTTAGTTATTGTTCCATACACTTCATCTATTTTATCATGTATTTTTACCCGCTTGTCTAAATTAAAATCTTTCAAAGTAATTGTATCTCCTAAATTTCTTTCTGATACATCAACAGATATTACTTCTGGCATTAAATCTATTTTTCCTAAAACCTCTACCTGGGATTTATGACTTTGAAATTGTAGTTGTCTTTTTCTTAAATCTCCCTCACCTTTAAATGTAATAGGAATTTGTAATTTTATCTCATGATTTTTAGATACCAGTTGCACATCTAAATGAATAATTTTATTTGTAACAGGGTGTCTCTGAATTTCCTTTATAAATCCAAATTTCTTATCTTCTCCAAGTTTAACCCACAGTTTTACATTTGAACCATGTGTAGCAAGAATTTTTTTCAGAGGTATCTCTTCAAATTTTACCGGATCTGTTTCAGCAACACTATCACCGTAAATTACCCCTGGTATAAACCCCTCTTCTCTAAATTTCTTGTTTTTTTTGGTTCTTTGTGTTGCATTTAAAATAATTTGTTCCAAAATAAATCACTCCTTTTAGCTTGTACTAAGCTATTTTGAACTTTTCAATCGCTAGCATCCGTAAGAGTTTTATTAAGCATCTTTCAAATAACATCAAATCAAAAATATAAACTAATAAATTGACTATTCATTTAAATCTGCTTTAAGCTCCTCTCCTATTATTTAGAAGAGTAAGTGATTCGCTCTAAATTTAAAATTTAGGTTCCTTACTTATGCGGTAACGTTAGTGATTTAAGTACATAATTTTATTATAGCACTCTTGTCTAGTGAATGTTTCTATAAAATAACAAATTTTCTAGTTTTTTAACTACAAATGCAAATAAATGTCTATATTACCTACATTAAATACCATAGAGAAAATATACTCAACGAAATGGAATAGTGGATATCTATGCTCTAATTGAACAAGAGGCTGCAGATATTAATAATATCAACAGCCTCTATTAAAAGTTTCACTTTGTAAATTAATAAGTTTCAACAAATACCTCAAAGTATCCTTGGGGATGGTCACAAGCAGGACATACTTGAGGTGCACTTTCTCCTTCATAAATATACCCACAGTTATTACACTTCCAAAGAACAACACTATCTTTTTTAAATATTGTATTATTTTCTATATTATTAAGTAGCTTTCTATATCTTGTTTCATGATGTTTTTCTACTTCAGCTATTTTTCTAAAAGCTAATGCTATAGCTGAAAACCCTTCCTCCTCTGCAATTTTTGCAAATTCAGGATATAGGTCTGTCCACTCTTCATTTTCGCCATTTGCAGCTGCAAGAAGATTAGTTTTAGTATCTCCTAAACCTACAGGATATGCTGCGTTTATTTCAATCGTTTCTCCCTTTAAGCTTTCATTTAAAAACTTAAAAAATCTTTTAGCGTGCTCTTTTTCATTTTCAGCTGTTTCTATAAAAAGGTTATAAATTTGTATATATCCTTCCTTTTTTGCTGCAGATGCATAGTATGTATATTTATTTCTCGCCTGTGATTCACCAGCGAAAGCTTTCATTAAGTTTTCAGCAGTTTTTGTTCCTTTTAATGATTCCATAAAAAATTCCTCCTTTTAAATTATACATATTTCTATATATATTCTAAATTTTCTATTAAAAATCCTTCTCATTTACAAATAATTAATATATCTTTCATAATAACTTATATTTAAATGTAGCTTGAAAATCAATATAATCAAGTAAAAGGAGCTGTTCTTTTAGCTCCTTTTACTCGATTTAATAACATAAATGCTCTAAAATTATACCAATTATTTATCTAGTACACCGTCATTATTATCATCAATAGCCTGAAGTATTTCATCCATATTGTTCATGACAAAGGGTCCATACCTTGCAATAGGCTCCTTTAGTGGTTCAGCACTGATAAATAGAAACCCTGCATTGTCACCTGTAATCTGTACCTTATCATAATCAGTAATAACACAAAGATTCCCTGATTCTATCTCTAATTCTTCATCAGCAACTATATTTACCTTACCTGTATGAACATATATTAGGTTTGTCCCTTTAAGTTCCTTCTGAAAAATTCCAACCTTTATCTTAACATCAAAATAATTTACAGGAAAATATAATTCAATAGGACCGCTCCTACCTTTGTGTTCTCCAGAAATAACTTTTACTTTTACTCCCTGATCTTCTACAATTGGCATTTCATCCACTGTTAAATGTCTATATTTAGGCTCAATCATTTTTAATTTAGCAGGCAAGTTAACCCATAACTGATATCCCCAAAGCTGACCATTCTCCATTGCCGGCATTTCTTCATGTATAATTCCCTTGCCTGCTGTCATCCATTGCACCTCACCAGATTTCAATTTTCCCTCATTTCCCTTTGAATCTCTATGATTAAAACTTCCTTCTACCATGTAAGTAATAGTTTCAAAGCCCCTGTGAGGATGCATAGGAAATCCTGCTATATAATCATCCTTATCATTACTTCTGAATTCATCCAATAATAAAAATGGATCTGCATTATCTAATGTACTAGTTCCAATAACTCTATTTAAACTAACTCCTGCTCCGTCACTTACATATTCTCCATATATTTTTTTTATCATATTTACACCTCCACTCCATATTATTTATTAAAATATGGTACTCTAACTGAATACCATATTTCAATAAATATTTTATTAATTAAAATATTTTTGCTACTTCCTCAGCTTTAGCTACAGCACTTGCTTTAATTTCTGCTGCTTTATCCGGTGCTGCACTTACCCCTTCTACAATAATAGATTCCTTATCATTTATTCCTATAAAGCCTAATATTGTATTTATATATCTATCTCCCATCTCTAAATCCGCTGCAGGTCCACTGGAATAAACTCCTCCTCTAGCCTGAATATGAACAGCTTTTTTATCTGTTAAAAGTCCCACAGGACCATTTTCAGTATACTTAAAGGTCTTACCTGCAATACAGATATTATCTAAATAAGCCTTCATCTTCGGTGGCACTGTAAAGTTCCAAAGTGGTGTTACAAAGACATATTTATCAGCGGATATAAATTGTTCTAATATATTGTTCATAGCTGCTACTTTATTTTGTTCTTCTGAAGTTAGCTGTTCAAATGAATTCCCTTGTGCAAGTTTACCCCATGCACTAAAAACAACTTCATCAATTAATGGAACTTCTGTCTTGTATAAATCTACAGTTAGTATTTCATCATTAGGATTAGCCTTCTTATAAGCATCTATAAATGCACTTCCTACTGATAAACTATAAGAATCTTCCTTAGATTTTGGATTTGCAGTAATATATAATACTTTTGACATTTTTACACTCTCCTTTTTATTCTTTAATATATTTTTTATGAATTTAAACATTTTTTCACCTTTTCTCTTAAATATAGATTGAACTAAATAATAATTTTCATACAGAATAGTAACACTAGTATATTTAATTACTTATTAAATCACGATAAGTAATTATAACTTAGTTACTTTATGTAACTATAATATAATAAGCTACTTACTTTTGTCAAGCAAATATGATAAAATAATTATAGGAGATGATAGCTATGGAAAAAATTCATTTATGCCCTAGATTTGAAGCTGCTTTTGAATTATTAGGAAAAAGATGGACTGGATTAATTATACGTTCCTTGCTGAATGGCGCTAAAAGATTTTCTGATATTCAGGAAATCATACCTAATTTAAGTGCTCGTATGCTTACAGAAAGGTTTAAAGAATTAGAAGAACAAGGTATTATTATTCGTAATGTTTATCCAGAAATGCCTGTACGTATTGAATATACTCTAACGGAAAAAGGCAAAGAACTAGAAAAGGCTATGGATGAAATTCAAAAATGGGCTGAGAGATGGACTTAGTATTTGACTACTTTGTCAGGATGGAAAAATAATAAAAAGAAAGGTTATCATCATAGTTAACTTACTACAATGATAACCTTTCTTTTTATTATCTTCAAATCAAAATAACCTGCAAGAAAATTAAATTAGATAATAGTTAATATATAAATAACTTATAAATGTAAATATAAACAAACTTACAAAATTATATACATTAAACTTACTCAAGTATACTTTATTTTTTTCTTCACTTTCATTCATATATATTTTATATGAAATAAGACTTGCTAATGAAGCTATAAGAGTACCCATACCTCCAACATTAACTCCTAAAAGAACTTCTTTCCAATTATCTGTAAATCCTGATACTAATATAGAACAGGGAACATTACTTACTATCTGACTAAGCACTATAGATGAAAAGTAAGGCATATTAGGCTTTTGTAAAAAATGCTTTAAATATTCTTGTATAAATTCTATATTAGAAATGTTTCCAATAAATATAAAAAAACATATAAAAGTAGCTAATAAAAAATAATCTACTTCTTTTATAAGATACTTGTCCATAAAAGCTATACATAGTACTGTAGCCAAGAATGTATATTTATAATCTACCAATCCAAATACAGAAAACACTATAAATATGAAAAGAACAAAATATATAGTAGTCCTTTTTTTATCTTCTATACGTACAGTTTTTAATGAAAGTTTTATTTCTTTCTTTAAAACTCTCTTATTTAGTAATAAAAGCCACAGCATACCAATAGCCACAAAAGGTATTGTTACAGAAAAAAACTGTAATGCATTTAAATTGTATTGGGTAAATAAAAATAAATTTTGAGGATTTCCCATCGGCGTAAGACTACTTCCTATATTAGCTGCTAAAGTTTGAATTATTATTGTTTTCATAGAATCAACCTTTGCCTTTTTGAATGTAAATATAGCTAAAGGCACAAAAGTAAGCAATGCTACATCATTTGTTACCAGCATAGAAGCAAAAAAAGTTATTATTACAAATACCCTAGAAACCGTTCTAGTATTCTTACATTTTGATAAAATCTCCAAAGCAATCTTATCCATAACTTTTAAATTCTCAAAAGCAGAAATTATTATCATTAAGTTAAAAAGCAATACCAGAACTTTAAAGTTTATATAAGATATTTGAGGTTTTATAAAAAAAGAAGTGGAAATTGCTAGTAATAAAGATATACTAAATACTTTTTCATTTTTTAGTTTTTCAATAAGAAAATATATGTTATTAGCATTTAAAGTGTCGATTTTCATATGTTATCTCCTTTGAACAAAAATACCCTCCCCTATTATACAAATAGAAGCGAGTATTTACAACCTTTTAATGCGTATGTTTACTATAGTGAATCCTATGCATAGTTGAAATATGTTGAATATAATAGTATAATATGATTTATGGAACACGTGTGCATAAACTAACTTTACGAGAATATAATTTGTAACAACAATAATAAATACTATTTTAATGCATGAGTGTTTACTTAAAATATTGCATAAATTAAGGAGAGTTTATTATGAATAAGGAAAATACTTGTTTCTACTGTGAAAAGGATCAAAGACTTAAAGATTTAATGATTGAAATATGTGAGCTTAATGTATCTACTGTTTATTTATTTAAAGAACAAAGCTATAAAGGAAGATGTGTTGTTGCCTATAATCAACATGTAAACGAATTATTTGAATTAGAAGATAAAGAGCTTGAATTATATATGAAAGATGTAAAAAAAGTGGCGGCTGCAATAAAAAAAGCTTTTTCTCCTGATAAAATAAACTTAGGAGCATACTCAGATAAACTTCCACATCTTCATTTCCATATAGCTCCTAAGTATAAAGATGGACATACTTGGGGCGGTACATTTGAAATGAATCCTGGCAAGGTATTATTAAGTGATGCAGAATATACTGAAATAATCACTGCTATAAAGAAAAACTTATAATTTAAAGGGACTGTCTCATAATAAAATTCACTTTCTATTATGAGACAGTCCCTTACCCCATAGTTGTAAAAAATTCCACTTAACATATTCTTGGTAACATTTCTCCCTCTAACATATTTAAGATTCTTTTTCCACCAAAAATATTCTCCATATATACAATTCCCCTTGACTCCTCAATAAAAGTTCCAATAATTTTTGCATCTCTGCACTGCTCTAATCTATGAATCTTATCCAAAATCTCCTCAGCCACTTCTCCTTTTACCACAAACACAACTCTTCCTTCGCAAGCCATGTAGAGAGGATCTAAACCTAAGATTTCATTTACTACTGCTATATCTTCTTCAATAGGTATACTTCCTTCAACCAGCTTTGCGCCTAAACCTGATAGATTAGAAATCTCATTTAAAACCGTAGCTAATCCTCCTCTAGTAGGATCTTTCATAATCTTTATAAAGGGATAATATTCTTTAAGTATATTTATAACTTCATAAACAGAATCACAATCACTTTTAAAATTACCTTTTAGTTTTATATTGTATCTTTCAAGAGCTATAGTAGTACCATGTTCCCCTATGTTTCCACTAACAATAATCTTATCTCCTGCTTCAATAGGTTTTATCTCAAAATTATTTTCAATTATACCAACTCCAGCAGTATTTATAAAAATTCCATCTACACTTCCTTTTTCCACAACTTTTGTATCACCTGTTATAATTCTAACTCCTGACTGCATACATTGATTAGCCATAGATTTAACTATCAATTCAAGAGTTTTTATCGAAAATCCTTCTTCTATAATAAAGGAAGAACTTAAATATAGTGGCTTTGCACCGGATACTGACAAATCATTTATAGTACCACAAACCGCTAGTTTGCCAATATCTCCACCTTTAAAAAGTAGAGGCTTTACCACAAAGGAATCTGTAGTAAAAGCCATTTTGCAATTAGTTACAGGAAATATAGCTGCATCTATACCGGTAGTTAACATACTATTATTAAAATACTTATAAAAAATACCTTGAATTAATTCGTTTGTATATTTACCCCCATCACCATGAACTAATTTAATAGTTTCTTTCATAATATCTTTTCCCCCATATTTATAGAATATAGAACAAGTTCATTTTTCATAAACCTAAAACTTTCCCACCTTCCTATACTTATAATATATAGAGCAAGTCCCCTCTGAAGATACCATACAAGGTCCAACAGGTGCTTCTGGAGTACATTCTCTTCCAAAGAACTTGCAATTATCTGGAAATTTCTTTCCTAGTATAATTTCACCACACACACAGCAATCATTACTTTCTTCTTTTATAGTCAAATTGAATTTTTTTAAAGCATCAAAGTCTTGATATTTATTATTAACATATAGTCCTGAGTTAGGAATTTCACCAATACCTCTCCAAGTACAATGATTATTCAAAAAAACTTCTTTCATAATTTCATTTGCAAATAAATTTCCCTTTGAAGTCACACAGGTTTTATATAAATTTTTAAACTGCTTTTTGTTCACATTCTTTTGTTTTATTAAAAAATATATTGCTGATATAATATCTAAGCTTTCAAAGCCTGTTACTACTGCTGGAATATTGTATTCCTCTGTTATAAAGCTAAAATATTCAGCACCCTTTATAACAGCTACATGACCTGGACATATAATACCTTGTATTTTATGATTTTCGTCCTTTAATATTTTATGCAACACAGGCTTCATAACCTTTAAGTTGCTTAAAACAGAAAAATTATTGATATTATTTTCTTTTGCTTTTTTTATTGCTAATCCAATTAAAGGAGCAGTAGTTTCAAAACCTACTGCCAAAAACACTACTTGAGAATCCTTATTTTCCTCCGCAATTTTAACAGCATCTAAAGGAGAGTAGACAATATTAATTTTTTTTCCTTTTTCCCTTTCCTCTATTAAATTTTCCTTACTACCCTTCACCTTCATCAAATCCCCAAAGGTTGTTATTATCACATTTTTTCTATTTAAAATTTCTATAGCTACATCTATATAACCTTCAGAAGTTACACAAACTGGACATCCAGGTCCTGATATCAAGTTTATTTTAGGATAAAACAATTCTCTTATACCTAACTTTGATATGCTTTGAGTATGAGTGCCACATACCTCCATGATGGAGAAATCCTGTAATTTACAACTCTTAATTTTGTTAACTAAGCGGATTATTAAATCTTCCTTACTCATATATTTTCCTCATTATCTATTTCCTTTTGAAATATATTTTGTAGATAACTAAAATAATCTACATCAATTTTTTGTATTCCAAAACCTGCATGTATCAATATATAATCCTCAACCTTGGGATTTTCTATAAGTTGTATATCTACCTTTTTTTCTACTCCCATAATATCTACATCTGCCAAATTTCCATCAATAAATTTTATTCGACCTGGTATAGCAAGGCACATACTATCTCTCCTCTTCTTCAATAATAGCGTTAGCAACGACCATTTGTCCTAAAGAAATCCCACCATCATTTATAGGAGTTCTAGAGTTGTAATATACTCTAAATCCCCTTTCTGTTAAATTACTATAAATAGCTTTAAGTAAATATTGATTTTCAAATACACCCCCACTTAAAACTACTTCATTAAGTTCATATATATGTGATATTGTAAAAACTAAATCACATGTAAGAGCTGAAATTGTGTTATGAAATTTAGCTGAGATTATAGATTTAGATACTTTCCTTTGTAAGTCTTCTATCACTCCATTAATGATGTCCTTATATTCTATTTGAAAAATACCCTTTATTTTATCTATGTGGTATTTATAGTTTTCTTTAATATTTTTATGCGCTATATTCTCCAATTCTACAGCTCCTTGACCATCATAAGTAATATAGTTTCTAAGTCCTATTAAAGCGGACACAGCATCAAATAATCGTCCCACACTGGAAGTATTATAACAATTTAATGATGAATTTAAAGCTTGTATAACCCCGTCTACCTTGTATTCTTCTACATTCTTAATAAACTGCTCTAGGTCATGACCTAAAGAATATAAATAACTAGCAGCACATCTCCAAGGTTCTTTAATAGCATTGTCTCCTCCCTGTATACTTACATATTGAAAATGACCTACTCTATTAAAAGAAGTTCGTGTGCCAATGAAAAACTCTCCACCCCATATAGCCCCATCTATTCCAAAGCCTGTTCCATCATAAATAACTCCAATAACCTTATGTGAAATATTGTGCTCCGCCATACAGCTAGCCATATGAGCATGATGGTGCTGTACCTCTATTTTTCTTTCCTCTTTGCTATTAGCATATGACCTTGTATTATAGTAAGGATGCATATCCTGTACCAATATTTTAGGCTCTATATCTAGTAAGGTTATTAAATGGTTTAAAACATATTCGTAGCTTTTATAGGAATGTAAATCTTTTAAATCCCCTAAATACTGACTGGTATACACATACCCATCTTTAGAGATAGAAAAGGTATTTTTCTGCTCTGGTCCTAAGGCTATAATATTATCTTTTACTCCTAAGTTTTCTATAAAAGGCGCATATCCTCTTCCGCTGCGAACCACTAATTCTTTATCATTAAATACCTTAACTACCGAATCATCAATTGGAACATGAATTTGTCTATTGTTCATTAAAAAATAGTCTGCTACCTTATTTAACCTTTCTAAGGCTTCATTATTTTTATACTCAATAGGAGATCCGCTTATATTTCCACTAGTCATTATAAGTATGTCTAATTCTTTTTCTAACAACAAATAATGCAGAGGAGTATAAGGCAGCATAACCCCAAGTTTTCTTTGATTTGGTGCTATATTATAAGGTAATATAACTCCTGACTTTTTTTCTAAAAGCACAATAGGCCTTTTATTTCTAATTAAAATCGTTTCTTCTTTTTCTCCTACATTACAAAACTCTTTTACAACCTGTAAATCCTTCATCATAACCGCTAAGGGTTTATGTGGTCGTCTTTTTCTTTCTCGAAGCTTCTTTATAGCCCTTTCATTTCTACCATCACAAACTAAATGAAAACCACCTATTCCTTTTATTGCAAGAATTTTTCCTGACTTTAATAATTTAACGGTTTCCTGTATTACATCCTCAAAATTTACAATCTCTCTTTTATTATTTACAAGCATAAGAGAAGGTCCACATTTTTCACAACAATTAGGTTGTGCATGAAACCTTCTACTTAAGGGATTTGTATATTCTTCTCCACAACTATAACACATTTTAAAAGAATCCATAGTTGTACTACTTCTGTCATAGGGTAATGCTTTTATGATAGAATACCTAGGTCCGCATTCAGTACAATTTGTAAAAGCATATTTATACCGCTTGCCTTTCCTATTCATAACCTCTTCAACACATTTATCACAGACTCCTATATCCGGTGATAGGAATTTTACTGATTCAAAATTCTCTGTGCTTTCTTTAATGGTGAAGTCATCATAAGTGCAATACTCTAAGTAAGAGCATTGCACTTTTTCTATAGAAGCAAGTGTCGGTGGATTTTTAACAATAGCTAATATAAAACTTTTGATATTTTTCTTAGTTCCAGTTAAATCAATAACCACTGAACCACCTGCATTATTTACCCAGCCACAAATTTGGAATTCCTTAGCCTTATTGTACACAAAAGGTCTAAAACCTACTCCTTGCACTATTCCGTATATATTTAATAAGTATCTTTTTTTGTTTTTCATTGTACAGCTATTGCTCAGCTACATCACCCACTATATTTCTAATGATTGCAGTTTGATCTGGCAAATCCCCAATTTCAGTCTTAATTTCCGTCCATTCCCCCACTAAATCTCCATTGTAGCTTCTCAGATATTCATAAAGATTATATGAGTTAACATGACTATACTCATTTACAATTACAATCAATTTATTAATCTTTAAAATTCCATTATTCTTACAGCATCCATCTAACCCCTGTGATATTTTATTTAATAATATAGTGTCATGCATATTTCCTTCTCCTCCCTCAAATTAATTCTTTTACTTTCAAACTTTTAGCCTTCCTACTATAGGTAGATTTTCTAGTATTTTTTTATCTCCTTGATGACATCCTTTAAATTCCTTTGTTAAATCCTTTCCTGCATATAACCCAAAATGAGTTCCTCCACCCCAAGGGGAAGATAAACTTACATCATATACTACTCCCTCAATGGCTACATAAGCAGGTTTTCCATTTGATCCATCATATTTTGCTAACTCTTCTAATGTAAACTGCTTTTCTGAACCAGATTCCCTGTTATCCTTCGTTTTTTCTTTACATAACATATTTATTATTTTTTTTGCCTCTTCTGTTTCTTTTTTTATTAAATATCCATAATGATTTTTGGCATATGGACATATAGCAACCATAATTATTTCGCTGTAATAAGCTATTTTTTGCTGAATATTATAGAGCTTTTGGGTTAAACGAGAATTCAACTCATTATCACTCCTTATATGGATAAACACGCATATTACTTAACTTATTATAGGTATTTGTGTACTTGTATCTGACAATTAACAATACAGAATATATGAGTACATAAATACCAGTCCTAAGTCGAGTATTGATGTTGTTTATCTATTATCTAATGACCAACTTCTAAAAGCTTTGCTTCAATATTTTCCAAAACTTTTTTTAAAATTAGATGGATTTTACTTTCTAACTCTTTACTAAGTCCTAATTTAAAGCTAACACTACTTACCTCAATTCCAATAATATATCCCTTTACATATTTATAGTATAGTTTTATTAAATCTATTACACTGTAACTATGTTGAGTATAAGATTTTTTTTCATATTTATAGCTTTCTAAAGTAAAAACTGTTATCTCACCTGGATTTTTACCATAATCAGCAGCATCTATTATAAATAAAAAATCTCCTTCATCTATTGATGAAATACAATACTCAAAATCCGTTTCGCCAATTATAACTTCAATATTATTACTTATAAGTTCTTCTCTTATTTTCTCTACTACTACAATAGCAACCCCATCATCTTCCATTAAGCTGTTCCCTATAGCAATGACTTTAACCTTCATATCAAAACCTGAATATCAATTGGCTCATGCTCATCACTTACTAAATGAGTTGCACAGGAAATACAAGGATCAAAGGATCTAATAATTCTTCCTACTTCTACTGGTTCTTTTATATTGTTTATTTTAGTTCCTATTAAGGATTTCTCCCCAACCCCTGATTTCCCAGCTCCATCTTTAGGACTCATATTCCAAACTGTAGGAGTAATGATGTTGTAGTATTTTATAAGTTTATTCTCTATTTTCACCCAATGGCCTAATGCTCCTCTAGTAGTGTCAACTAAGCCTACACCAAAAGCCTGATCTGGAATATCATATATTTTTTGATTAGTAGATACTAATTGAATACGATTTGATAAGTTCTCCATTATGCCTATAATTTTTTTAGTTTCCAGTACTCTAGCAATATTTCTATCCATACAGGAAATACCCCTAGTATATTCACCAGCAAGTATTAATCTAGCCAAAGGACCTACTTCCATAGAATATCCATCATAATGAGGAGATTTTATAAAACTATAAGCCCCTTCCTTAGACAAATTAATAGAGTCCTCAGTATCTTCAGTAGGTTTTTCTGTTTCTTTATTGTTTACATACCAAGTATGAAGTATATTCTCAGTAATTTTATTACCATCTAAACTAGACTTCTTTCCATTTATTAGAACTGAGGGTTTTACATAAGTTATTTCTGGATCAGGATATTTATCAAAAAGTCCATAACTCATGAAATTACCATAGGCTTTTCCTTTCTCAAAATAGTCCGAGTAATATTTAGAGATTGTATACACATCTTCTATCATATAATCATTAATAAACTGCTTTAATATATAAATAATCGCTCTAACCTTTGACAATTTATACGCATCCATATTAACAGTGACTCCACCAACAAAAATACCATGAGCATGAGGAGCTTTTCCTCCTAACACAGCCAATCCTTCATGGGCTAATCTACTATGCTGTATGCTGGTAATATAATGTTCACTTATTTTTTTATTTATTTCTTCTGGTAATCTATAATCACTATATTGTTCAGAATATAAAGGCTTTATATCTGGCATTTTGACATAGCTTGGTATAGTTAAATTATAAAAGTGCCTTAAATGATTTTGCATAAGTTCAAAACCATGCATTAAATCACGTACATATAAATCATTTATACTTACTTCCACCTTTAAAGCATTTTCTAAAGCTGCTGTGGAAGCTAATGCATGTGCTGCAGAACATATACCACATATTCTTTCTGTAAAATATATAGCATCTAAAGGCTGCCTGCTTTTTAACATCTTTTCAAAGCCTCTAAATAGCAACCCACTGGTTTCTGCATTTACAATAGTATTCTTCTCTACTTCTACTTTAGTTTCTAAAAACCCACTTATTCTTGTGATAGGATCAATCCTTATAGTTTTTCTCATAGCCCCCTCCTAATATCTTACAAACGGTTCCATTCCATCTGGAAACCTAGGTTGTGCACATCCAATACAATTAGTATTGGCTCCTATTGGCCAATTAACATATCCATTCCATTGTCTTCTTGGGCAGTCCGTTTTTGTTACTGGTCCCCTACAGCCTAACTTAAACATACAGCCTTCCTCTCCAAATTTTTTGGCAAAAATACCTTTATCAAAATATCCTCTTCTTGTGCAGGTATCATGAATGGTTACTCCATAAAAAAGAAGAGGCCTTCCTTCATTATCTAGTTCAGGTTTTCCAAAGGAAACTAAATGAGCTAGGGTTCCTACTACCCAATCTGGATGACAAGGGCATCCTGGCAATTTTATAACTTCACGGTTTATTACCTTATCAACACTTTTACTCCCAGAAGGATTAGGCTTTGCCGCTGAAACTCCACCATAGGAAGCACAAGTTCCCACCGCTACAACATATTTTGCTTTTTCTCCAGCCATTTTTATAGCCTCTAAAGCAGTAATAGGTCTTCCTTCATAATTAGCAATAATATTATAGAATCCATTTTCTTTTGTAGAAACGGCACCATCTACTAACAATATAAACTCAGTATTAAGAGTATCTAAAAATTCTTTAAAGGCAAACTCTCCCTCTGAAGTCATTAATGTATTATTATAAGTTAAGTTAACTAGTTCAGTTAAGATATAATCCAGTCCAGGATTCTCACTATTTAAAAAAGAAATAATGTTTCCAGAACAGCCTGTTACCTCAAGCCATATGGCATTTAATTTTTTTACCTGTCTATTTTTAATTAACCCTATAGCCTCCTGTAAAAGTGATTTTGAAGTAATCTCTTTTGTCATTGTTAAAGGACATAATAATTTCTGCTGCAAGCCTACACCCCATTTTAAAGTAAAATCTCTACCTTAATTATATGACCAACCCTAGGAAATATTACTACCTTATACCAGTATAAAAGTAAATAAACCCCATACTTTTTAAAAGTACGAGGTTTATGAACAGTCTGAGGATTCTAGCAATTTTGCTAGAATCCTTCTTTTATTGTGGATATTTCAATCAATAGGCTATTAATTCTATCAAAAGCCTCTTTCAGTTTTTCTACTGATACTGTACAGGCAATTCGCACGTATCCTTCTCCACTTCCCCCAAAGGCATTTCCAGGTATGACGATTACCTTAGCCTTTTCCTTTAACAATTTTGAGAATTCTACAGAACTTAACCCGGTTTCTTTAATATTAATAAAAATATATATACTACCTTCAGGTTCCTTAGTACTTAAACCTGGTATATTTCTTATTCTTTCTGCAGCATAGAACATTCTTTTTTCATATTCTTTAACAATGTCTTGTTGAACATTTCTTCTCATTCTTAAGGCATGTAATGCGGCCCTTTGAGAAATTGATGGGGCAGTAAAACATATACCTTCATTGATATCACGTATACAGTTTATAATAAAGGAAGGTGCAACTGCATATCCAATTCTCCATCCAGTCATGGCATATCCCTTAGAAAAGCTTCCAAGAGTTATAGTCCTTTCTTTCATACCCTCTATGGACATTAGAGGAGAAAAGGCTTCTCTGTATGAAAACACATCATATACTTCATCAGCTATTGCTATAAGATCATTTTCAATAATAACAGAAGCAATTTCTTGAAGCTGGTTTCTATTCAAGCAAGCACCTGTAGGATTATTAGGAAAATTTAAAACAATTGCCTTAGTTCTTTCATTAATAAGCTTGCGAAGTCTATCAATATTAATACCAAAATTTTCTTCTTCTCTAGTTTCTAATAATACCATTTTGCCTTTTGCCAATGTGATTTGATTACTATAAGGAGTAAAGAAAGGTTCCGGTACTATTACTTCATCATCCTCATCAAGTATAGCTTGTAGTGACAAGTACATACCATGACACGCTCCAACAGTCATCATCATTTCTGAAGGTTCAATATTTACTTTATATTCTTTAATATAGAAGTCTATCAACTCATTTACAAGTTCTGGGTCACCAGTAGGATTTGTATACTTTGTATGACCAGCCTTTGCATCAAGAAAAGCTTTTTGTATAATAGCTTCATTAGTTATAATGTCTAGATCACCAATACTTAAATTAATTATAGAACTATCATTTTTATTTGTATCTGCTGCTTCTCCCATAGCTGTTGCTGTAGATTTCCAATATTTTTTAGATAAAAACCTATGTTTCATATTCCTCACTCCATTTAAATATAATATTACTGTAATAAACTATAAGAGATAACGAGGATTCTAGCTCCTCGCTATCTCTTATCAACTTAAACTAATATCTACCTTAGCCTTATGTTATGCAATTATTCTACTTGATTAGTAGCATCAATAACAAACTTCTCAATTGACTTATCATTCATAAGCTGATCTAAAGTTTTGTTAACTGCATTTACAAATTCAGGTGAATTTTTCTTTATAGCCACTGCAGCACCTTTAGTTTGAGTTGCTGCATCGAATTTCATGTCTGAAACAGCTAAATCTTTATTTTTATCAACATAAGAAGTTGCAACAGGTAATTCAACTACTATTGCATCTACCTTTTTATATTTAAGTTCTAATACCAAATCTGTAATTTTTCCAAGAGATTTAACTTCAGCTCCTGCAATTTGCTTTTTAGCTAACTCTTCTTGAGTAGTACTAATCTGTACCCCAACTTTTTTACCTTTTAAACTGTCAAGGGTTTTGTATTTATCATTATCCTCAGCTCTAACCACTATAGCTTGTACCGCTTGATAATATACCTTTGAAAAATCTACTGACTTTGCTCTTTCTGGTGTAGGATTCATACCTGCAACTATCATATCAACCTTATCGCCATTTAAAGCTGCAAGAAGACCATTAAAGGCCATATCCTTAATTTCTAGTTGCACCCCTAAATCCTTAGCAATTTTATCAGCAATCATTATATCAAATCCAACGATTTCATCCTTACCATTAGTTTGTTTGTGAAATTCATATGGTGGGTAATCTGCACTTGTACCAATAACAAGTTTACCTGATTTCTTAATTTTATCTAATTTTGTTTCCTCTTTTGTAGATGCATTAGCTGACTTATCATCTGTTTTTTTCCCACAAGCACCTAATGTAGCTATCATTGTTACTAAAATTACACCTACAAATAATTTACTTAAAATACCTTTTTTCATATATTTCATCTCCCTTTATGTATAATTATACGTAATTTTAACATTTTATCAAGTGTTTTCCTGAAAATTTAATAGTATTACTTAATCTAATTAATTTCCAATCTAATACTGCCATCTGATTCAAGTTTGATTTCATACATAGATTTGCTTATTTTAACATTGGCAGAGTATTAGCACCATTAGGCATAATATATATTTTCTTAAAGTCTTTATCCTTAAAGAAACATTTATCAAATGCCTCCTCAATTGAATTCACAGCTTGAATTTTACTATTCTTAAAAATGTCTTTATCTATATCTGAAACTAATATTACATTATATTTTTCAGCAATATCACATATTAAGTAGCCTGAATACTTTGCAATAGTAAACGTTTTTCTTATTTCTTTTTCCCTGCTGTCATTATTGTCATACTCAGTAATTATTTTAAGCACTTCATGATGACCTACACCTTCCACACATTTTGCTAATATAATTATAGTTCCGCCTTCATTAACAGCTTCTTTTGCATTACTTAAGGTTTTTGATGCTTGATATAAATCAATATCCTTAGGATATCCTCCACAGGATGCAATAACTAAATCACCTTTCTCTTCAATTTGGACTCCATCTACCTTTTGTAGTACTTCACAACCCTTTAGATGAGCAGTGATAAAATTACCTGCTAAGGCTTTAGAAATATTTCCTTCTGAGTCCATTATTACATTAAACAAGAAACGAGGCTTTACTAAATTTGCAGCTTCTATCATATCATCATTAAGAGGATTATTAGTCATTGAGGCACATTTAGCCATAGGATTAATTCCTTTACTATGTGGATTAAGAGAAAGTGCATGATTTGACATTATAGTTTCATATGAACTTATACCAGGAAGAATAGATTTTCTTCCTCCTCCAAAGCCAGCCATATCATGAAAAACAATGCCTCCTGTAACTATCAAGCAATCACAATCTAAGGCCATTTTATTTACTTTAACGGTCGTTCCAAAAGTAGTAGTTCCAACATAAACAAGATTTTCTTCATCATTACAGTCATGATCAACCACTTGAAATCTTTCATATAGTTCATCACCTACTAACATTCGGTGTTCTTCTGTTGTTTGTTTTCTATGCGTTCCTAATGCACATAAAAATTTAATATCTTTAAAATGGACTCCAGAGTTTTCAATTTCCTTAATTATAAAGGGCAAATAAACAGCGGGTTTCTGCCACAATCTTGTAACATCTGGCACAACAATACATATTGTATAACCCGGTCTAATCAAATCCTTTAATCTTGTACTATCTATTGGATTTTCCAGAGCTTTTACAATTACTGACTCCTCAGTTTCCTTTATATCTTCTTGTACACTTTTTAGAAGGGTAAATTTTTTTGTTTCACCCAAAGTTATTTTCTTCAACAAATCTCCATACTTTAGTAATATATCTTGCATAAACTGCCTCCCTAATTAATCATGAGTGTATTTTAAATAATTATATACTTCATACATATACAGGTCAATTCATATGCATTTTCTATTTATTAATTTTATAGGCAATTATTCTTTCCCCTCTCGCACTAATCTATAAACTTGCCCTCACATTTCATTAATCTAAAAGATTCTAATACTTAAATCAGCACATTCTTTACAATATTCTACAGTTTGCTGAGCAGTCTTGCAAACAGTATCAGCTCCTACATATTTACAAGTATCTTCATCAACAACTCCTCCTCCAATTAATATCTTAACCTCTTTTCGAAGGCCTTCATCTTCAATTGCCTGTATACATTCCTTTACATTATCAAAACAGTTTGTAAGAAGACATGAAATGCCCACTACCTTAGGCTTATAATGTTTGATAGCTTCAATGAATTTTTCTATTGGTACATCAACACCCAAGTCCACTACTTCAAAATCATTACTACTCATAAAGGTGTTAACAATATTTTTACCAACGTCATGAATATCACCATAAATAGTTCCTATAACAAAGACTCCATACTTAGATGTTCCAGAAGGTATGGTTCCTCCGAGTATCTCTGAAACTTCTTTAAATATTTCTCCAGATATGATGAGTTCAGACATGAAATATATTTTTTCCTGAAACCTCTTTCCCACTATTACAATACCTTCTTGAAGATATCCGATAATTTCTAATACAGGTATATTCCTGTTTATAAGATCCTTTACCTCTGCAATCACAAGATCTTCATTGAGCTCTGCCATTGCTTCTACAAGTTTGTTACTCATAAAATGCCCTCCTGCAATTATATACTTATATATAAACTATCATATATGACTTTCTAAAACATCTTACATAATGTACAAATTAGAAGTATAAAATTAGACATAATGTTTAATTCTATTCATGCCTCTTACTAGTTAATTTAAGTACAACAATCCATCATTTCTATATTATAACATATTTTCAAATTAACTCTTTAATTTTAATAGTGTATGATATATTATTTTATATAAGGGGTGGTTATATGGAAATGAAACTAAGTAATTTCTTAAATAAAATAAAGACTTACAATCCTGAATTATACATTTCACAACAGGAAGGAATATTAATTAAAGCAGTTAAACTTCTTGATAAAGATCAAGCTTTGTTTGAGTCTAATTATTTATATGTAGGAAAAACTTCAAATCTTCCCAAAGTGCTACCGCAAGACAGCTATATTAACATACTTTGTGTTCCAAATAGCAATTTACCTTCTAAATATAAGAAAAACCCTTTATTAAATTTAATAGTATTAAATAATAATATTGATATGGTTAAAATTTTTAACGAAGTACAGGAAATGTTGACAAAGCAACAACAACTTGCTATTAATTCAGCAAAATTACTAGATTGTCTAGTCAGTGAAAAAGGTATTGAACATATAGTAAACACAGGATCTGAGCTTCTTGAAAATCCTATATGTATTATAGACCTCAGCTTTAAACTTCTCGCTGCTTCAAAAAACATTGAAGTAGAGGATCCTATATGGATTGAACTCCTGACAAAAGGATACTGCTCCTTTGATTTTGTTTCTATGTCAAATGCAGAAAAATTTATTGAGCTAGTTCATAAAAGCAATTCTCCAGTTTTTATGAGTAAAGATAAATTTAGAATTCCTCGTATAATATCAAATATTAAAGTTAACAACAAAGTGGTAGGATATCTTGTAGCATTAGAATGTGAAAAACCTTTTAAGGAAGATGATCTTGAACTAATTTTTCTTCTATGTAAAGTATTATCTTCTGAAATGCAAAAAAATAAGTTTCTTCAAAATACAAAAGGCCTAAGATATGAGAATTTTATCATCGATTTGATATGCGGTGAAAAAATGGATATAAAAACCATTGAAGAGAGGTTAAATTTCCTGGACTTGCACTTTAAAAATAATCTTTATGTACTTACTATAAAAGTACCTCAAAATAACTTTGCAAATATTTCTCTATACCGAATTAGAGATACAATTGAATATATTCTTGTGGATAGTAAATCTATTGTATACAACGACACTATTATTGTACTAATAAGCCGTAATAATAAGATTTCTACTTTTGAAAACAGTTTTGTAAAATTGACAGAATTTTTAAAAAAAAATAAAATTCATGGCGGTTTAAGTCGATGCTTTCATAGCCTCATTGACATACAAGAATACTATAATCAATCACTAAAATCCATTGAGTTAGGAATAGGATTAAAAACAAACAAATTTCTTTTTTCCTATGAAGATTTTGCAGTATACCATCTTTTGCAAATCTGTTCTGAACAAAATAATTTAGAGAACTTTTGTCATGCTTCAATATATGAATTAATGGAATATGACCAGAAAAACAATACAGACTATATGAAGTGCCTTTATACTTATCTGATAAATGAAAAAAGCCAGTTAGAAACAGCAGATATTTTAAGCATTTGTCGAAGCACTTTAGCACACCGTATTGAAAAAATTCAACAGATTATGAATATTGATCTGAATGATGCTATTACCACCTTTCGTCTTATTCTAACTTTCACAATACTCGAGTATGTTGATGGTACTAAATTAATTGACAAGCTTAGTAACAAGAGAAAACTACATATTTATGGAGGTGCTAGCAATGAATAATTATAGAGTTACTTTTGAACCAGGGGGTGAAGAAATAGTTGTCCCTCACGGAAGTATACTAAAGGAAGTAATTGCAACAGCAGGTTTGGATTTTGATTTTCCTTGTGGAGGTAGAGGAACATGTGGAAAATGTCGAATTAAAGTTTTAGGGAAAGATTTAAATCCCACAGAAAAAGAAATTAAATATCTGGAAGAAAAAGAGATTTTAGAAGGTATACATCTTGCCTGCGAAATAAAAATTCATGATGATATAACTGTACAACTGAACACAGGAAAAGAACAGGTCTATAACATACTACAATCTGCTGTTGAAAGAGCTTTCATTATTGACCCTCTTATTAAAAAGAGTTACACGGAGGTAGACTTGCCTTCTCTACATGATCAAAAATCTGATTTAAAACGCTTAAAAGAAATACTCAAATTACAAAATAATAATTATAAAGATTTAAAAATAAGTATTCCAGTCCTACAGGATTTACCTTTTATCCTTCGTGAAGCACAGCACCATATTACTGTAGTCATTGACCAAAATGAAATTTTAGGAATAGAAAAGGGCAATACCACAGGAAAAATGTTAGGTATAGCTTTTGACATTGGTACTACAACTGTTGTAGGGTATCTATTAGACTTGTATACAGGAAAGGAATTGGCTGTTTCTTCTTCACTGAACCCACAAGTTAAATTTGGTGCAGACGTAATCTCCCGTACTGCCTACGCCAATCAAAACATAGATGGTGTAAAGGTAATGCAGTCTGCTCTTTTAAAAGTACTAGATAAATTGATTGGAGATACCTTGGAGAAATCTGGTATGTTAAGAGATGATGTCTATGCCATTACCATAGTAGGAAACACCTGTATGCATCATCTCTTCTTAGGTTTAACCCCGAAATATATTGCAGCTATACCCTATGTTCCTGTAGTAGGCGAGCCTTTAGATTTAAAGGCATCAGATTTTCAGTTTCAAATCAATCCTGCAGGTAGGGTTTTTGTACTTCCAAACATTGCTGGATTTGTGGGAGCAGATACGGTAGCAGTAGTTCTAGCTACTGAAATGGATACGAGCAAGGATATAAAATTAGCTATAGACATTGGTACCAATGGCGAAATGGTACTGGGTTCCTCTAAAAAGCTTGTATCTTGTTCCACTGCAGCAGGACCCGCCTTTGAAGGAGCTCAAATAAGCAGTGGAATGAGAGGTGCCGCAGGGGCCATCGATCATGTACACTTTGGAGAAATAATGACTTATACGGTCATTGGTAATGAGAAACCTCAGGGTATTTGCGGTTCTGGGCTACTGGATACAATTGCTGGATTTGTAGAGCTTGGTATCATTAATAAAAGGGGAAAACTATTATCTCCTGATAAGTTCACAAATTCCGCTGCAAAAGCCTTTGAAACGCATATTATCACCTATGAAGGCGCAAATGCTTTTTTAATGGTACCTGAATCTGAAACGGCCCATGGAAGGCCCATCATGATTACACAAAATGATATCACATCACTACAACTAGCGAAAGGTGCCATTTCAGCTGGTATCAAGATACTTATTGAAGAATGTGGGATAAACATTAGTGAAATAAATGAAGTTCTTCTAGCCGGTGCTTTTGGAAACTATATGGATCCACACAGTGCCTGTATGATTGGTTTAATACCAAGAGAACTTGAGAGTAAGATAAGAATGGTAGGAAATGCTGCAGGCACCGGTTCAAGGCTGGCCTTGCTATCAGGTCGCGAATACAAACGTTCCGATACCATTGCCACTACAGTAAAATACATTGAATTAGGTGCCCAAAAACATTTTAACAAAGAGTTTGCAAAAGGAATGCAGTTTTAGAAAATAACAAGGCCTAGTTCAAATTAAGAATTGTAAACTATCAACCTTAATTTGAACTAGGCTCTAATTTTTATACGCCCTATTCTTATCCCTCAATTATCAAAAAGGTATACTATCACTAGCTTGCACGGTGTGAAAATGATTCGCACCAAATCAGAGATTTAGGCTCTCTGATTTTCTTGCTACAATTTCTTTTTGCATTTTTTCAAGATTACTAGGCGTAATTTTATAGAGTGCTACAATAAAAATCAAACCTACTATCATGATAACTGCTGGAATCAATGCTATTCCATTTTTTATACCTGCAATCAATTCTGCTGTAGGCTTCATATTTGCAACATATCCTGCTCCTACAAGAATAGCAGTTATAATAACGCTTCTTAAAAATACAGCAATTTTAATTGGAAAACTTATTAATGACATAATAAAACCTCTTGCATTCTTTCCTGTTTTCCATTCACCATATTCAACAGTAGATGAATACATAGCAACACCTAATGCATCAGGAATTCCATATCCTAAATATGCTACGAACATCAATACCATAAATGAAATATAATTCATTGGTAAAGCCCATACAATAAGCAATCCAACTATAAACACTGAAAGAGACAAAATATAAGTATTTCTTTCTCCAATTTTTTTAGCCAGTGGATTTGTAATGGCAGCCCCGAAGAAACATGTTACACTAAGTCCTGTAAAGAATATGGTAATTACCGCTAAATTATTTACAACATATTTAAAATAATAAAATGCCAATCCAAAGATAACAAATCTTCCTAGATATCTTCCAAGTTCACCTAATAACAACCCTATAAGAGGAGGGTTTACTACTATTTGTTTTAACATCTCACCTATAGACATTTTTTCTTCTGGCTTACCTGATTGATTAGTAGTTCCATGGTTTGCATAGTCTTTGGTCATAAAGAACAATATATAATAACAACAAATCATAAGAATACCTGTAATTACAACAGTAACCGTATATCCATTTACAGGATTACCACTAGCTTTACCAATACCTAATATTAAAGGCATACCCATCAAAGAAAAACAAATAGCACCTAATGAATTAAACATACCTCTATTTGATGCCATAGCAATTCTTTCTTCCCTTACTTGTGTCATTGAAGAGTTCATTGCTATATGTCCTGCATAAAAAATATTCCAAATTAAATGACTTACTATAAATCCTATTGAAATTATAACCGCATTCATCGCTCCCGAACCTATCTTGGAAAATTGTAAAATAAAAAACAATGCTGCAAAAGGAGGTCCTACTAATAACCAGGAACGATACTTCCCCCATTTCATGTTGCTTTTTTCCAATATGACCCCTGCAGTAGGAACCCATATAACATCAAATATACTTGTAATCATTAATACAGTACCTGCTAAAGCTGCAGAAATCTTTGCATAATCAGTTAAAAAGGCTGCAAAATAGAATACCTCCATATTTACAAGCAACTGAAATCCAAAGGATGGTAATCCATAAAGATTAATAATGGACTTTTTTAAACTTTTTTCCATAATACTCTCCCCTCCAATATTTTATGATTATTCAGTTTTATTAATCACAATATTCCACCTTCAAAAGCTACTACTTATTGACTTCTGAATCTTAGATAAATTCAACTAAGATTTACCTAAAGTACAGACTCTAAAAAATCTTAGTTGAATGTATATTTACTTACCAGTGGCAGCAGAAATCATAGCCTTTACATTTTCAACCTTAGCATTTGGCGGTACTGAACATCCACTAGATAAAATGAATCCATTACCCATATCCTTAATAAGTTGTGTAGAATAATTATATACTTCATCAGGAGTACCAAGAGCAAGTTTTGCTGCTGGAACATCGCCTTTAATACAAAAATTGCTTCCAAGAATCTCTTTTACCTTATAGATGTCTGTTGCTCCATCTGTCTCCAATACAATTTTTCCTTTTGGGAAATCCTTAAAGTAATTAAGGTCACGTTCCCAGTTTCCGTCCATATGGATATTACATACAGCACCTTCTTCTATAACAGCATCGGCTGTCTCCTTAATGTATTTCCATACAAAGCGCTCCCATAACTTAGGTGAGAAGAATTCACTAGCTCCACGTGCTGGGGAAAGGAATACCACTGAAGCTTTTGAATCTCTAATTTGCTTTCTCAATCCTTCAACTACTTCTTTTTGAAGCACTTCTAATGCCGCTTCAACCTTATCTGGTATTTTAAATAAGTCTCTCATAAATTTAACCATTGAACGGCCGCCGCCTAAGTATTCATTTACTGTTAAAGATGTAGATTGTTTATATACAACATACCCTGCATCAATAATATTTTTAGTTGCTTGTGGTCCATAAGCTATATCTTCCATAATTTCATCAACATTAACTTTTAACCTATCTCTTAAATAGCCTGGTGCAAAGTTACTCCAGCCTTTATTTATAATTGTGTCGTAATCTTCTGGCTTCATCATTTCTGCTTCATCAAGCTGCCAGAGCATATTGTCCGGTAAGTCACGTCCCGGAAGTTTAACCCTCGCCATAAATGTCAATGGAAATACAGAACCTGCAGCAAATGATGATTCACTTCCATCTACATCTCCTAAGTCTTTCAATGATTCCAACATAATTTTATTTGATTCTTTTACACCTTTACAAAGGTCAGCTAATGTGTATCCCATATGGGTAGCACAAAAACCATCCATTTGTAATATAACAGGAGTTCTATCAGTTTTCTCCAATGCTAAAGTCTTATTTAACCTCTCTAAACGCTCATTATATAATTCTTGTGTTGTTTTCATATTATTGTACCTCCACAAATTTTTTACAGTAGTCTACAGTATTCTGTGCATTTTTAGCTACAATGTCTGCCTTTACATATTTACCAGTAGCTTCATCAACTGGTCCTCCTCCAATGAGAACCTTTACATCGCTTCTAAGACCTGCATCTTCTATTGCTTGTATACACTCTTTTACGTTATCAAAACATGTAGTCAAAAGACATGATATACCAACTACTTTTGGCTTGTACTGTTTTATAGCTTCAATAAACTTTGCTGTAGGAACGTCAACCCCTAAGTCTATTACTTCAAAGCCATTACTTCTCATTACAGTGGTTACAATATTTTTTCCTATGTCATGGATATCGTCATATATTGTTCCTAAAACAAAAACTCCATACTTAGATGTTCCTGACTCTCCCATACCTCCAATTAACTGTGAAGCCTCATTAAATACTTCTGCAGACATAATAAGTTCTGATAAAAAATATTCTTTTTCTTCAAATCTCTTTCCTACAATTCCCATACCCTCTTGTAAACTCTCTATAATCTCTAGTGGATCTACTCCTTGCTGCTTTAATGCTTTTACCTCTGAAAGTACTATATCCTCATCAAGATCCGCCATTGCTTCTGCTAACTTTTTACTCATAATATCTCCCCCTAAATAATATTTTAAAATTATATGTTTTTCTTATGGGATTCGAATGATAAACTATATGTTAAAAATAGAATAGCATATATATTCTGACAATTCACCTTACATGATGTATAAATTACTTATATTAATTTTAACATCATGTGCTTTTCTTTTGTAATTTATGTCTATATCTTACTTTCCATCAGTAACACAAATCACATTTTATTTAACTTTATAGGAACTTTTTTAACTGTTTTAAAAGAAATAAAAAAGCATAGTTCAAATTAATATCTTATTTTGAACTACGCCTCATATATATTTAGGAGTTTTTTTACTTACCAGTAGCAGCAGAAAGCATTGCTTTTATGTTTTCAACTTTAGCATTTGGAGGTATTGAACATCCACTAGAAAGAATAAGCCCTGGTCCAACATCCTTAATAATCCTTGTACAGTAATTATAGACTTCATCTGGAGTACCAAGCACAAGCTTTTGTGATGGAATATCTCCTTTAATACACATACGATCTCCAAGCTTTTCTTTTATCTTATAAATATCTGTTGTTCCATCAGTTTCAAATACGCATTTTCCTTTAGGGAAAGCTTTAAAGTAATCAAGATCACGTTCCCAATTTGAATCACAATGAATATCGCATATGGCTCCCTCTTCTATAATCATATCTGCTGTTTCTTTGATGTATTTCCATACAAAACGTTCCCATAGCTTTGGAGAATAAAATTCACTAGCTCCACGTGCTGGAGAAACAAATACCACTGTAGGCTTCAATTGTCTGATTTGTTGTCTTAAGTTTTCAAGAGTGTCCTTTTGAATAACTTCTAAAACTGCCTCAACTTTATCTGGCATTCTGAATAAATCTCTCATAAATTTTGTCATTGAGCGTCCGCCGCCTAAATACTCATTGACAGTTGTTGTAACAACAGGACTGTATACTACAAATCCAGCGTCTTCAACATTTTTCATTGCTTGAGGAGTATAAGCTAACTCTTCCATAAGTGCGCCAAAATCAACTTTTAATTTATTTTCTACAAAACCTGGCATAAAACTATTCCAGCCTTTATTGATAATTGTATCATAGTCCTCTACTGTCATCATTTCCGATTCATCAAGCTGCCAAAGCATATTATCAGGCAACTCACGTCCAGGAAGTTTAATTTTTGACATAAATATCAATGGAAATATCCGTGCAGCAGCAAAAGTTGCAGTTGTTCCATCAAAATCTTGAAAATCTTTTAACGAATCTATAATAACTTTATTTGAGTATTCAATACTCTTACAGAACTCAGACAATTTTACACCCTGCTGAACGGCACAAAAGGAATCTGCCATCATAACAACAGGTGTTCTATCAGGTTTTTCTAATGCCAATGCTTTTTTAAACCTAGTAAAACGTTCATTATATAATTCTTCTGTTGTCTTCATATTATTAAACCTCCACAAATTTTTTACAATAGTCTACAGTATTCTGTGCATTCTTAGCTACAATATCTGCCTTTACATATTTGCCTGTAGCCTCATCAACAGGGCCTCCTCCGACAAGAACCTTTACATCATTTCTAAGTCCTGCATCCTCTATTGCCTGTACACATTCCTTAACATTGTCAAAACATGTAGTAAGAAGGCATGAAATACCAACTACTTTTGGCTTGTACTGTTTTATAGCTTCAAAAAACTTTGCTGTAGGCACGTCGACACCTAAGTCTATTACTTCAAAACCATTACTTCTCATTACAGTAGTTACAATATTTTTTCCTATATCATGGATATCATCATATATTGTTCCTAAAACAAACACTCCATACTTAGAGTTTCCTGATTGTTCCATGCCTCCAAGTAACTGTGAAGCCTCATTAAATACTTCTGCAGACATAATAAGTTCTGATAAAAAATATTCTTTTTCTTCAAATCTCTTTCCTACAATCCCCATACCTTCTTGTAAACTCTCTATAATTTCTAGTGGATCTACTCCTTGCTCCTTTAATGCTTTTACCTCTGAAAGTACTATATCCTCATCAAGATCTGCCATTGCTTCTACTAATTTTTTACTCATAATATCTCCTCCTAAAATAATTGTTTTATAATTCGTTATCTATGTCAATAATTTGAATATAATGTGCTTTTATTTTGAACTTAATCTCTATTTTCATTAAAAAGTATAAGACCTACATAGGAAACTGTATTGGGTCCATTGTAATAAGGTATTCCAGCACTTTTTTCTAGAGCCATTACATCAATTCCATATGCTTCCACTGAAGAAAGTGCTCTATCTGGAAATCGACACTTTTCCCCATCAAGATAAGTACATCTCTCACATATGTCACAACATCCTGCATTTAACGGTAGAATATCCTTCAATTTATATTTGTTTTTTACATGGTCAAGAATCTTTATGAATATTTCTCTATGAACTTTACATGCTGCCATCATACCTTTATAGTCAAATGAACTTGATAGTTTATGTGCAGTTTGTATCAAAAGACCCTGTTTATATTTTCTAACTTTATCCATCAACTCATTGATAGGTCCTATAGCTGGTGGTCCCATCCAGTTGGTATCATACTTGCGGCAGACATTTTTTTCGCAGGCTTCCCTATAATCTTGATGGAACTTAATTTTTGATGCATCAGATATTGCCGCATAGCTAGCCTTTAATTCCAATGCATCTTTAACTAAATCATCGAAATTAATTTCCATATATAATCTACCCCCTCAAAAATATTCACTTTTAAAATTCATACAAAGGATAAAACCCACATTAACTGTATTATTTTATCCTTAGTATAGAGATGGGCTTTAATAGTTGCTACCATATCATTACCATTATTAACTATGATTTGGTAACTTTTTGTTCAAATTTTCTAAGGTTACTAACCGTAAAGTTTGTTCATCAGTTCCAAAAATGATTGCTGTCATATTTATAGTAATGTTTTTTATATTATTATCCTGATACTCCCCTGAGGCTTTGATGTTAACTTTTTTTCCAGTGGTGGAAAGCCAAAGATTAAAACCTTTTTTATTTTCAACAAAAATTTTGATATGTCCAATAAAATACTTATTATCTGATACCCAAAGTTTAAGGCTTTCCACCCAATCTACCAGACAATCTTTTAACTTATCTCCTGTTACTTCTTTATCAAGCTCAAAGGAAGTTGAGTGTGAAAAAACCGCTGGAACTTCCTGCAATTCCCCATATAACTCTTCATTGGAATGGTTATGAGTGCATCCACAATTATGCTGATGTTCATCATGCTTAGAATGTTTGTGTACTTTATTAAATGAAGGCTTCTGAATTTTATTCACAGGTTTTCGTCACCTCTTCCCAAATACAATCCTTTACTTCTATATTTGCGGACACTTTATATATACTAGCTTTTCGATTAAGCTCTTTTACTCGACTTTCTACCTCTTGTAATTCTAATTCTGTCACTAAATCTATTTTATTAATTAGTATTGTATCTCCTTGTGATACCTGATTTTCCACCAGTACCGGTGTTATAGTTGAAAGTTCATCCCATCGCTCTGCATCAACCACGGTTACAGTCTTTATACTTTCTATTCCTTTTCCGTATTTATTTATATTACCTAATATTTTACTTGGGTACGCGAGTCCAGTGGTTTCAATAATCACCCATTTAGGATTAATATTTTCATTTATATCGTTTAATGTAGTTATTAAATCTGAAGTAAGCTGGCAACAAATGCATCCTGCAAATAGTTCTCTTACGCTGTAACCATCTGATTTAAGTACTTTGTCGTCAATTCCTATTTCTCCAACCTCATTTTCAATAATTACTAGATTGGATTTTATTGAATCTTCACTTTCAACAAGGAAATGTGCCATAGAGAGTATTACGCTTGTTTTTCCTGAACCAAGGAACCCCCCAAAAATAATCAAATTCATCTTATTACACCTTCCTTTTACTTTGAATTGAAGTCCAAGTTACAATTGGAATCACTGCAAACTTCCTCTAGAGCATTGCCATAAATATGTTCCAATGTAATTGTCTCATTTGGATTAATTAGTACAAAATCGTCATCCCAGGGACCAGTCAGTAATTTTTTAATATATGTTAGAGTTCCAGGAATAATCTCTTGCTTTAAATCCAAATCTTTTGCAATCTGCTGAGTTTTTTCTAAAAAATCCTCTTTATTAAAAACATTAGTTTCAATAACACCTAATCTTTTATAATGTTTAAGTATTATTTTATATATTTTATCAGCTTTAATTTTCCCATATCGTTTCACTGTTTCTTGATATTCAACCCATATATTCTTTTCATAATCTAGCCAACCTTTGGTAAGAAAATAAGTTCCCATTTCACTTGATACCTTTTTACGCTTTTCACAGGAACCTAATAGTAAAGTAATACAATCATCTACTCTTGGAAAAATAATTTGATAGTTTGATGATTTTAATCCTAATAATGCATTGCCACAGTACCCAAAAGCTAAAATCACCTGATCTACATTTGATATATGATCTAACTCTTCCTGCATACGTTTTTTTAATGATTCAGGATCTATATGGAGGCTTGACTCTATCCATAGTATAGGATATTTGCAGCCTATTTCATTGACAACTGCATTTAATTCCTCTGATATAGTTCTGCATGCCACAATAACAGTATTCATATTGTTTTTCCACCTTTATTATAGTATTATTTCATGTTCCAGCATAAAAACTGAACAATTATCTTCTAAAGGCATCATAAATGGTCAATGTAATCCTTATTCGTATAATCCTTGACGAAATCCTTTAAGGAACTTCCTAGAGAACCTGTCTTGTCCGAGTAATGTTTGAGATGCAAGTAAAGTAGCTCTCATTTCTTTATTTGTTGGGTCCATTATATAGGAGTCCATTCCACGAGCCATAGTTTGTACCATAAATAACCTGTTCAATACTTTTCTTGCAGGTAGACTGTAAGATATATTACTTAATCCACAGGTAGTGTGTACTCCTGGATGACTTTCCATGATGTGTTGTATTGCTTGTAATACCTCTATTCCATTCTTTTCTCCTGCACTTATTGGTTTTATAAGAGGATCTATATATATATCATCTATGTTAACTCCCTCTGCAGTTAACTTCGTAATTATGGAATGAGCAATTCTAAGTCTGTCCTCCTGTGTCTTAGGCATTCCACCATCATCAATACACAATGCTACAATTTTTGTATTGTATTCCTTTACTAAAGGTAGTACTGCATTCCATCTTGGTGTTTCATCAGTTATAGAATTAATCATTGATTTACCATTAACAGCTTTTTTTAATCCCGCCTCTAAAGCTAGTGGATTAGGGCTATCTATACATAATGGCAAGCTAGTTGCTTGAAGTATATTGTCAACCAACCATTCCATAGTTTCAACCTCAGTCTCCATAAATGTTCCACAATTCACATCAATATACGTAGCTCCTGCTTCTTCTTGTGCCTTTGCAATCTCTTGAATATACTGTCCATTTTTTTTCTCAACAGCCTCACGTATTAGCTTTCTACTTGTATTTATCAATTCTCCGATAATCAACATTTATTCATTCCTCCTTAAATATGCCTACAAAATTAGATATTATTAAATATCTAATTTTCTAATAAAACATATGGTTTTATTAGAAAATTGAGAATATTAAATCTTTTGCTTGAAAATATCATATCATTTATATTTGAGTAAATCACCTTACATAATGCTTAAATTTTGCTATTAATTTAGACATAATGTGCTTTTCTTTTATAGCTATTATAATTATTAATTGAGAAAATTTCACAATATAATCTATTTAATTTTTCTAGTTACTAAAGGAAAAAGTAATTATTCAATATTAATCATAAAAAACTACAACTTTATTGCAAAGCTGTAGTTTTTTAATATATACATATCTATTTCATATAAAATTATTTTAAATTCATCTTAGGCACTTAATATAAGGTCGTCCACTCTACATCTTAAAACTTTTGCAAGAACAACTACCTTTTGAAAACTCGGATTACTCTTATCTCCTCTTTCCAACTCTTCTAAATAAGACTTAGAAATTGAAGTTTCAAATCTCGGATTCTTCGTGAGATTCTGGATATCCAGGGTTGTGTAACCTAACCTCAACCTTATCTCGCGAATTTTTTTACCGTTTAACATAAGAAAACCCCCTATTCACTTATAAGTTCCTTAACCCTATTATAACTTCTTTTCACTAAAAATTATAGACTTTTTTAATAATTTTAGAACAATTTTAAATTTTCCAAATAATTTCAACAGAAATTCAAAGAATATATTTGTCTTTTATAGGACAAATTATTACTGTCTATTCATTTCATATGGAGGTGCTAAAATGCATAATAATAAAAATCATATAAAATCTGATGAGCATTCAAATGCAGATCTTAGAAAAATGTATCCTCAAGATGGAGGAGATATTGGAATTGAAAATGGAGAGAAACTTGGTTCTCATTCAAATGGCAAGAAATTTACTAAACGTTCAAAGCTTTCTCATAACGTATAGTTTAACAATGAAAGGATGTGCTAAAAGCATATCCTTCGTTTTTTTCGATGACTACCCGCTCTAATACTCCCATCTTCTTGAAAATGGGAGTAAAGAGCTGCTACGTCCCTGGATTCGTTCAACTAAGAATCAGATTTGGTTGAAAAAACCAATCTGATTCAAGTTTTACTTCATTTATAAGTACACAATTTTTTGTTTTATAGTATAATGTACTAGGTGGAACTAAAGAATTCTAATGTCCTAACCTTAGTATAGGTCTAGGAATTAGTATCAGTTAGTTATCCGATAACATTAAGAGGTGAAATTCATGAAAGAGAAAATTCTTCATTTATTAAAAGAAAGCGAAAAAAGCTTTATCTCCGGACAAGGCATTAGTGGAAAATTAGGGGTAAGTCGTACCGCTATATGGAAGTATATAAATATACTTAAGGAAGATGGCTATGAAATAGAATCTGTTTCAAAAAAAGGCTATAGGTTAATATCCTCTCCAGATTTACTTTCCTCTGAAGAACTAAGTGAAAATTTACATACAAAATATATAGGCCAAAACATAATGTATTTTCAAACAATCGATTCTACAAATAATAAAGCAAAAGAGTTAGCATTAAGTGGTTACCCTAATGGTACTATTATTATAAGCGAGGAACAAACTTTAGGTCGTGGAAGACTTGGCCGCAGTTTTGTATCTCCTAAGTATAAAGGAATATGGCTGTCAATAATTTTAAGGCCTGATATAGACCCTATGAATGTACCTAAAGTAACTCAAGTAGGTGCTGCAGCTGTAATAAAAACTCTTAAGGAGTTAGATATAAAAGCCTATGTAAAATGGCCTAATGATATCGTTCTTAACAACAAAAAGATATGTGGAATTTTAACTGAAATGAGTGGGGAATTAAACAAAGTTAACTATGTGGTTATGGGCATTGGAATAAATGTAAATATAGACGCAGAGGATTTTCCTGAGGAATTAAGGGATACCGCAACTTCTATAAGTTATGAGGTAGGAAGATATATAAAAAGAAAAGAACTTGTAAGCAATTTATTAAATAATTTTGAAATTTTATATGATGAATTTGAGAAAAAAGAATCTATAAATACATCAGTAAGTATTTGCAAAGAAAATTCTATCTTAATTGGTAACGAAGTTAAAATAATTAATAGAGGAAAAGAATCCATTGGTAAAGCTGTGGATTTAAATAATGAAGGTGAGTTATTAGTTCAATATAGTGATGGAAGAATAGAAAAAATAATTTCTGGAGAAGTTTCAATTAGAGGCCTATATGGCTATGTTTAAATATTACATATAACTATATATAAAAAAGACTTTAGTAGAATTAATATTTGCCTAAAGTCTTATTTAACATATTACTTATTCAATTTTTTAGTGATTTCTTCTTATTGAACAAATATCATAAATCATAAATTTAATTTACACTAAAGCTGCCTTTCTCACAATAGGAACCACCTTAACAGCAAGTGCTGCAGTAATTATACACTTTGCTATGTCTCCTGGAATAAACAATATCATACCTGCTTTTAAAGCTCCCATAACTGTTATTTTTGCTCCAACCACATATTTTAATATTACATAAAGATAAGGAACACCTATAATATAAACTACTGCAACACCAATTAGTGAAGCTACTAAAAGCCTTACATAACTTGGTTTTTTAACACTTTCAGCTATTTTTCCAATAACATAAGCTCCTATAATATATCCTATAAGATATCCAAAAGTAGGCTTAAATATATAAGAAATTCCACCGCCTGAAGTAAATATAGGGATTCCTATAAGTCCTAGTACTACATAAACTAATTGTGAGAGTGCTCCCAATCTTGATCCAAGCATAATTCCTGCTAATGCTGTAAATAGAAACTGAAGCGTTATTGGAGCAGGTCCTACAGGAATTTTTATAAATGCTCCTATAGCAGTTAATGCTGTAAACATTGCTACTAAAATCATATCTCGTGTTTTAAGTTTCATAAATTTAATCCTCCAATATGTATTATTGTAAACATAATTTCATAATTAAGTTTACAATAATAATACTCTTAAAAAGTACTATTGTCAACCCATCCATTCTATTATGGTAACAATTTAAAATAGAGCAATACCGTTAGATTATCCAAAATACTTAACACCATAAAAAACATCATTACTTTGCCCTGATACTTAACCAATAATGGTAGTTTTATGGTAACATAGAATATAGATTAAATTTTTCAATTGTTATTCCACTAAGGAACATAAATTTTATGGGAGGCCATTTTTATGAATTTTATTGATTTTCATTGTGACACTATAGAAGTGCTCTTAAATAATCCAAATAGCTGGAGTTTATCTAAAAACAATTTAAGTGTAGATATAGAAAAAATGAAAAAAGGTAACTCTTTAGCCCAGTTTTTTGCTCTTTACATTAATCAAGAAGAAACCAAAAATCCTTTAGATACGTGTTTAGAAATGGTAGACAAGTTTTATTTAGAATTAGATAAGAATATCGATAGCGTAGCTTTAGCTACTAACTATAAAGATCTAACAAAAAATAAACAAAAAGGTAAAATATCCGCTTTTCTTACTATTGAAGGTGGTGAAGCTATAAACGGAAGTTTATATAATTTAAGAAATTTTTACAGATTAGGTGTAAGGCTAATTACCCTTACTTGGAACTTTCCTAATGAAATAGGCTTTCCTAATTGTAAGGATGAATATGTATATAGAGGATTGACCTCTTTTGGACATGAACTAATTGGTGAAATGAACAATTTATCAATGATTATAGATGTATCTCATTTATCTGATAAAGGTTTTTATGACGTGGCTAGAATCTCTAAAAAACCATTTATAGCATCTCATTCAAATTCCCGTACTATAACCAATCACCCTAGAAATCTTACTGATGAAATGATTAAAATTCTATCACAAAAGGGTGGAGTTATGGGAATTAATTTTGAAAAATCTTTTTTAGGAGAAAATATTCCTGCTGAAGTTTCAGACATGATAAATCATATAAAGCACATTAGAAAAGTAGGCGGTATTGATGTTATAGCAATTGGTTCAGACTTTGACGGTGTAGAACTACCTAGCGAAATAACCAATATAGGAGAAATAGATAAATTAGCATTTGAGTTAAAGAAAAACAACTTCTCCGAAGACGAAATTGAAAAAATATTTTACAAGAATGCCCTTAGAGTAATTAAGGATACCTTATAGAATCCGCTAAGTATAGGGTCCCACCTAGGAACCCTGTATTTGAATTTCATATTTTTTAATCTTACTATATAAAGTATTTCTTCTTATTCCTAGTGCTTCTGCTGAATGGGTAATATTTCCTCTGAATTTTCTCAATACTTTGATAAGATGTTCCTTTTCAGCATCCTCCAATTTTAAACATTCATTATTAATATTTACAAGAATTTTATCTTCACAAGTTTCTTCTCCAAAATAACCTGATGGTACAGATTCTGTATTTATAATTAGCTCAACAATATTTTCTAACTCTCTTATATTTCCAGGCCAATTGTAGTTTACCATTTTCTTTAAGTATTCTTCTGGTATAATTAAATCCTTTTTATTAAGCCTTTTAGCTATACTATGCACAAAATAGCTTATTAGATGAAGTATGTCTCCTTTTCTTTCTCTCAAAGGAGGTAGATATATAGGCAATACATTAAGCCTATAGTATAAATCTTTCCTAAACCGTCCAAGCCCAACTTCTTTTTTTAAATCTTTGTTGGTGGCAGCTATGATTCTCACATCTACAGATATGTACTTGGAACCACCTACTCTTGTTATTATTCCTTCCTGTACAACCCTTAAAAGTCTCGTCTGCATATCAAGAGGCATTTCCCCAATTTCATCTAACATTATAGTGCCTCCATCAGCTAATTCAAATTTCCCAATATTTCCTCCTTTTTTTGCTCCTGTAAAGGCTCCTTCCTCGTATCCGAAAAGCTCTGACTCCATAAGCTCTTTTGGAATGGCACCACAGTTTAAAGCTATAAAAGGACCATCTACCCTATTGCTATAATTATGAATCGATTGTGAAAATAGCTCTTTTCCTGTACCACTTTCGCCCATTATAAGAATAGTGGATTTACTATCTGCAATTTTTTTTGCATATTGGATTACTTTCATAAAGTTTTCATCTTCTCCAATTATTTTATCAAAAGTATAGTATGCCTGACCGTTATTCTTTTTCTTTATCTTTTTTATCTCTTGAAATACATATACTATTTCGATAGTATTTTCTTCAGAATTATATATAGGGCTCGCAGTTAAATGGCAATGAAACTTATTCCTTAACGCTAAGATATTTACTTCTTGAGAAATACTTCTTCCTAGATATATATCATTTTTCACATTATCCCAATCTTGTATAAGTTCTTTCATCTTAGTCATTTTAAGCCCATTTTCTTTACTACTAAACATATTTAATGCTTTTTGATTATAATCTCCTATATTACCATTTACATCGGAGGTTATTATAGAAACTGGAATGGAGTTAAATACTGTTTTTTTATACTTTGCATTTACATTTTGTATTGTATGGTATTCTTTTACTTTCAACATTTCCTCTATTGCATTTGAAGCTGCAATAACCATACCTAATGTATGGGGGTGTACATACTCAATGTATCCAGTAAGATTAAGGACCCCTATAAGTTTTCCTTGTTTATCTTTTATCGGTGCTGCAGAACAAGTCCATTTATGATATGCCTCAACATAATGTTCCTTCCCTGAAACTTGTATTGGTGAATTGGTTTTTATAACCATACTCATTGCATTAGTTCCGATATTTTCTTCGTTCATTAAAGCTCCCGCCACCATTTTCATAGAAAATGCTTCTGAAAGTATTTCTTCATCTCCTATAGCGTTTAATATACAACCCTCTCCATCTGTAAGCAGTGCAAAAAAGTTAAATCCCCTCACGAAACTAGTCAACTTTTCCATATATGGAGTTGCGGTTAATATTAGATTTCTGTTAGATGTAAATTTTTTTTGTAACTCTGTACCATTTATTATTTTTTTACTGAAGACTTGCTGTGGCTTAATACTACATTTTTCACATCTTTCATGAGACATTTCTATATCAGATTGAAAAATAATTTTTGTCATAATATCAACTCCTTACATTATTTTTTCACACTGCCATTTTTCATACTCATCATTCCAGGAAATTTCATTTACACATCCATAATCTTGATTAATTTTAAACATATCACGGATTGTAATGGATAAAATGCTGCTTAATATGACTCTAATCACACCTGCATGAGCAACTATAAGCACATTCCCTGTGCTATTTTCTTTAATAGCTTCAAAAGCAGGAATAACCCTTTCCTTTAGCTGCTCAAAGCTTTCTCCACCGGGAGTTACAAAAGTATCTATATTTTCTCCCCTATCCTTAAATTGTTCGGGGAAAAATTTTTTTATATATCTAAAGGATTTTCCTTCCCAGCAGCCTAAATTTATCTCCATAAGTTCTTTCATTAAAATTCTTTCTACATTTCTATTTTCTAAAATTATATCTGAAGTTTGAATGCATCTTATTAAAGGGCTTACATATGCTTTTTCAATATCTATATCCGAAAAAAATTTTTTAAGCTTTTCTGCTTGTGTAATTCCTTCTTTACTCAAAGTTAAATCTGTAACCCCTATATAGCATTTTTCTTTACCTATATCTATTCTACCATGTCGTACTAAATAAATCTTTCTATTCATAATTAAAGTTTTTTTCCATTTTTCACCTCATTAAATCTCTATTTTATTTTACTTGAAGCTGCAAAATTATTTTTCTTCATTATAGAGGCAATCTCCTAATTCTAACCAGCTCTCCTGCAATACTCACTGCTATTTCTTCAGGAGTTTGTGCAAATATTGAAAGTCCTATTGGACAATATACTCTTTCCATATCCTTTATACTATAACCTTCATTTAAAAGACATTTATAAACAACATCCCTTTTTGTCTTGCTTCCTATCATCCCAATATATTTTGCATCGGTTTTAAGCATTTGTGATAATACTTCTTTGTCAAAAGCATGTCCTCTCGTAACTATTATAATATAGCTTCTACAATCCACTGTTATATGATTAAGCAAATTATCAAAAGAAGGAATTACTTTTACTTCATCAGCAGTCTTAAATCTTTCTCTATTAGCAAATTCTTCTCTGTCATCTAAAACAATTGTTTTAAAATCCAACATTTTAGTAATATCTGCAATTTTTTGTGCTACATGTCCAGCACCTAATATATACACGCTTTCATTGTTAAAAATAGGTTCTATTAAATATTCCTCTCTATCTTTATCTATTTTTTCAAAGGTTATATTTTTAAAGTTCTCTCTTATTTTTCTAAAAATGGACTGAACTATATCATCTTCTTCTCCAAAAAAGCCTATTTCTGTACATATCCATTTATTTATTTTCCTTATATCTTTTCCTTCTTCAGATATCTTTGTTACAAGTGTAAAGTTAATACCTTTTCTTTTGAGTTCCGATACCTTTTTGTATATCTCCAATATTTTATTGTCATCAAAATCTATATACTCTAAAAGTAATTTAACATCTCCTCCGCATGCCGCACCTAATGCTGAAGCTCCCTTATTAATTAGTGAAAACTTTCTGATTATAGAATTTCCATTTTGAAAAACCTTTGAAGCTAGCTTTATAGCCATAGCCTCAAATATACCTCCACCTATAGTCCCTATAATTGAAAAGTCCCTTTTTATAATCATCTTCGTACCTTGATCTCTAGGTGCTGAACCGGATTTCTCTAATATAGTGGCTAATACAAAGCTTTCTTTTTTTTCTAAAAATTCATAGATTATTTCATAGAAATCCTTCATAACTTAAACCTTCTTTCTACCTTTTTCCCTGTTATTGGATTTATTATCTCAGAGTACAAATCAGCATCTCTCATATGATGAAATCTCATATGATGAGATAAAGTAAAAGGTATATTTTAAAGTTCCGTTTTAGAAATTACTCTCTTCATAATTAATCTCTATCTCCATATTCATATCCATTTTTGAATAATATCTCTTGCACCTTTTCGTAGCTCTTTAGTAATATGTCCCCACATTTTACTGGATAAGTGATGTTTCCTGCATCATCACTTATGCTTTGAATTCCTATTATATCTCCACACTCCGTACTTTCAAACTCCTCTTCAAACCAATCCATATATTCCTTCATCATCGCATTATAGTTTTCCTTATAAAGCTCTCTTAACTCTCCTTTACCAGCATAAAGTCCTATAATCGCTAGGCCCCCAGTAAGCACTCCACAGGTTTTTTTAGTATAACCTATACCTGCACATAATCCATTTACAGCTCTAATTAAGTCTGCATTTTCTTTTTCCTCATCCTCCAATGCTAATTTTAGCATTATCTGAGTACAGCAAAAACCAGCAGAAGCTAATTTATATATACGAAAAGCAGTATCATTCAAAGCATTCCTCTCCTTTCATAGGCATTACACCTTTTTATCATTTATCCTCCACTACTTCCATTCTGTGACTGTAAACACTGTGAACAAGCAATTCATCATCTTTTTCTTCATATTCCACCCAATAGGTTACATTGCTGATTCTCATTCTTGTCAAATAGTGTAAGTTTTGTGGATTTAAGAATCTTTCTTTATTTTTTTGAGAATTAAGAATTACATTTTCTACATCCTCAAGTAAAATCAATCTATCTTCCATTTGACTTTGTACATTATCAGATATAATTACTTTTAAACCGTAATCTTTTTTCAAATCGTCTATTTCTTCATTCCACAAATTCTTTAATAGATTAATTTTAAGAAGAGTTCTATTTTCATGTCTTTTGGATAAAGTAGGGGCTTTTCTTAAAGATGATTTTTCTAAGTCTTCACCATAGATTAAATCTAAAATATGAAAAGTTCTCTTTCCTTCAGTTACAAATAAGTCTTTACACATTGAACAATAAACTAAATAATCAGAACTACTTTCCTTTACTCTATCTTTTATAAATTCCTGTGACTGCTCTTTATTAGCAAAGTACACCAATCCACCATAACCACAGCACTTGGTTTTTTCCTTTGAAAATTTAAGTTCTTCTATTGTATATCCTAACGTAACTGCTATACTTCTTATACTTCTATGAATCTTCTCATTGTATCTAGTCGTACACGCATCATGTACGTTTAAAACATGATTTTTCTTTATTTTATTATTAACAGGAACGCCATAATTCTTTATCACTTCCCATAGGGAAATGAAATTTATATCTGGCATATATTTTTCAAATATACTACAGCAACTAGAACAAGCTAAAATAAAGATAGGTTTACCCATATCATTCCATTTATTTCTTATATCTTCTATATTTTTTTGCATCAAGTCTTGTCTTCCTGCCCAATCTGCTGGTGCACCACAGCAGCCTAACATTATTCCGACCCCTTCTCTTATATTCTTCATAAGATATTTATATATTTTATCAGTATATTCAGGAGAAGAAGCTGGCAATTGACATCCTGGATAAAACATATATTTCACTTTTTCATATCCTGGCTGATTTTTTACCATAGAAAAATATTTACTATTACTAAATTCCATATCCTTCAATGCAAAATCATGTGCAGATACAGGCATTTTTTCTCTTTCTACCATACTTTCACGAGTATCTTTTATTATATCCTTCATATTTAAACTAGAAGGACAAACTTCACCACAAAGTCCACAGAGGGTACAAGAATTAATCATTTTATTTGCATAACGATCACCTAATATTACAGTCTCATTATGATTTATTTGCCTTATATAACTTTTAGGCATAACATTATATTTTTTCAAATGAGCACAGGCCTTTACACACTGTGTACATTGACATTTTATACATCTACCGGCTTCTTTAATTGCTTCCTGTTCATTATATTCTAAAGAAGTTTTTTTAATTGCTTCTATACTTTCTATATCTTCTAATTTAAGTTTCAAAGGTGTTTCATAAGCGCCTTCATTTTCTCTTGCTACTGTAAGAGAAATTTTTTGAATGTATCTATCAATAGATACCACAGCTCTTCTTCCAGAACTTATAGAAAATATAACTGAATTGTTTCTATTTACAATTCTTCCACCTGCAAATAAGGCAGTATCTTCTACCTGAAAGGTTTCAGTATTTACTTTTAAATCTTCTTCCCAAATACCCGTTCCTATATAAACCGCATCATACATACTTAATATTTTCTCTAAGCCTTTTAAATCTACTGGGCTATTTAAATTTATTTCTATATTTCCTTTATTTATTACCTGTAACTCTTCTTCTATAGTTTCCTTTGAAAGTTGTTCTCCTTGAAAATCCCACAACCTTCCACCTATCTTTTCACTTTTTTCATAGATAGTAACTTGATAACCTTTTTTGTCTAAATCAAAAGCGGCTGTAATACCACTTATACCTGCACCTACTACTGCAACTTTTTTTCCATTCTTAGGTATAGGAATAATTCTCCTACTAGAAGAAAAGCCTAATTTTACTACGGCTTTTTCAAGTTCCTGTATATTTATAGCCCCACCTAATTTGTTTCTTACACATGCATTTTCACAAGGATGATCACATATATTGCCTATTATCCTTGTAAAAGGAATCCTTTTAGCCATAACTTTATAAGCTTTTTTAAAGTCCCCCTTTTCTATTTCCTCCATAAAGGTTTTTACATCCATGTGTATAGGGCAACCGGATATACAGGCTGAAGGTTCATCTGCAATACATAAATCTTCTTTACTTAATAATTTATTTAAATCCATATAACTCCTTCCCTCCTTTAAATAAAAAAGGAACCAGAAATTTTAAGATGATACATTCCAATTATGGAAATTTCTGATTCCTTTAGGGAGACAATTTAAATTTTATTATTTATTTAATTCTTTAAGTGCTGCTAAAACTTTTTCTGGACGTGCAGGTAATTTTGTTATTTGCGCTCCAGTAGCATCATAAATTGCATTCATTATTGAAGCATGAGGAGCTGACAATGGCATTTCACCGTTACCTGAAGCACCATAAGGACCGTTTGGTCTTGGAGTTTCTTGGTAAATTATTTCTATATCATCAGTTACATCTTTAATTTGTGGTATTCCACAACCTGTAAGTGTAGTGTGTTTCTTTAAGTCTTCAAAATCTTCGCTTAAAGCGAGTCCTATACCTTGAACTAATCCACCATATATTTGTCCATCACATACTAATTTATTTACTATAGTTCCTATATCAGCCACTATAGTTAATTTTTCTACTTTAACTTTTCCTGTAGTAGTATCAACTTCTACTTCTGATAAAAGGACACCATACATATAAGTTGGGAATGGATTTCCTTGACCAGTTGCTGGATCAGGAGCTGTACAAGGTGCTGTCCATTTTCCAGCAACTTTTAACTCTTTACCTGCAGCTACCATTTCATCATAAGTCATGTAAGTACCATCAGCCTTTTTCATGGCTGCTAATAAGTTTTCACAAGCAACTCTAGTAGCATTTCCTGTTAAAACGTTAGAACGGCTTCCACCTGAAGGACCACTGTCTGGAGTAAATTCCATATCATTCATAACTAATTTAATTTGTTCTGGAGCTATTCCTATTGGTCTTAAAGTTTCATGAGCTAAAGTTAAAGTTCCCATGTCAGCTCCTTGACCGTGATCTTGCCAAGAGTTTCCTATAGTAACTCCTTTTGCAGTTAATTCTGCCCATGCATTTGAAGTATCTGGACCATCAAGACCGCAACCATAAATTAATAAGGAAGTTCCTACTCCATATTTCATATTTCCGCCCTTAGCATTTTTCTCTGCAGCTTTTGCTTTAGCAGCCTTATAGCGTGGCATTAATTTTTCAATCATAGTTGGTAAACAGATTACATCTGGATCACAACCAGTAGGAGTCTTATCTCCTTCTCTATAAACGTTCTTGTATCTTAGTTCAAGAGGATCTACACCCATTTTCTTAGCTAATTTATCTACTAAAACTTCTGAAGCAAATAAACTTTGTGGTGAACCGTATCCTCTGAATGCTGAACCCCAAGCGTGGTTTGTAGCAACAGTTCTTCCTTCACCTCTTATATTTGGAATATTATATCCTGCACCCATAAATTGTGAACCTCTTGTAGTTACAAGGTCACCAAATTCACAATATGGACCATGGTCACAAGACCAATCAGTTTCTAATGCAGTAAATTTACCAGCTTTATCAGCACCTAATTTAAGATGCATAAAGAAAGGTGATCTCTTTCCAGTGTAAGTTATTTGTTGATACATATTAAATTCTAAATATACAGGTCTCTTTGTTACTAATGCAGCTACTCCAAGGAATCCTTCCATAGTTGGACTGAATTTATATCCGAAAGTACCTCCAGTAGGATTTTGAACTATCTTTAAGTCATCTAGTTTAACACCGATACCATCTGCTACCATTGCAGCGTGAAGATGTAACCCTATACTCTTTGAATGTACAATTAATTTTCCATCTTCATTAATATATGCAAATCCAACGTCTGGTTCTAATGGAAGGTGTGGTTGTCTTCCTACATATGAATCATCTTCAACAACATATTCTAATGAATTCATTAAAGGTTTTGTATCTTCACCTTTTATAGTACCACATTCAAAATAAATATTTGGTGTTCCAGGATGAATTTCTATAGCATCTTCAGCCATAGCTGCTGGTGCACTCATATATGCTGGAAGCTCTTCTAGTTCAACTTTTACTTTTTTTGCTGCTGCTTCTGCATGAGCTGGTGTATCTGCAAGTACCATAGCTATTGCATCACCAAATTGGAAAATCTTTTTATCATTTAATATAGGTCTTTCTAAACCATCACCTTTGTTTGTAGGGAAAGCTAGTCCATTTATTCTATTTGTACCAGGTACATCTTTATATGTTAGTACGCTATGAACTCCAGTCATTTTTTCTGCTTCTGAAGTATCTATGGATAGTATGTTTGCATGAGATACTGTAGCTTGCACTAATTTCATGTGTAATGTATCTTCTGGAAGTTTTAATCCTAAATCTGCTCCAAAATCCCAAGTTCCTGTTACCTTTGCAAGAGCAGAAGGACGTACAGCATCTGTACCTAATAAACTTGCTCCCTCTGGAAGCTTATACCATAATTCTTCTTTTGTTACTTCTCCACGCATTAATTTTGCTGCTGTCATAACTGCATCAACTAATGGCTTATATCCTGTACATCTACATAAATTTCTATTTTTTTGGAACCAAGCTCTAACATCTTCTCTTGTTGGATTGCTGTTGTGGTCAAGTAATGCTTTAGCTGAAACTATGAATCCTGGAGTACAGAATCCGCATTGTGCTGCACCATGTACCATCCATGCAAATTGTAGTGGATGAAGGTTGTTTTGATCTCCAATTCCTTCTATTGTTGTAATTTGTGCTTCATCAGCAACTCTCTTAAGTTTAGTTATACAAGATCTTACAACCTTGCCATCTAAAATTACTGTACAAGTACCACATTCCCCTTTTCCGCATCCTACTTTAGTACCAGTAAGAAGCACTTGTTTTCTTATAACATCTGCTAAAGATGTCTCTGGATCTGCTATAATAGTTTTCCTAACGCCATTAACAATTAAATACTTTTTAATCATAATCATATTCCCCCTTTAATTTTGAATGTTTATATATATAACTTGCTCCTCCCCCCTAAGTTTTAAGGTAAATTATTGATTTGCAAAATCAAAATTTCCAACTAAAACAAAAGAATGAAACAAGATATTAGCATGATTAATAGATTTCTAATACAATCCACCTTTACCAAAGCCGCAGTTTGGATATCTGCAGCTTTCACAGCCTGGACAGAATCCACCATGTCCTAACTTCACTATATCTTCTTTATTTACTATTTCTCCAGCTACAAGTCTTGGAACTACTAAATCAAAAATCGTTCTTTTACTATACATAACACATCCTGGTAAACCTAGAACTGGTATATTATCTATATATGAAAGTAAGAACATAGCACCTGGTAAAGTCGGTGCACCATATGATATAATATGTGCTCCAGATTTTTTTATACCTGTAGGAGTTACATCATCAGGGTCTACCGACATACCTCCAGTGAGGGTAATTATATCTACCCCTTCATTTATAAGTGTTTTTATGGATTCTGCAATCATATCAGCATCATCTTTTGAAAATATTTGTTTTACCACATTACACCCTAACTCTTTAAATTTTTCTTCAATAACTGGTCCAAATTTATCCTTAATTCTTTTATAGAAAATTTCATTTCCTGTAGTTACAATACCTATTTTTAACTTTTTTAAAGGCTTAACTTCTATTATAGGGTAATTAATTTTGCATATATCTTCTACAGCTTTTATTTTTTCCTCATTTATAACCAATGGTATTATCCTAGTACCAGCAATTTTAGTATTTTCATTTATGAATTGATTTGTATGGAGGGTGGCAAACATAATTTCATCTATACTATTTATTTCAGCCAATGCTTTAAAATTTACTTTTAATAATCCAGGATACTTTGAAGTAAGATTAACCTTACCTTCTGTTGGCTCAGAGAATTCTATTCCCTGACCTGCCGCAGCTTTAGCCATTCTAATAGCTGCTTCATTTTCATGTAAGTCTCCTTCTTTAAATTCCATGATATAAATATGTTCTTTTCCCATATTAAGAAGTCTTGATATATCTTCTTTTCTTATAACATGTCCTTTTTTAAAAGCGGCACCGTTAGATTTTCCGGGAACGATTTCAGTCATATCGTGTGCCAATACCATTCCAACGGCCTGTTCTACAGGTAAAACTTTCATTTTTTCTCATCCTCTCTACATCGTAAATTTTCTATTTATGCTATATTAAATTAGCAATAAATATGCCAATAGTAACAACATGGCATTCTGGTCATTATTACTATTGGCATATTATTTTTTGTTCGTTTTTTGTACAAATTCACTAGAAAGTTCCGTTCGTTTTTTGACCATTGCTTTATTTTCGAACGTAATATTCATAAATGTTAAATTTATCTTAAGTTTTGTTAATAAATATTGTTTTATAAGTTTATATTTTCCCAAAAACAATCGACAAAAAAGAGGATTATTTTTACTCAATCCTCTTCTTTGTATTATTACATAATTAAATTTCTACATATTGAACTTTATTTTCACACCATTTCAGGAATTTTTACAAGTTCTGATAAGACAATGAAATAGTTGCAGTATTTACATTTTCTTCAATAGTATAACTTCAAGCGATTACTTTTTAACTTCTCTATTTAAATTAAATCCTTGTCCTAAAACTTCATGAGTATCACTGATTATTGTAAATGCTTTAGGATCAATGCTCTTTACTAAATCCTTAAATCTATTTACCTCTGATTTGTCCATAACAACCATTAAAATTGTACGTTCTTCTTCAGTATATCCTCCGAAACCAGATAATTTTGTAATTCCTCTGTCTAAATTTTTTAAAACATACTCCTTTATAAGTTCTGATTCATTAGAAACTACAAAAGCAACCTTTGATCCACTGAATCCTAATTGTATTAAGTCAATAGCTTTGCTAGTTATAAATAAAGATATAATTGCATAGAGAGCTTTTTCTCCATCAAATACAAAGGCAGCAGCAATAATTACAGAAGCATCTATTAACCCTTGGGAATTACCAAGGCTTATTCCTGCATATTTATTAATAACATTAGCTATTATTGAAGTTCCACCTGTGGAACCATTGCTTTTAAAAACTAAACCAAGGCCTATTCCTGCAAGCAATCCACCATATATAGCACCTAACAAGGGATTTAATGTAACTGTATGCAAGTTTCTTGTGAAAAATATAAATAAAGGCAAAATTAAAGAACCGAAAATAGTTCTTAATGTGTATTTTTTACCCAATAGAAATAAGCCCACAAAAAACAATGGAATATTTCCACTCCATTGTGTAATAGCAGGTTCTATATTAAATAATTCCTTTACTATTAAAGATATTCCTACCATTCCCCCTGAAGCTATTTGATTAGGTTTGAGAAATACGTTAAATCCTACGGCTGTTATTACACATCCAATTATTAACTGTAAATATTGGATTACATAATGATACTTAGTATTTTTGCTGATAAAAAAATTTTTTTGAATCATTCTAAAATCTCCTTTTCTATAAATAAACTCTCTTTGAAAATTCACTTTAGTATATCAAAAAGCCTCTTATAAATCAAATAATCTATCCGCTGGAGGAATAACTTACTATCTATATATCCCTTGAATGACACCCACCTATCAGTAGATAGGTATCAAAATTAGGGCATCGGTATTTTGGATATAACTTGTGAAGATGCTTTTTTAGTTAGTTGTAGTTAGAAAAACTCATTAATTTCAAACAATTAAAAACCCCTTAAACAATATAATTGTTTAAGGGGTAAAATATTCATTAATTAAATAATAGTAATATTTTCTGCTTGAGGTCCTTTTGGTCCTTTAACTACGTCATAAGAAACCTTTTGACCTTCTTCAAGTGATTTGTAACCTTCTGAATTTATTTGAGAAAAATGTGCAAAAACATCAGTTCCGTCATCTCCTGTAATAAATCCAAATCCTTTTTCTGAATTAAACCATTTAACTGTACCATTCATATAATGTGTACCTCCGAAATTTTATTTTTCTTAAACTCTTTGTAATAATTTATCAATAAAATTTCGATATCACAATACTATTTTTATAAGTACTAATTGAAATATATTTACATTTAAATTAATTACGATTTATTTAAGCTACTTTGAAAGTATATCACCTTTTATTATATAAAGCAAGCTTTTTATTTTAATCTCTTAAGATGATTTGCTGTAACTTATCTACTGCATTTTCTTTCTTAGTCCCTTACTTACCTATCTATAAGCAAATACTTACCTATCTATAATCAAATTTTTGCACCTTCCTTCGGATTAGCTTTTGTTTGATTTCGCTTTATAAAACGAATTATTTAGTATCAATCATATACGAGCAGTGTTTGATAGAATTTGCTCATGTTTTTACTAAAAATTATTAAAACCGAGCAAAATATGTTGACATCATGCATTTAATCGATTACAATTAGATTAAAAATCAATGAAACGTTTACAAATAATTGAATTTGGAAATTATATTTTAAATTTATTAAAATAATCAAAAAATGAGAGTGATGATTATATGTTTTCAGAAGAAAGACAACAAAAAATATCAGAATTATTAAAAGAAAAAAGTAGTTTAAGGGTAAGTGCATTAGCAGAGATATTTAATGTTTCTGAATCTACCATAAGAAGAGACTTACAAGAGATGGAGGAAAAAGGCCTGTTAACTAGAACTCACGGAGGAGCAGTAGGTGTACAAGGTACTAGTTTTGAACCTTCATTTAAAGAAAAAGAAGTAGAAGAACGTGAGGAAAAGGTTATTATAGCTAAAATTGCAGCTTCTATTATAAAAGATGGAGATACAATTATACTAGATTCCGGTACAACGACCTTAGAAATAGCAAAACATATAGAAGCAAATAAAGTTACAGTTATAACAAATTCTATAGATATAGCTGAAGTTCTGTCTGGCAATAAGAAAATAGACCTTATAGTTACTGGCGGCAGTATGAGGGTTACTACAAGAGCAATGGTTGGTCATATAACTGAAAATATATTGAAAAATTTTAGAGTTGATAAGGCTTTTATTGGAGCTAACGGTATCTCTATAGAAGAAGGTATAACAACACCTAATTTTACAGAAGCTCAAACTAAGAAAGCTATGATGAATGTTGCAAATAAAGTTATAATTGCAGCAGATAGTTCTAAATTTAATAAAGTATGTTTTTCTGTTATAAGTCCTATAAGAGCTGTATCTTCAATCATAACAAGTGGAGATTTAGACAAAGAAATATTGAAAGATTTTGAAGATGCTGGGGTAGAAATAATACTAAAATTATGATTTAAAGATATATTAAAAATTGGGCTTTTGGATATCCTCCAAAAGCCTTTTCTTATCTTTGCATACTCTCTCAAGCTTTATCTTTAGACAAACCAAGACTACTTTATAACTTAATAAATTCCTCTATATCCTCTTCTATAGTTTTTAATGAATTCTTCCAAAACTCAACATCATGAATATCAATTCCCATAAGTTTAGCCACATCTGCAATTTTCATCTTACCTGTTACACTTAAAAGTTTATCATAATCCGCTGCAAAGCTACTGCCTCTTTTTAAATACTCTGCATATAACCCTTTAGCAAATAATAGTCCAAAGGCATATGGAAAATTATAAAAGTTGTATGAAGCATCATAATAATGAGGTTTACATATCCACATATATGGATGTAAATACTCTTTATCAAGGCCATCTCCATAAGCTTCCTTTTGAGCACTAATCATTATATCCTTAAGCTCAGAAGCTGATAAAGAACTACTTTCTCTCTTTTCAAAAACTTTACTTTCAAATAAAAATCTGCTGTATATATCAACTATTACTTGAGCACAATCACTTAATTCAGCCTCTAAAATTGCAAAAGCTTCTTCCTTTGATGCATTTTTTACGGCAGCCTTTTTTACTACGGTTTCACAAAATGTGGAAGCAGTTTCTGCAATAGGCATTGGATAATCACTATTTAGTATACTTTCATATTTTAAACATTCTCCATGATATCCATGACCTAGTTCATGAGCTAATGTAACTACATCACTAAATTTACCTCCATAATTAAGCATAAATCTGCTTTCTCCTATGGCATGAATGTTGTCACAAAAAGCTCCACCAACCTTCCCTTCCCTAGGCTCTACATCAATCCAATGGTTATCGAAAGCTTTCTTTGCATATTCTGCTAACTTAGGGCTAAAGGTTTTAAAATTTTCACAAACAAACTTTTCCCCTTTTTCATATGGAAATTTCATATTTGCACTACCTACTGGTGCGAAAATATCATAAAAAGAAAGACCATTTTTCTTTCCTAGAAGTTCTCCTTTTTTTCTAAAATATTTTCTGAAACTAGGGAAACTTTCTTTCATGGCAGCAATCATAGCATTTAAAGTTTCTTTATCCATTCTTGAACTTATTAATGTTTCCTCTAAAGGTGATTTGTATCCTCGCATCTTTGCTATTGTTATAACTTCACCTTTAATACCATTTAGACATGCAGCCACAGAATCTTCTATTTTTTCATAGGCCTTAAGCTCTGCCGCATAAGCCTTTTTCCTTAAAACTTCTTCCTTCTCATAGGCCATGTTTCTTACAACTGTAAGTGGAAGTTGTTCAATTTTTCCATCCAATTCTATATCTACTCTTAAGGTAGAAGTAAGTAAATCTCTTAGCTTAGTCCATGCACTGGAACCGGTATTTTTCATCTTAGCTATAACAGCCTCTTCTTTATCACTTAAATAGTGCTTACTACTTTCCTTTATTTCATTTAGGACAAAAGTGTGTTTTTTAAGTAATTGTGAGTTTTCTATTATAGAATTTAAATCAGAAATCTTACCAATCCAATTTTTTATTTTTGCATCTCCTTCTGCAAGTCTAGAGGCTTTTTCTTCTAGAATCTCCACACTATTTAATGCATTCTTATTATTTGTTTCAACACTTAAAGTTAATTGAGAAAATGCAAAAAGCTTACTAAACAAATTTTGTCTATAGCTTATATTCTTTATATATTCTTCTAACTTTACCAAAACATTAGTATAATCCTTAGTAGTACTATCTACCCATTTATTAAAATCCTCAATATAAGTATCACAGGCTTTTAAATCATTTTTAAAATTTTCACTTTCAAAGGATTTATATAGTTCTTTTAGACTCCATTTTAGTTCCATAGTACAACCTCCTAATTAAATTATGACAAATATATACTTACTAATTATTCTCAACTTATCAAACTAACTTCTTTCTATTTTCACCTTACTACCACCCATTCCTGATTCAGCCGCAGTTACTATAAGCTTTACTGGCACTCTATTTTTTATTGACTCAACATGGCTTATTATACCTATTGATAACCTATCGTTATGAATTTTCTCTAAGGAGTCCATAACGACTTCTAGTAGGTTATCATCGAGAGTTCCAAAACCTTCATCTAAGAAGAATAGTTCTAAAGGTGCTGTACCTTTTAATTGTATTTGAGCTGATAACGCTAAAGCTAATGCTAATGATGCTACGAAGGTTTCACCTCCAGATAAAGTAGATGCATCTCTTTGTGACCCACCATTTTTATAATCTCTAATAAGAAACTTACCATTTTCATCAACTTCTAAGCCATAGTTTCCTCCTGTAATCTCTTTTAACTTCTTACAGGCTTCAATGGATATATATTTCAATTGATTTGCCGCCACAAATTCTACAAATTTTTTCCCTTTGAATAATTTCTCTAAGTCATCTAGAAGGCTTAGTTTATAGTCTAATTCTTCTTTCTTCTTTGAAAGTTTACTTTTTCCTACTAGTTTTTCACCTATAGATTTAACGTCTGCTTCTAATTTTATCTTGCTCTCTTCTAATTTCTTTAGTATTTGGGATTTCTCATTTTTAATATTTTGTATTTCAATCCATTGTTCTTCTGTTAAACTTCTGTTATCCATTTTCTTTTTAAGACTTTCTATAGTACCAACTAGCTTAGCAAGAGAATCTCTATATTCTTCTATTTGAATCTTTAATTTATCAATTTCTGCTTTAATTATAAAGTTGCTTTTAGCTTCATTTATATCCTTAACGCCTTCTTCAATTAAAGCTTTTTCGAGGTTTTCTTTATCATTTATGCTTCTTTCCTTTAAGCTAAATAAATTGCTTTGAACAGAGATTATATTACTATTACATTCGTTGTACTGCATTTCTATTTCGTTTTTCTGCTTTTCTGCTTTTATATATTCTTCTGCAACTTCTTTTATAGCATTAGATATTTCTTTCTTAAGCCTCTCTAAATCCTCTACATCTCCTACTTTATTTTTTATACTCTTTTCTTTTTCTTCTATATTTTTATTCTTTTCAAGGAGAGAGGTCTTCTTCTCTCTTAGTTCCTCCCTTAAATCTCCTAATTGTTTATTTAATACTTCCTTTTGTGCTAGCTCTACCTTTAAGTTATCTCTTAAGGTCTTTATCTCATTTTCTAAGGTAGCTTTTTCCTTTTCTTTTTGAGAAATCTCATTGCTCTTACTTATGAAATCTTCAATGTCTAATTGGGATTTTAATGCTGATAGTTCTTTATCTGTTTTTTCAAACTCCTCATCTGTTACCTTTAAATCCTCTTGTAGTTTTTCTAATTGACGTCTATTTTCAATTAATTTAGTATTTTCTTTGCTATATTCAATATCTAGGGTACTTTTCTCCTCGGTTAGATTTTTGATTTTCTTTTCTATCTCAATCTTTTCAGAGTTAAATTTATTTATACTCTCTTTTAGCTTGTAAAAATCATCTTCAAGCATATCTACGGAAGAAGCTTTAAAATCCTCCCCTAATTCGTTTATCTTAAATTCTTTATCTTCTATATTTTTTTCTTCAGCAGCTATTGTAGCTTGTTTCTTTGCTATTTCAACACTTAACTGACCTTTTTTCTGTTCTTTATTGCTTAAAGTCATCTTTAGCTGTTCTAAATTACTGGAGTCTATAATTTCCATGTTATCTTTAGGATGATCCTTTGATCCACATACTGGACATGGCTCTCCTTCTAATAATTCTTCTCTTAATGTATGCGCTATATTTTCTATTTCAATTTTCTTTATGTTAGCACTTATTTCATTAAGTTCTCCTTCTAAAAGGACTTTTTCCTTCTCTTTGCTATCTAACTCTTTTTTAAGAGTTTGGATAACTTCCTTACTCCTATATATATCAGCACTATATTCTTTATACTTATCCCATTTATCTTTTATAACGGACAGCTTTTGTTGAAGAGTTAATAGTGTATTTTGATCTCCTGGGCAAGCTTCTATTAATTCCTTTAAAGCTTCATCAGACTTAAGCAGTAACTTTTCCTTATTGTTAAGTTCTTTTGATAGATTTTCGCTGTTAACTTTTGCTTTTTCAATATTTAGTGCTGTAGTTTTTATATTGTTAGTTAAATTATTTTTTTGCTTCCATAGATTATCATAATTATTTAAAATTACTATACCTTCATTAACTTTTTTCTTATATTCTTCAGAAATTTTTAAAGCTTCTACTCTCTGATCCTTTATGCTAATATTAGTATTAATCTGACTAATGTTTGTTTCATTCTTTTCTATTTTATTATTTGTGTTTTGTAGATTTTTTTCTACCTTAATAATATTATTTTCTAACAAACTCTTTTCTTCTATTAATGCATTTAATATACCCTTTTCTTCTATTGCATCTATAACTTTCTGTTCTTTTATCCTTAACAGAGGTAATTCCTTATCTTTTTTATTTTTAGCTATTTCTAATACAGCCTCTAGTTTTTCTTTATTTTCTTTTATAGTTTCTACTTTATTCGTTAAATTTAAAAGCTCTTTGTTTACAGTTTTAATTTTTTCTAAGGTATTTTCATAACTATCGATATAAGGTTTAACCTTTAAGGCACTTTCTCCTAAAGTAACCTTTCTTTGACTTTCATTTATTTCTACTGCTTTTTCTTTAAGTTTCTTTTCTCTATCTACTTGCTCTTTTAATTCATTTTGAAGGTCCCATAATTCTTTGCCTTTGTCAAAATTCTCTTCTGCATTCTTCAACTCTATTTGGCATTTACTACACTGTTCTTTTGTTTGTAATAAAACCTTTGTTTTTTCTTTTAGAATTTCATCGCTAATATCTTCATATCCTTTTAGTTCACCTTCTAGAACGCTTGCTTTTTGTTTCTCTTCTCTAACCTTATTGCCCAACTTAAAAGAGAGATTATCTCCGTATTTTTGAAGATTGAACAATCTTTCAAGCATATTTCTTCTATCTTTTCCCTCTAACTTTAGGAATTCACTAAACTTTCCCTGGGGCAAAACTACGGTTCTTGTAAAATCCTCTAACCTTAATCCAATTATTTCTTCACATTTTTCAGTTACAGTCTTAGCTCCTTCTTCTAGAATTATTTCATCTTTTTCAGTGATATCTATTATCTTAGCTGACTTACTTCTTACACTTCCTGTTTTACGGTCTCTCTTAAATTCTCTGTCTACCCTATACCTTTTTATTTCTTTTTCTGACATCTGAAACTCAAAGCTTACATTCAAAGTATCACAGTTTGTATTCATAAAGTTTGAGCTTTTCCTTGCCACTTCTCCATATAAAGCTAATGTAATACCATCAAGTATTGTAGATTTACCACTTCCAGTAGGTCCAAAGATACCAAATAACCCTTTGTCAGTTAATTTTTCAAAGTTCACCTCTTGACTATCTATAAAACTATTTAACCCTTTTATTTTAAGTTTAATTGGCTTCATGTTCTTCTTCCCCTTCCTTTATAATAGATAACAATAAATCTACCACCTCTGGTTGTGCCTCAACTTTTCTTTCCTTTAAATAAAACTCTTTAAAAATATCTCCAAAGGATTTTTCTGAAAAACTGCTTATGTCTATATCCTCATTATTTTCTCCTACTATTTTAGGTACAATTTCTAGAATATCTTTTTTGGTATTTTTCATTAGCTTTATTTCATCTTCTCTTATATATCTATCCGTTGTTATTTCTAAGTAAACCCAACAATCTTTTTCTTTATTTTCTTCGCATTTATCAATGGCCTCTTCAATACTTTCGCATTTCCAAATCTCTATTGGCTTATATACTTTAAATTCTACTTCTTGAATATTGCACTCTTCACCTGCTTTTACATCTACAATAAAACATTTTTTCTTAAAATTAATTTCCTTCTTATTATAATGTATTGGTGACCCTGCATATCTTGCTCTTTTATATGTACCTGGTACTACTTGTGGTTTATGTACATGGCCTAATGCAATATATTGGGCATTTTTAGGGAAACAACTTCCATCTACTATGAAACTTCCCCCAAGTTGAATGTTTCTCTCTGATCCTGCCTCTTCACTTCCCATAGCAAACAAATGTGAAGTTGCTATGTTTACAGTATCCTCTCTGTATTTCTCACTTAGGGTTTCAAATAAAGTTTTTATCCTGTCACTATAAGATTTTAATCTTTCCTCTTCCTCATCCATAGCTCCATATAAAACTTCATTTAATCTTTTTTCACTTGGATATGGAACTGTAAGAATTATAGCTTTTTCGTTCTTTATCTCAACTTCAATAAAACCTTCTCCTGAATTAATAATCTTATGATTACCGTATTCACCATCAATAACTACTGATTTTGGTGTGCCAACCATTATAATTCCGTGGTCTCTAGCTAAAGGACCTGCTGCTACTAATCTCTCTGGATTATCATGATTACCTGCTATAACTAAAGTTATTCTTTCTCCATTAGAAGATAACTTCTTTAATGTATCATAAAACATTTTCTCAGCTCTAGCTGGTGGGTTAGGACTATCATAAACATCACCAGCGATAATTATTAAATCTATGTTATTACTTTCAACTATTTCTATAAAGTCATTAAGAAACGCTTCTTGTTCATCCATACGACTATAACCCTCTAAGTTTTTACCTAAATGCCAGTCAGAAGTATGTAAAATTCTCATTTATTCTCTCATCCTCCAAATTAAATTCTTATGTTCTTCAGTATAATATATCATACTTTTATTACAAACATCGATGTAATTTTCTACACAGCAAAATAGCTGCAAGGCATTCAATCCTTGCAGCTGTACTGTTCTTGTATTAATTATTTCATTGTTTCTGCTATCTTATTTATAATACTTACTCTTTCAGTACCTAAGATACCAGCTAATTTTGTTGGCATAAATCCATTTTTATAGACCCTGTCTTCATTAGCATTTATTATAGCTATAACTGTTTTTTCTAGTTCTTCATAACCTAGTAAGCCCTCAAGATGTGTGTCAACTAAATCTCTCAATTTACTTGCTAGTTCCTTTGGATTTTTGTAACTTGCTCTCATTTTTAATCTACTCCTGTGTATTTTAAATTATTTTTGTTTAAACACAAAATATTATACTGTATTTATTTAATTATTGCAAAGCCTATTACATATTAATATCTTTCACTTGATCTACTTCAAACCAGAAGATTACTCCACCTTCAACATTTTCCACACCATAAGTGTTTTCATGCAGTTCTTGAATAGCTTTCACTATAGAAAGTCCAAGGCCATATCCTCCATAAGCCCTTGTTCTTGCTTTGTCCACTTTATAAAAACTATTCCACAATTTTTCCAAGGATTCTTCAGGTATGTGCTTTCCTGTATTAAATACACTTACTCTTATTTTATCCTTGTTAAATATTTTGCTTATTTTGATATTCCTATCACCATCTACATGATTAATGGCGTTATTAATGTAATTTGTAAGTATCTGCTCAATTCTTACCATATCTCCATAGGCCGTACAACTTTCACCAAGTTCAAACTGTATTTGAATATTTTTTTCTGTAAATGTAGTGTCGTACTTATTAAGCACATACTCTATTAAAGATGTTATATTAAATTCAGTTTTTTCAATATGAAAATAACCTGATTCAATTTGAGAAAGGTTCAGTAAATCCTTTACCAACTTATTCATTTTATCCGTTTCCTTAATAATAACATCACAATAAAACTTTCTATCCTCTTTACTTTCAGCAACATTGCTAATAAGTCCTTCTGCATACCCATGTATTACTGATAAGGGAGTTCTTAATTCATGAGAAACACTAGATACAAATTCTTTTCTCATCTCATCTATCTTTCTTTCTTTTTCGATATCCTCTTCAAGCTTCTTGTTCTTTATATTTAATTCTGTAATTACCCTGTCCAGCTCACCGGATAGATAGTTAACACTTTGACCAAGTTGCCCAATTTCATCTCTACGGCTTACATCATATTTTTGAGTAAAATCAAATCTAGCCATATTTCTAGCAATATTATTTAACTCTAATATTGGTTTCGTAAACTTCCTTGAAAATATATAAGCCCATGTACTTCCCAAAATCATAATTATGATACCTGTAATAATTATAAATCTGTTTGCAATATCAACACTTTCTTTTATTGAAACTAGAGGAACTCTCATAGAGAGTATATTCCCATCACTTAACTTCGTTGCAAGAGCAAGAAACTCTATTTTCATCTTAACATCTCTAAGAGTTTCAAAAGTATACTCACCCTCCGTATATTCAGTAGTAACCTTGTCAGCATCCGGTAGGTGATCTGTCGGCGGTTTCAGACCTTGTTTGAAAGGACCCTCATTTATTATATGCCTTTCATCTGGCAGCCTCCGTGCTGAATTATAAATCAAGAGTCCATCCTTATCATGTATATCAATATTACCACCTGTAATATTAGCAGTTCTATCTAATTCATCTTGTATGTCCTGTATATTTCCTTTATAAATACTTACTATATTTTTTGCATTATCTGTAAGTATATTTTGCTTTTTCTTTATATAGTATTGTTCCAGATATAAATTATTTACTACACATAAAACAGAAATAAAGAATATTAATAGAAAGGTTATGGAAATAAAAAGCTTTGATCTTATGGATTTATTCATTTTTCAACCTCAAATCTATAGCCGTAACCTCTTACAGTGTGTACATAATCACTTTTAGAATCTAATTTTATTCTTAGTCTATTAATATGAGTATCCACTGTTCTTAAATCTCCATAATAATCATATCCCCATACCTTATCCAGAATCTGTTCTCTGCTTAGTGCCTTTCCATAATTCTCAGCGAGATAGTCTAATAGCTCATATTCTTTAGGACTTAAATCAATTGAATCTCCTTCAATGACTACCTGTCGTGCATTGTGATCTATTGCTAGCCCATCAAATTCTTTAAGAACAGTATCATCAGTTAATGATCTTCTGAGTACAGCGTTTACTCTTGCTATTAATATATTAGGACTAAAGGGCTTTGCAATATACTCATCCGCTCCAATATCCAAACCAAAAACCTCATCAAATTCCTCTCCTCTTGCAGTTAGCATTATGATTGGAACTCTGGATTTTTTCCTTATTTCTCTGCATACGGTCCAACCGTCATATTCAGGAAGCATCACATCAAGAATTATTAAATCTATATCCTTTTCATCATAAAACAAATCTAGAGCCTTACGTCCATCCTCTGCTTCAATGGTTACATACCCTTCTTTTTTAAGGAAATCTGTTACAAGCTTTCTTATTAATGGTTCATCATCAACTACTAATACCTTTTTCCCATTCATAATTATCCCTCCAAAAACTGTTACTACCTTTAATATATCATATTTTTATTACAATTTTGTCACAATTAATTAATTTCCGATAGAATCCAGAGAATATAAACAAAAATAATTCTATTGTATTAATCTAAAAAATGGTGCAGATTAAATCTACACCATTTAATTATTATTTACTTTGTAGAAGTAGTAGCAGCTGATTTTAAATCATATAGCTGTTCAGAATTTCCGCCACCAAATCCTCTAGAATTTTTATTATCTGAATCTGTATCTTTATTATTAGTATCCTTTGTATTGCTAACTTTATTATTTGATTGACTAGAATCCTTCCATTCACTTTCTGAAACAACTTTACCATTTGCCTTAACCCAGTTCATAATATCATTGTTTCCGTTACCGCCTTGACCACCTACCATAACATACCTTACTTCACCTTTATTAACTAATTCCTTAAATTGTTCTAAAGTAATTGCTTTATCTGTTCCAAAGAAACCCCAGGTCATTACAGATTCACCTGTTTTAATTATTATATCTGTAGCATAACCATTAGTAGATGAAGTTACAAGCAGATATTTTTCAGTTGTTTTGTGGCTTTTTAAGAATTCTATTAGCTTTGTATTGCTATTATTAGAAGCATTTATATTTGGTCCACCCATTTGTTTGTTAGACATTAGTCCTAATCCAGCAGATGGGAAGCTTCCAGACATTCCATAAAACATAGTAGTACCAGACCAAACCGTAGGTGCTATTAAAAGCCCTGTTAACGCAGTACTTAATACTATTTTCTTAAGTTTTGTATTTTTATTTTTTATTAGATTAATAATAATCAGTATAATTGAAGATACAAAACATAAAACTGACATTATTATCATTATAATCTTAGCAATATTTGATGTATTGTAATAATAGGATATTAGCAAAATTTGAACTAATCCATCTGCAATAAGTGCTGATGGTAATATCCAAGACTTCCATCCACCTTCTTTATAAAACTCCCACATTGACACAATTCCAATTCCCGTTAAAGCTGCAATTGGTGCAGCAAGCATAGTTAAATAGTATGGATGAAACAAGCCTGTTGTGAAGCTAAAATATACAAATTCAGGTAACATCCACATAAACCATAGTATTAATGATACCTTTCTTTTATTGTCAGAGAACTTTCCCAATTTTTCCTTTATTGATGCTGATATAAATCCAAATATTGCAAGAGGGAATAACCAAATTATCTGGTCTGATAAACTGTTATTAGAGAATAATCTTGTAATGCTTGACTTTTCCTTACCTCCAAAGGTTCCTCCCTGACCACCGCCATTACCTCCATTTCCAGGACCTCCTTGTCTTTGACCATCACCATTAGGAGGAGCACTTGGAGGCGTACCTTGCCCTAGACCATTAGGAGTTCCTGCTGGCATACCTTGTCCTGCAGTATTACCATTAGAAGAAGAACTTTGAGCATTACCCTCAGCAGATTGTCCTTTCGTTGCACTAGAAGTGGAATCCACTTTAGTTTCTGATTTTGTTTGCTCTTGACCATCTTGCCCTTGTTTATTACCACCTGGTCCAGATTTTGATGTACTACCAATACCAAGTCTCTCTAAGCCATTATGTCCCACTATAAGTTCCATAACTGAGTTATTCGTACTACTTCCTACGTAAGGTCTGTTAGCTGCAGGTATTAAATCTACAACCACAGCCCAAGATAGTGACACCGTTAAAAGAACAGCTGTACCTGCTATAAGATGTACTATCTTCTTTTTTATAGAAACTGCATTGGAAAGAAGATAAGTTATATATAAAGCTGGTACTATCATGTATGCTTGCAGCATCTTTATGTTAAAGCCAACTCCTACAAGTGCTAAACTTATCAAAAGATATTTTAATTTTCCTTTTTCAGCAGCTATAGAAAGTGCTAAGCAAGCTAAAAGTAAGGTTAGAACAAGCAGGTTATCACAAGTATTATTTCTGCTTACTGCAACAAAAACTGGTGTGACTGCAAGACATAAGGCTGAAATTAGACCTGCAGCACCTCCAAAGGATCTTTTGACAATATAATATATAAGCCCAACTGAAATTACTCCTGCAATAGCCTGAGGAAGAATTATACTCCATCCACTAAAACCAAATATCTTAGCGGATATAGTTTGTATCCAAAAGCCCAGTGGTGGTTTATCAATAGTCACAAATCCCGTAGAATCAAAGGATACAAAGAAGAAATTTTTAAGACTCATAGTCATGCTTTTTACACCTGCAGCATAATATTGATTTGCATATCCTTCTATACCTAAATTGGCTAAATTTAATACTGAAGATAATATTAAAATCAGTATCAATCCAAAAGCTTCTTTTGTAAATTTTACTTCTTTCACGTTTTATTGCCCCCCTAAAAAGTTTTTCCTTTCATTATAATCAATACTCTACCTAGTTGAATACCCATAACTTATAGCCAAGAAAATTAGTTATTTGAGCTATAATAGTTACCATTATTTTGGATATATATACATTTAAATTGCAATTTTTTACTAATAGATTCATGGCCATCATTGTAATTATAAGCGAAATCAAGTTAACTACAATAAATTGCAAGAATTCATAGAATGACTTCTTATTGGCCTTTCTATCTTCAAAAGTCCATTTTTTATTTAACAGGAAGCTATTTGCCACTCCTAAACTATACCCCAGCCCCTGACTCAAAATATAGCTTACTCCAAACAAACTATTAAATATTGTAAATACTGTAAAGTCTATGAGAGTATTTATTACTCCTATAATAGAAAAGCGGCTTAAATGCTTGAGTTTTCCATTAAAAATATAACCATTTAATCTAACCACTAATTTCATATTTTTTATCAACTCTCTTATAATTTATTGTACTATCAATTATATAAATAGGCCTTCCTTTACTTTCATCAAAAATTCTTCCGATGTACTGACCCATTATACCAATACTTCCAAGCATAAAACCAAACATCATGATATTAGTTGCCATAATTAATCCAAGGTTTAATATTTCAGTTTTCTTAATTAAGTCTCTTATAATAACAGTAATCATTGAAATCATACCTACTAAAAAAGCTGCTCCTCCAAAGTATCCAGCAAATACAAGTGGTTTGTATGACAATGAAGTTATACCGTCAAAAGCCAACTTTATCATTTTTTTCAAAGGATATTTTGTGTCACCAGCAAATCTCTCCTGACGTGAAAATTCCACAGAAGTCTGCTTATATCCAACCCAACTAACAAGTCCTCTTACATATCTATTTTTTTCAGGAAGAGAAACTAGAGAATCACATACCTTTCGGTCTATAAGTCTAAAATCTCCTGTGTCTACAGGAACATCAACACTTGCCATGCTCTTTAATAATCTATAATACATCTTAGCGGTGAATTTTTTAAAAAATGTTTCTCCCTCTCTTTTTATTCTCTTTCCATATACAACCTCATAACCTTCTTTCCATTTTTCAATCATCTTCAGAATGACTTCAGGAGGATCTTGAAGATCCGCATCTATTACAACAACAGCCTCTCCATAAGCTAAATCCATTCCAGCTGTTATTGCAGCCTGATGACCAAAGTTTCGTGAAAAGTTAACAAGTTTTATTTTTTCATCATTTCTGCATATACTTTCTACTTTATCTCTTGTTTTATCTCTGCTTCCATCATTTACAAATATAATCTCGTAATTTTCCTTGGTAGAATCCATAACCTTTTTTAATCTTCTATAACTTTCATCTATAACAAGTTCTTCGTTATACAAAGGTACTACGATAGAATAAATTATGCTATTACGCATTTACCTCACCTCAATTATTAATATTTTCATATCTGTACTCAAAATTGTCTTTTAATATTTAGCTTATATATGTATCTTACTCTTAAATTGTTACAGTTTTATTACAGTTCAATCACAACTTAAATACAATTTTATAACCTTGACATTGATACTTTATAAATTATAAAAAACTTTAATTTCACCTGGAAATGAAAGTTAATATTCACATATAATCTCAAATGTTTAATTTTGGTCACTAAACTATTGTAATTGTCTGTGAATTGTGGTATTATATTCATGTTCACAATATTAATACAATTGCACTTACAAACTCTTATTATTTCATATTTCTTTTTATTATTTCTGTGGAGGTGATAACAAAATATAGTTTCATTCAAATTACATAACAATATAATTTGGGGGGGTACAACTTATGAACGAAAAAAATGGAGAACTACATCGTGGCTTGGAAGAAAGACATATCCAACTGATGGCCATTGGTGGTGCAATCGGAGTTGGTTTATTTTTAGGATCTGCAGGAGCTATTAACAAAGCAGGTCCAGCGCTATTATTGGTATATATTTTTGCTGGAGCTATATTATTCTGTATAATGCGTGCGCTTGGAGAAATAGCAGTAGAAAAGCCAGTTGCTGGTTCCTTTAGTGCTTATGCTAATGATTACATTGGTCCTCTTGCAGGATATTTAACAGGATGGACTTATTGGTTTATGTGGATTGTAACTTGTATGGCAGAAGTTACTGCAGTAGGTGTTTATATTAATTTCTGGTTACCTGGAGTTCCACAATGGGTATCAGCTCTTGCAGCCGTTCTTTGTATGACACTTGTAAATTTAATTGCAGTAAAAGCTTTTGGAGAGTTTGAATTCTGGTTCGCACTTATCAAAGTTGTGACAATTATTGCTATGATAATAGTTGGAGTACTAATGATTACTACTGGAGTAGGTAATGGAGGTATTGCAACAGGTATTTCAAATCTTTGGTCTAATAGAGGTTTCTTCCCTAAAGGATTTAGCGGTCCTATTATGGCTTTAGTTATGGTAGCTTTCTCTTTTGTTGGAATCGAACTTATTGGTGTTACAGCAGGTGAAGCAAAAAATCCAGATAAAACTATACCATCAGCTATAAACAAGGTTTTCTGGAGAATTATGATATTCTATGTAGGTGCATTAGGTGTAATAATGGCTATTTATCCTTGGGATAAAATAGGAACAATGGGCAGCCCATTTGTTTTAACATTTAGTAAGCTTGGAATTGGTGCCGCAGCCGGAATTATAAACTTTGTTGTATTAACAGCTGCGCTATCTTCTTGTAATAGTGGTATTTTCACAACAGGTCGTATGCTTTTTAACCTATCTCTTCAAGGTTCAGCACCAAAAGTGTTTGGAGAACTTAGTAAATCACAAGTTCCTATGAAAGGAATTTTAGTTTCTTCATTCTGTATGCTTATAGGTGTTTTCCTTAACTATGTTGTTCCTGGTAAGGTATTTGGATATGTTACAAGTGTTGCAACTTTCGCAGGAGTTTTTTCATGGTTTATAATATTGCTAGCACAAATGAAATTTAGACAAAAACTTAGTCCAGAACAAGTAACTAAATTAAAATTCCCAATGCCATTTTATCCATTTACTAACTATATTAGTATGGCATTCTTAGCTTTTGTAATTGTAGTAATGTGCTTAAGTCCAGATACATTAATAGCAGTTATCGTAGGACCAGTATGGCTATTAATTCTAATTGCATGTTATTATGGATTTGGCTTAAATAAAAGAAAAGATGAAGAGAAAATGATTGCAAATAAAGTAGACTAATGTTAACCCCGTACTTTTAAGTGCGGGGTTTTTAAAATAATTTTTAATTTAAAACTTATTTTATACACAAAATAAAAAGGTTATATTATTTTTAAGAATTCCTCTTAAAAGTAATATAACCTTTTCATTTTCTTTAGTCTTAAAATGCATCTCTATACCATATTTAAGTCTTATACAATTAACTTTTTCACTGATAAATCTCTCTCTAGTTTTAAATCTATAAACTCAGAACCATCAAACAAAAGTGGTCTACACAAATCGTTTATATTAATTTGTATTATTTTACATTCCTTGTTTGTATTTAATAATACTTTTTCTCCTATATAATAGTTTATTATATTATCTATAAATATTTTACAAATTTTATAATCTAATTTCCCTAAACCTTCTTTTTGAACTATTTGTAGTGCGGAAAAAGGATCTGTACTTTCTTTATATATTCTATCGGAGTTAACTGCATCAAATATATCTGCAATTGCAATTATTTTAGCAAAAATATGTATCTTATCTTCTTTAATACCTAACGGATAACCAGAACCATCCAATCTTTCATGATGCATTAATACCCCACTACATACTGCATTACTGATATATGGTATTTTTTTAGTAAAATTATATCCTAAAATAGGGTGATTCCTTATTTTTTCCATATCCTTCATTGTTAATGGCCCCATTTTATCTAATATATTTTTATCTATTTTTGTTTTTCCAAAATCATGTAGGATTCCTGTATATGTCAAAAGATTTACATCTCTATCACTTAATCCTATCCATTTCCCAAGAATAGAACTTAATGCGGCAACGTTTACGGAATGCCTATATATAGCATCATTTCCACTTCCATAAAGCACTATATTTTTTATAATAGCATTAGTAGATTTCAGTTCATTTTGAATCCTTTTCGTAAAGTTTCTAACTTCTTCCAATTCCCATTTTACTCCATTACTTATATTATTAAACAACTCTTCAACATTGAGTGAAAACTCATCAAAGCTCTCTTTGATTTCTTCCATGGTTTTCTCATTATTTATTAATGCACTATCTTTGCTCGTCCTATTTTCACCAAAGTTTGCTTCATTATAAATTGATATTTTATCTAAAAAGCATTTTCCTTTTAATCTACTTATTAAGTCATCTGTAATAACAATTCCTGATGTTAGCAATGCTAAATTATTTAATTTAACTTCATCTGCTATTATCATTCCTGATTTTAACTCATCAACCTTTAAGAATACTTTATTTCTTGTCATATTACTAATCCCTTTCATAATAACTTACATTAAAGATAGTGTTTTGTAATATATATTCTACAAAAAATTTCCATATCCTCTAAAAAAGTTTAATTTTAATTATTAATCGAATTATTCTTTATATTCTATTGAATTTCATTTTAAAATTTATAATTGTATCTTTAAAATGAAAAACTGCAGCTAGATTGCTATAATCTAACTACAGTTTTTACTGCCTTATAATTTTCTATAATCTAATTATGTTTTTCTATTATATTGCCATGGATATAAATTCTAAGCCTGTTGTTTCTTTTAAGTTAAACATTACATTCATATTTTGTACCGCTTGACCAGCAGCTCCTTTTATAAGATTATCAATAGCTGCTACAATAATAACTCTATTAGTTCTGCTATCAACTTTTATGCCAATATGACATAAATTAGATCCTCTTACCCATTTAGTCTCTGGTAAGCCTTCTATTATCTTTACGAAATACTCATCTTTATAAAAAGATTTATATATGTCTTTTAGTTCCTCAGTACTCATTTGGGTATTTAATTTTGCATAACAAGTAGCTAAAATACCTCTATTCATCGGTATTAAATGTGGTGTAAAGTTTAAGGTTATGTTCTCTTTGCATACACTACTTAGTACCTGTTCTATCTCTGGAGTATGTCTATGACTTCCTATACCATAAGCCTTCACGGAATCATTACATTCAGTAAAAAGATTTGCTATTTTTGCGCTTCTTCCAGCACCTGTTATTCCAGATTTAGCATCTATAATTATAGAATCTGGATTTATAAGTCCATGCTTAAGTAAAGGATATAAGGATAAAATACTCGCAGTAGGATAGCATCCTGGATTAGCTATTAATGAAGCTTTTTTAACATCTTCACGATTTAACTCCACTAAACCATAACAAGCCTCTTCTAATACTTCTTTATAGTCATGCTCTAATCCATACCATTCCTTATAAACTTCTGGAGATTTTAATCTGTAATCTGCACCTAAATCTACTACCTTAACTCCCTGTGCTAGAGCTTTTTTTACTATATCAAAAGATTTGCCATGAGGTAGTGCTATAAAAAGTATATCTATTAATGGAAGCTTACTTTCTGCCTCTTCCATGTTAATACATACATCTTCTAGAAACCCATAATAGTTATTATAAGTATCACTATATTGAGTATCTGCATAACTATGTGAACTAATAAAAATTATTTCACTTTGCGGATGATTACGTAAAATCCACACCAATTGTTGTCCTGCATATCCAGTTGCCCCTAATATGCCTGCCTTTATCATATTATCACCTCAATAATTCATTAAATTTTTTCTAAATTTATTATGCACCAAAATAAGAAAAATTTCAATAGATTGTTGCATATTTATTAATATGATTGTATAATTATTCTCATACGTAATTGAAATGAGGGATATTATTATGAAAAAAATAGATAACTCAATAAAGATAGATGCCATAAGTGGTATTTCTCAGTATAAAGGAAAAACTTTTGTTATAAAATACGGTGGGAGTATTATAAATAATATAAATGCTCAGAAAGCATTTATAGAAGATATTATACACCTTAAAAATATAGGTATCAATATTTTAATAGTCCATGGTGGCGGTCCAGAGATAAGCAAGTGGATTAATAAAATAGGTATAAAAAATCAATTTATAAAAGGCTTAAGAGTGACTGATGAAGCAACTATGGAAATAGTGGAAATGGTTTTATCCGGTAAGGTGAATAAAAATTTGACCTCAAACCTAAGTAAGTATGGCTTAACCGCTATAGGTATTAGTGGTAAAGATAGTAACTTAGTTCAATGTGAAAAAAGATATGTTTATGAACATGGTGAAAAGGTGGATATTGGTTTTGTAGGCGATGTAGTTCAAATTAATAAAAATTTTCTATTAACCTTATTAGCCAAAAATATGATCCCAGTAATTTCTCCTATAGGTACCGATAAAAATGGTATAAGCTATAATATAAATGCAGATTATGTAGCAGCATTTATAAGTGGGTCACTAAAAGCAGAAAAATTACTTATAGTGACCGATGTCGAAGGAGTGTACAAGGACATTAATGATCCTACAACTTTACTCTCCTCCATATCTATAAATGAAATTAAAGAATACAGTGATTCTGGTATAATAAAAGGTGGTATGCTGCCTAAGCTTGAATGCTGTATAGAAGCCTTAGAAAAAGGTGCTAAAAAAGTTCATTTAGTAGATGGAAGAAAAGAGCATAGTCTACTAAATAGTATTTCTAAGGATTCTGGTACTAAAATTATAAAAGAAAGAGGGCTTGAAAAATGTCAAAAAGTAGTGTAATGAATACTTATGGAAGATTTGATGTAACATTTGAAAAAGGGAAAGGTGTTAAATTATATGACACAAATGGAAAAGAATATATAGATTTCGTTTCTGGGGTTGCTGTTAATTGTCTTGGACACTGCCACCCAGCTATAACAAAAGCAGTTGTAGAACAAAGCAATAATCTTATACAGGTATCTAACTATTATTGGAATACAAAACATACTTTACTTGCAGAAAAATTAACTGAAAACTGTGATCATGATAAAGTATTTTTCTGTAACAGTGGAACTGAAGCAATAGAAGGTGCTCTTAAAATAGCAAAAAAATATGGTACAATTCACGGAAATGGAAATAAAAATACAATTTTATATATGAATCATTCCTTCCATGGAAGAACAGTAGGTGCTTTATCTGTTACAGGTCAGCCAAAATATCAAAAAGATTTTATGCCATTAATGGGTGGAGTTCAAAGTGTAGAATTTAATAATATAGATGATTTAAAAGAAAAATTTAATGAAAATGTATGTGGAGTTATTGTAGAACCTATACAAGGGGAAAGTGGAATTAATGTAGCTGATGTAGATTTCTTAAAGGAACTACGTAATCTATGTGATCAGCATAATGCCCTTCTAATCTTTGATGAAGTTCAATGTGGTATAGGTCGTACTGGAAGCCTTTTTGCTTATAAAAAGTTCGATGTCATCCCTGATGTCATCGCTGTGGCAAAAGCTCTTGGCGGTGGTTTCCCTATTGGAGCAACTATAGCTAACGAAAGAGCTGCAAGTGCTTTTGTTCCTGGAGACCACGGAAGTACCTTCGGAGGAAATCCACTTGTTTGTGCAGTAGCTGTAGCAGTATTGGACGAATTAATAGATGGCAAAATAATAGATGGTATAGCTGAAAAAGAAGCTTATTTGAGAAGTAAGCTAACTGTGTTAAAAGAAAAGTATGGATTAATAAATGAAATAAAAGGTATGGGCCTTTTAATTGGAATTAGTATCAACGGTGATTATAAAGCATTAGTAAATAAGTGCTTTGAAAAAGGATTATTAGTTGTTACAGCTGGTTCAGATGTAGTTAGACTTCTTCCCCCTTTAAATGTAACAAAGGAAGAAATTGATGAGGCACTAGCTTTACTAGAGCTTGCAATGAAAGAACTGGTATCTTAAAATATAGAGTTGCAAGACCGAAAGTTGACTTATACTACGGGATATTCAGCTTTCTGATTACAATCCCTATATTAAATAGTTGCAAAGTATAAATTTAACGTGTAGTCTATTAGTACATTGAATACTAATAGACTACTATTTTATCCAAACTATATGTAAAGAAAGGTGAATTATATAATGGATTTAAAGAAGTTAGTAGAAGACAATATACAGGAAGTAAAGGATATTTGGAATAGGCTACATTGTAATGCTGAGCTTTCTTTTAAGGAGTTTAAAACTCAAGAGATAATATTAGAGTTCTTTAAGGAGTTAGGAATTAAAACTCAAGTGCTTTTTAATACTGGAGTAGTTGCTACCCTTAATGAAGGTTATGATTCTATTGCTATAAGAGCTGATATGGATGCTCTACCTGTAAATGGTGTTTCTCACGCTTGCGGTCATGACTATCATATGGCAGTAACTTTAGGTACAGCCTTACTCTTAAAAAAGATGGGCTGTAAAAAATGTATCAAATTTATATTTCAACCTGGAGAGGAAAGTGAAGGCGGGGCTCTTCCTATGATAGAACAAGGGGTTCTTGAAAATCCTACTGTTAAAGCTATGGTAAGCTTTCATGTTTGGCCTATGGTACCAGTTGGTAAAATAGAGATTGCTGGTGGCCCTTCAATGGCTTCTGTAGATGACTTTTATGTAACCTTTAAAGGTGCGGGCGGTCATGCTGCTATGCCTCATTTATGTAAAAACCCTATATACCCTGCCCTGGATTTTATTGAAAGCATGAATATAAAATCTCGTATCGAACAAAATCCATTAAATTCTCATATTATAACTTTTTCTTCTATGCAGTGTGGCACTGCCCCAAATGTAATAGCTAATGAATCAAAAGTACTTGGCACCGTTAGAACTTTCGATAATAACTTAAGAAATAAGCTACATGAAGATATACAAAATACTGTAAAATTATGTGCTGAAAAATATGGATGTAGTTCTGAAGTAAAATATAATTTTCAATATCCACCTTTAGTGAGCGATAATGATCTTGCTAAGGAGTTTATAAATATAACTAAAGAGCTTATTGGTGAAGAGAATGTGTTACCTTTAGAAAAAACTTTTGCTGCTGAAGATTTTGCATTTTTTGCTGAAAAGGTACCTTCTGTACATTTTAGATTAGGTATTTCAGATGGAGTAAAAGGATTTCACCCACTTCATTCTCCTGACTTCAATGCTTCAAATAACTCCCTTTTCTACGGAGTTTACATAACAACTAATTTCTTACTTAATTCTTAAAGCTATCTCTAAGGCTCATACCAAAGAAAATCAATTAGATCATAATATAGTTTAGATTTGTAAGTTTATAAATATTATAAAAAAGAGGACGTTTCTAATAATAAACGTCCTCTTTGGCGAGCATATAACCTATAAATATTAATTTACTCTTTAATTGTCAATTCTGCTGCTTTACACAAGTTTCTACATTCTAACTTTGTATTAACCATAGAATATACAACAGGAACTACAATAAAAGTAAGGAAAGTGGCAACTAAAAGACCAACCATTATAGTTACTGACATAGGTCCAAACAAGGCACTTTTTGAAAATGCAAGTGGAATTATACCTGTAATGGTTGCTACAGAACTTAATATTATTGGTCTAAATCTTTGGCTTACAGCATGAATACAAGCTTCATCTATAGAAAGTCCTTCGCTTCTTCCCTCAATTATATATTCTATAAGTAGTATGGCATTTCTTATAACTACTCCAATTAGACTTATTATACCCATTACAGCAGTTAACGATAATGGCATTCTAAATATTAGAAGTCCTATTACTACCCCTATTAATGATAATGGAAGGGAACACATAATTACAAGAGGCTGTATAAAGGATTTAAACTGAATAAACAATATTAAATAGATTATTAATATAGTAAACACTCCTGCTAAAGCAAGACTGGTGAAGTTTTTTTCTATCTGATATTTCTCACCATCATAAATAACATTTACTCCATTTAAGTCCATTTTACTTATCTTACTGCTAAGTGCATCTTCTACATCTACTGAGTTATAACCTGTTTTTACATCGCTATATACAGTAACAGTTTTATCTTTCTTATAATGTTTTATCTGATCCAACTCTGAATTTAATGTAATAGAAGCTACTTGTGATAACAGTACTTTATTTTCAGTAACACTAGATTTAATTTGTAAGTTTTCAAGCTCCTTTACAGATGAGATGTTAGTTTTAACTAGTATACTGTACTCGCTACCATTTTTTCTATATACAGAACTGCTGTAGCCTTTTAAAGCAATATTTATCTGCTTTAGGATATCTGACTTTAATAAACCAAGTGATGATGCTTTTGCAGTATCTATATTTACTTCATATTGATATGTCTTTTTTGCGGCATCATCTCTTATATTTAATGTGCCAGGGATACTTTTTAGCTGCTGCTGTATCTTATCTGAAGCTGCATAGATTTTGTCCAGGTCATCTCCAGTAAGTCTTAATCTTACAGGTGATCCAATTGGTTCAGCTACCTCTAATAGTTTTACTGTAGCTTTGCCTCCTGAGATTTTAGCATCTAATAAATCTTGCATATGCTCAGCCAGTTCTTGATTGCTTTCAAACTTCTTCGTTTTGGTTAAATCTACCTTTGCCAAAATTTGAGCAGTATCCTTTGCTGGAGTTACTGTAGGTAAAGTAATATAGAATCTAGGCATACCTCCACCAATGGCTGAAGTATAGGAAGTAATGTCTTTTTGTGACTTAAGTACATCTTCCACTTGTTTTACCAAATTTGCTGTGCTGTTAATATCTTCAACTTTTTCATTGCTAACATCCACATATATTATATCCTTGTCTGCATAAGGGAAGAATTGCATACCTAAAGTTTTTGTTATTGCCACAGATACTATAAACATTGCTAAAGCCCCAATAATAATTTTCTTTTTGTGACCAAGTCCATAAGTCAAAAGTTTGTGGAACATCTTTTTAACCTTACTTTCTTTGTCCGCATTCTTACTCTTTTTAAAAGTAAAGGAAGACATAGCTGGAGTTACAAGTAAAGCTGATATATAGGAACAAGTTACACAAATTATTACCACTTGAGGTAAGGTTTTTAAAAATTCTCCCACCGCACCAGGGATTGTTAGCAATGGTAAAAAAGCTCCAACAATGATTAATGTGGAAGTAAATACAGGCACAAACAATTTCTTTATACCTTTGAAAGCTGCTTCATCCCCGGTCATTCCTTCATCTATGCCTACCTGAATAATATCGCCTATTACAATAGCGTCATCCACCAGTATTCCCAGTGCTATGATTAGTGCAGTAGTAGACATTTGCTGAACTTTTATTCCAAGTACATACATTACTAAAAAAGACATGGCTATGGATATAGGAATAACTGAGGATACTACTAAGGCGTTTCTTAGTCCCATACCTATGAGTACCACTATGACTACAAAAATTACACCTTCTTCAAGATTCTTCATAAAAAATGATACTGAATTATTTACATCTTTAGGTTGAAATATAACTTGATCTATAGTTAAATCATTTGGAAGCTGTTTTTTTATTTCATCTAGTTTTTTTGTTGTATCATTACCTATTAAGACTATATTTTTATTATCTTGAAAGTATCCTGTTAGTAAAACTGTGCTATTTCCATTATTGGTATATTTGTAATTAGAATCGTCGTCATAATCCATAGATATTTGGGCTATATCTTTAATTTTTACAGTTTCTCCAGTAGTGCTTGATACTCCAACAATAGTATTTTGTATATCTTGAATGGATGTAAAGGTACCTGGTGTTTTAACCTTTATTTTTCCAGTGGCTAAATTTAGAGATCCTGAAGGAATATCTATGTTTTGTGCTTTTAATACAGAGCATACATCTTCAATAGAAATAGGGTATTTATTTATTTTACTTAAGTCAACATCTACTTTTACCTGCTTTTTCTGTTTGCCTTCTATATCAAATCTAGAAATACCACTAACACTGCTCAATTTTTTCTTTATGTCATCTGCATAATTTCCTAACTGTTCATAAGTATAATTTTTGCCTGATATACTTATAATCATACCAGTAGTCTCTGTCAGTTTAGTATCTATCTGACTCTCCTCACAGCCCTCTGGAAGCTCAGATTTTAAATCCTTTATTTTTTCTCTTAATTCCCTCCAGGCTTTATCCTTATCTGCATCATTGCTTAAATTGACTATAACTATAGAAGCACTATTTTGGGAGTAGGATTCTACATAATCAAAACCATTTATCTCTTCTACTTTATCTTCTATCTTTTTTGAGACCAATTTCTCTATATCACTAGGTGAAGCTCCCGGATATATAGTAGTAATCATGGCAGCAGGGGAGGAAACATCAGGACTTTCTTGCTTAGGAATAATGTAGTAACAGTAGAAGCCACTTATTATGGCGATAGCTACTAAAAAAAGTACAATCTTCTTATTTTTTATGGCTACTTTAATTAATCCCATAATTAATCCCCCTTTACTTTATTGTAATTGAATATCCAGCTTTTATATTTTTCATGCCTTCAATAATAAGTTTGTCCTTAGGTTTTAATCCTTCTACTGAAACTTTACCTTCATTTGTATCTCCTAAGGTTACATTTTTCCTAGTAGCTCGTCCGTTTTCTGCTATATAAACATAGTCTTCTCCATCATTTAAAATGCTGCTAATAGGAATCCATATAGAGTTCTTATCCCCTACACTAACATAAACTTTTACAGTGTCGCCAATATAAAATGTACTGTTGTCGACGGGATTTAACAGCTTAGTTTCAGCACTATAGGTTCCAGAGGTTTTATCTGACATTTGAACTATATTTATAATTTCCCCATCCACTTTATTATTATTAATTTTAACCTGTGCTTTTGTGCCAGTTTTTACTTTCTTAACGTCATCAGAGGATAACCCTATGGTAACAACTTGATTTTCACTTCTTAATAAAACAACAGGATTACCAGCAGACTGCATTTCCCCTTCCCTGCAGAGTACATCTACAATATACCCATCTACATCTGCAGTTAAGGAAGCGTCTTGCACTAAATTTACTTTTGAATCATAACTAGCCTTTGCAGAGTTTAATTGAGCTAAAAGACCTTGTTTATCTTCTTTTCTAGATCCATTTTGGAGCTGCTGTAGAGTTTGTCTTGCGCCATTTAAAGCACTTTCATAGCTGTCTGATTGAAGTTTAGCACCCTCTAATTCTTGCTTTGAAATTGCTCCACTTTGATATAGTTTAGCGTTTTTATCATGCAAGTCCCTATAATAATTATAATTATCCTCAGCATTTTTCACTGCTATCTCAGCTTTATTTATATCTTCCGCTTGAGCACCATTTACTGCCTTACTATACTGTGAAGAGGCCGAATCCATCTGGGCTTTAGCAACTTCCATATCAAAGTTTAAGTCACTTTTATCTAAATCAACTAAATGATCACTTTTTTTTATCTGTTGTCCCTTTGACACATATATTTTAGATATTTTTCCAGAACTCTTAAAAGAAAGCTTTCTTACTTCACTGCCTCCTGTTATTCCTTCATATTCTAAAGAAACAGGGTAGTTTTCATTTTTTACCTCTAAAGTTTTTACAGGGTAACTTTTAACATTAGTTTTTTCTGAATCCCCTTTGTTACCGCATCCACTTAGTATAATTATGCCTATAAATAAAGAGCAAAAGGATAGAATTTTTTTATTCATGTTATACCTCCTCTAATTTAAATAATATAATTGCTGCTATGTAGCTATTTAATATTTTCTAGCTTATCTAATATAAAAATTCCATAATACCTGTAGTTTCTTCTCTAATAATTTATATTGAAGCTGATAAAACACTTGTGTCTTAATCGACATGTGTTTATTATAAAAGGTGTGTTGTATAACTTCAATCATTAATGTATTGTTGATTTGTCGGTTATTCAACATATAATTCACATATGTTGGATAACTATTAAAATATTTTTTCTGGAGGGTTATTATGGAAGAAAAGAAGCTTGATAGGCGTATAAGGAAAACTAAAAAGACTCTACTTGAAGCCTTAACAAAGCTTATGTCTGAAAAGAAGATTAATAGTATTACAGTAAAGGAGCTTACTGATTTAGCTGATGTTAACAGATCAACCTTTTATCTTTACTACAAAGATATATTTGATATGGTGGAGAAGATAGAAACTGAACTGGTTAATGATTTCAGTGAAGCCTATGAGAAATTTTCCAAAGAAGCTACTACATATGATGACGCACTGTCTTTTTTTATCTATCTATTTGAGTTCGTACAAATTAATGCTGAAATGTGCAGGATATTTCTTGGTCATGATGGGGACTATACTTTTGTAGAAAAACTTAAGGATGCTATAAGACACTGCAAGATTCCTCTAGACGATACATCCTCAGAAATAGAAGGTCATTATTGTATGCCTTTTGCCATATCAGGCTGTATCGGAGTAATACAACAATGGTTGGAAGACGATATGAAGGTTTCTCCTAAAGATATGGCTGCCATTGTCGTTAAAATGCTTTAAAGATGAAAGTAAAAGTTTGCCCAACGTCAATCTATTATGGCAAATATGAAAATAACAGAGTTCCTTGTATAATGTTAGGCTTTGGTGGCTTAAAAGAAATGCAGATTGAAGAAGGTATTAATATATTAAAACAACAAAAGTATGCTAGTGATTTTACAAGCATACTTTTGTATTTTCTTCAGAATGAGTTGAATTTCCGTTCTATGACTCTACAAAGTACTGATTTAAAGATTTATAGGTTACTTCCTTATTATATTTTTTTACTTCTATTGCGGTGATAAATACTCTTGCCGTATCAATACATGTGAATGCTTTTACTCCCATTTCTAAACATCGCTTTCTTATCTTAAATCCTTCTCTATCAGCAACATTACCTATACTTGGAGTATTAATTACTAGCTTAAGCTCATCACTTGATATTAATTCTATTGCCTCTTCAAAACTTAATATACTGCATTCAATATCTTTGTTATTTAAAAAGATACCTGTACCTTCAGACGCATATATCTTAAATCCTAGTTCATGGTATTTCTTAATAATTTCAGCGCCTTCATCTTTACCTATATCATTAAGAGATACATAAATACTTCCTTCAACTGGTATATGAGTTCCAGTAGCACTAAAGGCTTTATAAATAGCTATATTTAAATCTTTATCAATACCTAAAACTTCTCCGGTAGATTTCATTTCTGGCCCTAAATACATATCTGCATTTACGATTTTCTCACCAGAGAATACAGGTGCCTTTACTGCATAAAATTTATTAATTTGTTTTAAACCAACACCATAAGGTGATTCTTTTAGCTTTTTACCAAGCATTGCATCTACAGCTAATTTTACCATAGGTATTTGTGTTACCTTGCTTAATATTGGCACAGTTCTTGAAGCTCTAGGATTTACTTCAATTACATATACTTCATTTCCATCATAAGCATATTGTATATTTACAAGCCCTATAATATTAAGCTCTTTAGCAATGAGCTTAGTATACTTAACTAAAGTTTCTATAACTTCAGGTTTTAAAGTAATATGAGGATATACTGTAATGCTGTCACCGGAGTGTACTCCCGTTCTTTCAATATGCTCCATTATACCAGGAATTAATATATCTTCCCCATCTGCAATGGCATCAACTTCAATTTCTGTACCCTTGATATACTTATCTATCAATATAGTATTTTCATTTGATAGGTTTATTGCTTCATCCATATATTTTTTAAGTGAAGCCTCATCATATACTACTTGCATAGCACGACCACCTATTACATAAGAAGGTCTTACAACTACAGGATATCCAAGTTCTGGTGCAGATTTGATAGCTTCTTCAATACTTGTAACGGCTATACCTTTTGGTGTAGGAATATTAATTTTATCTAATAACATTCTAAATTTATCTCTATCCTCTGCATCATCTATTGCTTCTACAGAAGTCCCTAATATTCTAACACCTCTGTCCTGTAATTTTTGTGCTAAATTAATTGATGTCTGTCCCCCTAATTGTACTATAACCCCTTCTGGTTGTTCACATCTAACAACATTCATAACATCATCTATATATAAAGATTCAAAATAAAGCTTATCTGCTGTATCAAAATCTGTACTTACAGTTTCAGGATTATTATTTATTATTATAGATTGATAACCAGCCTCTTTTATGGCCCATACTCCCTGAACACAGGAGTAATCAAACTCTATTCCCTGTCCTATTCTTATAGGTCCAGAACCTATAACTATTATTTTCTTCTCATCAGATATAACATTCTCATCTTCAAGTTCATAGCAACTATAATAATATGGCGTTTTAGATTCAAATTCTCCACTGCAGGTATCTACCATTTTATATACAGGCCGAATCTGATTGATTTTTTTTATATTATCAAGTGCTTCCTGCTTTAACCCAGTACATTCACATATATATGCATCAGTAAATCCCATTGATTCTGCTTCATGTATTAACTCAATACTAAATTCTTCATTTCTTAGCTTTAATTCCATATAAACTATATTATTTATACTATGCAGGAACCACATATCTATTTGTGTAATTTTTTGAATTTCTTCAATAGATATAGTTCTTCTAAAAGCCTCTGCAATTGCAAATAATCTCTCATCATCTTGTTTAGAAATCTTAAGAAGCAACTCATCATCAGTCATTTCTTCTACTGATGCAATTTTTAGTCCAATTATTTTTCCTTCAAGACAAGTTACAGCTTTTAATAAAGCTCCTTCAAAAATTCTATCGATAGCCATAACCTCACCGGTGGCTTTCATTTGAGTGCCTAAAGTACGGTCTGCTTTTCCAAACTTATCAAAAGGCAGCTTAGGTATTTTTACTACAACATAATCAAGACTTGGTTCAAAACATGCACTTGAATTTTGTGTAACATAGTTTTTAAGTTCATCTAAAGTATATCCAATTGCTATTTTAGCGGCGATCTTTGCAATAGGATACCCAGCTGCTTTAGATGCCAGTGCACTTGAACGACTTACTCTTGGGTTTACTTCTATAACTATATATTCACTGCTCTTAGTATCTAGAGCAAACTGTACATTACATCCACCTTGAATTTTCAAGCTTCTAACAATTTTTATAGAGGATTGTCTTAACATATGATATTCTTTATCCGTTAGTGTCTGAGATGGTGCAACTACAATACTATCTCCTGTATGAATTCCAACTGGATCTATGTTTTCCATATTACATACGATAATGCAGTTATCTTTGCTGTCTCTGATAACTTCGTATTCGATCTCCTTCCATCCAGCTACACTCTGTTCCAATAAAATTTGTCCTATTGGACTTGCACTAATACCTCTTTCACAAATTTCTATTAGTTTTTCATAGTTATCTGCTATACCACCGCCTGTTCCCCCAAGGGTGAAAGCAGGTCTTATAATTACAGGAAATCCATGTTTATCTACGAAGGCTTTACACTGCTCTATGTTATTAGCAATAACACTCATTGCAACAGGCTCGCCAATCTCAACCATAAGTTTTTTAAATTCTTCTCTATCTTCAGCCTTCTCTATAGACTCTTCATTTACTCCTAATAATTTCACTCCATACTTATCGAGAATTCCTTTTTCATTTAATTCCAATCCCAAATTTAGAGCAGTTTGACCTCCAAAACCAGCTAATAGCCCATCCGGCTTTTCTTCTTTAATTATTGCTTCAAGACTTTCTAAATTTAATGGTTCTATATATACCTTATCAGCTATATGCAAGTCTGTCATTATAGTCGCTGGATTGCTATTCACCAAGATAGTTTTTATGCCCTCTTCTTTTATTGCTTTACATGCTTGGGTACCTGAGTAATCAAATTCAGCTGCTTGCCCAATTATAATCGGTCCTGATCCTATTATCATCACTTTTTCTATATTAAGGTTTTTGCCCATGCTATTTCCTCCTAAATTGAATCTAAGTAATACCTTCACGTTGTTAATATATCAAATTTTTAGTGATTACTCTCTATTAATCCCATAAATTTATCAAATAAATAAGATGTGTCTTCTGGCCCTGGTGCTCCTTCTGGGTGAAATTGAACTGAGAAAACTGGCAACTCCTTATGCTGCATTCCCTCTATAGAATTGTCATTTAAGTTTCTATGTGTAACAATCATTCCCTTTTGCTCTATACTCTGCTCATCAACTGCATAACCATGGTTTTGAGAAGTTATATATGCTCTATCTCTTTGTATATCATAAACACCATGGTTTCCACCTCTATGACCAAATTTCATTTTATAAGTATCTCCGCCTACAGCTAGTGCCAATATCTGATGACCAAGGCATATACCAAAGGTAGGTGTTTTAGTTATAATCTTTTTAACTGTTTCAATTGCACATTCAACGGTCTTAGGATCTCCTGGACCGTTGCTTAATAATACTCCATCCGGTTTAATATCCATTATCTGCTCATAAGTTGCATTATACGGAAAAACCGTAATATCACAATTTCTATGCTTTAAATTATTTATAATATTATTTTTTGCACCAAAATCCATAACCGCTATCTTCGGTCCTTCATTTTTTATATTTATAATACGTTTTGTACTAACTTCTTCCATATAGTCTTCATTATACTGCCCATTTTTGAAATAATCTTCAAGCATTGATATAGATAATTCTTCTGTAGATATTACACATTTTAAAGCTCCATTATTTCTAATTTTCTTAGTAATACTTCTTGTATCCACATCGTATATGCCAACAATATTCATTGATTTAAGTATTTCATCTATTGAGTTTTCACAAGTATAATTAGAAGGTGTATTAGATATGGATTTTACTACTAAACCTCTTGCAAAGGATTTATTAGATTCCCATGCAAGTCTATTTACACCATAGTTTCCTATTAGAGGATACGTCATAGTTATTACCTGTCCAGCATAGGATGGATCAGTAAGTATTTCCTGATATCCAGTCATAGAGGTATTAAAAACTAATTCTCCCACTGAAGTTCCACTTTTACCAAAACCTTTACCCATATAGACTGTCCCATCCTCAAGATATAATATTCCCTTCATTGTATCTCCTCCACATAGTAATCGAATTTATTTATAATCATTCTATTGTCCTAAAGTTGCTACCATAACTGCTTTTATTGTATGCATTCTATTTTCTGCTTCATCAAATACAACAGAATGCTTGCCTTCGAATACTTCATCTGTTACTTCTAGTTCCTCTAATCCAAATTTATTGAAAATTTCTTTACCAACCTTTGTTCCTAGATCATGAAAAGCTGGTAGACAATGCTGGAATATAGTATTTTCATTTCCAGTCATATTAATCATTTCCATATTAACTTGATATGGTTTTAAAAGATTTATTCTGTTTTCCCAAGCTTCTACAGACTCACCCATTGATACCCAAACATCTGTATATATTACATCAGCACCTTTAACTCCTTCAGCTATGTTATCCGTACAAGTAATCTTTGCACCAGTTTCCTCTGCAACTTCGTTGCATTTCTTAATTAATTCTTCCGTTGGGAATAATTCCTTTGGTGATACTATTCTAAAATCCATTCCCATCTTTGATGCACCTATCATCAATGCATTTGCAACATTATTTCTTCCATCACCAGCATACACAAATATTACTTTGTTAAGCGGTTTATCAATATGCTCTTGGATTGTTAAAAAATCCGCTAAAACTTGAGTAGGATGGTCTTCATTCGTTAGTCCATTCCACACAGGTACTCCAGAATACTCAGCAAGTTCCTCAACTATAGACTGACCAAATCCTCTATATTCGATTCCATCATACATTCTTCCTAGAACTCTTGCTGTATCAGCTATTGATTCTTTTTTACCCATTTGACTTCCTGTTGGGCCTAAATAAGTTGTATATGCTCCCTGATCATGAGCTGCAACTTCAAAAGCACATCTTGTTCTTGTTGAGTCTTTTTCAAATAGTAAAGCTATATTCTTACCTTTTAGTTTTTGCGTTTCTTTTCCCTCACGCTTTGCTATTTTTAATTCCTTTGATAAATTGAGTAAATATTCTATTTCCTTTGTTGTGAAATCCATTAATGTTAAAAAGCTCTTATTTTTTAAATTTTTCATAGCTATACCCCCCTAAAATTAAACCGTTGCATAAATATTCCCTGGATGCAACTCCATTTTCGTTGATTTTTCTTATATGATAAAAAATATGCAATTTATTTTATTCATTTTATACATTTTTATTTTATATTTATACATATATTATCATAAGCCTATTGCAGTGTCAATAACCTTTATGGCAAGCTATCAATGAAGTATGAATTTATTTATCAGCGAATAATTCAAGATTTTACAAAAAATTACATCACAAAAAACCCTCAATACAAAGGGTTAATTGGATGATTTTCATGTATTAACAATCCCCCCTCACTTCTATAGGGTTTTTACCTTTAAACTCCTATATAACAAAATTGAAATGAATGGGAGGTTTTAAATTTCATAAGGTATATTATAGTATTTTTTGAAGAAAGACTTTTGTTCTCTGTTCCTTTGGATTTTTAAAAATATCTTCCGGAGTACCCTGTTCAACAATTTTTCCACCATCCATAAAAATTACTCTATCTGCAACTTCCCTTGCAAAGCCCATTTCATGAGTCACAACTATCATAGTCATACCTTCCTTTGCCAAGTTTTTCATAACATTTAAAACTTCGCCCACAAGTTCTGGGTCTAATGCGGAAGTAGGTTCATCAAAGAGCATTATATCTGGTTCCATACAAAGAGCTCTTGCAATTGCCACTCTCTGTTTCTGTCCACCTGACAGTTTAGAAGGATATTCAGAAAATTTTTCACTTAGACCTACTTTATCTATTAGCTTTTTTGCTCTTTCAATAACAATTTCTTTATTTTCTTTTTTAACGGTAATAGGAGCTTCCATTACATTTTGAAGCACTGTCATATGGGGAAATAGATTAAAGTTTTGAAAAACCATACCCATTTTTTCAATTACTTTTCTAAGATGCTTTTTATTTGTTGAATCTAAAGTTTCTTCTTCTATTGCAACGTGTCCACCATTTGGTGTTTCTAGATGATTTAAACATCTTAAAAAAGTACTTTTTCCTGAACCAGAAGGCCCTATTATTACAAGAACCTCCCCTTTTTTAACATGTACATCTATATTTTCAAAAACTTTAAGTTCTCCAAAAATCTTTGTTAATCCTTTAGTTTCAATCATATTCATGTATAATACCCCCTAATAAATAGATAACTTTCTCTCTATAGAAGAAAAAATCGAAGTAAAAACTGTAGTCATTAAAAGATATAAGCAGGCTGTAATAAGATATGGACCTATTGGATTACCTGAAGCTGATACTAAAAGACCTGCAGATCTCAATAGTTCCTCCATAGCTATGGAGGAAACAAGGGATGTATCCTTTATCATAGCTATAAATTCATTTCCCACAGGAGGAATTACTATTCTAAATGCTTGTGGAAGCACAATTCTTTTCATAGTTTGATAATAAGTAAAACCTAGAGCTTTTGATGCCTCAAACTGACCTTTATCTATAGCAAGAATACCTCCCCTTATAATTTCAGCCATATATGCCCCTGAATTTATACTTAGACCAATTATAGCTGCCTGCATAGATGTAAGTGTTATCCCAACTGCTGGAAACCCATAGTAAAAAACAAAAAGTTGAAGCAAAAGAGGAGTTCCTCTAAATATCCATGTATAAAAATTGCCAATAGAAGCAATAAACTTATTAGATGATATTTTAACCATCGCAACAATTACTCCTATAATAGTTCCAAAAACAACTGACAAAAATGTTAACTTAAGAGTCATAACACTTGCTTTAAGTAAAATAGGTACTATACCTGCTAAAGTATTAAAATCCATTATAAAATCTCCCCTCACCCAGTAAGCTAAACTTCATTTATTAACAACAAAAGCTGCCTACACACACATCAAAAATTCAAATAACTAATTTTCTTTATAAATATCATGCCCAAACCACTTTTGAGAAAGCTTTGATAATGTCCCATCTTTTTTAAGATCATCCATAGCCTTTTGATAACCATCTCTTAAGTCTGTGTCATCCTTTCTAAATGCTACACCTATTGGTTCTTCATTTAATAAGGATTTTATTTTCTTAAATTTGTCTTTTTGACTTGCAATATAATAATCTCCAACTTGAGGGTCTGAGACAACAGCCTCTATTCTTCCATTTTTAAGATCCAAAAATGCTTCTGTCATTCCATTGTATTTCTTGACTTCTTTCATACCTGACATTTTACTTAAAACATCCTGTGCCGTAGTCCCTATCTGACAACCTATAACTTTTCCTTTAAAGTCATCTTGACTATTTACAGTTGTATTATCAGCTTTTACAAAAATAGCATTTCCACCAAAAATATATGGTTGTGTAAACATCATGGTTTTCTTTCTTTCATCTGTTATACTAACAGTGGAATGTATAACATCAAATTTTTTAGATTGAAGAGCCATAAAGATACCATCCCATGCTGTTGGAACAAATTCTACCTTAACACCAAGCTTTTTAGCAATTTCATTTGCCATATCTATGTCATAACCCACAAGTTTATTGTCTTTATCCCTAAATTCCATAGGAGGATAGGTATCATCTATTCCAATAACAATTTTCCCTGCTTTCTTAACTCTATCTAATGAATTCTCTTTAGAATTAGTATTAGAACTTGATGTTGATTTGGATTCTGAGGCACTTTGTCCACAACCAGCAAAAACTGATATACTAAATATTAAAATAATAAACATAGAAAAAAATTTTTTCATTTAACATACTCCCCTTCACATATATTGTTAATAATTTTCTTTATTAAACATATCCATGAACTTTTTTTATTATAAAACCTCCTTTTTGGATTTTTCAATAAAAGACGTCTTAATTGATAATACATTAAGTTTTAATATAAATAATTTATAATTCG
>Ga0183101_1000113_pt3 | contig 107329 bp, 106 predicted proteins | sample Biomet3_FD_127790 | JGI IMG/M metagenome (GOLD analysis project Ga0183101, IMG submission 127790) | Microbial communities from bioreactor (seeded with sewage sludge) at LBNL, California, USA - Biofuel metagenome 3 | ecosystem: Engineered > Bioreactor > Anaerobic > Unclassified ... | reverse complement strand
GAAGAGGACATGATCGATTCTATGTGCTTTAAACAGCCGGAGGGAGAAAGGGTCAAAACCAGCGGCACTTCAGATAAAACCGGCAAGATAGCAGTGAGCTATAAAGATAAAATGGAGCATATCAATAGTGATTGGTATGAGCACCTTGAAAAGCAGTATTTTGATCTTGCAGAAGAAATCCGTTTCTTTGAATCAGCTCTAGCTGCACTTTCTGGCGACCTTCCAGATATTATGACGGACATGATTATACATAATTGTACTTGGGATTGTCTTTGCAGCATGTATCACGTTTCCAGAACCATGATTGCAAAATACAGAAGAAAGGCGATCCGGGAGCTGGATGTGCTATATGAAAATCACGAGAATGAAATGGTGGAGTATATGCTTTCGTAAAGATGCTACTAGTAAATATATTATTTACTTTCTGGATACATATTGTCAATTAAGGCCTCCATCGTTTTATTCAAATGGTAGCGTGAAATATCCATTGCGCATTCTAAATCGTGTTTCTTTGTAAGGCTTTGATCTAGCTCAAACATAGCATTACAAAGCTTGGGATTGTTATTCTGGAATTCTGTATCATGCTCATAGTCAATGTGTGGATCATAATACGCTTCCAAGGTATGCTTAAACATTTCCTTTCCAAGCTTATTTTCTAATTTTGGCATTATGTCATTAAAATCCGATGTGGTTGAATCAACTTCCGATAGTTCATCGATAAATTTGGGAAACACATCGGAGGATAGCAAACGGTTCAAAACAGTTATGTAATTATCACCACGCCAGCGGTCTTTGGATAGTTCAGTAATTGCCTCAATAGAATTTATGGATAGACCTGTTTTATCACAAATTGCTGTTTGAAGTTTTGTCCCTTTTGAATAGTCATCTTCCCCAAGCAAGTAACCAAGCTCACAATCAAATATGCGGCATAGATTTAAAAGTATATCAATAGGGGGAGTCAGCTTACCATGTTCATAATTTGATATTTGTTTGTTTGTTACATTCAGCTTATCCGAAAGCTTTTGTTGTGTCATATTATTCTTTTCTCGTTCTGACTTAATAACGTTACCTATTTCTTCAGTATTGTAGTTCATGTGGCCCTCCAATATTACCTGATAAGTAAATTAGATTAATAACTATCTATTTACAGTTCAAATTAAATATATTATAATGTTGGCATAGAAGTTAGTCAAGTGAAAAAATGTAATTACTAATGCGGAGGATCAATATGGAAATTACGGAAGATGGAAAGGTAGTTGTGAGAGCTACCATGGAAGAGGAAGATTATAATGCATGGAAAGAGGGTAGAGCTGTTTTTAACAACGGACTACGCTCACCGAAAGGAAGTTACTGGCCCAATCAACCAGAATATAGCGAGAACAAAGGGTATGATTACAAGTCGGATTTCCAAAGACTTGGAGTTCAAATCGTGGAGGATTTTATTACTGATGTTGGTCTGCCCCTGGTAAAACGTGGGATCACCGAATATGCTATTCCGTTTGTTGCATCGCTGGTTAGGAAAGAGACGAAAGCAAGTAGAATAACAACACCTACGCATGAGAGGCAGATTGTTGCTAATAAGCCCGATAATGTGATTGACTTCCCATACCAAAATAAAAAAGAAAGATGGGGATAGGTTACGCTAAGATGGTTTACTAAGAGTGTACTGTTTTGTAAATAAGGTTGTGGTATTATTAAACTGACCAAAAGAATATGATGGGCCGGCGGAGAGATCTGCTGGTTCTTTTTATATGCAGAAAGGAGGAAGCCGATGCCGCGAAGACCAGACACGCCATGTAAGCATCCGGGATGCGCAAGGCTTGTTCCCTACGGTAGGAAGTACTGCGATGAACATGCTCCGCTTCACATTGGTGACGTGAAGAGCACAAAGCAAAAAGGATACGGATCGAGATGGCAAAAGGAAAGCAAAGCATATCTTAGAGCACATCCGCTTTGCGCTCGATGCCTTGCCAAAGGAAAGTACACTAAGGCAACGGTTGTTGACCACATCGTTCCACACCGAGGAGATCAGAAGCTCTTCTGGGATAGGAGCAATTGGCAGAGTTTATGTAAATCATGTCATGATAGCAAGACTATGACAGAAGACAGAGACATTGAATATAAGTATTGACTGCCGGGTAGGGGCGGTCAAAATCTCTACCGCAAATATTTCTGAAGACCGGCGCCCCCTCAAACGTGCATTTTCGCAGAATAACGGGGAGGGGATACCGGGCAGTTGTGATTTTTTCACGAAAATTTCATAACAGCGGTGAAATGGGAATATTAATGAAACGCGGTCCGGCGCTGATATTGCTTGACTAATCACAGCCCTAGAGTGATGAATAGTCGTGCAAGAAAAGCAATGCGCTGATAATTGAGATTTGATAAATAGTTGATTTTTATAGCTGCAGATCGATGCGGAAGGCGCATGATTTACAGCTTTTTGTTTTGCAACAAAATAGCAGAAGAAGGTGATGAAATGACAGATGAACAGGCATCTGCAATCAGAGATCTCCGGCTCAAGGGAGAAGGATATAGAGTTATTGCATCCGCACTTGGGCTTTCGCGTGATATTGTCAGGAATTATTGTAAATCACATGGCCTGAGCGGATATGGGAATGCCCTTGTATTGAATGTAAAGGAACAGATGGATATGGGAAAGGTCTGTCTCTATTGCGGAAAAGAATTATCGCAAGCAGCGACAGGAAGAAGAAGGAAGTTCTGTTCAGACGAATGCAGAAGAAAATGGTGGGCTGAACATCCAGATAGGATTAAGAGGAGCGATTCTGCATACTATGAACTTACTTGCGTTCATTGCGGCAGGACCTTTTTGTCATATGGAAATAAAAACAGAAAGTATTGTTCGCATAGCTGTTATGTGAAAGATAGATTCCTTTCAAATTCTGATGATGAAGGAATGGGAGTACAAAAAACGGAGGAAGAAAATGAGTAGCGCGATGGAATGGAAAAAACTTGCGATAGATGATCTTAAACCAGCTTCATATAATCCGAGGAAGAAGCTAAAGGCTGGAGATAGCGAATATGAGAAAATCAAGAACTCTATCCAGGAGTTTGGCTATGTAGAACCAATTATAGTGAATTATGACATGACAGTAATTGGCGGGCATCAAAGGATAACGGTTCTTAAAGATCTCGGGTATACTGAGGTGGATTGTGTCATGGTGCATATTGAAGACGAGAGTAAAATTAAGGCCCTCAACGTTGCGCTAAATAAAATCACTGGCGCATGGAATGAAGAACTTCTTGCAGATCTGCTTGTGGACCTGCAAAAGGAAGATTTCAATATAGATCTGACAGGGTTCGAGCCGCCAGAGGTGGAACAGCTATTTTCAAAGATTCATAACAAAGATATTAAGGAAGATGACTTCGATGTGGATGCGGAGCTAAGAAAACCGACGAAGGCAAAGCGGGGTGACCTATGGCTCATAGGAAGTCATAGGGTGATATGCGGAGATTCTACATTACCAGAAACCTATACGAAGATAATGGACGGAAAGAAAGCAAATCTTGTTGTTACCGATCCTCCATATAACGTTGATGTTGAAGAAACTGCCGGTAAGATTCAAAACGATAACATGTCTGATAAAGATTTTTACAATTTTCTCTTTGCAGCTTTTGTAAATATGGAGCAATGCATGGAGCACGATGCATCTATATATGTTTTTCACGCTGACACGCAGGGACTTACGTTCCGGCGTGCTTTTACTGATGCAGGGTTCTATCTATCAGGTTGCTGCATATGGAAGAAGAATGCGCTGGTCCTTGGGAGATCGCCATATCAATGGCAGCATGAACCTTGCCTTTTTGGATGGAAAATCAAAGGAAAACATCAGTGGTATTCAGACAGGAAGCAAACAACAATATGGGAATATGATAGGCCAAAGGCATCAAAGGAACATCCAACAATGAAGCCTATCGCACTGATGGCATATCCGATTCAGAACTCGTCGATGAGCAATTGCATTGTGCTGGATCCGTTCCTTGGATCCGGCTCTACACTGATTGCTTGTGAAGAGACGGGAAGAATATGCTACGGCGCAGAAATGGATGAAAAGTTCATGAATGTTATTGTTAGCAGGTATATGGAGGCTACCGGAAAGGATGATGTTTTTGTTATTCGTGGAGATGAAAAGCTGGCATATGCCGACGTGAAAATTGAAGAATAATATATGCATATAATGCTTGACTTGTGCGCCCCGTAGAGTGATAGATGTACTACCAAAAGAAAAGGAGGCACATAAGATGCGAATAACAACAAACACTGAAAACAGAAAACAGATGGTAAATGCCATCGCAGAATTGATGGGCGAGGAGGCAAAGTACTCGGGTGCACCGGGATTTGCATACTCCGTCGGAAACGTTGTGATTAACAGAGATGGAACTATCACATCAGAAGATGATGAAAATGAGAATGAGCTTAGAGCCTTTCTTATTGCAAATGGCTATGCCGAGGAGGAAGAACTGGAGCTTAAAATCACAGTCCCGGCAGAAGATTTTACTGGAACAAATATACGCAATCTAGTATTCATGATTGCAAGCAGGCAGTATCTTCTAAATAAGGCAGCCAGCAGCGATTGTTTTGACGTTAGCGACGCTGTTATTGAAGTTTTGAAGAACGATCCCACTGAAAGTAAAACCGAGGTCTTAAGCGAAATTGAAGCGGCAGGTGGGGTTACAGGGATTGCATTTGTGGATGATGCAGTGACATTTACTTTTATGCGTAGCGCGCTGCCAAAAAAGAACAAGGCATTCACCGAACTTGCATCACGAATGATTGAAAAGGTAAAAGAAGCAAAACGGATTAGACCAGAAAGACATACGCCTGAAAATGAAAAATACTATTTCAGAATATGGCTAGTACAACTTGGTTTCGGAGGCGCTGCAAACAAAGAGAGCAGGAATGCTCTTATGAAGGGCCTTACGGGATATGCTGCATTTAGGACAGAGGAAGCAGCGGAAAAGTTCAAGGCAGAAATGAAAGCAAAAAGAAATAGTGCTTCTGAAGGGAGGGACGTATAATGTTTCCAGCCAAAGAAATCGTAAATGATATACGAAAAAACTATCCTTCCGGGTGCAGAGTGGAACTTATAAGAATGGATGATGAGCAGGCACCACCTGAAGGGACTAAAGGCACCGTAACAGGTGTTGATGATACCGGCTCCATTATGGTTGACTGGGATAACGGTTCAGGGCTAAATATTGTTTATGGCGAAGATATTTGTAAACGTATACCTGCGATGACAGACAAGGCGAGAGAACAGATTCTTGAAATCAGAAGTACCGGCCTTACAAACATGTTTGATTCGGTAATGGTGCAGCGCCTTGCTTTTGAACGCAATCTGAACGAGCTGGTATGTTTTATTGAGGACCATAAAGATGAGTATGCCGCCTTCATTATGTATGGGGATAAATACATTGAGAATATGAAGAAATGACTTGCTATTATACGCGCTTAGAGTGATATATGTACATACCAAAAGAAAAGCACATATAAAGCAAGGAGGAAAACACAATGAAAAAAGCAAGATTCAACTTGAAGGGCAAGGAGAGAACAAACCTTATAAACGCCATTTCAGACATAGCCGGGGAGATGCCGGAACGCAAAGCATCCAGATGCATCGTTGGGGACTTTACCATTAACAGCGCAGGCACAGTATGCTGCGAAGACCCAGATGAACTTGAAAGGCTAGTACATAACCTTATAGGCGACGGCTTTAGGCCGGTGGAAAAAGAAATGACTTTTGCAGACATTCTCAACAATGAAGAAGCAAGGCCAATCATAGAACGGATTGAAGAAGCGGAAGCGGAAATCAGAGATAGAGGCATCGATCCGGATGATGAGAGCGAGTTTTGGGTAAGAGCCTGCAAGATGGATATTGAAGAATTAAAAAACCGGTTCGGATACATTTGGAAATAGCACGCGTAAGGCTGGAGGAAAAGAATATGACAAATGAAGAATCAAGACGTCTTTGGAAAGAGGGTTCAATAGGTATCCCAGATGCAAAAGACAAAAACAAAATGACGGTGGCAAAGTATAATGCGAAAGTATACGACGAGCCGAGTAATTATGGAATCAACGGAGGAAAAATTAGCAAACTTCAAATCAGGATTAATGGCGAGGTGGTCTGCAACTACGATCGCGGATGGGATGAAGAGCCAAAAACGGAAGAAGCAAAGATAGCACTTTATATTCTTCTTGAGAATTATAACTAAAACGAAAATTAAAGATGAGAATGGGCCGAAAGGCTCTTTCTCTCGTAGAAATATATTAAGGCCAAAAGGGTCTTTTTTTATTGTGAATTTATTGGAAGGAGGGAGATGCAAATGGCACAGAGAGGAAGAAAGCCAAAGCCAACAGAATTAAAAGTTCTCGAAGGAAATCCGGGGAAAAGAACTTTAAATAAAAATGAGCCAAGGCCAGATAAGAAAGCACCTCGCTGTCCTTCATGGCTTGAGGATGAGGCAAAGAAAGAATGGAAAAGGATGGGGAAAGTCCTGGAGCAGATGGGGCTACTCACAGATATGGATATGGCTGCGTTTGCAGGATATTGTCAGGCTTTTGCAAGATGGAAGGAAGCAGAAGAGTTTTTAACGCAGCATGGCACTATTGTTCGTACACCGAATGGATATCTCCAGCAGGTACCACAGGTGTCCATCGCACAGACAAATTTAAAAATTATGCTAAAGTTTTGTGAGCAGTTTGGATTGACACCATCAGCAAGATCGAGAATTACAGGCGATGGACAGGATTCAGAGCCGGGAGATGATATGGAAGCACTTCTGGGAGGCAGGTAGATATGGCATTTGAATATTTTCCATCGGCTTTCATGCTATCAACATCGCACTATGATGAAAGAAAGGCGGACAGGGCAGTTAACTTTATACAGAACCTCTGTCATACAAAAGGTAGATGGGCAGGAGAGAAATTTATTCTTCTTCCCTGGCAAGAACAAATTGTAAGAGATCTATTTGGTATTGTTAGAAAAGACGATAAGAGACAGTTCCTTACAGCATACATTGAGGTGCCGAAGAAACAAGGGAAAAGTGAGCTAGCAGCGGCAATAGCGCTATACCTTCTTTATGCAGATGGTGAAGCCAGTGCTGAAGTATATGGTGCAGCTTGTGATAGAAGTCAGGCATCTATTGTGTTCGATGTAGCTAGGCAAATGGTTGAGATGAGCCCGGCGCTACTTCGAAGATCCAAAATCATGACAGCAGGGAAGAGAATAGTAAATTATAGGAATTCAGGGTTTTACCAGGTGCTTTCGGCTGAGACCGGGACTAAGCATGGCCTTAACGTTTCAGGCCTTGTGTTTGATGAGATTCACGCTCAGCCAAACAGAAAGCTATATGATGTCCTTACCAAGGGATCCGGCGATGCAAGAGAGCAACCACTGTTTTTTATAATTACTACGGCAGGAACGGATAAACAGAGCATTTGTTATGAGCTCCATAGCAAATCACTTGATATCAAAGCAGGTAAAAAGAATGATCCAACATTCTATCCGGTAGTATATGGTCTTACGGAAGATGAGGATTGGAATGATGAAGCAAACTGGTATAAGGCCAATCCGTCACTTGGACATACTATTGGAATTGATAGGGTGAGGGAAGCATATAAAGATGCACTTGATAATCCGGCTGAAGAAAATGTGTTCAAGCAGCTTAGGCTTAATATCTGGACTAGTTCTTCAGTCGCATGGATCCCAGAGCATATATATAATCGCGGTAATGAAGATATTGACATGGAGGCTCTATTGGGACGTGAATGTTATGCCGGTTTGGATCTTTCGAGCACTTCGGATATTACGGCATTAGCATTGGTGTTTCCACCGAGGGATAGTGATGAAAAGTATATGGTGCTTCCTTTTTTCTGGCTACCAGAAGATACGCTGGAATTGAGGTGCCGCCGAGATCATGTATTATATGACGTATGGAAACGGCAGGGCTATATCAATACTACAGAAGGTAACGTGATTCATTATGGATTTATAGAGGCTTTTATTGAAGATCTGGGAACGAAATATCATATTTTGGAAATCGCCTACGATAGATGGAATGCAACTCAGATGGTACAGAATCTTGAAGATGAAGGTTTTATTATGGTGCCCTTTGGACAGGGCTTTAAAGATATGAGTCCTCCAAGCAAGGAACTGTATAAACTCCTTATGGAGGGCAGCATTGTTCATGGTGGAAATCCGGTGCTGAAGTGGATGGCTGGGAATGTGGTTATGCGGCAGGATCCGGCAGGGAACATCAAACCAGATAAAGAACGATCCGTAGAAAAAATAGATGGCATCGTTGCAACTATTATGGGCCTAGACCGATGCATCAGGCATGAAGGTAATCAATCAAGCGTTTATGACGAACGCGGCCTGATAGTTTTGTAAGGGGAAAGATTCATTATTTCGAATATAAGGGATATTATAGATTGAATATTCTGGATGTGATATACTACTTTAACAAGAATTTAAGCGAGGAGAGTGCAGCGATGTTTACTTATAAAGAACATGAAAGTATAGCGGTATGTGCTATTGAAAAATATCTCAAGGAAAAAGGATGCCAGGGTTGGGATAAAAAAGATATCCAGGAAGCGATTGAAGCCCTGGGTGGCGACAAGGGTGATCTGTATGCAACCATGGCAATAGCAATAGAGATTTGCCTTGGGGAAAAAGAAATGAAAAAGGCTGTACTAAGCTAGAGTAAGATATGAATATAGCACATGATTTAAGGAGTATAGGATGGCACAAACATTAAAAGAAAAGAAAAATGAAGCAGAGGAGCGTGGTATACACATCCCTGATACCATATGCGATGATAAAAATATTGTTGGAATATATGAGTTTTTTAAAGTTAAAGATGATGAAAAATATTGTTTCTATGTAGGGAAATCAACGGATGTGGCATACAGATTGTTGGGATCTAGCAGTGGTCATATCTACATGTATTTGCATAATAATTTCTCGAAGTTGGTACCTTTAAAAATCAATCAATACCTTAATGAGGGATATGAAATTGAAGTAAAGATAATTGAAATAGATTACAATGATATTTCCTTTTCAAAAGCTGCTCATCGTCTTGCCTTTGCTGAACTTAAAGAAATAGTAAATTTTCAAGAACTAGGGCAGTGTGAATTTCAAGTTCCGGAAGGCGTAGGAACAAATGAAGAAAAGTTCTGGGAAGAGTATTATAAAAAAAGTGATACAAAATAATATTATTGCCACTTTACAGTTCATATGATACACTATAAGGTACAAATTAGGAGGGACAAGTGGCAAATAAGTATTCTAAGTTATCAATTCCTGAGGATAAGATTCCTGAATGGATTGGTTTATGGTGTGAAAACAATTTAGATGGTTCATGTGATATTTCAGGAGAAGATACAAATGGAAGATTGCAGTTTGACATTAAGAATGATGGAAAAGACATCAAGTTACATTTTATAAAATGTAATGGTGGATTGTTAACCATATCTCCGAAGGTAGGGCGATACCAGGACATTTCATGCCAAATCGCAGATTATATACTAAGCAGATCTAAAAACCCTATAAAAGACTCACCATTTGCAAATGGATTTTCGATAATAATAGAGAAAGACGATTTTGATACTATTATTGAATTGTTGAATGAAGGCGATGATGCTCAATGCATAAACGAATCCACTCAATTGGAGGCCGGTAAGCAACAATACTATATGTATAAGTATAAGGGCCTTGAGGGAGATTCTGTTGCTATTAAATTTTTCCCATCAACGTCTAGGATGTTTTTACAGGGGAAACCACTTTTCCTTTTTAACGAAATAGTTGGTATGGTGGCAGACGTTGGCATTGACAAGAGCGATGTATTAGATGCGCAAATACAGTATTGCAATGTACCTGTAGAAAAAAATGAAATAATTGAAGAAATGAAATCTGTATTGGGAGAAAAATTATATAGTTATCTTTCCCTAACGCAAATAGCAATATTATCGAGTTCTTTTGTTTTTGCAAGAATAGATATGGAATTAGGTGACTACTCATGTCTTGTCGTACCGGCCTTACGTGCGTATGAGGGGTTTATGAAAAAAATCCTTTTAGAATTTGGATTTGACTGTGGTGGGAAAGATCAACCAGGAAAGTTTTTTACTTGTGATGAAACTGGAGTACGATATGAACTAATCGATAAAACGGGAAGCGAGCAAGAAGAACAATTACTAAATAGAATGTATTCGTTCTACAGGAGTAAAAGGCATCCATATTCACATGCTGCAGCAAATGATTTTTATACGTCGATTATTGAAGAACGTGAAGTGGCAAATGATCTTTTTCATGAAATAATTAATATGATAAAATCAGTATATGAAGGGTATAAAGTTATAAAAGGATAATTAGGAGGTGAAACATGAAAAACTATAATATTGTATATTGTGCAAATAGCAATAACAGATATGCTGCTATTGTATATTCTAGTTCTTATGTTAATCCTCTTGATGAAATTGATGTTATTTCTAAAGAGTTACGCCAACATATAGGTGATAGGCAAGAAAAGAAAGCTATTGTATTTGATTTACTTTTATCAAATGGAGAAAGCTTTAATCGCTTTGTGGAAGGCGTTTTTGATGGATCATCTATTTCTTTTGATTCCTTGAAAACTATTGATGCGCTGGATGATGATTTTTTGACTAATGTAAATAGATTTTATAAAAATAATAAAAATGTATTAAGTAGGGGCGTACTATCGGCTAGGCAGAAATTTAAATATGCAAGGCACTAAAGAGCTTTGAATACAAAGGTGATTTGTAACGATGTGACTTCAGATATAGTTATTGCCATACAAGTCTAATAGTAGCAGTTTATAAAAAAATGATAAGAAGGCATCTCTTCGGAGGTGCTTTTTTCATACGCAAAAATAGGAGGTAAACAAAATGAATATATTCAGTAGATTGTTCAGATCAAGGGATAAACCACAGAACCGGACATCCGGAAGCGGATATAGGTTCTTTATGGGAGGAAGCACAAGCGGGAAAACCGTAACAGAAAGATCAGCAATGCAGATGACCGCAGTGCATTCATGCGTCCGGGTACTTTCAGAAGCAATAGCAGGACTGCCACTGCATCTGTATATGTTTGAAGATGATGGCAGCAGAGAAAAGGCAACGGACCATCCGCTGTATTTCCTGCTACATAATGAACCGAATCCAGAGATGACTAGTTTCGTATTTAGGGAAACTCTCATGACGCACCTACTCCTTTGGGGAAATGCGTATGCGCAGATAATAAGAAACGGACGCGGAGAAGTAATAGCGCTATATCCTCTTATGGCAAATAGGATGACAGTCGACAGGGATGAAAATGGCCAGCTATATTATCAGTATCTTAAAAGCGATTCTGATGCTCCGACCATGAAAGGCAGCATTGTAACACTAAGCCCATATGACATACTTCATATTCCGGGCCTAGGGTTTGATGGTCTTGTCGGATATTCACCTATTGCAATGGCCAAGAACGCTATCGGAATGTCTATTGCATGTGAAGAGTATGGAGCGAAGTTTTTCGCAAATGGAGCTGCTCCAGGCGGCGTCTTAGAACATCCCGGTGTCATAAAGGATCCAGAGCGAGTGAGAGAAAGCTGGAACTCAACCTTTGGCGGATCCGGGAATGCTAATAAGATAGCAGTGCTTGAGGAAGGAATGAAATACACTCCAATATCTATATCCCCGGAGCAGGCACAATTCCTCGAAACGAGGAAGTTTCAAATAGATGAAATAGCAAGGATATTCAGGATCCCGCCTCACATGGTAGGTGATCTTGATAAGTCGAGCTTTTCAAATATAGAGCAGCAGAGTCTGGAGTTTGTAACCTACACCTTGGACCCTTGGGTCTGCAGGTGGGAGCAGGCAATGGATAGGGCGCTGCTTATGAGAGAGGAAAAGAATAAGTACTTCGTGAAATTTAATGTTGACGGACTCCTTCGTGGAGACTATCAATCACGAATGAACGGGTACGCAGTAGCAAGGCAGAATGGATGGATGTCTGCAAATGATATCCGAAGCCTGGAGAACCAGGACCGCATACCGGCGGAGGAAGGCGGTGATCTGTATCTGATTAATGGCAATATGACAAAGTTAAAGGATGCTGGAATATTTGCAGCATCGGTAGGAAAGGAGGAAACAACAAGTGAACAGGAAACTTAAGTTCTGGAACTGGAGCAAGGACGATATCTCTAGTGAAAGAACACTTTTTTTAAACGGAACTATTGCAGAAGAGAGCTGGTTTGACGACGATGTCACACCGGCTCTTTTTAAAGAGGAACTTATGTCGGGTGAAGGAGATATCGTTGTCTGGATAAATTCACCGGGTGGTGACTGTATAGCAGCAGCTCAGATATATAACATGCTGATGGACTATAGCGGTGCGGTTGTAGTAAAGATCGACGGCATTGCGGCATCAGCAGCATCGGTTATTGCTATGGCAGGAACCAGCGTATATATGTCACCGGTGTCGATGCTTATGATTCATAACCCTCTTACCGTAGCAATCGGTGATACGGGTGAGATGCAAAAAGCCATAGATATGCTTTCTGAAGTCAAGGAATCCATCATCAATGCATATGAGATAAGAACTGGCCTTTCCCGTGCAAAGATCTCACACCTTATGGATGCAGAGACGTGGATGGATGCAAACAAGGCAGTAGAGCTTGGATTTGCAGACGAGATCCTTAAAAGGGAGAGTGAGCCACTGCCAGAAAGCCTGGCGCCTGAAGCAATGCTTTTTTCAAGGCGCGCAGTTACAAACTGCCTTACGGATAAGATAGCCAAGCAGCTAAAGGATAGCGGCGATAAAAATGAAGTTAAAACCAAGAAATCTGAAACAGGACGCTCGGCAGATGAGCTGCTCTCGCGTCTTGAATTATTAAAATCAATCATATAGGAGGAAACGAATATGACTATCAATGAACTTAGAAAACTGAGGTGTGACAAATGGGAAATGGCAAAAGCATTTCTGGAGGAACATCGCCAGGAGAACGGAACACTTACTGCAGAAGACGATGCAGCTTATACAAAAATGGAAGATGAGATACAGGATCTTGGAAGAGAGATCGAGCGTATGGACAGGGCTGAAAAGCTGGATGCAAAATTGTCGCAGCCAGTAAACATTCCGATTATAGGAAAACCGGGTGCAGCTGCTGGTGAGGAAGAAAAAACAGGCCGCGCATCAAAGGCATATGCCAAGGCGCTTCTTACTGCAATGCGTACCGGATTTCATCAGATCAGCGATGTTCTTGAAGAAGGAACAGATGCTAATGGCGGGTACCTTGTACCGGAGGAATGGGATTCACGTCTCATAGATGTGCTTTCAGAAGAGAACATCTTCAGAAATCTTGCAACAACTATTACAACATCTGGAGAGCACAAAATCAATATAGCAGGAACAAAGCCTGCTGCATCATGGATTGAGGAAGGCGCCGCACTCACATTTGGAGATGCAACTTTTGATCAGATCGTGCTTGATGCACATAAGCTCCATGTGGCCATAAAAGTCACTGAAGAGCTGCTTTATGATAATGCCTTTGGACTTGATAATTACATAATCGATCAGTTCGGAAAAGCTATAGGAAATGCTGAAGAAGATGCATTCCTTAATGGGAATGGGACTGGAAAACCGACAGGTATCTTTGCAGCTACAGGAGGGGGCACGACTGCTGCTACACTTACTGCTGCAATAAAGAGCGATGACATTCTGGACCTTGTATATGCACTCAAACGTCCATATAGGAAGAGTGCAGCGTTCATTTTGAATGATGCGACGCTTGCTTCTTTAAGAAAACTTAAGGACAACAATAACGCATATATTTGGCAGCCTTCATATCAGGCAGGAGAACCAGATAGGCTGTGCGGATATTCCGTTTACACCTCTGCGTTTGCACCGGCTGACGGTATAGCGTTTGGTGATTACAGCTATTATAACATCGGTGATCGCGGAGTAAGAAGCGTGCAGGAACTTAGGGAACTTTTCGCAGGAAACGGTATGGTCGGATACGTTGCAAAAGAGCGTGTTGACGGCAAACTCGTGCTTCCTGAAGCTGTTCAGCTTCTTAAACTCAAGACAGCGTAATTTAGGAGGTGAGATATTATGGCGGTCAGCTTAGAACAGATGAAGAATTATCTCAGGGTCGATTTCTCTGATGATGACGATCTCATAACAGGTCTCATATCATCATCAAAAAAGCGGTGCATGGACATTGCAAGGATTGATGATGAAGAAACATTCGATGTTCTAGAAAATGCGGACATTGCTGTTATGTACACAACGGCCTTTTTTTACGAACACCGGGAAGAGGCTGACTGCCAGGATCTCAATCTGACGCTTAGAGCACTTCTTTTCGGTGACAGGAAGGAGGACTTTTGATGGATATAGCGCTTCTAAACACAAAGATCACATTTAAGAAACAGCATGTGGTAGTTGATGAGATAGGAAACCATATTGATACATGGGATGACTTTTATTCTTGCTTTGCTACGATTTCTGGTGAAGGCGGAGGTGAGACTTTCAATGCAGCTCAGACAAACGATCATAGCGATATTTCATTTACTGTACGCTACTGCAGTGCTGTAGCAGAAGTAGATACGCTTAGTTACCGGATTGAGTGCGAGGCTGAAATATATGACATTCTTGCTATTGACCACATGAGTAATAAAAAGCAGTCACTGAAATTCAGATGTCAGAAGGTGAAAAGATGAGAATTGAAGATATGAGTAGTGCAATCGAATCAGAACTTAATGCATATGCTGAAGATAGCGCGGTAACTGTAAAAAAGGCTGTGAAGGATACAGCAAACGAAATCAAAAAAGATATCTCTGCGAATGCGCCAGTCGGTGCTACCGGAAAATATGCGAGAAGCTGGAGAGCAAAGAAAACAAATGAAACGGATACGAGCATTTCATATACTGTCCATGCCACTAAAGATGGATACCGGCTTGCGCATCTTCTTGAGTTTGGCCACGCAAAAAGGGGCGGCGGTAAAGTAAGAGCTATTCCACATATCCGGCCAGCTGAAGAAAAAGGCGAGGAGGATCTTGAAAAAAGGATAAGGGGTGATCTGAAATGACAATAACAGATATCTTAAAGGAGATAGGACTTCCGTTTGCATATGATCACTTTGCAGAAGGTGAGTCACCGGATCCGCCTTTTCTCGTATATTACTTTCCAGAAAGCGATAACTTTGGAGCAGACAACATGGTGTGGAGCAAGGCAGTAATCATATACATTGAACTTTACACAGATAAAAAAGAAATAGAAACAGAAAAAAATATAGAAGAAGCACTCCTGCAGCATAGGATCTACTGGAACAAAACAGAAACATGGATCGATTCCGAAAAGCTGTACGAAGTGCTTTATTCATTTGAAATGGAGGCAGATTAAATGTCAGATATTAATAAAATAACATACGGCCTTTCCAATGTGCATGTGTGGCCAATCACGTCGACCGATGCAAGTGGAGTGCCGACATACGGAACTGTTATAACGGTTCCGGGGGCAAAGGAAATGAAGCTTTCAGCAGAAGGTGATACTGCAAAATTCTATGCAGATAACATTCTTTACTGGACAGCGGAGGCAAATAACGGATATAGCGGAACTCTTACTATAGCAGAGATGCCAGATGACTTTGCCGAGAAGGTCCTTAATCAGGTCAAAGATTCCAAGGGCGTTTTCCTTGAGGATGCAATGGTAACAGGTACTGAGTTTGCTATGGCTTTTGAATTTGAAGGCGACGTAAATAAAAAACGTGTTCTTTTTTATCGCTGTACAGCAGGCAGGCCGGACGTCGGATCTTCCACAAAGGAAGATAAGATCGAACCTAATACGCAGGAGATTGCTATAACAGCGGTGCCAAGACTCGACAATCACTACGTCAAAGCAAGCGTGGCTGATGCATCATCTGCAGCATATTCTGCATGGTACAGCGCTGCGCCATATGAACCGACCATAACTGCAGCGACCACCAGTGCTAAGACAAGTACCAGTTCATAAGGAGGAAGACAATGATCAAAACAATAACGATATCGGATAAAGAGATAAAGTTTGATACGGCTCTTTCATGGATGTTCATCTATAGGACGCAGTTTGGAAATGATCCTGTGGACATCATAATGCCAGCGATAAAAGCTGCTGTTCCACTTTTTGATAACATCAGCGGGGAGTTTACAGCAGCTGATATTGATATGCTGACGGACGTGCTTTCTGAAATTAATATAACAGAGGGCCTGCAGATGATATGGGCGCTTGCAAGAAATGCGAATAAGGACATCGATGAACCGACAGTGTGGTATCACGCTTTTGATAACTTCCCGCTGGATGAAGTGCTCACTGAGATAGTTCCAGCAATCGCAGAATCATGCATTAGCACAAAAAAATACAAGGCACTGTCTCAGGCGATGGCAAAGGCAGTGCCGAAGAAGAAGCAAACCTCGAAAGCATCCTCACAGGGGGCTTGATGCGGGGACTTCGTATGGAGGATACGCATAATATGACGCTTGGCATGTGGGTTGACTACATAGTCGAATGGAATAATATCAACCTTCCACATGAAGAAACTGAAAGGAAAGCAGTGCAGAAAGATTTTGACATGTTTTAAGAAAGGAGGGCCTTTGTCATGGCTGGAAATATAAAAGGGATCACCATAGAGATAAACGGTGATACTACAAAACTCGATAAGGCCCTTCGTGATGTTGGGAAAGAAACAAGGACCGTCCAGCGTCAGCTTTCTGAAGTAGAACGTGCGCTTAAGATGGACCCAGGAAATACCGATCTCATAAAACAAAAACAGAGACTTCTGGGTGAAGAAGTAAGTTCTACTAAAGATAAGCTAAATATGCTAAAACAGGCTGATGAGAAGGTCAGCCAGGAGATGAAGAACGGAACAGAAGGAGCCGCTGAAAAGCATAATGAACTTCAGCGCCAGATTGCAGTCACAGAGTCAAAAGAAAAAGCGCTCCAAAAGGAACTAGATAAACTGGCATCCGTTCCTTTAAAAACTGAAAAGATTGCTTCAGGGTTTGAAAGCGCCGGAAACAAGATAAAAGGTGTAAGTACAAAGATAGGTTCGGTAGGAAAAGGTATGACAAAAGGCGTCACCGTCCCTATAACTGCTGCCGGTGCTGCATCAGCAAAGGCATGGAGTGAAGTTGATGATGCGATGGATACCGTTGTTACAAAGACGGGTGCATCCGGGAAATCCCTAAAAGATATGCAGAAAAGTGCGCAGAACATAGCAACGAGCATACCGACATCATTTCAGTCTGCTGGCGATGCTGTGGGCGAGGTAAACACCAGATTTCATCTTACAGGAAAGTCATTAGAGGGGCTATCAAGCAAGTTCGTGAAATTTGCAGATATAAATAACACAGATGTTACGCAGTCTGTTCAGGGAACGCAGATGGTCATGTCTGCATTTGGTTTAAAAGCAAAAGACGCAGGGTCGCTTCTTGGAGTGTTCACTAGCGTTTCGCAGAAAACCGGTGTATCGGTCGATGACCTTATGAATTCACTTGTGCAGAATGGTGCAACCTTTCGTGATATGGGACTTTCAGCCCAGAACGCTGCAACTCTATTAGGTAATTTCGAAGCACAAGGTATTGACTCTAACACTGCAATGTCAGCATTGAAAAAAGGTATGGCTACATTTCAGAGCAAGGGGATCGACGTAAACAAAGGACTTCGTGATATGATCGGGAGCCTTACAGATGGAAAGGTAACTACAGAAGATTACAATAACGCGATAGATGTGTTTGGTAAGCGTGGAGCAGATGCTTTTGTTGATATGGCAAAAAGCGGAAGGCTATCACTGGATGGGCTTGATACGAAACTTTCTGATTATGGTTCTACGGTAGATAAGACTTTTACCGATACCCTTGATCCAATAGATCAAGCAAAGGTAGCATTTAACAATCTGAAGGTGACGGGGGCAGAAATATTCTCGTCACTTCAGTCAGTTTTAGCACCTATGCTTGATACTTTGAATAAGAAACTTCAGGCATTCAATAAGTGGTGGCTTACGCTGTCACCTGGGATGCAGCAGGCAATAGTTAAGGTTGCGCTTATTGCAGCTGCAATAGGCCCTCTGCTTATTGGCATAAGCAAAGTTGGACTTGCCGTAGGAAGTATAGCCGGTGGAATTGGGAAGATGATAACAGTAGGATCAAGCCTTGCTTCCGGTTTTTCAAAGCTCGGAGGCATGGCTGGCATCATGGGTAAGGCAATAGGCTTTCTTACGAGCCCGCTTGGTATAGTTATAGCTGCCATTTCAGCAGCCGTTGTTGTAGGAGTGCTTTTATACAAAAACTGGGACAAGATAAAAGCTACAGCGCAGCGTGTATTTACCGCTATAAAGAACGTCGTAGTACCGGTTATGAACACAATAAAGAATGTCATAACCGGGGTATGGAATGGGATCTTATCGTTTTTTAAGAAAATACTGAATGGCATTAAAACAGTTATTTCAATATATTTCAAAGCATATTTTACTGTGATAAAAGTGGTGCTTACCGCTATAAGAACATTTGTAAGAACAGTTTGGAATGGTATCAAAAATATAATCATGACGGTAGTACACGCTATAAAGACGGTAGTAACATCTGCGTGGAACGGAATCAAAAATGTGACAAAGACAGTGTTTAATGGCATAAAAGGCGTCGCCAAAACTGTATGGAACGGTATAAAGACGGCAGTGCTAACACCGGTACGCGCAATAAAGACAGCTGTGACAAGTATATGGAATGGCATAAAGAGTGTGACGGTTTCTGTTTGGAATGGAATAAAGAATGCCATAACAAGACCTATCGAAGCAGCAAAATCCGTAATAAAGAGGATTATTGATGCTATCAAAGGATTCTTTCATTTCAAGATATCGCTCCCGCATATTCCGCTTCCTCATTTTGGCATAACTCCATCAAGCTGGAAGTTCAAGGATCTTCTTAAGGGCAAGATACCAAAACTCGGTATCAAATGGTATGCAGAAGGCGGGATTCTAAAAAGGCCTACAGCCTTTGGCACGTCCGGAAGCGATCTTCTTGTAGGCGGTGAAGCAGGATATGAGGCAGTAGCTCCTATAGATACATTAAAGGGCTATGTCAGGGATGCTGTTCTCGACGCAGGAACCGGGCAGGTATTCAATATTTCAATGACTGTAAACGGAGCAAAGGACCCGGAAACATGGGCCGCAGAGTTTGCAAGGAGTCTAAAGCGTCAGATGAGGATGGGATGATAATATGGCAAAGACGAAAAAAAGTAAAAAGCCGACTGGCCTTTCCATCACAAGAAACGGGATGGTCTTCACATTTAAATGGAAAAAAGGGGAAACATATGGAGATGGTCAGCAGTTTCAATATAAGATCGGTTCTGGAAATAAAGCAAAATGGAAGGGCCTAAGCATTGGAAGTACAACAACGAGTAAAGCAGTATCTCTTTCGGCAGGGGACTATTACCCTGCATCTGGAAAGAAGACTCTTTCATATATAAGTTTCAGAGTTCGCGGAAATAAAGATAAAGCAAAGAAGGATAACTTTGGATGGAGTTCCTGGGCGTCTAAGACATTCGATATAAAGGTTCCAAGAGAAGCAGCATCTCTTTCATTTTCTCTTAGTGAAGACTATAGCAACGTAGGTACATTTGCATGGGAAGTTACTACAGCAAGCAGTGATACGCCGGTATTTACTAATACCGAATATCAATCAATTCTTACAGAAAGCAGTGAAACTGATGGAGCAAAACTCACGTGGAATTCTGCACAGGCAGGATGGCTTACGGGAACAGGCGTAGCATCAGGATCAAGCACGATCACTGAAGATACAGCGGTAATCGCAGTTGGATCGCATACCAGATGGCTTCGCATAAGATCACGCGGGCCTCAGGGAGCTAGTGGCTGGTCATATGCAAAACATGTTTACTCTGCATCAAGCGTTGCATCAATAATAAGTGCTTCTGCAGAGAAAAACAGTGAGGGCGGACTAAGTGTTATAGCAGAGTGGGACGCGCCGAGTGATTCAAGGACGCCTATTGATAAAACGACTGTGCAATGGACAATATCAACACCGGCAGCGGGCCTTTCATGTTCAGATGATGCAAGCTGGACGGATGCTAATACTTCAAAGGATACCAGCGGGAATGATATGGCCAGGTTCTCTATAGATCAGCTAGTTGGAATTGATACGTGCCTTTTTGTGCGTGTTAATACAGAGCATGACAGTCAGGTGACATATGGGACTCCTGCTTTTGTTATGGCAGGAATGCTGAAGTCACCGACATTTACAAGTGTGGAGGTAGATACCGAGACAAACAAGGCGACGATCACCGCTACTAATAATTCCGAGGTTCCGGATAGCAATCTTGCGGTCATGTTTAGATCATCATCAGACCCATCAATTGCATATACGCTTGGGATAATCAAAAAAGGCGAGACGGTCTTAACAGTTCAGTGCCCGGTGCTATCCTCAGATATAACATACAGCTTTGGCATATATGCATTTCAGGGTAGCTATGAAAGTGTGACACTTCCGGGAGGCGTGATCACATATATTGTTAATGCAAATGCAAAAAGTGATGAAGCATGGAACGGTGGAAATGTGCCAATGGCGCCTTCAAATGTTATGGCTGTGCCTTCAGAAACAGAAGGAACAATCTGCGTAACATGGGACTGGACATGGGAAGCGGCAGACGGTGCAACAATAAGCTGGGCCAATCACGAAGATGCATGGGAATCAACATCAGAGCCTAGCACTTATACTATCAGTCAGCTTCATGCCAGCAAATGGAATATATCAAGACTTGATACGGGTGTGACATGGTATGTCCGCGTTCGTCTTAATTCAGGAAACGGGGATAATGCAACGTCAGGACCTTGGAGCGAGATTGTGTCTGTTAGCCTTTCATCAGCCCCAAGTGTACCTGTTCTTACTTTGTCAGATAGCGTTGTTACAGAAGACGGAAGCATAACAGCATCGTGGGTATATACAGGAAGCGACGGAACGAGCCAGGCATATAGCGAGATCTGTGAAGCAACAATTGATGCAAATGGAATAACATACGGAAATGTAATAGCTCATACAAAGACATCCAAGAGCATAACAATATCTGTGAAAGAAATGGGATGGACATCTGGTACGACACATTACCTATGCGTCAGAGTTACGTCTGCTTCAGGAAAGACATCGGATGGATGGAGCCCGGTGGCATCACTTACAGTTGCGAAGCCCCTTATAGCATCAATAACAAAATCAAGTCTTGAGGAAATAACAGTTACAGATGATGAAGGAATAACAAGGAAAGTCATGTCGCTTACGGTCCTTCCGTTTTCAGCCACTATAACTGGAGCCGGCATAGGAGGAACGACAATCCTAGCAATAGAAAGAGCGCAGGATTATCACATGGAGCGCCCGGACGAATCAGAAAGAGATGGATTTAAAGGTGAAACTGTAGTTCTTACAGAAGTTAGCGGAGAAGGAGAAATATCTGTAATTGCGGACGAGCTCATAGGATCACTAGATGATGGGGCGGCGTATACACTTCTAGCTACAGTAAAAGATTCACTTGGTCAGGATGATACAGCATCACAGGAGTTTGAAGTTCACTGGAACCATCAGGCAGGGATGCCATCAGCAGTCGCAGCAGCAGATAAAGAAACGTTAAGCGTTACTATAACGCCAGGAGCACCGGATACATCTGAAGAAGGCGATGTTTGTGACATTTACAGACTCTCTTCCGATGCTCCGGAGATTATTATTTCTGGCGGCGTATTTGGAACATCCTATGTGGATCCATATCCAGCATTTGGCGATTCTTGTGGGCATCGGATAGTTTTAAGAACAGCAAACGATGACTATATAACTTCGGATAATATCCCGGCTTGGGTTGATACGGATGATGAATCAGGTGACGTCCTTTATGTTAAAAGCATAGTTATAGATTTTGACGGGGAACGCATTAATCTCCCGTATAACGTAAAACTTGATAACTCATGGGATAAGGATTTTGAAAGAACTAGGTATCTTGGCGGGAGCATTGAAGGTGACTGGAATGCGGGAGTGACTCGCGATCTTTCCGCATCTACAGATAGCATATTAACTCGTGATGCGCAGGTAATAAGGAAGATGAGAGCGCTTTCAGTTTTTCCGGGGATATGCCACGTAAGGACGCCAGATGGAAGCAGCTTTGCAGCAGATATTGAGGTTTCGGAGGGACGGGAATATAACTCGCCTGTAGTTAGTTTCTCACTTGATATAAAGAGAGTGGAATCGGAAGATTTTGATGGTATGAGCCTTGAGGAATGGAATGCCATGCAGAAAACGGAGGAGGCATAAATGATATGGAGTAACGGCTTTTCGGCCAGATATGAAATAAGCATAGTCGATCCTGCTTCATGGCGTGACATTTCATTTCTTGATATGACCGGAGGGAGCATCGATAAAACAACAGACAATCTTATGGAGTCAGCTGATATAGATATGAGAAAGATTCCTGGTGATGGTGAGGTTTGGATAAGAATCTGGCTTGACGCAAGGCAGGAGGGCAGCGAACCTATGCATGTCCCTCTATTTACAGGTCTTACTACGGCGCCGGAACGCAGTATAAACGGAAGCCGCGAGTCGTACTCAGTTGAGTGCTTCTCAGTTCTAAAACCGGCTTCAGATATTTTGATGCAGCGAGGCTGGTATGCTCCAGAGGGAATAGATGGTGCAGCTCTCGCATCCAGTCTTCTTAAATCAGGACCTGCGCCTGTTGCATATGAAGAAAACTCGCCTCTTCTTTCACAGTCAATTATTGCTGAAGATAATGAAACGAATCTTTCAATGGCAGAAAAAATAATATCAGCAATAGGCTGGAGAATAAGGGTAAGCGGGGATGGAAGGATAGGCATAATGACAAAGGCAAGCGAGGCAAGTGCAGTGTTTGATGCAACCAGAAATGACAGCCTGCAGATGCAGGTAACAGATACTTCGGATTGGTATTCATGTCCTAACATCTTCAGGGCAGTTATGGATGATAGTATTGCGGTCGCTAGGGATGAGGATCCAGAAAGCAGGTTCTCTGTATCAGCAAGAGGAAGAGAGATCTGGATGGAAGAAACAGACTGTGATCTTAACTCTGGAGAAACACTGGCGGATTATGCCAAGAGAAGGCTTAAAGAAGAACAGTCTCCAGGAAGAAAGATATCATACGACAGAAGGTTTGATCCTTCCGTTACTGCAGGAGATATTGTTCGGATCCATTATCCAGACAATATGATAGACGGCCTATTTAGGATAAGCACCCAGAGCATCAACCTTGGGTTTGGTGCAAAGGTAACGGAGGAGGTGACAGCAGTATGACTGTGAAAAACTTGAAAGTACAAAATGATTTTATTACAGCAATGAAAAGTACAAATACTGGCACCGATCCATATGATACTGTCGCAACGGTAAAACGTGTGGAAGGCAGCACAGCTTGGGTTCATATTCCGGGAGGAATTGACGAAACGCCGGTATCTCTTTCTATTGATGCCGCTGCAGGTGACTTAGTAAGAGTGAGGGTAGCAGGAGGAAATGCGTGGATTACGGGTAATAACAGTGCTCCACCTACAGATGATACTGAGGCAATAGCTGCAAAGGTGAATGCTGCAGTTGCAAAAGCTGAAGCAGATAATGCTAAGAAGACGGCAGATGATGCCGGAAGTACTGCAACGAGTGCGGCTGCTTCTTCTGCTAAAGCGGGGGCCATTGCGTCTGCCGCTTCATCATCTGCGTCACAGGCTGCAGCAAGTGCAGTAAATGCCTTAAATACAGCGAACACAACAAATATAAAATTGAATACTCTTATTAGGAATACCGATGATGGAATAGAAGTAGGGAAGAACCCCGATGTAGAATCGCTTTCTGATGGGGAGTCTGTAACGATTCCGGCAGTGCTTGTCAATACAAATGGCAGCTTTGATGTAAACCTTGTGACATACACGAACAGTTCAGGCACCATAACTAAAACAGGATCCGTTAGAATTGCTTACTTTGGTAAGGATGCTGTGATAGGAAGGCTTTCGGAAACGCATGCGCATATCGATAATAACAGCTTTGATATTATCGATGAAGATGGATATGTCAGGGCGAGCATGGGAGGCGATACACCGATGTTTCAAATAGGGAAATTTACATTCATAAATCGTGAGAATGGAAATCTCACATTACGGCTTAATGAGGAGTGATGATAGATGGCTTTATATAGTAAAAAGGTACCAATAAAATATCTGACCTTGATGGCAGATAGCGCGGGTACCCTCTCAAAAGACAGTTATCTCTTAGTAGAAGTCACAGGAGTTACAGTTTCAGATGGGGATACCAAAGCAACACTGAAATTTAGTCTCTATGGTAAATCTTCTACAAAGAGGAGCGTAAGTGCAGAAATAATCATGAATGGCGATTCTGTCAGTAAGACAGTTACTGCAACAACGTCGCTTTCATGCATATTGACAACAACAAAAACAATTGATTGTTATGAAAGTATCAGCATATCTACAAGTGCTTATTTACAGTACGCCGTAAAGGGAACGTATGTGGATACTATTTATGGACTTACAACTGAAAAAGAATTATTGGATGTGACAAACATAACTTTTGTTACTTTTGGGGCTTTTAGTACATACCCTAAAACAATGAGATATGGAACTTCCGGGGAATTTACGTTCAGCAAATCAGCCTCATACAGACTTGAGTTTTCTGATTCATCGGGGGTAGTGAGGTATACAGCTTCGCTTACGGGAAGCAGCGGTAGCATTACTGTGCCTGTCAGTGTTTTTAAAGAGTCGGGTACTAACCTAACATCCTGTGCATTATATGAATTATCAGGCAGTACAGATATTGCGAGAAAAACATACTACATAAATGTGACGGAGACATCGTGCTCGATTAGCCTTTCAGCTATTAGGACTCCTTCGGATACGGATGAATCGCTTGTTACTGTAACGTTAAGCGGGCAGTCGGCGCTTTCTAGTACTGCGAGGAATATCACGATTTATGCAAAAGAAACAAGCTCAACTGCGTGGAACAAAGTGGGAGAAACATCTCCTACGGACTCATCGTTTGCAGACATAACAGTATCATTTGATCTTGATATCAGCTACGCATGGGATATCTATGGAACGATTGAAGATGGTTATACAACTGCAGAGTCAGGCAAGGTAAGAGTATATTCTAAGGCATATATCATGGATGTTAGAACTGACGGAAAAGGCGCAGCATTCGGTGGTACTGCAGCAAACTCGGATGAGCTTTATGTTGGATGGAAAACTCTTCGTGCCAACAACATTATTCCAACCGATATTACAGGGATAGCAAATCTCATATATCCGGTAGGGTCAATATATGTAAGCCTTAAAGAAACATCGCCTGCAGAAATATTTGGAGGAAGCTGGCAACAAATATCCGGCAAGTTTCTTTATGCACTTGATGGATCGCTTGCTCCTGGGGATGTCGGGGGTGAAGCAAATCATACTCTTACCACAGATGAAATGCCAAGTCATACTCATACAGAAAATAAGCATAGACACAGCATGGATGATATTTGGTCTAATGGAACAGGATCCGATTCAGCATATATGGTTACTACGAAGCGTACTTTAAGAACCAGATACACAGAATATACAACGCCAACAATTAATGAAACTGGTGGAGGTGCAGCTCATAACAATATGCCGCCTTACTTTGCGGTATATATGTGGTATCGAACAGCGTAGATTTGTTTACTGCCAAAGGGCAGTTTTTTTATTACAGGAGGTTTTATTATGAAGGAATTTTGGACTATGACACAAGTCGTCTTTACCGGAGTGGGAGGGTGGCTTGGATACTATCTTGGAGGATGCGACGGTCTGCTTTACGCACTCATCGCTTTTGTTATTTGTGATTATTTGACTGGCGTTATGTGCGCCATTTCGGATCACAAACTTTCAAGCAATGTGGGCTTTAAGGGAATATGCAGAAAGGTGCTCATATTCGTGCTAGTCGGCATCTCAAATATTATCGATGTAAAGATACTGGGGCAGCCGGGAATACTTAGGACCGCAGTTATCTTTTTCTATATTTCAAACGAGGGAGTATCGCTTCTTGAGAATGCAGGGCACCTAGGTCTTCCAATCCCTGGGCAATTAAAAGCGGTACTTGAACAGCTCCATGACAGAGCAGATAAGGAGAAAAATAAATGAGTATAAAGGCAATTGACGTATCCTCATGGCAGGGTACGATAAATTGGAAAAAAGTAAAGGATGATGGAGTTAAGGCTGCAATTATCCGTTATGCAGATGGTACATATCTTGATAAGCAATTTTCAAGGAATATGAGAGAGGCAAAGGCATGCGGAATCCACATAGGAGCATATATTTTTAGTCGTGCGGTAACAGCGGCTCAGGCCTCAGAAGAGGCAGAGAGACTATATAAGGCAGCTAAAAAATATGATCCAGATCTTCCGCTTTATATTGACCTTGAGGCTTCCAATCTTTCAGGGAAAGCCAATATCCTGGCTACTGCATTTTTAACGAAGATGGATTCATATGGTGCTCGCGGCGGTATCTATGCTAACCTTAACTGGTTCACTCATTATATCAGCCCGTCCAGATTCAAAGATAGACCGTTATGGATTGCGCAGTATAACAGAACATTAACTGCTGCACATAAGTCATGGTACGGTATGTGGCAGTTTTCATCGTCTGGAAAAGTATCCGGTATTTCAGGTAAGGTTGACATGAACCATTTGTATATAAAGTACTGGAAGAAAAAGGCTAGTACAAAAAAGAAATCCATTAATGCTGTTGCGAAGGAAGTAATCGCCGGCAAATGGGGGAATGGCTCTGAACGTAAGAAAAAACTTAAAAAGGCCGGATATGATTATAATGCTGTCCAGAAGAAAGTAAATCAGATATTAAAATAGAAATATTGCCAGGGGTGCATCTCCTGGCACTTTCTTTTTACCTTTTAAATTCCATTCGCTAATAAGGGTAGTATTCGCTTGACTAATTGCACCCGTAGAGTGATGTATAGACATGCAAGAAAGGAGGAAAAAATGCAGGTAAAAGTAATAGAGCAAGAAAAGAAAAAGCCTTCGAAGCTAAAGGTATGTGCTTATGTGAGAGTTTCTACAGATAGCTTTGAGCAGGAAGATTCATTAGAGAATCAGGCTTCATATTTCAGAAGGTTTATCATTGCAAATCCAGGCTGGGAATTTGCAGGGATCTATGCGGATCAAGGCATTACCGGATATGTAGAAAACCGGCCACAGTTTCAGAGTATGTTACAGAATGCCAGGGATGGGAATATCGATCTTATTGTAGTAAAGAGCGTATCGAGGTTTGCAAGAAACACCGAAACTGTTCTTAAGTATTCAAGAGAGATGAAAAGTATAGGAGTTGGCATTTTCTTTCAGCTTCAAAATATTAATACGCTTACTGAAGCAGGGGAGCTTATGCTTACAATACTTGCAGCATTCGCACAGGCCGAGAGTGAGAGCAATTCTGGTAACGTTCGCATTACCATTAGAAACAAGTTTAAAAATGGAATACCGAATTTCCCGGTCTGGGCGATGTACGGTTATACAAAAAATGATGCTGGCGATCCGATGATTGATGAGGAAACGGCAAGAGTTGTACATACAATTTTTGATTTAGCAGAGCGCGGTATATGGGTAAGTAAAATAGCAAAGTACCTTACTGAATCTGGCATCCCAGCTCCTAAAGGCGGAAGCTGGCAGCAATCCACAGTGAGAAGGATACTTGGTAATGAAGCATATATTGGTGACCGCATTTTACAAAAAAGATATAACGATGGCTTCAGGAAAACGAAGGTTAATCATGGTGAAGTAGATATGTGGGAGGTTAAAAATGTGCATCCTGCGATCATCGATAGAAAGCAGTGGAAGACAGTGCAAGATGTTCTCGAAAAACGAAATGAGGATTATCTACATCAACCACCACCAGAGAAGGTCAAACATGATACGCATTCACGCTACCCACTTTCAAATATGCTCTACTGTCCATATTGCGGAAGTAAGCTAATTCACAAGTGGGATGGAAAGCAGAAGTATGAATACTGGATGTGCAGCACGAAATATAAAGTAGGACATGATTTGTGCCCTGGAGTGCTAGTCCCGGATAGGCTCTTAGAGGGCTGGGATGATATAAAAGAGCCGGTTGTGGTTGTGCCTTATGAGGATAAATATGGGATGAAGCATTATACGGCATATCCTAAAGCTGAATATGAGATTGAGCATGGCTATCCAAATAAATATATAAAATCCGAAAAACCACAGAAGGAGAATCCAAAGCGCCGTAATAAAGTTACAAGAAAGCATGAAACACAATCTGAGCACAGATATACAAGAAAAAAATATAAGCATTCGCACAAGCTCTACTGCCCATATTGCGGAGCAACATTATCTCACAAATGGGATGACGACGTACCATACTGGGTGTGCTCTACAAACCGTAATTGGCATAGAGATAAAAGCCGCGGAGAAAGATGCAAAGGATTATATCTACCAGCAGAAATATCAGATGAGTGGGGAGATATTGATGAGCCTGTTACCGTTATTCCATTTTGGGATGATGTCGGTAACAGGTTCTTTACGTATATGAATAAAGAAGAATATGAGGCATCAGAAGATTGCCCGTACCGAAAGGAGAAGAAAGATGGCTAGAGAAATAATACACATTCCGGCAAAACCAAAGAGACGAGGAGAAGCGGCTCAGGCTGAATCCCTGATACGCGTAGCAGCATATTGCAGGGTGTCCAGCGAAAGAGAAGAACAGCTCAATTCATTCGAAAACCAGGTGACATATTATACCGATTACATCAACAACAATCCAAAGTACGAAATGGCAGGTATATATGCGGATGAAGGAATCTCCGGCACAAACACAAAAAAGAGAGAGGATTTCAATCGGATGATAGTGGATTGCGAGGCTGGAAAAATTGACCTTGTTATAACAAAATCAATCAGCAGATTTGCAAGGAATACGCAGGATTGCCTTAATTATTCGAGAATGCTAAAAGGAATGGGAATTGGGATTATTTTTGAAAAGGAAGGAATAAATACATTGGACAGTACCGGCGAGCTCCTTTTTACAATCCTGTCTTCGCTTGCACAGGATGAAAGCAGATCTATTTCCGAAAACAGCAAGTGGGGGATCCAGTCACTGTTTGCTCAAGGGAAGTGGTCTATTAATACTAATAACTTTTATGGCTATGATAAAGATGAGAATGGGCAGCTTATAATAAACAAAGAGCAGGGCAAGGTAGTCAAATGGATGTTCGAATCATTCATTAATGGCATAAATCCAGATACGATGGCCCGCACTCTTAATAAGGAAAAAATACCAACAATAACTGGGAAGTATAATTGGAATACCTCTACCATTAAAAAAATGCTACAAAATGAAAAGCATATGGGTGATGTTATTTTACAGAAATACTATACCCCAGATTTCCTTACGCATAAATGCGCAGTCAATGAAGGTCAGCTTCCCAAGTATCACATTAAAGAAGACCATGAGCCGATTGTAGATAAAGAGCTATGGGAAGCGGTACAGCTTGAGATTAAACGCAGAAATGAATATATGAAAGAACACGAGTTACTTACAATGGGACAGAATACAGACATACATCCATTTTCACATAAAGTTATTTGTGGATGCTGTAATCATTCTTATTTAAGAAGGACACGTTCTCATAGCTGGGGGAAAGTCATTGAATGGGAGTGTGGTCATAAATATATTACAAATGGGGAAAAGCAGTGCAGGGAGAGCCTGACCATATATGAGAAAGAATTATTTGCAGGATTTATGAAATCGTGGAATCGCATACTCAAATCAAGAGATAAGTATAAAGAAAAATGGGACAGGATGCTTGAGAAGGGCGATGCCCTCCAGAAAGTCAGAGCAAAGCAGTTTATAAAAATAACGGATGGGATGGAGCCGGTAAAAGTGATTGATTATTTGCTTGTCAATAAGGTCCTTGACCATTGCATCCAGTACGACAGCGGAATAACCGAATTCCGGTTCCTTGATGGGAGCATAATAAAGGTGTTCACACAGGGAAGGCGCCTATAAGTTTTACTCAGCTGAATTTACTACCAGCTGGTTTTCTTCTTCCTCGATTTGTGCCTTGTCTTTCTTAGTGCTCTTTTTCTTAGCGACTTTGTGCGTATATAGACGCTCCCAGTTAAGTGTATTTTTGGAATTTTTGTTATAGAAAATGATGAATGTTTCGGCATAGCCCAGGGAGCCAGCGCGCCGTTCACGTGCAGTTTTGCTGATCTCCTTGGCAGATACGCGGCTTAATTTTTCCTTGAAACGATCGTCTTTTATTAATTCATCATAGGCAAATAACACTCGGGCGAGGCCGTTTAGCATATTGGCAGAGAGGGAGTAGGTTTCTCCCTCCCAGGTACCAATGATGAGCCTGAGCACCCGGTCTAAAATATGAAAGCCATACCGGTCATAAATATTAGCAAGAGTGGCAACAGCGCATATTCCTCCAGGGCAGCTTCCGGGTGTTATTGTGAGACCATACGATTCAACAAGATCCTTGATGATTAGCTCTTTATCACTTCCGGCCTCAATGTTTGCCATGAAGGTTTCATAAGGCAGGAGAGGCTTGACATATTTCATTTGGTTTGCAAAAATATCGGCCTCATGCTCATATACAAGATCATCATAGACCATACACCATACCGGCGTTTCTCTTGAACCAGATACGAGAGCTATTATTTCTATGGTATGCTGGCCATTGAATACATAATTTATTCCGTTTCTACGACTCACTTTCACCGGGTTCACCTGGTATATATCGAAATGGGCTGCTGCCTTCTGGACATGCTTCCTCGATAGGTTCCTTTGATATTCCTGATTCGATACTAGGTTCTTTATTGGTATCTGTTCGAATGACACCTGGGGTACGTAAATTTGCAAATTCTCCATTGTTAGTTGCCTCCTTTATGGATGTTTCCATTTCATTAATTGATTGCTTTAGGATCGCAAGCTGATACATCACTTTTCCTTTTGCGGTATCTGTAGCCCTAGCAAAGTCTGTATCTTCTCTTGAACGATCTAGGGACCCGGCCCAGGTGGGTATTGTGAATATGAGAGACGATAGTGCTGCGTCTGGGTCGTATTTGGGCATATGTTTAATAGGCATGTCTACAGACTCCTCATTTTTCTTTTGAGATGGGGAGCGTATAGACTTCCATTGCAGTTCATGACGGATATCCGAATAAAGGATATGGTCAATCCTGCTTTCTGCGAGATTTTCTGTTAGCGCCTTTAGATCCTTGGCGGGGAGCCTTTCGAGTTCAATGATATTTTCGTGTGATATTTTAAGGTCTCCTGCAAGGATCTTGTTTACGATTTCTGGTTCCTTGCTTCTTATGCTTTCAATGCATTTTGTGTATATTTCATATTTAAGAACAGTGCCACGCGCAATGTGTAAATCTGTAGCTATCTCTTGGGATATTTCCTGCTTCCTGTATGCTCTATTGGGCACATAGGACAGAGAGTGTTCTTTGTCATCTTCATTATTGCGCAGGTACGTACTTTCTTGCATATCAAGTTTTGCTGCATACAGCCTTCCAATAAGGTATTTACGCATTTCATTAGTTATGTCATCCCGTTGGAGCTGCTGGGAGCATATCATTGCATATACTTCTGCGCGGTTTATACACATGGACTGACGGATGAAGAAGGTACGTCCATATTTTTTGCAAATATCATACCTTTTATGGCCATCAACAATGACGCCATGCCAAACATAAATAGGCTCTTTACAGCCGTCGTTAAGAATGCTGCGTTCAAGTGCTTTGTATTTATTGGCAGGTAAGGGCTGCAGCAGAAACATTATTTCTTTATCTTTTCCTAGCATAATATCATTCATGATTTATTGTATCCTCTACTGGCACAATGTCTTTCATAGCGAATTGTGCAATTTGAGCAGTTGCATTGTATTCTCCATAGATGCGATAAGAACAATTACTGTGCCATTCCGTTCTCACATTTTTAAGGGCATCTAGCAGCTCTTTGGAGTGGATTTCATAGCAATCACCATTTACGAGTCGTTCTTTTCTTATCTTAAGACCAAGGTGATCTTCAGCTACTGTTGGTCGTATAGCAATCATACCGGTTTTGGGATTAACCAGAAGCTGAATATAATCGGGATCTCCAATCAGGTGAAGTGTAGTTTTATGCACGCGAATACGGTTTTTCTTAAGATCGATACAGACTATGGGTTGGTCGTTATAGGGCGCTTTCATTTGTGGAATCCTCCTTTGTTATGATATTTGTATTATCCGTTGCAGGCTTTTTCTTTTCTTTGATTCCGAACACTGCATATCCATCAAAAAGATTGACCTGGAGATTGCTCTGATGTTCTTTAACTGAAAGACCGAATTGGTTTTTCCAGTCTTCAGGATAAGTAGGAGTGCGGGATGTTTTTACCTTTTCCCCATCCTTTATCTTTCTTTCAAATATCTCAGGGGTATTAAGGTCAAAGGTAAATAAGAACTCGCCATTTGAACGGATTAGTTTGCCGAGCAGTTTATATCTGTGCTCAACATCCCAGTCCATGAGAGATGTTACCTTAGCGAAAAATATGCGGCATGTAACTTGTTTGGGATTGCGCTTTTCGTTATTGGAGCACCACCTGAAGGAGTCTTTTTCTTCTTCTTTACAGGGCCGGACAGCAAGCTTCTTTTCTTCAGGATTGACTAGGATTTGAACATAATCAACATTTGGCAATCTCCGGATGCAAGCCATGTTTACCGAGACTTTGTTACGATTCAGGGTTAGAGACGGCTCATAAACATGAGAGAAGAATTCTCCACGTACAACTTGGTATCCGTCGTAGTCAAATGATTCTATGTCGAGTACTTCGATTTCTGGTGTATTACGTTTTGATTCTGGCGCAGTCTGCATTTTGCTATCATTCATTGTTGGTCTCCTTCATTTCGTTTATCATAGTTTCAATTTCAGATTGGATGGTTTCCTTATTTGTAACGTTAAGCTCGGATTCTTTATATGGTTCTCCCTTTTGATTGGCATTCCAATTATCAAGAGAGAGTTGTTTTTCTTCCTCTGATTGAGATGTGCTGTAATAATTTGCACCGAAGCTATCTATCCAGTCTGCAGGGTATGCGAGTATTTGCTTTTTAGATTTGCTTGTGAAAGGCTCGATTTGAGAATCTGTTTCTGAATTTCCATTTTCATCGGCTTGATCCATTACGTATTTTGGTATGAATATCTCAGGTTCCTTTAAATTGAAAACAATGAATTGCTCGGTTCCTTTATGTCTGAGCGTGCCGAGGATCTTGTATTTGCATTTAGGGTTCCATCCTAGGAGTGCAAAGATAGTAGGTAGCGAAGCGGATCCGCTTATAGGTTTTGGCTTTGCTTTTCCGTTGGATGATTTTGACCAGCGAATGCCATTAGGTGTCTCTTTTGTTGCTGGTCTTATCGCAAGAAGACACTTTTCAGGATGTATTAAAAGTTCTACAATAAAAGTATCATTGAAATTGCGAACAGTAGCAGTGCTAAAAACATATCCATCAATCGAGATAGTGACGCACGTTCTTCCGGCTGAATCGAAAAAAGCGCCTCTAACAACTTCATAGCCTCTTAAATCAAAATCTCCTTCATTGGCCTGATATTCAGGTATGTTATTGCTCTTACTTTCTTCATCATAATATGCGCTGTGACATGCTTCGTAGTAGTCATCAGGCCTGAAAGATGCCCAGCGTGGGTTGATAGACACAAAGCCCTTTAATATTCCATCTTTGATCACATGGAGCTCTGGTAAAATGCTCGTATTGCCATATTTAGCATTGGCAATAAGCCGCTGCACCATTATGAAATCATCTCTGCTAATAATGCTTTCGTGATGGTTCTTCATCCGGTACTGGTTCCTATCTTTATTATTCTTCTTAGATCTGTGGTCGAGGTAATTTGGCGTCCACGTTTTACGGGCCAGGACATCGCCGCAGTGACGTTCGTTTTGGAGTATCTGCATTATTGAACCAGCGGACCATGTTGTATTTCCTCGCTTTGTTTGCCGACCTAGCTTTGTGAGCAGATCTGCAATCTGCTGGGATGTATAACCGTAGAGGTATAGAAAAAAGATAAATCGGACTGTTTTTGCTTCCTCCTCATTTATTACGAGATTTCCTTCATCATCTTGATCATATCCAAGCAGGGCAGGGGTAAGAAAAATGCCACGCTTAAAACGCATTTCGATAGATGCGTTCATGATTTCACTTTTAGTGTGGCTTTCTTCCTGGGCAAGAGTAGCGATAAAAGAAAGGCTCATTTCGCTATTCGGATCTAGTGTATAAATATTCTCGGTTTCAAAGAATACGCCAATTGGTGGCTTCATAGATTTGAGTTTTCTTATATAGCCAATACAATCAATAATATTCCTTGCAAACCTTGATACGCTCTTTGTTACAATGAGGTCTACCTTTCCGTCGTTGCAGTCGTTAATCATTCGCAAGAATTCGTCTCGATGCTGCAGGGATGTACCGGATATGCCTTCATCCGCATAAATATCCGTCAGATTCCAGTCCGGCCGCCTGCTGACAAGATCGGTATAGTGATTCTTTTGCAGCTCATATGAAGATGTTTGACGAGGATCGTCAGTAGATACTCTGGCATATACGGCTACTCGTTTTTCTGTTGTTCCATGATAGAAATCTTCTCTTGGGATGGCAGGTATAACGTCAAGTGAACTTTCGTCTACGCCTTTATATCTTTCTCTGATTTTAGACTTCTGGTCATCTGCCTGTGGCGATTGTCCGTTCCGATCTTTCATTGATGGTTTGCCTTTCTACGATAATTTAATAATATGATTATCATATTATTTTCATAGCGAAAGTACCATAAACCAGAGGTAAAGTAGTTTCCCGTTAGTTTATGGTGTTGGATGTTTTTTATATCTTATTATTTAGTATTATGGTTTGTGCCTTCAATTTCCATCAGTTGCCACTGGTTTGAACGCAAGATTTGTTTAGATGAACGGAGCAGTTCATAAATAAAGCGCTTCTCATTATTTGTACAATCTTCCATGAGTGCATCAATATCTGTCTGGTAGTCAGAAGGGTTGTTATATTGATTGCCAGACAGCAATTCATCAAGTGTAATTTCAAATACAGTAGATATAGCAACCAGGGTCTCAAGGCTGGCTTTTTTACGGCCTGTCTCAATGTTTGAAATGTATGTATTAGATATGCCAGCTTCAAAGGCGAGCTCCTCTTGAGAAAAATGTTGTTCTTTTCTCTTTTCACGTACCCGTTTTCCAAGTAGTTTATAGTTAATATTATTCATATATAACCTCCTTGGTTATATATGAACCAAGACGAATGATATATCCAGCTTTTTTTTCAATGATAAATTTGTCTTCCATTAATATGGAGGTCAAAGCTGCAGGTTTTATGCGGCGTTATAAAATAGGAAAAAAATTGAATTTTTCCAACCCCTTGTATCCTCAATAGGTGTTTTGGATATCTTGAAATAATTTGAAATACATACTTCACCTGCCATTTGGATAGCCGGGCGTGCTTTTCCTCGACGAGATACCGCAGTTCAGAAGGCGCATCCTCGATTCGATGCGTCAGCCGCTCGAGGACGGGAATGTCGTTATTGCGAGGCAGGGCGGTGTAGTAATGTTCCCGGCGAACGTCATCCTGGTCGCGGCGAGCAATCCGTGCAAGTGCGGGTATCTGGGAGACCCGCTGCACGAATGTACGTGTACGCCGGGGCAGATAGCTGCTTATCGCGGGAGACTGTCGGGCCCGGTGCTGGACAGGATCGATCTTCATGTGGGGATCGACCGCGTGAAATATGAAGAGCTTGCGGGCGGCGGCGGAAGGTCGTCTGCCGAGATGAAAAGGGATGTAGAGAAAGCAAGAACGGTGCAGCTGGAGCGATATGAAAACGAAGAGATTTTTTTCAACTCGCAGCTGACGCCGGGAATGATCGGGCATTACTGCCCGCTGAGCGGGAAGGAAAAGAAGTTTATGGCCGAGGCATACGAAAAGCTGGCGCTGAATATGCGCGGATACTACAAAGTCATTAAAACGGCGAGGACGATAGCCGACCTTGACGGAGACAAGGATATAGGATGCAGTCATCTTGCGGAAGCGATGCGTTACCGCCCGCAGGAGCAGGAGGAAAAATGGAAATAAAGAAAGTCAGACTGTCTGACGCGCAGTATCCGGCATTGCTGAGAAGGATACCGGGTGCGCCGAAACAGCTTTATTATATAGGAGACATCGGGCTCGCCGGCTCGCTGTGCGTATCGATCGTCGGGTCGAGAAAATGTACCGATTACGGCAAGTGGGCTGCGATGCGCCTCGCCGAGAGACTGGCAGAGCACGATGTCACCGTTGTGTCGGGGCTTGCAATGGGGATCGACAGCGCGGCGCACAAAGGCGCGCTTAGAGGAGGAGGGAAAACGATCGCTGTTCTTGGAAACGGTGCGGATATATGTTTTCCGGCGGCAAACCGGCAGCTCAAACAGGTGATAGAACGCGACGGACTGGTCGTAACAGAATATCCGCCCGGCATGCCGGCGAGCAGATATACATTCCCGCAGAGGAACAGGATCATCAGCGGGCTTTCGCATGCGACTGTCGTGGCGGAGGCCGGACTGAACAGCGGCGCGCTTATTACCGCCGGACTTGCGGACGGGCAGGGGCGTCAGGTGTATGCGATACCCGGGAACATCAACAGCATTTACAGCATTGGCGGCAATATGCTCATAAGAGACGGGGTACAGCCGCTCGTGGTTCTGGACGATATTTTTCAGGATCTCGGTATTAAAAGAAAGGCAGGCGTGGATGAAAAATGGAAGCTCGGAGAAGATGAAATAATTGTCATGGATGTGATAAGAGAACAGTCGGAAGTCACATATGATCACATAGCTGACCGCACCGGAAAAACCGCGGCGGAGATCAGCGGCATTGTTACTGTTCTTGAAATGAAAGGACTTGTTTACACAGCGCTCGGAAAAATATTTGTTGCAAAATAGAATCAATAGGGTATAATTTGACACTATAAGAACCGGAATCAATTAACGGAGGAAAAACAGCATGGCAGATACTGCTAAAAAAAAGACAGCAGCAAATAAAAAAACAGCGGTAAAAAAGAACCTGGTAATAGTCGAGTCGCCGTCCAAAGCGAAGACAATAGGCAAGTTCCTGGGAAGCAGATACAAGGTGGTCGCTTCAGTGGGGCATGTCAGGGATCTTCCGAAAAGCAAGCTCGGAATAGACATTGAACAGGACTTCGAACCGCAGTATATAAATATCAGAGGCAAGGGCGATGTCATAAAAATGCTCAAGAAAGAAGCGAAGGATGCGAACAAAGTCTTTCTGGCAACCGACCCGGATAGAGAAGGGGAAGCAATTTCCTGGCATCTGGCTTACATCCTGGGGATCGATAAGGATTCACAGTGCAGAATAGAGTTCAACGAAATAACAAAGGATGCCGTAAAGGAAGCTATAAAAAAGCCGAGGGCGATCAATCTGAAACTGGTTGATGCACAGCAGGCGAGGCGTGTCCTCGACAGGCTTGTCGGATATGAGATAAGCCCTCTGCTCTGGAGAAAAATCAGAAGAGGCCTGAGCGCCGGCAGGGTCCAGTCAGCGGCGTTGAAAATTATATGCGACAGGGAAAATGAAATCAAAGCATTTGTCCCGGAAGAATACTGGACTATTACGGCAATGTTCAGAAAGGACAAACCGTTCACCGCAAAACTCATGCAGGCAGACGGGAAAAAAATAGAGATCCCGAACGAAACAGAAGCGAACAGGATACTCACCGAAGTCAGGGCAGGGAAATTCATCACCGGCAAAGTGACTGAAAACGAGAGAAGAAGGAATCCTCTTCCGCCTTTCACAACGAGCAGCCTGCAGCAGGAAGCTTCGAACAGAATCAATTTCAATACCAGAAAAACTATGATGATAGCGCAGCAGCTGTACGAAGGCGTCGATATAAAGACGGAGACAGTCAGATCAACTGCCGGGCTTATCACTTACATCAGGACCGACTCGGTCAGAATATCCGAAGAAGCGAAGGATGCCGCCGCAGCTTTCATTACTGCACATTACGGTCCTGAATATCACAGAAGAAATACATATTCAAATAAAAATAAAGAAGTGCAGGACGCTCATGAAGCGATCAGACCTGCCAGGATCGATCTGAGACCGGATGATATCAGGGACTCGCTTACGAATGATCAGTATAAACTGTACAGTCTTATCTGGTCGAGATTTATGGCAAGTCAGATGAGTCCGGCTGTTTATGATGCGGTCACAGCGGATATAAATAACGGGAAGTATCTTTTCAGAGCTACGGGTTCGAAAATGAAATTCGACGGATTCCTGAGAGTTTATTCCCAGAACAAGGAAGATGACAGACTGCTTCCTCAGCTTACGGAGGGAGAAGAGCTTGCTGCGGACGATGTCAGAGGCGAGCAGAGTTTCACTCAGCCTCCTGCGAGGTTCACTGAGGCATCGCTTGTCAAAATACTTGAAGAAAAAGATATCGGAAGGCCGAGTACGTATGCGCCTATCGTTGCGACACTGCTTGCCAGAAAATATATATCCAGGGAAAAGAAGACCCTTGTCCCGACCGAGCTCGGTTTTATCGTGACGGACATGATGGAAGAATACTTCAAAGAGATCGTTGATACTGCATTCACGTCTAATATGGAAGACAGACTGGACCAGATCGAGATCAGAGATACAGACTGGAAGGACATCATCAGGGAGTTCTATTCGGGATTCGAAAAGGAACTGAAGTATGCGGACGAAAAGATCGAAAAGGTCGAGTTCGAGGATCAGATGACTGATGAGATCTGCGACAAGTGCGGAAAGCATATGGTGATAAAGCACGGCAGATTCGGGTCGTTCCTTGCGTGCAGCGGCTATCCTGACTGCAAGAACACAAAGCCTATAGTTGTTTCTACGGGTGTGAAGTGTCCTCTGTGCGGGAAAGATATTGTCGAGAGACGCAGCAAAAAGGGAAGAGTGTTCTACGGATGCAGCGGTTATCCGGACTGCACTCAGCTCTATTGGGACAAACCGGTGAACGAGAAGTGCCCGAAATGCGGGTCGCTGCTCGTGGAGAAAAAATCCAAGACTGTAAAGTATGCGTGCTCGAACAACGAGTGCGATTATAAAGTAAACCGGTAAAAACGGAGGTAAAGAAATGGTAGAATTTCATGCAACGACGATTTGCGCAGTTAGGAGAGGCCCTGACGATGTCTGCATGGCAGGCGACGGTCAGGTGACAATGGGAGAGACTGCTATCATGAAAATGGGAGCAAGAAAAGTTTCCACGATATACAAAGGAAAAGTGCTCGTGGGCTTTGCGGGTTCTGTGGCAGACGCTTTCACTCTCAGAGAAAAATTTGAAGATAAGCTTGAAGAGCACGGAGGCAACCTGAAGAGGGCTGCAGTAGCTCTCGCGCAGTTATGGAGAAGCGACAGAGGCATGAGAGGCCTGGAGGCCCTGATGATAGTCGCGGACAGAGAAGGAATGCTCGTTCTTTCCGGTAATGGAGAGGTCATCGAACCGGACGAGGATTTCGTGGCGATAGGTTCGGGCGGGAACTATGCGTATTCCGCGGCGAACGCGCTTTACAACCACACGGATATGAGTGCGGAAGAAATCGCGAGGGAGTCGCTCAGGATCGCCTCGACGATATGCGTCTACACGAACGATCACATTACTGCAGTAAAACTCGAGCCGGAGACTGACTTACTCGAAGGCTCCGCAGTCAAACAGATAGAGGAGGTGTAGGGAGATGCCGGGAAAATTATACAATATGACCCCGAAAGAAATAGTCGAGGCGCTTGACAAATATATCATTGGACAGGATGAGGCCAAAAAGTCAGTGGCAGTCGCACTGAGAAACAGATACAGAAGGAGTCTTCTTTCGGAAGAAATGATGGAGGAAGTGACGCCTAAAAATATTCTTATGATGGGACCGACCGGAGTAGGAAAAACCGAGATCGCGAGAAGGCTCGCTAAGCTAATGGATGCTCCGTTCGTGAAAGTGGAAGCTACGAAGTTCACGGAAGTCGGATATGTCGGCAGAGACGTTGATTCGATGGTAAGGGATCTGGTGGAAACAGCGATCAGGATCACGAAGGCCAGCAAGCTCGAGGAAAAGTATGCGGTCGCGGACGATATTGCAGAAGAAAAGATCATTGATGCGATCGTGCCGGGCAGCAAGAAGGCAGCCGGCGATCAGAAGAGCGGTCCGTTCGATTTCATTCTGAACAACGGCGGATACCAGAGCCAGAAGCAGCAGTATGAAGAACAGCAGCAGAAGAAGGCCGAAGAGGAAGCGGTTAAGTCCAGTACCGGAGATCTCGGACTGCAGAGAGAGCAGGTAAGACAGCAGCTCAGAGAAGGCAGGCTCGAGGATCAGTATATTGAGATCCAGGTAACGGATCAGCCTAAGAGCAATGAGCTGGACATGAGCAATGAAGGCATGGGCATCGCCATCGGCAATATTTTCGGTGACATGATGCCTAAGAAGACCAAGACGAAGAAAGTGACTGTCAGGGAAGCCAGAAAGATCCTCAGAGAAGAAGAGGCGCAGAACCTTATCGATATGGATCAGGTGACTGAAGAGGCGCTGACAAATGCCGAGCAGAACGGCATCATATTTATAGATGAAATAGACAAGATCGCCAGCGGATCGTCTTACGGATCGGGTGCTGACGTTTCCAGAGAAGGAGTGCAGAGAGATATCCTGCCTATCGTCGAAGGAAGCGTAGTGAATACGAAGCACGGACCGGTCAAGACTGATCACATGCTCTTCATCGGCGCGGGCGCATTCAGCGTTGCCAAGCCGGAAGATCTTATCCCTGAGCTCCAGGGACGTTTCCCGATCAGAGTCGAACTGGAAAACCTCAGCGAGGACGATTTCAAGAGAATACTTACTGTGCCGCAGAACGCTCTCATCAAACAGCAGATCGCACTGCTGGAAACAGAAGGCGTCGAGATCGAATTCACTGATGATGCGATCCAGGAAATAGCACACATGGCATTCCTGATGAACGAGCAGACAGAGAACATCGGGGCCAGGAGACTGCATACGATCATTGAAAAACTGCTCGAAGACATTTCTTTCAACCTGCCTGATCCTTCAAAGGATAAAATAGTAGTCGACAGAGAATACGTTGAACAGAAATTCAAAGAGAAGATCCATCCTGTGGAACTCGACAAGTTCATTCTGTAGAGACGCAGATATTTGATACGGATATTATAGGGGTGCCGCACCGGATGTAATAAATCACGGTGCGGAGCCTCTTCGTTTTTTGACTGAAAACAAGAACATCACAGCATAAAATGCTGACATATGCATTCCAATTGTGTCGTTCAAGAGAACTTTTCAAAAAAGTCTAAAAATGTCTTGCAACTCCGAAAAGTTGTGCTATAATTCAGTATTATATGTAATGGATAACTATTCGTGACAATTAGTATAAAAAGGAGAATTAGGATGGAAACGGATATACTTTCAAAAGTAAGAAAAATCAACTGGATATTACAGGAGGCGCCTAAGGGGGATTTCTCGTTCAGCGAGCTTTGTGAAATACTCAGCAAACAGTCGGACTCTAACGTTTACATTACGAACGTAAACGGAAAACTTTTAGGAGTTTATTACACGAGACTGCAGGACAAATCGGAAATGGTCGTCGACGAGAAGACCGGTACGGAAAAATTCCCGGCAGAGTACAATGAGAAGCTTCTCAAAATCAATAAGACTCTTGCCAATGTGCAGGACGAATCACTGCTGGAAATTTTCCCGCATGACGAGAACACAAAAGAAAAATTCCATACATTTATTCCGATCACAAGCGGCGGAAACAGATGGGGCACTATGCTTCTGACGAGATATGAACCTGCTTATACAGACGAAGACGTAGCCCTGGCGGAAATCGGAGCAACAGCAGTAGGACTTGAGATACAGAGACTCAAGAACATCGAGGCGGAAGAAGAATCCAGGAACGAAGAAGTCGTTAAAATGGCGATCAGAACGCTTTCATATTCAGAGAACGAAGCGGTACAGAGGATATTCGAAGAACTCGACGGAGAAGAAGGCATTCTCGTAGCAAGCAAGATAGCCGACCGTTCGAGGATCACGAGATCAGTTATCGTGAACGCGCTCAGAAAACTCGAAAGCGCAGGCGTTATCGAATCGAAGTCCCTCGGCATGAAGGGCACTCATATCAAGGTGCTGAACCACAAGTTCTATGAGCAGCTCGAAAAAATGAAAGACTGATCAAGGAGAACATGTTAAAATTCGGAAACGATAATGAAGTCATAACAAGTGAACACGAAAGAGTAGTACTGGCGGGCGTGCAGACCGGGAGTGAAGACATGTCATATTCGATGTCGGAACTTGCCGGCCTGGCAGCTGCAGCCGGTGCAGAAGTCATTGGAGAAGCGGTGCAGCATCTTGAACGGATCAACACCGCTACTTTTATCGGGAAAGGAAAAGTCGAGGAGATACGCGAGTTCTGCGCGAACGAGGGCGCCGATGCAGTAATATTCAATGACGAACTTTCGGGGATCCAGACGAGAAACCTTGAGAAGGCGCTGGGTGTGCGCGTCATCGACCGCACCGTGCTCATTCTCGATATTTTTGCGCTGCGTGCGAAAACCCGCGAAGGCATGCTTCAGGTAGAGCTTGCTCAGCTGCAGTATATAATGCCGAGGATAGCCGGCTTCGACAAGTCGCTTTCGCGGCAGGCCGGCGGAATCGGAACCAGAGGACCGGGCGAGACACAGCTCGAGACAGACAGAAGACATTACATCCGCAGAATGGACAGCATAAGGAACGAACTGAAACGCATCAAGAGGACAAGAAAAACGACGAGACACAGAAGAGACAATTCGGAAATACCTGTCGTGGCGCTGGTCGGATATACCAATGCGGGGAAATCATCGCTGATGAACAGGATGCTTGCTGAAGCGGACAGAAGCAACAAAGATGTCCACGTCGAAGATATGCTGTTCGCAACACTCGACACAGAGCAGCGCAGAATAAAGCTCAGCGGGACGCATGAGTTCATCCTTATAGATACTGTGGGATTCGTCAGCAGACTGCCTCACACACTGATAGACGCTTTTAAAGCCACGCTTGAAGAAGTTGCGGAGGCAGATCTTCTGCTGGAAGTCGTAGACGCGTCATATGAGGGCTGCGATTTTCAGATCGAGGTGACAGACCGCGTACTTGAGGAAATCGGCGCGGGCGGCAAAGATAAAATCATGGTGTACAACAAACTGGATCTGGTCGACGGAGAGTTTTACGGCGTGACGACATGCGAGAGCGTAAATATTTCCGCTGAGACGGGCGAAAATGTCGAGGCCCTCCTCCATATTATAGAGGAGCATGTTTTTGCCGACAGAGAAGAAATAACGCTTCTCGTGCCGTATGATAAAGGAGAAGTCATTTCGTATATTTGCGACAAGGGAATAGTGAAGTCAATGGAACACAGGGAAGACGGCACACTGATAACTGCTGAACTCCTGAAGGCGGATTACAGCAGGGTGAAGAAATATGGTATTGTATAAAACTGTTGCGTGCCGAGCGAGAGCGGAGCAGACGATAGAAAGATCACGCTTTATAGTTACGATTGCTCCCGTTTCCTCGAAAGAGGAGGCGGATGGTTTTATCAGGGAAGTGTCCGACGAATTCAAGGACGCGTCGCATAATGTGCCGGCAATGGTAGTGGGTGACAAGATGCAGATCCAGTGGGCGAGCGACAACGGCGAACCGCAGGGCACTTCGGGCGCGCCTATGGTGCAGATGCTCGTAAAGGAAGGCGTCACGAATACGGCAGTCGTAGTAACGCGTTATTTCGGCGGCATAAAGCTCGGTACCGGCGGTCTTGTCCGGGCATATACCGGCACAGCGAAACTCGGACTGGAAAAAGCCGGCATAAAAGAAGTCAGAGAAATGCTTGAAGTGAGAGCCCAAATGGATTATACTTATTTAGCAAAGCTCCAGAAACTGTCCGAAGAGATGGATTTCGAGCTGCGTGACATAGAATATACCGATAAAGTTACGGCGTCTGCAGTTACGGCTGCGGAGAACGCCGGGATGCTCAGAGGACTGCTTGAAGATTTAACTTCCGGTACTGTAGAAATTATTTCTGAAACTGTGAAAACCTCTTGACACATCCGCCCGAATACTGTATATTATTTTAGTGCGACGGGTCATTAAACGATTTCGTCATTGGGGCGCTTAGCTCAGCTGGGAGAGCATCTGCCTTACAAGCAGGGGGTCACAGGTTCGAGCCCTGTAGCGCCCACCAATAATACATGGTCCGGTAGTTCAGTTGGTTAGAATGCCAGCCTGTCACGCTGGAGGTCATCGGTTCGAGCCCGATTCGGATCGCCAATTTACAATTAAATATACCAGATATTCAATTATGTGCTGGCATAGCTCAGCTGGTAGAGCAGCTGATTTGTAATCAGCAGGTCGGGGGTTCAAATCCCTCTGCCAGCTCCATATTTGGAAACCGAAAGCGAAAGCTTTCGTCATGGAGGAGTGCCCGAGTGGTTAAAGGGGGCGGACTGTAAATCCGTTGGCTACGCCTACAATGGTTCGAAACCATTCTCCTCCACCAAATATTCTGCGGAAGTGGCTCAGGGGTAGAGCATCGCCTTGCCAAGGCGGGGGTCGCGGGTCCGAATCCCGTCTTCCGCTCCAAATGAATACACAGCGCATGTGAGTGCGCTGATTGTGCGGATGTAGTTCAATGGTAGAACCTCAGCCTTCCAAGCTGATGGCGTGAGTTCGATTCTCATCATCCGCTCCAATTTTATTAAGCCGTCCCGGCTATGCCGCGTGACTTAACAAAATATAGATGGGCTCATAGCTCAGTTGGATAGAGCAACGGCCTTCTAAGCCGTGTGTCCGGGGTTCGAATCCCTGTGGGCTCACCATATTTTTTCAAAATTACGATGGGGTATAGCCAAGCGGTAAGGCGACGGACTTTGACTCCGTCATGCGCAGGTTCAACTCCTGCTACCCCAGCCAGTTTTGACTGAGGTGAACAGTTTGACCCATTAGCTCAGGTGGCAGAGCACTTGACTTTTAATCAAGGTGTCCGGAGTTCGAATCTCCGATGGGTCACCAAATAGAATACACAGTAGAACTCATGCTGGAGAGGTGTCCGAGTGGTTTAAGGAGCTGGTCTTGAAAACCAGTGAGTCCGTAAGGGCCCGTGGGTTCGAATCCCACCCTCTCCGCCAAAACATCTTGCTCGAAGAATGAGTGAAGCGAATGATTCGCTAAGCAAGATTTTCGCTAGCGACGCCCAAGAGCGAAGCGATTGGAGTGCGGCGCGAACGTGAAACAATATGCTCGAAGAATGAGTGAAGCTAATGATTCGCTAAGCAAGATTTTCACCAGCAGGTGACTCCATCCGGCTGAAGCCGGGGAGTCAATGCATAGGACCTTCCAAGCACTCGCAAGCTTGTGCGGATAGGTCCGTAAGCGACGCCCAAGAGCGAAGCGATTGGAGTGCGGCGCGAACGTGAAACAATATGCTCGAAGAACGAGCAGAGAATAAGATTTTAGCCGGGGAGAAGTACTCAAGAGGCTAAAGAGGACGGTTTGCTAAATCGTTAGGGTTCGTGAGGGCCGCGCGGGTTCGAATCCCGCCTTCTCCGCCAGTTGATCGATGATGTAGGGGTATAGCTCAGTTGGTAGAGCAGTGGTCTCCAAAACCACGTGCCGTGGGTTCAAATCCTACTGCCCCTGCCAAAACATCTTGCTCGAAGAACGAGCAAAGCGAGTGATTCGTAAAGCAAGATTTTCACCAGCAGGTGACTCCATCCGGCTGAAGCCGGGGAGTCAATGCATAGGATCTTCCAAGCACTCGCAAGCTTGTGCGGATAGGTCCGTAAGCGACGCCCGGGAGCGAAAGCGATCGGCCAGCGGCGCGAACGTGAAACATATTTCGGGGTGTAGCGCAGCTTGGTAGCGCAACTGGTTTGGGACCAGTGGGCCGCGGGTTCAAATCCTGCCACCCCGACCAAAAATGCATTGTGGGCCATTAGCTCAGTTGGTCAGAGCGTCCGGCTCATAACCGGCAGGTCCGGGGTTCAAGTCCCTGATGGCCCACCAAAATTTCATAACCGCAATGTGGTACAACATGCTCAGATAGCTCAGTTGGTAGAGCAGGGGACTGAAAATCCCCGTGTCCTTGGTTCAATTCCGAGTCTGAGCACCACAATTTTATAAGGCAACTTCCTGCAGACGTAAGAGCTCGGGAGGTTGTTTTTTATTTGAATTGCTGTAAGGATACAATGCACTTCAAGGCTGGATCATTAAAATACTGGTTCATGTATCAGCACAGATCAGGATGCTGGATATCAAGGATGACCAACGCGCTGCATATATCTGAAAGCGGACATTACAAATGGATCTGAAGTATAGATGAAAGACTTACAGAAAAAGAGTCAGATTAAAGAAGTAAAAAGAACATATGAATACGTGTGGCTGTTTTATTCAAGGTACAGACCACACGTATTCAATGGTTAGTTTACACTTGATGAATATTATTATCAAGCTTGCAGATCTTAGTTATTTTTATCTTCACACTCAGGAATATTTCGGGATTTTTTTCTGATTGTTTCAAGATCGGTCCGGTATGAACGTATTAGAGTGATTACATCCAGGCCGAACAAGAGGCTGTCGTAACCTTCTTCTGCCTTAAGAGATGCATCCTCTGCGTTGCCGCTGAAGATCATGCAGATCTTTCCGGCCTCACGGCATGCACGGCGGATACGTCCAAGGGTATCCTGAAATCGCGGCGAAGAAAATTCTTCCGGAATTCCCATAGCAATCGACAGATCAAAAGGACCGATCAGAATACCGGAAACTCCGTTCATATGAACGATTTCCTCAATGTGTTCCAGACAGCCAAGAGTCTCGCACTGCGGCAGAAGCAACGTTTGCTCGTTTGCAATTTTCATATATCCCTTCAAGCTGTTCTTATACTCATCTCCATAACCCCAGTCTGCATCGCCTGTCATACAGTAGCCACGCTGTCCGTACGGCGGGAATTTAGTCCACTCTACAAGTTCCTTCACCTGTTCTACGGTTTCTATACATGGAACGACGACAGCGCCGGCACCGACATCAAGCGCGTGAAGTACTTCTGAGCGGTTTATTTCAGAAGTGCGGACGACAGCGGTGAGTCCTGCTGCTTTGGCAGCGCAGACGTAATGCGCCATTTCAGTTGCAGAAAGCGGACTGTGCTCCCCGTCCAGAAGAATATAGTCGAACCCGGCTGCACCAATCGCTTCAACTGCTGTAATGCTATTTAAATGGCTCAATGTGCCAACAGAGACGCCATGTTCCAGATATTTATCCAAAATGCTGTTTTCCATATTTTGTTCCTCGCTCATGTATAATGAATGGCTTAAAGTAAAGCTTATAGATTGTCACAGAAAAGTTTTCCGAGCGTCTTGACGGCGTATTCGATTTTTTCCTCCGGTGTCGAACTGAAGCACATACGCAGCGTGTTTGTTCCTTCCCGGTTGCCGTTCATATGCCACGCTTCCCCTGGAAGGTATGCGATACCTAGCTTGTTTGCTTCCGGAGACAGCCTGGTAGCATCAAGAGCTCCCGGCAGTTCGACCCAGGTATAAAACCCGCCGTCCGGCATGGTATGTTTTGTTCCTTCCGGAAAATACTTGTCAATTGATGTGAGCATCACATCTCTGCGGCTGCGATAGAGATCGCAGATGCGTTTGATATGCTCTGGATAATAGCCGCCATTGAAGAATTTTGCTGCCAGGGCCTGACTGATAGTCGAAGTGTGGGAGTTGGTCGCGATTTTTATGTCTGTAAGTGTTTGGATGATCTCTTTTGTTGCGACAGAATATCCAAGTCGGGAACCTGGAGAAAATATCTTGGAAAAACTGTTGGCCATAATCGTATTTCCGGTCTTATCAAAAGCTTTGATCGGCAGCAGTTCTTCTCCGCTATAGCGAATATCCCGGTAAGGATCATCTTCAAGGATGATGACGTCATACTGTGAGCCGAGTTCCGCCAGTTTCCTGCGTCTCTCTATAGGGAGTGTTTTACCGGTAGGATTGTTGAATGTAGGAACGGTATAAACCATCTTGACATTATATTTTTTGATTTTTGTTTCCACATCTTCCAATACCAGTCCGAAATCATCGCAATCGCAAGGAACGCATTTCGCTTCAAACATATTGAAGATATCAACACAATGGATAAATGCAGGGTTTTCTACCAGAATCACATCATTCGGCTGTATATACGCCTGACACACAAGGTACATAGTCTCCAGACCGCCATTTACGATCAGAACATTTTTTGCTGTCTGGTCGGTAACACCTTTAGGGATCAAAAGCTCTTCCACAACAGCTTCCCGGAGTTCTGAGATCCCCTGTGTGTTGCTGTACTGAAGAGCTGCACATCCCTGACTGGGATCGCTTAGAATTTCATGAGACAGTTTTTCAATAATTTCTCTTGGAAGTGCTTCTTTTGCCGGAGAGCCGCCGCCAAGATTGATAATGTTCGGATCGGTCATATTGTTAAACAACCATCTCAGATAGTCGGCGGAATCCTTCATATATTTAACTCTGTTTGCATACTGTGTCATAATTATTTCTCCTTTCAGGAACAAATGAAAGTAACAATTCTACAAGGAATGCAGATATTAAAACATTCCATGGTTTGAAGATATCACATCTTGACTATTAAGTAAAATGCATTATAATTTTTATAACGATGAGTTTTACTCATTCATTATGGAAAGGTGGTTGGATGATGAACTTTAACTCATATGATATTTTTCTTGCCGTGGCAGAAGAGAAAAGCTTTCTGAAAGCATCTGAACGGATGCATCTTACACCTTCGGCAATCAGTCGCTCGATTTCAACTCTGGAAGAACGGTTAGGAGCACAGCTGTTTAACAGGGCAAAAAAAACTGTCAATCTGACGAACTTTGGCAGGATTATCTTTCCAATGATACAGGATATTGTATACCGTGAAAGTACTCTTCTTCAGTCGGTCGATTTTATGATGGGCAAGGAAAGCGGGAATGTATGTATTGGTACATTCAGCAGTGCCTGTACAAACTGGATACCGTTTATAGTGAAAGAATTTCACAAGATGTATCCGGAAATAACGATTACGATCTTTCAGGGAGACTATGGGGATATAGACAAGTGGATTTCCACAAAAACCGTCGATCTTGCATTTGTGTCCATGAAGTTTTTTCCGACAGATAACGTGACGAAATTGTATGATGATCGGTTGATCTGCCTTGCTCCGCCGGATTTTGTTCCTAAAAATGGACAGACAGCAACATATGAAGATTTGAAAAGCAATACGATCATCGGACAGCATGGAATGGATAATGTTGAAGCGCAACATTTTTTTGACAATTATGGCTTTCAGTTTAATTCGGATTTTCAGATTCAAGATGATCGTTCACTTGTCGCAATGGTGGAAAGCAATCTTGGATTGTGTGTCCTTCAGGATCTCGTTGTAAAAGGCATGAATATAAGCGCTAAGATTTTTCCAATCGAGCCTGAAAGTTATCGTGAGATAGGAATCAAAATTGTCAATCCGGATTACTGTACACCGGCAACGAAACTTCTGTATGACTTTATCGTTTCAAAGGCAGATGAACTGGCTGATCTATGACATCGGAAGTACTTTGACGTAAACTCCTCAGAATTAATGGGTGACAGCCAGCGCCTTTTGCCGGCGAATAATAAGTGATGTTTTTTGATACACTGCAGCAGCTCGGACACTCAGGAAGCCGTTACATGAATGATATCGGAAAGTTTGAAATAGGGTACTGGTTTTTACTATATCGTGCTGCACCTGTTATGCGTGTAATATATAAATGTATAAAGGAACAGGAGGATAATATGTCAAACAATGAAAGTATACTAAAAATACCTGATAAAAAATTGGGCTTTGGGCTTATGAGACTGCCTGTGATCGATGATGATATCAAAAATATCGATCAGGATCAGTTCAATAAAATGGCGGATGCATTTATTGATGCCGGATTTTCGTATTTCGATACTGCATATCCATATCATTGGGGCAAGAGCGAGGCTGCTCTCAGAAAAGCTGTTGTGGAAAGATATCCCAGAGACGCATTTTTACTTGCTGACAAAATGCCGACATTTTTGGTAAACCGGACAGAAGACTACGAAAAGTTTTTTAAAAGACAGGTCGAGCGGTGCGGTGTCGATCGTTTCGATTTTTATCTGCTGCATATGCTGGGTGAAGATGTTTATGAGAAAACGGAACAACTGGGCGGATTTGATTTCGTAAAAAGACTGAAAAAGGAAGGAAAAGCTGAACACATAGGCTTTTCCTATCATGATAAGGCAGAACTGCTGGATAAGATATTGAGCGAACATCCTGAGATGGAGTTCGTGCAGATCCAGCTGAATTATATGGACTGGGACAATGAAGGAATCGAGTCAGGGAAATGTTACGAAGTCTGCTGTAAACACAAAAGAAAAGTCATTGTTATGGAACCGGTCAAGGGCGGAGCACTGGCATCTATACCGGAAAGAGCGGAAGATTTGTTCAGAGAGCATGAACCGGATGCAAGTCCTGCTTCATGGGCAATACGATTTGCAGCATCTCTTGATAATGTAATGTTTGTTCTCAGCGGCATGAGCAGTATCGGACAGATGGAAGACAATTTGAGCTTCATGAAAAACATGAAACCGGTCGATGATGAGGAACGCAGAATTATAGAAAAAGCAGCGGAGCTCATCAGAAAAAGCATCGCGATTCCGTGCACTTCCTGCAGATACTGCGTTGAGGGATGCCCGAAGAATATTGCTATTCCAAACTATTTTGCGCTGTACAATGATCAGAACCAATTTCACTATGAGCCTCTGTATACCGTATATTATCGCAACATGGTCAGCAAAGGATTCGGTAAAGCAAGTGATTGCATTGAGTGCGGGCAATGTGAGAAGATTTGTCCACAGCATATAGAAGTGATATCCTGGCTGAAAAAAGTAGCTGAGAAACTGGAAGTGGAAATTTGATATAAGTGAGTTATAATAGTGAAAAAATTGAAACGCTGTCAGACAAAATAATTCGGCTTTTGAGAATCATCATTTGTATCATGAAATAATCAAGAGAATGTCAAAATCCTGCACACATGAAAGAATACTATGATTTAGATATGATAATTTCTGTTGACTATTGTATAAGTGACATTTTGACAGCCGGAAATGCGATATTGGCATTGGAATCATTTTACATATTGAGAGCCTTGATGTATAATATATTAAAATATATTTCATGCATAAGCATTATGAGGGAATAAAATGGTAAAAATCAAATCACTAAGTGACCAGGTATATGATTACATAATTAACCAAATTAAAACCGGCAAACTGGCATATGGAGCAAAGGTCAATGAAAATAAGCTGATAGAAGAATTAAATATCAGCAGAACTCCGATAAGAGAAGCACTTATACAGCTTGCATCCGATAATGTCCTTGATAATATTTCACGGAAAGGTTTTTTCGTAAAAAGCTACAGCGATGAAGAAGTCAATGAAATATATAGCGTTGTAGGAATATTGGACTCCAATGCCATTAAATTGGCAATCCCGCATTTGAAATCAGCACATTTGAAAATGATGCGTTTTGAAGTGGAGAAGATGGCGATTGCGATTAAAGAGAAGAACTATGAAATGTATACTTTGTCTCAGGAAGAATTTCATTCGATATATCTGGAACAGTGTCACAATAGTTATTTGATTGCATTGGTGAAAGATATCTGGAAAAAATCTTTAAGGACGACATATTATTCGTTAGATCAGGAAGAGTTATTCAAGACGTTAGCTTCGGTAAACGAAGAACATCTTATTATTATCGATTTGATCGAGAAAAAAGATATTGAAGGCGCCGGAGATTTTGTCTATAAGCATTGGAGTGAACATTTGATTTAAGTAGTATTATTTATGAAAGCAGTGCACAGAACATATTGTGCACTGCAATTTTTTTTGTGCGAATAAATGAGTCAATACAAAAATAAAATAACAGATTGATGCATTTGTGCGTGAACTGCCTTAAAATATTCTTGCATAAAATATATTTTATGCTAAAATAAAATCAATTAATATATCAAAAGGGCCGAAATGAAATCTAAACATACGAAAATAGTTACGGCGACAGATAGGAGGTTATATTTTGAGCAGGATTCTTGTTGAATCAGAAAGATGCAAATCGTGCGGAATATGTATTGACGCTTGCCCAAAGAGTGCATTAGCTATGTCAAAAGAAATCAATGGCAGTGGATACAGGATAGTGGATTTGGATGCAGAGAAATGCATTCAGTGTGGTATTTGCTGTTACGTTTGTCCGGATTGTGCATTGGAAAGGGAGGCGTAAAAGATGGCAGAAATAATTAAAGGAAATCATGCTATTGCAGAAGCGGCGATAAGATCTGGATGTAGATTCTTTTCCGGATATCCGATTACGCCACAAAGTGAAATACTTGAATACATGTCCTGGCGTTTAAATGAAGTTGGAGGAACATTTGTCCAGACTGAGTCTGAACTGGCAGGTATTTCTATGTTATATGGTGCAGCCAGCTGTGGATTCAGAACAATGATCAGTTCTTCGGGTCCGGGATTCAGTTTACTTCAAGAAGGAATTTCTTATCTTGCAGCAGCAGAACTACCTTCCGTAGTCGTTGATCTTATGAGATTCGGAAGTGGACTCGGAGATATTTCTCCTGCTCAAGGTGATTATCTGCAAGTCGCAAAGAACGGCGGGCATGGTGACTATCGATGCATTGCATATGCCCCGGCTTCGATACAGGATGTAGTTGATTATATGAATAAGGCATTTTCAATAGCAGAAAAATACAGAAATCCTGTATTAATGGCATGTGACGGGACCATCGGACAGATGGTTGAGTCAGTGGTATTCCCTGAAATGTATCAGCATGATCCTGATCAGTTTGATTGGTCAATAAAAGACCAAAGAGAAGCTGTACATAAGCAGGTAACATCCAAAATGTACTATGACTATATTGATGAAGATTATTGTGCACATTTTAGAGAGAAATATGATGCTATGGAATCTGAGGCAGAATGGGAATCGTTTTATGCAGAGGATGCAGAACTGATTCTTGTGAGTTATGGGACAATGTCACGGATATGCAGGGATGCTGTCCTTCTTGCAAGAAAAGATGGACTTAAACTTGGTATGATCAGGCCGATTACATTATGGCCGTTTCCAAAGCAGGCGTTTAAGGCAGTTGCACCAAAAGCTTTTTTGACAGTGGAAATGAGTGTGATTCCGCAGATGGCGGAAGATGTATCTTTAGCAGCACGCGGCATTGCACCAAACTATTCGTATACAACAGGAATGCATTATCCTGATGAGGTCAGAATTATTGAAGAAGTGAAACTAGTGTTGAACAATAAGAAGGAAGAGGTGTGATATGCAGAAAAATATTTTAACACCGAAATTGGTGGTGAAGGAAAATAAATTCTGCCCGGGATGCGGTCATGGTGTAATTGAAAAACTCATATGTCAGGTACTTGAAGAAAAAGGACTTGAAAATGAAGCCGTGGGGATTGTAGCGGTAGGATGTGCCTGCCTAATTACTGACTATATGGGCACGGATTGGATTCAGGCGCAGCACGGCAGAGCACCAGCGGTAGCAGCGGGTGTAAAACATGTGCGCCCAGGCAAATTTGTGTTCACATATCAGGGAGACGGAGATGCTGCCGCAATAGGCTTATCGGAAACTATGTATGCAGCTAAAAGAAATGAACCAATTACAACATTTTTTGTCAATAACGGAGTTTTTGGAATGACCGGCGGGCAGATGGCACCTACTTCATTGCTGGGGCAAAAGACAACCACGTCACCGTTTGGATGTGACTATTCCAAAGCAGGTGAGCCAATAAAGCTGGCAGAACTGCTTGCAACATTTAATGTCGGCTATATAGCAAGAGGCAGTATTGCAAACTATTCGGAACTGATGAAGACAAAAAAATACATTTCAAAAGCTATCGACTGTCAGATACAGAATAGAGGGTATTCGTTTGTGGAAATACTTTCACCATGTCCAACAAATTGGAAGATGTCTCCGGTTGACAGTTTGAAAAGAATTGAAACAGAGGCCATGACATATTTCGGATGTGGTGAACTGAAAGGACAGGTGCAGAATGATTAAAAAAATAATTTGCTCAGGTGCAGGTGGTCAGGGAGTGCTTACTGTGGGAATGATAATAGCTCATGCGGCGGCAAGCCAAGATCTCCACATTACATGGGTTCCTGAATATGGATCCGAAATGAGAGGTGGAACAGCTTCATGCAAGGTCAAGATTTCAGATAATGCAATTGGCAGTCCGTTTGTGCAGAATCCGGACATTCTTGTTGCAATGAATGAAAACGCAATAGAAACATATGGTAAAGATATTGAGGAAGACGGTTGCATCATATATAACAGTTCAATCATTACGGAGATACCTGTTGGTACGGATTATGAAATGTATGGAATCCCGGCATATGAAATAGCGAGGGAATATGACAATACAAGAGGTGTTGGCATCGCAATAATAGGCGGAGTATTCGCTTATTCGAAATTGTTATCTTTGGAGGCAGCTTTGAACGCATTAACAGATTATTTTGAGCATAAAGGAATCGATCCCCAAAAGAATATTCAGGTGTTTCAAGCAGGATATGTATATATGAACAAACTCATTACAGAAACCATGTAGGAGGTAAAATTATGAGTAAAGGAAGAATATTTATTACGCTATGTGCGCTGGGAGCAGCAGGCGGTTCAATTTACATTATTCCATACATCAAATATGTGTTTTATGATCAGCAGTTAAATGTTATGGGAATCAGCAATGCTCAATCCGGCTTGTTGCTTACGGTGTTTGCAATTACTGCAATAGTGCTGTTTATTCCAGGCGGACTGATGGCAGATAAATTTAATTCAAAAAAATTAATTATTGTGTCATTGCTGGGAACGGCTATATTGACTTTTATATATGCGTTTACTTTAAGTTATCATCTGTCTTTGGTGATTTGGGCAGGATTGGGAGTAACAACAGCAACTACTTTTTGGTCAGGTTTTATTAAAACAATAGATTTCATAGGTGAAGAAAAGGATTCAGGAAAAGTATTTGGAATCTACTATGCGATGAATGGAATTTTCGCTGCAATCATCAATTCAATAGCATTGAAGGTATCGACTGTAGCAAGCACAGAGAAAGCAGGATTCTTTGCTGCACTTATAGTTATTGGGGCATCTACTCTGATTTCAGCAGTTCTGGTAGTGATATTCCTTGATCAGTCTAAAGTTCAGGAAGAAATCGATCGCAGAGCCAGTAATGAAACTGGCGTAACTCTAAACGACGATTCATTCAAACTTGGAGATATCAAAGAAGTAATGAAAATGCCGAGTGTTTATGCACTGGCATTACTGGATTTTGTTGCGTATTCGCTTTATTCGAGTGCGTCATACTTTACGCCTTATCTTACAGATGTTATTGGCCTTACTCCATCTGAATCGGGAGTTTACGCAATAATAAGGACATATCTGTTTATGCTTCTGGCACCGATAGGAGGACTGATGTGCGACAAAATATTAAAGAAATCAGCAAGGTGGTTTATGATTGCTTGGACCGTGGTTGCTGTTCTGATATTTGGCGTAACAAAAATACCGGGGGATGCATCTGCAGCATTTGCAAGCATATACACATTATTACCTGCGGCATTCACTATGGCAGTGTATGGAGTCTGCTTCTCGATAATAAGAGAACTTCATATTCCTGCAAAGGTGCTGGGAACAGCAATAGGGCTGGCATCTATCTTCGCTTGGCTCCCTGATTTGTTTATGCATACAATGTTTGGCGTTTGGCTTGATAAGTACGGAAATGGAGGGTATTCAAGAATTTTCATATACCTGATTATTATTGCGGCCGTTGGAATATTAGTTTCTTTCCTCGTACGCAGGAAGGATGCACATTATTCGGCAGATCAGCAATTGTCATAAATAAATTGTGATTGCGGGGTTATTTATATGGACAACAAATTAAAGAAAGATCTTGGCCGTCGGCAGATGAACATGATTTCAATTGGCGGAGCTATAGGAGCCGGATTGTTTTTCACCAGTGGAAATGCAGTCAGCCAGTCAGGACCAGGGGGCGCAGTTACAGCATATTTGATAATGGGAGTACTTGTGTATATCATAATGATTTCCTTAGTTGAGATTTCTTCTGCTATGCCGATTCCCGGCGCTTATACAGAATATCCCAGACGGTTTGTAAGCCCTGAATGGGCGTTTGGTAATGGCTGGTCATGCTGGCTGGGGTTAGCGTTTACTGTTACAACTGAAATTGTGGCTGCTTCAATACTGATGAAGTATTGGTTCCCAAACAGTTCTTCAACTATGTGGTCAATGATTTTTCTTACGATAATGCTGGGATTGAATTTGTTGCCAATAAAAGGTTTCGGAGAGTCAGAATACTGGCTCTCTGAAATCAAAGTAGTAGCAGTTATTATATTTATTATCATTGGTTCGCTTATGATAGCAGGGATAATAAACGGGAATTACATGGGGTTCGGGAATTGGACTTTGTCTCATGAAGACGACAAAGCTCCATTCATTAACGGTGCACAAGGTATATTGAGTTCGTTTCTGGTTGCCGGTTTTTCGTTTTGCAATGTGGAAATGGTAGCGATATCGGCAGCGGAAAGCAAAGATCCGGGTGCAGACGTTCCAAAAACAATAAGCGGTGTATATCTTAAAATATTAATATTTTATATTGCTACGTTAGTAATTATAGGGACATTGATTCCTTTTTCGGATGCAAGACTGTTAAATACAAGTTTAAATAATATTGCATCCTCTCCTTTTGTAATCATATTCAACGCTGCAGGCTTCAAAGCCGCTGCATCTGTAATGAACGTTGTAATAATCACTGCTTTACTGACCTCTGGTAATGCTTCGATTTATGCAGCATCACGTATGTTGTTTGCAATGGGAGAGAATCATCTTGCTCCTAAATATTTTGCGAAAGTAAATAAACATAATGTACCTGTAAGAGGCGTTGTTGTGACTGTAATGATTGGATGTGTAGCATTTTTCACTTCTATAATTGGTGAAGGTAAAGTCTATATGGCTGTCTACAGTCTTTCGGGGATTTCATGCTTTATTAACTGGCTTTCGCTGCTGCTTGGTCAATACCGGTTCAGAAAAGCTGTATTAGTCCAAAAGGTGGACTTGAAAAAAATGCCGTATGTCGCTAAGGGATTTCCATATTTGCAGATGGCAGCAATTATTATGTGCATCATTGTTATTTTCTGCGCCAATATATGGGTATTCAGTGACTTCAACTGGTTTGACTTTCTGACTAACTATGGATTGATTCCTATTTTCGCCGCATTGGTGATCGGTTATAAGAAATATCATAAAACAAAAATTGTAAAACTGGAAGAGTGCGATCTTTCAGCCATACTGAATAATAAGATGCAATAAAAAAATTGGAGGGAAAAAATGAGTGTGAAATATGCAGACAGAACAAAGGAAATGCAGGCATCGGAAATAAGAGAATCATATAAACTGATGGATATACCCGGAATGATTTCGTTATCTTCTGGAAGTCCTGATCCCGAATTGTATCCGATAGAAGAATTTAAGCAGGCTCAAATGCGCGTAATGGATGAGATGGGGAGAAGTGCGCTGGCATATGGGCAGACAGATGGCTGGGATCCTTTAAGGGATAAAATTGTCGAGCGGATGAAAAGGAAATGCGGAGTAGAATGTTCAAGAAACAATATTATCATGATGAGTGGTTCTCAGCAGGTACTTGATTTTGCGGCCAGAATTTTCATTAATGATGGGGATACAATAGCTTGTGAGACTCCTTCTTATATGGGGGCGTTTAATGCTTTCACGCCGTGCAGACCGAAATATGCTGATATAGCAACGGATCGTGATGGGATGCTGCCTGAAGCTTTGGATGAAGCGTTAAGCGAAAATCCGTCAATCAAAATGATTTATGTAATACCTAATTTCCAGAATCCGACAGGTCATCAGTGGAGCCTGGAACGCAGAATTGCGTTTATGAAGGTCATCAATAAATATAATGTCCCTGTCTTGGAGGACGATCCTTATGGGGAACTGATATATGAAGGAGAGTCTCTGCCGACGCTAAAGTCGATGGATACAAAGGGGCTTGTTGTATATGCTGGATCATTTTCGAAAATACTTGCTCCCGGACTAAGAGTAGCGTGGATATGTGCAGAGGAAGAAATGGCAGAAAAATTCATGTTTGCAAAACAAGGTGCAGATCTGCAGACTTCACAGCTTGCCATGATGGATGTTGACAAATATATGGAAATGTATGATTTGGATAAACATGTACAAGAAATAATAAAGTGCTATCGCCAAAAAAGAGATCTTATGGATGCTTTGATGCATGAATATTTTCCACAATCTGTTACATGGGAAAAGCCAAAAGGAGGGTTATTCATTTGGGTTACTCTGCCAGATAACGTTGATTCTCGTGAAGTCCTGGATGTATGCCTGAAGAATAAAGTGATGTTTGTGACAGGATCCATGTTTTATCCTAATGGAGGTATAAATAATACATTAAGACTGAATTTCTCGTGGATGAAAGAAGCGGACATAATAGAAGGAATTACACGTATGGGCACAGCGCTTCATGAAGCAATAGACAAACAATAGTGAAGCACCGGAGGAAATATGAATAAAATAATAAATCTAAAAGAGGCAGTGGATCTCATTCATAGCGGTGATACTGTAATGGTTGGCGGATTTACATATTTCGGATGCCCATTGCATCTGTTGTATGAATTAGCTGACAGAGAGGTAGATAATTTGACCATTATTTCTGAGGATCTAGGATATGGAGGACTTCCATATCTTCAAGGTGCCGGAGTACTGATCAATAATGGGCAAGTGAAAGAAGCACAGGTTTCGTTTATTGGATATTATCCCGAAATCACAGAAGCTGTAAAAGATGAAAGACTCAAATTGACACTTATTCCACAGGGAACACTTGCAGAAAGAATAAGGGCGGGCGGATCCGGTCTCGGAGGTTTTTATACACCTGTAGGTGTAGGAACTGTTGTTGAAGAGGGAAAAGAAATAAAGATAATAAATAATAAAAAATATCTTTTAGAGTATCCTCTCAGAGCAGACGTCGCATTGATAAAATGCAAAACAGCGGATCATCTTGGAAATGCCGCATTTAAATATACAGCAGAGAATTTCAATCCGCTAATGGCGATGGCTGCTGATCTGGTGATACTGGAAACTGAAGAGCTTGTTGAAAACGGAGCTATTGAACCTGATAGTGTGGATTTGCCGGGAGTTTTCGTTGATAAGATTGTGTTATGCAAGGATGTAGTGATATGAGTGATATTAATCGACAAATAATTGCCTGCAATATTGCAGATATGCTGGAAGATGGCATGTTTGTGAATCTTGGCGTTGGAATACCTACCTTGATCAGTAACTATATTTCATATGGCAAAACAGTATTGCTTCATGGTGAGAACGGTTGCATAGGTCAGGACAAGGTGCTGGATAACGATAAGTTGTTATATGACAGAAAAGAAATAACGGAGTGGCTGGCATCTCATGGCGGGAAAGACAGCGACTGGAGAAGGGGACATAGAGATCTGAACAACGCCGGAGACTCATTCATTACTATGATTCCTGGTGCATCGTGCTTTGACAGTGCAATGTCATTTGCAATGGCGCGGGGAGGGAGACTGGATGCGACGGTACTTGGAGGATTGCAGATTGATAAATATGGGAATCTCGCAAATTGGATGGTCCCTGGGAAAATGATAAACGGTATGGGAGGTGCCATGGATCTGGTATGCGGTGCAAAGAAAGTCATTGTAGCTATGGAGCATTGTTCCAAATCTGGCGCTCCCAAAATTGTTGAAGAATGCTCGTTGCCTTTGACGGCAGTGGCATGTGTGGATGTTGTTGTTACAGAGTTATGTATTATGGAACATAAAGATAACAAATATCTGGTGAAATCAATTTCGCCAAATACTTCACCGGATGAAATATTAAGTAAAACAGAAGCAACTGTAGAATTTGATACTGAAGTAAAAACAATGCGGATTCCTCCAGCATAATAAGTTACAGCATCGAAGAACAAATAAGGTGTAATTTCATAAGCCGTGCATTTTGGAAAAGAGAGTTTCAGGATGCACGGCTTTTATTTGTTTGAAAGGTTCTTTTTATTTGCTGCGGCAATAAAATAACTATTGCCAGGAAGTCCGGGGCAATGGGTAAAGCAAATGTTGCTGCAACAACATTTGTGTCAGATATAATCAGTACTTACGCAAATCAAAATACGTTGCCGTCTTATCAGACCAAATGGTAAATATGTCGCTTCAGTGCCTGAATCTCGCATCTGTGAAAATGCGGGCGAATACCAGGCCGAGTGGGAGGGCAATAACGATCAGCATGGCGCTGGTGAACCAGTAAGCCCCTGTCGTGATCGATGTCATTCCTATGTTGTAAACTGCGCGGTACATATATAACCCGGGAACCATGATAACTATCGACGGCACCGTGAGGGAGATCCGCGGGTAGCCTAAATACTTTTTTATCAGTGAGGCCAGAAGACCCGCTGCCAGTGCGCCGATAAACGCCGCAGCCGCGCCGGGCATCGGGGTGAGACTTACGAGCTCCAGCCGCAATGTGTTTGCGACTGCACTGATAAGGCCCGCGGCAGCCGCCATTTTGCGCGGACTGTTGAACATGATGGAGAAGCCGTAGACACCGCAGAAACTGGCAGGCATGCGGAGAAGAAAAAGCATTCCCGCACTTAGATCGAGCGGAGCGAAATCAGCCGGTTTAAAGCCGATCGCAGCAGCAGTCAGCCAGGCGACCAGCGTAGCCAGTAGAATAATCATGAGCGCGTAAAGCAGACGCTCGATGCCGGACCGCATATCGAGCTTCGACAAGTCGATACCGCTGGTAATGAACGGGAAGCCGGGGATGATAAAGAGCATCGCGCAGATATATCCGGCTTCATAGGAGACGGATACACCGGCGAAAGTTTCCAGGCATCTGATAATGCAGAAATACACGAGGCAGGCGGCAGCTACTCCTGCGGCGGTGCCGGCAAAGAAATGAATATGCCGGTCGGTCATCTTCCTGCGCACCATATTCCCGGCCGCGGCGCCGAAGAAAGAACACATCATTTCAATAGGTGCTCCGCCGAGCAGAAAGCAGAATGCTGCGCAGGCAAGGCCTGCTGCCAGTCCCACGGACAGGACAGAATACAGGCCTCCGCATTTCTGAATATTATCAAGCTCTGTATGGATCTGACCGACGGACATAGTGCTGCCTTTTTCTTCAAATTCGATAACAAAATCTTCGATCAGAGAGAGTTTGCGGGTGTCCACACCGGTCGACGGCAGCGTTAGAGTCTGAGTATCTATATCGCTTCCGCACATACAAGTGTATTCCAGAGAAACGAGCCCTATATCCGCACGGCAGGTAACTCCGAGAACATGTGCGGCAATGCTCATGCTGTTCCTTACGCGCCAGGCCCCTGTTCCGCAGGAAAGCATGATATAACCGACCCGCCCGATAATAGAAGACTTTTCACGCAGACTGGCATCGACGGCAGCTTTGCCGCTGTCGCTGACTTCATAATCATGCCAGGGAATGTCTATATGGGGAGAAGTGAATTTTTTCCTCATTTCCGCACGCTTGCGGGCCTTTTTTATTTCATCGCTGCTTTTCATAGAAAACCCTTTCCTGATTGTTTTTTGCTGCCGATATTATTTACCATTTGTTATGCACATGCTCTGCGAATACCATGCAGTCATGCAGCCCGATCACGGTCCCGTCGTCAAGGACCGCCTGTCCGCTCATCTTTCCGAACACCTGATGCGGGATCATGCAGATGACTTTCAGATCCACCGGATCCTGCCTGTCGATCACCGGCTGGAATGACATTTCGAACCGCCCGTCGGTTTCCGTGAACGTCCAGGGCGACATATAATCATAAGATCCATCCGCATTCTCGGGGATCCTGAACTGAACATCCTTCAGCTTATGAGACTTGCCGTTATAGAACAGCATATTTTCGGATGCCGCCGACGTATCGCCGAAACCATAGCCGATATTGAAGCCGAAGCGGCTTCCGTCTGCGAGTATCGTCTGTCCCGAACCCCAGTACCAGGTATTATCGTAAGTCCAGACACCGCGTCCCCAGTCCAGAGTCGCCAGAGCGCCGTTCTCCGGCCCGAACCGGTATTCCCGGCTGCCCAGTGTAACGACTCCGTCGGCGCGCAGGCAGTTGATTTTCTGGTTGTAATAAAAATGGTGTTCCTGAGAAAACGGCGTAGCAATGACCATTGATTCCTCGGGAGTGTCCGTCAGTTCGATGCGGAACCGCAGGTCGGACTTTGTTTTGCAGTAATGGCGAATTGTGCCGAGGAGCATACGTCTCTCTCCGTCATTGAAGAATGCCATTTCGGCAGTTCCGACCTTGGCGGACAGGTCGCCGCATACCGATGTGTTCGGCAGGTGCAGCTTTCCCAGGGGCAGGATACCCATCGCTCCGTCATTCATCTGAGTCGGATTTTTCCCGAATGTGAGCAGAGAAGCGGATAAACTGCTTACGTAACCCGCGTCGGAAATCGTCAGAGCCAGTCCATGATCCTGACAGCCGATATAGTAGTAATCCCATTCTTTGATCCTGTACTTCGGCGCACGGATATCAGCTCTGTCGTATTCCCAGAAGAGCTTCTTCGCAAACCCCGGCTCTGCAATATCACCATTGCTGTTCAGCAGCCGCTGCGGCTCATAGATTTCATGCTGCATACCGTTTCTCCTTTCATCTTTCTCATCTTATCTAACATCAAAATTGATCACCAGTACATTGTCCGGCTCATGGTCCGTTCCAATCATCATTGGCCAGACCCGCTTATAATAATCGCGCCACTGCCGGTCAGATGTCCGGCCGTACCCGGCATTGCAGATATTCAGAAGGACAAGTTTAGTCTGAAAGCCGAACATGCATCTTTTACTGTTCATCTTGTGCAAAAAAGTCAGCCGGTTGGCCAGCTGGTAGCAGCCGTTAGTCCATTTGTCGAAATCGCCTTTGTGACCATAATAAATGTTATATACTTCATACATCGCTTCAGTTATCCGCCGGCGGCTTTCCGGGTCCGAAGCAGTCATTTTCGTACCCTTCATTTCCGAGATGCGGGCTTTCGCTTCCACGATATAAAAAGTCCGGCCTGCCGCATTCACATCGGGATCCACAGCCAGCCCGTCCCAGACAGGCTGACGCCGCGGCCACCCGGCCCAGAACGAGAACTGCTTACGCCATTCCTCGTAAGAAAACCGGGAGCTCATATGGAGACGGTCATAGACATCCCTGCTGCACAGCTGATACTCTTTGTATTGATCTTTCGCGAGCGGCGAAAACCAGTCGAGACCGGATGCTCCGATCATGCCTTCAAAACGCTGTCTTAAAACGTCATCGTTCACGATATTTCTTATCCAGTACTGACTGCCCTGCTTCACAGGGTCGCCTGTTGCTGCCTGGCTCATAGCCTAACTCCTCTCCGTCACAAATCCGTTCCAGTTGTCCGCATACTGCAGCAGTAATGTCAGGGGCATTTCCTTAGCCGCGACACTGCGGTTGTCCTCCACATACTGACCGTCGTGATACATGATCGCCTGCGCTTCCTCCGGCATCAGATAAATATGCTGCATCACATGATACAGACTCCGCAGCGGTACGCTCATATAAATCATATCCTTATTATACTCGTACGGCGGCCAGGCATCAAATCCGGCTGCCGCCTGCTTCGGCGACGGATCGCGTTTGAAGTAGAGCGGGTTCCCGGGATATCCGGCCTTGCCGAGATCGTGGAGCAGTCCGACGATCACACAGCTTTCATCCGTTGCGGCATCCGGAGCGAGCGTGTCTCTGAGAAGCAGTAATGTTTCCGCGACCCCGACGCTGTGCCTCAGCAGACCGTTTTCTTCGCAAAGGTGATATTTCGTCGAGGCAGGCGCTGTCAGAAACGATGTCTTCATTTCGACATATTTCATGAGTTCCGCGAACGAATCGCTTCTATCACTGACCACAAGACTTTTCAGCGCTTCGTATCTGATCAGCAATTCTTCTGTATTATTTTTCATTGTGTTTCCTCCTTTATTTTCCTGTCGCTGTTATATCATTTTTGATGTACCATTTTTGACCCACGCATGATGCTAATATCAAAGTGAAAGAAGGAGGTGACAGAAATGCTGTTTTACAAATGCAGTGCAGGGCTGGATGAAAGCGGAGCTGCAGCGGATAAAAAAAGAAAAGATCCCGCGGACAGGCCGGCAAAATTCATATCGTATTCGGACATGATGTTCGAACAGCATAAAAAGAAAATATTCTGCTTCGCGGCTGACATCAGCGGCGGCATTATCAAGATCGGAGTAATTGCGGAAAATGTGATCGCTGCGCCGGATATGGATGCGCTGGTGAAAGAATACTGCGGCATGGCCGGACTGACGGTATCCGGAAAAATAAAGAGAGAAGAACTTACAATAGGCGAGATCGAATCGCTGACGAATCTGGCCTGGCAAAATGATTTTTCGCGCATGACATGTGACATTATGGAAAAATTCCGCATTACCGAGCTGTTCAATAACTGGCTCATATTCGACGAATACAGAAAAACGGAGTTTACAGAATCAAAAGAAAAACTGCGGGAAAGAGCAGAAGCACTGCTGTGCGATGAATCGATGGGGCCGGAACTGGACCGCATATTCACAGAAACAAAACATAAACCGCAGAAAGGCATCCCCGTTCATTATATGATCAGGTCGGAAGATACAGAAGTGCTGGAAGGCATGAACGACATCCTCGCGGGCGCGCTGGAGGCCGCAGACCGCGTCTATAATAAGCGGCACTGCATAGTGCATCTGACCGGCCGCGACCGCCTGCACGGTGACCCGCTGCACGCGCTTGAAGAATTATATGAAGCCTATCGCGGGGGCATTGTCGGGCTCCATTATACTGCCGAAAACGAAAACTCGGGTGCGTATTCGAGAGCGGGACTCGACGTCCTGGACAGGATGTGCGATACGATGCAGAAATACAGAGACGATGTCACGACCGTTTTTCTTCTTGATCCGCGGAGCAAAAATACTCGCGACGCAGTAATGGAAAGGATGAGTGACAGTACGATCGTCGAGATCGATGAGCAGACAGTGTCAGGAGGCCGGGCGGAAGCTTATCTCAAGGAACTTTGCCGCGCTCATGGCGTGAGAGCCTATGCGGATCTGCTGAGAAAGCCGGCAGCCGGCAGATCCTACAGAGCGTCGGAGCTGAATGCAATATTCGCAGAATGGTATGCGAAAGAACTCAAAACGCGGTACTATCCGCAGTACAGAGAGATCGGGACCGCACGCAGCACCGCGGCGGCTGTGAAGGTGAAGGGGAATGCCTACAGCCGTCTGCAGGAAATGACCGGTCTGGAAGAAGCCAAAAAACTCATCGGCAAGGCGCTCGATTACTATAAAGTGCAGAGGCTGTTCAAAGACAAGGGCATCGCCAGAAATGACCCGGCGATGCATATGGTGTTTACGGGAAATCCGGGAACGGCCAAAACCACAGTCGCGAGGCTTTTTGCGAATATCATGAAAGACAACGGGCTTTTGAGATACGGCGATCTTTATGAGGTCGGCCGCGCGGATCTGGTCGGCAGGTACGTCGGCTGGACGGCGCAGATAGTCAAGGAAAAATTCGCAGCTGCCCGGGGAGGCGTTCTCTTTATTGACGAAGCGTATGCACTGGTTGAAGACAACAATGGCATGTACGGCGATGAAGCGATCAATACTATTGTTCAGGAGATGGAAAATAAGCGGGACGATATCGTCGTAATTTTCGCCGGTTATCCGGACAAGATGGAAACATTGCTGCAGAGAAATCCCGGCCTGAGATCGCGTATCGCATTTCATGTGAGATTCGATGATTACGATCCGCAGGAGCTGTTCGAAATAGTCGGCCATATGGCGGCGGCTGAACACATCACACTGGCGGCGGGCGTCCGGGAAAAAATTATTCCCGTATTCAGAGAAGCGATACGCGCAGAAGACTTCGGGAACGGCCGTTTCGCGAGGAACGTATATGAAAGAGCACTGATGGATCAGGCGTCGCGCATAGTGAAAATGGATGCCGTCGGCGTGACAGAAGAAGATCTGAAAACGCTGCTGCCGGAAGATTTTGACCTGGCGGCGATGCGTCAGAAGAGCACTGCCCGCAGGATAGGATTTACAGAATGAGGAGGTGCAGTAATATGAAGGTGTTTTCACTGCCGTCGCTGCGGTGGTTCGAAACAGGCGCGGAGTATTCCGATTCGTTCGGTACAGATCCGCGGCACGGCTGCATGAATGTCACGATATTCCGCTGCCGGGTGAAGATGGCAGAACTGCGCGGAGAAAGGAAACTCTGCGCAGTATGCTGGTACATGCTGCCCTGGCTCGCGGAAACGCGTGTTGACGAAATGATAGTCGGCTGTTTTGAAGCGTCGGAAGCGGGGATAGAAGCTGCCGAAAACTGGATACAGCGCAAGTGTTTCACTTATGGTGCGGATCGTCTCAGCATTTCTGCCGATGTACCATTTATGCCGCACAAGGTGGTATAATGGGAGCATATCATATCGGACGCAGAGACTGGAGGGGCTGCCATGTACATGGAACATCCGAAAAAGATGCTGATACTGGATATTCTGGAAGTGCTCAGGAATCATTCAGACTGTGAGCATCCGCTGAACCAGAAGCAGATCATAGAATGGCTCGAAAAGGATTACGGCATGACGGCCGACCGCAAGGCAGTGAAGCGCAACCTCATGGATCTGGTCGAATGCGGATACGACAATATTTCTTATGATGATACGAAGAAACGTGCCGGAGCCGGCGGAGAGACGGAAACGCTGTATACAAACTGGTATTACGAGCACGATTTCAGCGACGCGGAACTGCGGCTTCTGATCGACGGGGTGATTTTTTCCCGGAACATCCCGCGCAGGCAGGCCGGGGAGCTGATAGGCAGGGTGGAACGTCTGGGCAGCAGCTTTTTCGCGGACAGAACGGGAAACATTACTGCGGCAGAGAGAGACCTGCCGGAAAATAAAGAACTGTTCCTCACGATCGAAGTCCTTGACGAGGCCATAGAAAAGAAACGAAAAGTTTCGTTTATGTATAACGATTTCGGCGTGGATAAGAAAATGCATCCGCGCTGCAGCGGCGGCCGGCCGCGGGAATATATCGTGAATCCGTACAGGATCGTCGCGGCGAACGGTAATTATTACCTCGTCTGCAACTATGACAAATATGATAATCTTGCGAATTACCGCATCGACATGATCACCGGGATCAGGCTGCTGGAAGCAAAGGCGAAACCGAAGAACCAGGTCAGGGGACTGGAGCACGGTCTCGATATCCCGAAGCATATGGCGGAACATGTTTACATGTTTGCCGGCGACAGCGTCCGCGTGACATTCAGAATGGAAAACAGCCGGTCGCTGATAAGCCAGATAATCGACTGGTTCGGGACAGATGTCCGGTTCGGCGATACAGATAAAGATGAGCTGACAGTGAGCGTGATCGTGAATCGTGATGCCATGCGCGTCTGGGCGCTCCAGTATGCGAGATTTGTAGCGGTTACAGAGCCGCAGGATCTTGCGCAGCAGATAAAACAGGATCTGGAAACAGCTCTGGAAAAGTATGAATCAGAGTCCATGGAGGAATGATCAATGACCGGAGAGAATAAGTACAGCAATAATTTATTCGAATACGCGACATCCGAATTGTCGCAGGATGCGTTCATCGCCTGGTTCCTTTCACATCTGATGGAAGCCAACAGGCAGAAAGATCCGGCGATAACGAAATGTGCGGCGGATTTCATGGCGAGAATATTGGGCCGGGAAAAATCGGATTTTCAGACCGAGCGCATTGATGAGATATTGCTGCAGTATAAGAAGATCGATGTTCTGGTTATAGCCTCCGGCAAATATATTATTATTGAGGACAAGACTTTCACCTCGACACACGGTAATCAGATACCGAGATATAAAGAACAGCTGGTGGGAATGAAAAAAAGCGCGGTCGGTACATCAGGCGGGCCGGATGAGGTGATCGATGAGCAGGATGTGATCTGCGTTTATTACAAGATCATTGAGCAGAGTGCTGCGGAAAATAATGTTGATGTTGAATTCGGGCGGACGGATATGATCGGTCTCATGAGTCCGTATTACGAAGAAACCGGCAACGCGATATTCCGGGATTACTATGATCATCTGAAACACGTGGAAGAGGAAGTGAACTTATATATCACCGAACCTCATAATGTGCAAAAATGGAGCAGCCTGACATATGCCGGATTGTTTAAACATCTGCAGGATGCCGGGACTGAACTCACGAAAAGGGAAGGCAGTTTCCATTATGTATCCAATCCGACCGGCGGATTCATGTGTTTTCTCTGGGATTGTCTGGCGGCAGAAGAACTGGAGAAGATGGGTATCAGACCGGATACGAGCAGGTATATTTACCTGCAGCTGGAGAATAATCAGCTGGCAGTCAAGCTGGAAGCGAATGAAGATGCGGAGCGCGATAAGGTACGGGAGCTTCGCCGGCAGCTGTTTGAGTACTGCAGACGGAAGAACAGCGATTTCCGTAAAAAGACTTTTAGATACGGCAGATGGATGACAGTGGGCTACATTGAATACGACGGGGCGGATTATGCGGCGGCAATAGAAAAAATGGAAAAGCTCATGGATGATATGGTGCGTGAATTCCGCTGCGGGCAGTAAGCGGCATAAGCGGATCGTTATATTGCGGTGAAGTGAACTGTCCGCGGAGGCAAGAGTCCCCCGCGGGCAGTTCTATATGAAATAACAAGTTAAATAGTTTTATTCTAATGCTTTGAGCATGCCTGCCTTGATGTCGTCGGCTGACGGAAGAGCATAGTCTTCCAGCGTTCCCCAAGGAATAGGGATATTCTTGCCGCAGATGCTGACAGGATTTGATTTCATATCGCCTGCGCATTCCTCCATGGCATATGCGATTATCTGCGCGCCGAAGCCGCCTCTTTCCGGTGCCTCGTGCGAGACAAGAAGTCTTCCGGTCTTTTTCACAGACTTGTACAGAGCTTCTTTATCGAACGGGATCAGGACCCGCGGATCGATTATTTCGATCGTTTTGCCCGTTTCTTTTTCGACCTGCTCCGCAGCTTCCAGGCACTTCAGAAGTGCTCTGTGATATGCTACGACCGTAAGATCGCTGCCCGGCTTGACTATTTTCGCCGCATTTTTCAACGACGGCACTTCATCAAGAGTATCCGGAATGTCTTCTTTGATGCCGAAGATCGCTTTGTGGAAGCAGAAAAGTACAGGATCAGGATCTTCTATAGAAGCGCGCAGAAATGCTCTGACATCTCCCGGCGTGGTCGGCGCTGCGATCTTCAGCCCCGGGACATTAGCGAACCAGCTTTCGATGCACTGCGAATGCTGGCAGCCGCTCCTTGCGCCTGCGCCTTCCGGACACAGCCATACTATCGACAGGGAATTTTTACCGCCAGAGTTATATCTGAACTTAGCCGAAACATCGGCAACAGCTTCAAATCCGAGCGCCGCGAAATCCGCAAACATGAATTCAACTACAGGTTTATAGCCCATCATGGCAGCACCGCAGCTGAACAGTGAGTAGCCCTGTTCGCACAGCGGCATATTGAGGACACGGTCTTTGCCGAACTTGTCTGCAAATCCGGTGAAATACCCCCAGCAGCTTCCCTGTGTCGCCAGGTCCTCGCCGACGAGTATTACTTTTTCATCTTTCGCCATTTCTTCACCGGCAGCTACGCCTATGGATGCTAACATTGAAACATTATTCATTACAGCTCACCTCCACAGTCATTTGAGTACAATCTGTTATAATCCATGACCATTTCTTCAGTTGCCGGAGCATCGTTGAATGTCCCCTCGAAAATATCCTGGACTTTTTTTCGTTCATCATCATGGACCTTTACTATCATCCGGTCGTCGATGACTCCCTGTTCTTTAAGAACGTTTTCGTATTTTATTATTGGATCGATATCATCCAGATGGTCTCTGAAGCTGAGATCACGATATGTCTGAGGATCACCGATAAAATGACCTTCCCATCTGAATGTTTTGGCTTCGACGATATTCGGCTCGCATTTAGCCGCCAGATCCATACCTTCCATAATTGCCTCGCATACGGCGATAGGATCATTGCCGTCGACAGTAACGCCTCTCATATTGAATGCGGCGGCTCTGTCCGAAATGTTTTCCAGCACAGTTTCCTGTGTAGTCGGCGTCGACATCGCGATCTGATTGTTCTCGACGAAAAAGAGTATCGGCAGTTTATACAGTGTCGCAATATTCATAGCTTCATATGTTGCGCCTTCCTGCACTGCGCCGTCGCCATACGGCGCGAAGCATATTTCATCTTTTCTTCCCTGCTGTTTCAGTGCCCAGGCAACGCCCGCGAGGATCCCCCAGGTGCCGCCTAAAGCGCCCGTTGCCGGGATAGTGCATCCGTCGATATCAGTGGTGTGATATTCTCCGGATACGCCGCTGTTGACTCCTGTCGACCTTCCCAGCAGTTCGCCTACAAACGGCTTCCAGCCCATACGCCAGATAGAGATCCTCTGGCTCCTGTGAGTGCATGTGCCGTAGTTCTTTTTGACAGGCGATTTTTTAAAGGCCTGGATCACTCCTGCGCTGATCGCCTCCTGCCCTATGCTGGGGTGGATCGCGCCGGCAATCCTGCCGCTCTTTATGTATTCGATGATCTGTTCGCCCATGACTCTGGCATTGACCATGTCAGAATACATATCAAGTAATTCTTCATTTGAAAAACTCATAATTACGCCTCCTTTAGTAACTTTGAGGTATTATAATCCCATATACTGTGCCGGATCCTTCAGCAGTCTGCGAAGTGACATGGTGAAATGAGCGCCGTGTATGCCGTCGATGGCAGCGTGATTGATAGTAATACTGAAGCAGCATAATCTGCGGATAGAAGTCGTATCATCGTCATTGACGCAGAGACGTTTGTATATGGCTCCTATAGCTAAAATGCCGGTTTCCGGCGGAGTGAGGATCGAAGTTGCCTGTTCGGCCCCGAACATGCCGATATTGCTGATCGTAAAAGTCGAGCCCATCATTTTGTCCATGCTCAGCTTTTTCTCCTTGAGCAGGCCGATATTTTCATGCAGTTCATCCGAGATCTCAAAAATGTTCTTATCCTGGCACTCCTTGATCACACAAGGCATGATACCGTCCTCCAGCCCGATGCCGATATTGATATTCACTGAATCGTATACGTAAAAATCTTCGCCGTTTATCAGTGCGGAATTGACCAGCGGATTTTCGACTAATGCCTGAGCTGTCAGTTTCGTAAACATGGAAGTCAGCGATACATGCGGATCCTGTTTTTTCAGCTCGTCCTTTAACTCGAACAGGGCATCGACAGGCATATAACAGGAACCGCTCGCCTGCGGATAATTTTGCAGACTGTCAGACATCATGCCTGCAATGTATTTCCTCGGACGTGTAATTTTCGAAACTTCTCTTACCCGTTTGCCTGCATTGATATCTATAGTCATAACTGATCCTCCTCCATCTCTCCGATGATGTCGTCAGGGTTCACCTCTGCTCCTTCACCTGAAATGATTTTTGTCAAAGTGCCTGATACCGGAGCTTCTATTACCTGTGACAGCTTTTCGTTGGACAGCTCGTACAGCGATTCGCCCTTATTTATATGATCCCCCTCTTTGATAGACCACTTTTCGATCGTGACTGTGAGACCTGACTGTCCCAGCATAGGTATCTGAATTTGTACCATATAGCATTCCTCCTTTGCAAAAACATATTATTTACACTTAAAATATACTCAGTAAACAGGCGATTATCTATCGGCCGGATCATCGGTATTGGGGCGATGCGGCCGGATAAAATCATCCTTTTTTCAGCCCCGGCCTGTCTTCTGCCAGGAACATGTCCAGATCGACAGCTTTCTCAAGGACCTTATCTATGAGCACGCGCCACGGGCCGTTCCTTCTGATGACAAAATCAATGGTGTTTCCTGCTCTGAACGGGACTTCACGTTCTCCGTCCAGCGCTATTATCCCGTCTTCACGCGTTTCGTATCTGAACGGCTCTTCGAGTCTGATCTCCACGGGTTCGCCCAGTTCCATTTCGTCCAGAAGTCCCGAGGCCACAGCCGTACGCACCCGCGTCCCGCCCTGCGCCGCAACGGCCAGTCCCAGATCTTCTTCAGGCAGTATTACCCGGCGGCATCCGGCTGCTGCGGAGAAACCAATACTGGCGGGATGGCATCTGGTAACAACGATTTGCCTGATATTTTCAGTTTTCCAGATAGCTTTGGAACCTGCGAAGCGATCGTTCGAAACAACGGCGTCGACAAGGGCGATGCTTTTCATTTCCCCGTTCACATATACTTCTATCCGCTTATCGTGAAGGCAGCATTCGTACGGATAGTCCAGCCTGCATATTGCGGCGGCGGCCATGCCGGCGACCGTTCCTTCCACGAAATCAGGATAAACATTGTTAGTGCCGGTCGAAACAGGCAGTAATGGGGTGTTCGTAAGTCCCATGGAGGCTGCTCTGCTCGTGCCGTCTCCTCCGAGCACTACTACACATGACACGCCTGACTGCTCCATGATATGTGCTGCATCGACCGTATCCTTCATCGAATCGGTCCTGAGCGAATCGAGCACTTCACAGCTGCACGATAAAACATTGCTGCCTGTCAGATCGGCGATCACTCTGCTGCCGATAAAAAAAGCATCCGGCATGAAAAGAATTTGGTGCACATCCATGCTCTGCATAGACAGGACCAGCCGCTTGACTATGCTCATTTTCTCATTGTTCGAGATGACTGTGGCGTATGAAACCAGACGTCTGATATCGCGCCCGGAAGCGGAATTTACAATAATGCCGACACTTGGCTTTCCCATATCGGTCACCTGCCTTTCCTGAATTGCGATTATAGCATAATGAACATAAAATCACGTCAGCCCGGCGTCGTCTTTTCTCATACCGCAGGGACGGAAAAAATCAGACCGGAGGCCGTTTGTGAGAGCCGGGGAGTTGAAGGTATAATTGCCTTATGAAGTAGAAAACGATCTGACAGACAAGAAGGTGATCATGTGAATTATCAGGAAATGCTGAAAGAAAAAACGATCACGGCTGAAGAGGCTGTGCTCAAGGTAAAGGACAATTCTACTATTTATTCATATGGCACTTCCGGCGAACCGCAAACTTTTCTGGAAGGCCTCAGTTCACTGGCGGGGAAGCGTCATGACCTCACATATGTGACAACACAGAACACAGTGCCGCATGATTTTTATACGAATGAAAACTGCAGAGACGTCTTTACCATAGAAAGTATGTTTTTCAACCGCTTCTGTACGCAGTATCAGATAGACAGGCGTATGAGCTATATCCCTGTTTCGCTGAGAAACACATTCCCGGACAGGGATTATTACAATCGTATCCGCGGTGAACACGTGAATATTTACGTGATAGCTGTCACGCCGATGGATTCGCACGGCTATTTTTCAACGGGGACAGTTGCTATGTCCAACAGAGAGCTGGTCGAGGCGGCGGACATGGTCATCCTCGAGATAAACGAGAATGTTCCCCGGACGTTCGGCGACACATACATCCACATTACTGAAGCAGACTATGTCTTTCAGGGGGACAATCAAATGTATTATCTCCCGGAACGTCCGGTAAAGGAAGAAGACATGGTCATAGGAAATTATATAGCTGATCTGATCGATGACGGCTCCACGATACAGCTGGGGATCGGAGACATACCCAATGCCGTCGCATCGGCACTGAAGGATAAGCACGACCTGGGCGTCCATACGGAAATGCTGAATAATGCGATGATAGGACTCTACAAAGCGGGCGTAATAACCAATCATAAAAAGACACTTTACCGCGACAGAATAGTAACGACATTTTCACTCGGCAGCAAAGAAAGCTATGATTTTATAGATAATAATGTCGGAGTTCTTCATCTTGATGTGATAAAAACCAACGATCCTTATGTCATCGCGCAGAATGACAACATGGTTTCGGTCAATACGACTCTGCAGATCGACCTGATGGGGCAGTGCGCATCAGAAGCCATCGGGACGCTGCAGATCAGCGGCATTGGCGGGCAGTCGGAAACCATGATAGGTGCCAAGATGTCCAGGAACGGCAAAGCGATCATTGCTCTCCATTCGACCGCAATGGTAAAAGGCAGCGATGGAATAAGGAGAAGAAAATCATGCATCGTCAGCGCACATCCGTCAGGGACAGTTATTTCTCTTCTGCGGTCGGATATCGATTATGTTGTTACGGAATATGGTACGGCCGCGCTGCGCGGAGCTTCTTCGGCAGAACGGGCGCGGGCGCTCATCAATATCGCTCATCCCGATTACCGGGAAGAACTGATCCGGGAAGCGCACAGCCTGTATCTGCTGTGAAATGCTTCAGTTATATGATAAAGCGAACGGACTGCCGGTATCGGGACAGTCCGTTTTTGTGTATTTTTACATGTTTTTAGTGCTGAATATTTATTTCGCTGGGCTGTAATGATATAATTACTATATAATCAATAGTTGATCTTAGAGACTTAAGGAGGCAATTCATGTCATTCCTGACAAGCGAAGATTACATAAATGTCGGCAAGTTTTTTGCGGCAATAAATAAGGATTATGATGATTTTGATAATACGACTCTTAACGAATTAGAGCAGATCTTCGGCTACACATATACTACGTATGCCATTTTCGACATCGACGAAAAAGGAGAAAATTATGTGCGCAGCATCATCAGTCACAGCCTGAGTGAATTCGGACTGGAAAAATATAAAAAAGAGGCTTTTAAAACAGATCCGTTTTTCCGGAACATCAACAAGCTCCGGACATCTGAAAAGGGTGCATATGTTTATACTAATGCCGATCTGCCGGATGTTGATATTGAATCTCTTGAATATGGAAAGCTGCTCGCAAGTTCGGGGCTTTACTATGAAGCTCTTCTGGGCTGCAACGGCTCTTTTGCGCAGGCGGGACACTGCCTGTGCATATATAAGTCCAGGGAAGACGGGATGTTCACCAGGCATGAACTCGATCTCTTTCAGCTGATTGGCTGGAGCTTTTATGAAAGCCTTATCCTGTATACAAATTATATGAACTGCAGGAAAATACTCGACGCAGCCGAATATTATACGGAGTCCATGGATTTCGCCTTCTGCATCATTGATTCGCTCGGCCACGTTGTCAGACATAATCAGTCGTATCTTGCCTATGGTGCGGATATTTCGGGGAAACATTCGCTGGGCAATATTACCGACTTTTTTCTGCAGATGTTCCGCGATCCGAAAGCCGGGACCAGATCAGGGCACATGAGAATTGAGACCAACGGCGATTACACGATATCGCTGCTGGCGGTCCCTGTGAAATACCTGTCCGAATATGAATTTTATTCCGTCATTACCATAAGCAAAGCTGATGTGGAAATGGACAGCAAACAGCAGAAGCTGGATCTGATAATGACATATAATCTGACTGCCCGGGAAGCCGAGGTCGCAATACTGATCCTGGAAGGGTACGACAACACCAAAATCATGGAAACGCTTTTTATCAGCAAATCCACGGTCAAAACTCATATACGCAATATTTTCCTGAAAATAGGCGTATCTTCGCGCATGGAACTGATCAGGAAATTATCCTGATATTACCCGGCGATTATTTAGAAGTTGTTAATATTTAATACACCGATTATTTATTTTTCGGCGCGATAATGATTTTTGTTAAAGATCATAATTCAGCGGAGGAATTGATAATGAGGGGTATTAAAACAGTAATGGCGCTGCTGATGTCGGCGGTCCTTTGCGTATCTGTCAGTGCGTGCGGAAGCTCCACGGCGGGTGCGGCTTCATCGTCTTCAGCGGCTTCATCGTCTTCATCGGCGGATCCGGCGGTCAAGACACAGAGTCTGAGCAGTATTCTCGGGGAAGTCGAAGACAAGTATTCGCAGGGTGTATACAAAGACAGCAGGACAAACCTTTCTGTGCCGTATAACCTGTATCTGCCCGATAATTACAGCAAAACAAAAAAATATCCTCTTGTCGTGTTCATTGCAGATGCGTCAGTGACCGGCAGGAACGTGAAAAAATCCCTGACACAGGGTTACGGCGGAGTCATCTGCGCTTCAAAGCAGGTGCAGTCAAAGCATAAGTGCATAGTGCTCGTGCCGCAATATCCGTCCACTGTGCTGGATGATCACGGCAGTTATACGACGACTCCGTATCTGGAGCTTACCAGGCGCATGATCGAGTCGATATCATCAAAGTATGCTGTCGATAAAAGCAGAATATACGGGACAGGGCAGTCGATGGGCTGTATGATCACCATGGTCCTGGCGGCAGAGCATCCGCATTTATATGCAGCCTGCCTGCTCGTTGACGGTCAGTGGAAACCGGAGACTTTGAAGCCTCTGGCGGATCAGAAGTTTTTCTACTTCGCGGCGGGAGGCGACAGCAGGGCACTCGGCGGTATGCAGGATCTTATACCTGTGCTGAAAAAAGCGGGAGCGGATATCGTGACAGCTGAGTGGAATGCTAAGTGGCCGGCGTCCAGGCTTGAGTCAGCTGCGAAAAAGGTCATAAGCAAGGGAAGCACGACCAACTGCATCACCTGGAAAAAAGGGACTGTTCTGCCTGCGAATGCATCATCCGGCAGCAATGAGCACATGTATTCCTTTGACTATCCGTATAAGATAGCCGCCGTTCGCGACTGGCTGTTCAGTCAGTCGAATTCCGGCAAATGATCAGAAAACAGAAGCGGCAGATCCGGATATGCTGAACTCGGGGAGCGGATTTTCGCTCCCCTGTATGGTTTGGCCTGTGCAAAAAACATGTGAAAAAAGGAGGAAATTTAACGGCCGATGCAGATGAAAAAATCGATTAAAAGAAAGTTGTTCCGTTCAAATACGATGATCGTCCTGATAGCTCTGCTGTTGTTTATATCGATCACCGCACTTTTGTTTCTGGGATTCAACAAAGACATACTGAGGGCGCTGAGGTCGAGCTCGGAGCTTTCGCCGTATACATCTCAGGTAGAAACACTGCTGAAAGATCCCGCAAAGTACGGGACCGACTGGCAGCAGATGGGAAAGGCGCTCGGGAAATACGGATTTGACATAAATGTTGCCGGAGGCGGCGAATGGAAGCTGTACAACAATACTTCGGATATGGAATGGTACGGCATAGAAGATCTGATGAAGCTCAACAACACTGAATCGTCGCCGAGAATATTCTGCCTGCAGGGAGTCACGATCGTTACCACGTCATACACGCATGGCGGGAGCACTTATCAGATATACGCCGCTCAGACAAAGGACTCGAATTATTTCTGGGGCCTGGACAAAGCCGTATTCAGGAAATTCATTCTGCTGATCGTTTTCATCCTGCTGCTGGCGATAGTAGGCATACTTCTTTTCAGCAGGATCCTGACTGCACGCATTATCAGGAAGATCACCAGGCCGCTTGATGAGCTGCAGGCGGCAGCCAGCCGGATAAACGCCGGAGATTACAATCAGATGATCGGATACAAAGTCGATGACGAATTCCAGCCGGTATGTGAAAGCTTCGACACGATGCAGCGCCATCTCAGTGAGGAAATGAAGAAGAACGCCGCCTATGAAAAAGCCCGTACGGATATGATAAGCGGTATCTCGCATGATCTCAGGACGCCGCTGACATCGGTCAAGGGCTGCATCAAAGGAATAATGGACGGCGTGGCCAATACACCGGAAAAAAGAGATGCATATCTAAGGATCGCCTACGGTAAAACAGACGTAATGGACCGTCTGCTCGCAAAGCTGTTCTATTTCTCGAAACTCGAGACCGGCAACATGCCGATGACTATGCGGAGGACTGATATTAACGCCCTGCTCAGTGACTATTGCGCTGAGAAGGAGGCTGAAGCAGAGGAATGGGGATTCGGTTTTCATTACGTGAACGATTCGCACGCCTCACCGGTCTGCCTGACAGATGAAGGTCAGCTGCGGCGCGTGTTCGACAATATCGTGGAGAACAGCAGAAAATACTGCGGCAGCAATGACCCTTCGATCGAAGTTTCACTGAGTGACGGCGGAAACGGCGGTGCGGTCATAGCTTTCAGGGATAACGGCAACGGCCCGGGAGCTGAAAAGATCACGCATATTTTTGAGCGCTTCTACCGCGGCGACGAATCGCGTAATACAGAGGGCAGCGGGCTCGGTCTCTATCTCTGCTCGCAGATCATAGAGCAGCACAGAGGCACGATCGAGGCCGGTGCAGAAAACGGATTTACAGTAACTATTAGACTGCCGGCGGCGGGAAACGGCGAAGATAATAAAGAAAATATAGAAGGAGAGGAAAAGAAAAATGGCGAAGATACTGATAGCTGAGGATGACAAAGAGATCGCGATGCTGGAAACGGATTATCTGGAGATAAAAGGATATGAAGTCAAAGTGATAGAGGACGGACTCGGCATAGAACAAATGCTTGCGGAAGGCAGTTTTGATCTTCTGCTTCTCGACGTCATGCTTCCGGGAAAGGACGGATACGCCGTCTGCAGGGAAATCAGAAATAAATATGACCTGCCGATCCTGATGGTGACTGCAAGAACGGATTCAATCGACAAAATAAGGGGACTGGGTCTGGGAGCCGACGATTATATCGTCAAACCGTTCGATCCTGCGGAGCTCACCGCGCGTGTTGATGCGCATCTGGCAAGGTACAGGCGGCTGACCGGCAGCGGAGATGAACCTTCCGTGATAGAAGCCGGCGGCATCAGGATCATGACAGAGAGCTGGATCGTTGAGAAAAACGGCTGTGAGATACATATGCCCAACAGAGAATTTGAGCTGCTGAAATTCATGGCTTCAAATCCGAATATAGTTTTTTCCAAAGAGACGCTTTACGAGCGGATATGGGGATATGACTATGCGGGAGACAGCGAGACTGTGACGGTTCATGTGAACAGAATAAGAGAAAAACTGGAGGACGATCCGAAAAAGCCGAAACTGATCGAGACGATCTGGGGCGCAGGCTACAGACTGAACGTTAAGTAATTATTGCTGAGCTGTTAAGATATCGTTAATAAATCACCCTCCGGATGTTAATCCGCAGCCGTTATCATCGTAGATGCAGGATAAGTAAACGATGTAAAAGGCAAAAGGAGGGCCTCGATCATGAATGATACAAAAGATATGATAACAGAAGAAAACCAGTACGGCAGTATGGATCTGCTGAAAGTGCCGCTGATAATAAACCTGACATTCTGGGTCGCCAAAATCATTACTACCGCACTGGGAGAAACATTTTCCGATTTCATTTTTTTTAATGATGCAATAGGACAGCATGCCGCGATACTGATCGGGCTTCTCTCGTTCGCAATAATATTGATGATACAGTTCCGCACAAGGAAATACACACCATGGGTCTACTGGCTGTGCGTGACGTCGGTGAGCGTATTCGGAACGATGCTTGCGGACTTCATGAACAAGGATCTCGGAATCCCGCTTTACGCTTCCACGCTGATATTCGCCCTGACGCAGACGGCCGTTTTCATCGCATGGTACAAGACGGAACATACACTGAGCATACACAGTATTAATACAGGAAGAAAAGAGATATTCTACTGGCTCACAGTTCTCTGCACATTCGGGCTCGGGACAGCAGCCGGGGACTTCACCGCCGATACGCTCGGACTCGGAACACTGCTTTCGACAGGAATATTCCTGGTACTCATTGCAGTTCCGCTGGTAGGATATAAATTCTTCGGCATGAACAGCATTTTCGCTTTCTGGTTCGCCTACACAATGACGAGACCTCTCGGAGCTTCCTTCGGGGACTGGCTCGCAGTACCCGCACCTTACGGAGACGGGCTTCAGTTAGGAACAGGGATCGTGAGCTTAGGATTCGGAATACTGATGGTGATCGCTGTGGCGTATATCGACCGTCAGCACAGAAAAGAAAACAGACTGCCGGAAAAAGCGGCAGCATGAATAATCAGGTACAGAACATAATGCAGCCGCCGCATATATTTGATTTACAGGCCGGGAATATTATTCCCGGCCTGTCTGCATTCAATGAATCTGCAGACCTTGCTTTTTTTCACCGGAAACGATAATGTATATATAAAAAGATGAAAAGAAAGAGGTGGTACTAATGAATAAAGAATTAGAAAAATATATCGTCGAAAAGACTCATGAGCTGATAGATGCTCCGTCATGCTGTCCGGAAGCTAAGGCTGCTGCCAAGTCCTGGCTCGATGCGGCCGGAACAGATAATGAAGCCGGTGAAACGAAAAAATACATCGAAGAGCTGGAAGCCTGCATCCTGCCTATAGACAATCTGATCGCTTTTGCTTCATCCAAGGCCGGGATCGCGCATTTCGGAGCGGATGTTGCCGGAGAACTGCTTGAACATGCGCGGGAAATCAAAGCTGAAGGAGAAGAATACTGCGACTGCCCGGCCTGCGCCGCCGCATTGGCGATAGTGCAGAAGAAAGCAGAACTGCTGTAAGAACGGCAGACAGATAATCACACTCGAAAAATAAAATGTCCATGAACCAGCACCATCAGTTTTGAGGTTCTGAGCTTGCTGGCACTGTCATGTGCCGCGGAACCCGGATCGGAGAAAATAATGAAATTGATTCTGAACAAACTGCGAAAAAGTTTTGAGAAAAAAGATGTGCTCTGCGGGGCTTCGTTTACATTTGAGACGGGGAAAATATACGGACTGCTGGGCCGCAACGGTGCGGGCAAGACGACTCTTTTCAACTGCATAAATGAAGATCTGCCGGTCGACGGCGGCAGCTTCGAGGTCGAGGACGAAGGCGTCAGGCGCCCGGCGCGGGCGGAGGATATCGGCTATGTGCTTTCCACACCGGTCGTTCCCGAATTCCTGACCGGACGTGAATTCCTGAAATTCTTTTTGGATATCAACAGAGAAAGAATAAAAAACGAAAAAAGCATTGATGAATACTTTGATATTGTCAGCATCGCGCCTGCGGACCGGGACAGACTTATCAAAGATTATTCGCATGGCATGAAAAACAAAATGCAGATGCTGGTGAACTTTATTGCTGAACCCGGCATCCTGCTTCTTGACGAGCCCCTGACATCATTTGATGTAGTCGTGGCGGACGAGATGAAAAAGCTGCTGAGAAATATGAAGGAAGACCATATCATAATTTTCTCAACACACATAATGGAGCTGGCTCTCGACCTCTGCGACGAAATAGTAATACTCAATGACGGTGTCCTGCAGGAGATCGACAAGGCGGATCTTGACAACTCTGCGTTCAAAGACAAGATAATCGCTGTGCTGCGGGGAGGCGATAATGTTTAAAACATTTGCTCTCTCGTTTCGTCTGCGCAATTCATATAAGACCAACGGAATAATCTGGGCGCTGAAAGGCATCCCTCTTATCAGAAAGATCCTGCCTTCATCACTTTACGCAAGCCGGGGACTGAAAATATTCGCCAATATCCTCAGCGGCATCGAAGAATTCTTCATGGCCTTTCTCGGCAAGGTGATATATCTGCTGATCGTGATGGCAGCCGCGCTGTCGATGCCGGCGGCACCGGGCAGCTGCTTTGCGCATATACTGATTTTCACGACTGTCATAGGCGGTCTGCTTAATACACAGATTCTTGAACCGGGCAGGGATAAATTCTATGCGGTGTTTCTAATGCGTATGGATGCGCGGCGCTATGTGCTTACTGAATATCTGTACTTTATGTTGAAGATGCTGATCGGCCTGACGATTTTTTCACTTATTTTCGGGAGCAGAGCAGGGGCGGCAGTAATAACATGTCTGGCCGTGCCGGTATATGTGATATGCGTCAAGCTGTGCTTCACAGCGTACACTCTGAAAGCATGTCTGAAGACAGATTCGGCATACAATGAAAACAAACCGAAGCCGCCGGTATGGATCCTGACAGCGGCGCTTCTGGCGCTGGCGGCAGTGCCGTATTCCGGCTATGCGCTGCCTGAAGCGGTATTGCCGGTACTGGCAGCGGTAATGCTGATCCCGGCGGTGTTTGCGGGCCGCTATATCAGCGGATTCGCTTATTATCGCAGAATATATAAAGAGCTCCTGAACGTGCAGGATTTCGCTTCCGGGAAAAAGATCACGGGAGCATCCGGCGCAGCTCAGCAGCTTGCGCTGCAGAAGAAGATCTCGGCGGATATGGACAGGACCAGCAGCAAAAGCGGATATCAATACTTCAACGAACTGTTCATGAAGCGGCACGCGAAAATCCTCACGCGTCTGGCCAAACGCATTACTGCAGGCACAGTCATATTTTTTGCGGCAGCAGCAGCCGCCCTGCGCATTTTTCCCTCGGCGAATGCCGATGTCAATGAGATCCTGATGACCTATCTGCCTTATTTTCTGTTTGTGATGTATATTTTGAACTGCGGCAGAACGATAACGCAGGCTATGTTTATGAACTGTGATCACAGCATGCTGGCCTATCGTTTTTATCGACAGCCGAAAGTGATCCTGACGCTTTTCATTGAGAGACTGAAATATGTGATACTGATCAATCTGATGCCGGCTTCTGTGATCGCGCTGGGACTGCCGATGCTGCTGTATCTTACAGGAGGGACTTCGGAGCTGTTGAATTATGCGGTGCTGTTCGTTTCTATTATTACCATGTCCGTATTTTTCTCGGTGCACAGCATGGTGCTGTACTATCTTTTCCAGCCGTACAATATCAATCTCGAGAGCAGAAGCGCAGTCTACAGCATAGTCAACTGGATAACATATATTATCTGCTGGCTGGGGATCCAGGTGCATCTGCCGACGCTCTGGTTCGGCAGCGCTGTTTCTGTTTTCTGTATCATCTACGCAGCGGCGGCATTTGTGCTGGCGTACAGGCTGGCGCCGCGCACATTTAAGCTGAGAATGTAACAGCCGGTTTCATTATCCGCAAGGCGTGGCCGGAGTGCGATACAACATAATGATTTCTTCCCGGACGATTAAAACGGGTCTGCATCATCACAGGCAATTAATAGAAGAATAAATAAAAAAAATAACATGATATTAAATCATTGCGTAAACGCAGATTGAAATATAGTGAATATATGGAGTATAATATAATTCATATAAATATTTATTAAATTTATTCAGTTTAGTGGGAAATAAATATTGCATAGCATCGCTGTAGCTTGATCTGCATTCTGCCCTGGACCGGTACTGATCGGAAAAATTCGGGAAGATGAAGGCGGATACAGACCACGATCAACGAATCTAATGGAAAAGGATGGACTCAAAATGATTAAAGAGTTTCAGATGTCCCCGACGGAAAGGGAGCTGTTTGATAGTGTACTGTGCGGCATCCTGCGTTATTCGACGGATGAAAACACTCAGGAAGTGCTGCAGTTCAACAGCACCTGCGCACAAATCTTCGGTTTTCAGGACAATGCCTCATTTGAGGCCGCACTGGAATCGGGAGAAATACAGACAGTTTATACCTATGACAGGGAAATATTCCGCGGTTATTTCAGAAGATGTATTCGTTCAGGCAGAACAGTCAACTTCGGACATCGGATCATGCGCAGGGACGGGACACTCGCCTATATCATGGGGACCATGCGTATCAGTACGATGTCCGGCGGAGAAAAAGTAGTCCAGACAATGTTTATGGATTCCGGATACCATGTCGTGCAGGAGGACATCAGAAAAAGCCTTCAGTATCTGCCGGCCAGTTCAAACGGCCGGGAAAAGATCATCGTGGCATCAGCCGACGAAGAGACGAGACGGGAGCTGCGGGAGATACTTATGCCTGACTGCGCCGTAATTGATGCTGCCAGTGAAGAAGAGGTCCGCTCAGTTCTGAACAAGGAGCAGGACGAAATAGGCGCTGTTCTTGTGGATGAGGATATCGTGGCCAATGATGATTTCCGTTTCATGGCGTCTTTAAAAAGTAATGCGCTTTTTGCTTCTATCCCTGTAGTTATACTTGCAAGTGCGGGAAGCGAGGACGAGGAACAGCTGCTGTCATACGGCGCCAGCGAATTCCTGCGCCGCCCGTTTGATGCTAACGTGATACGACTGCGGATATCTAATCTTCTGGAGTTAAGAGATACTGCCATACAGCGCAACGCCATCGAATCTATGGTGGATAATATTCCGGGAGGAGTGGTTATTTTTCGCGTGGGCAGCAGTCTGGAACTGTTGTATGACAGCAAAAAACTGTCGGCGCTTGGTTCGTGGACTGAAGAAGACAGCGTGCGTGTTCAGCGCGAGGGACTGGGATGTCTGATATACGAAGCAGACAGAGCACGAATCACCAAAACTCTTTTCAAGGCTGCCGAAACAGGCAGTGCGCTGGAACTGACTTTCCGCGTTGTCGGCGCGGACGGAAAAAAGATCTGGGTGCAGGCTCATGCGGTGCTTATCCGTAAAGAAGGCAATAAACCTGTCTATCAGTCGGTTATCACACCTACTTCAGTCAGAGAAAAAATGTATCAGAATATTCTCGACGATTCATTTTCAGCTGTGGCTGTCAATGATGAGAAAACTGACGAGCAGCTTTATCTTAACAATGCAGCAGCGGTGATAGCAGAAGAAAGCGATACACCGGAAGATTGTCCGTGGATGGTGTTCCGCAGTGAAAATCTGCCGGAAACTTCTTATGTGACAAGACAGATCATTACAAAGAAAACAGGACGTCATCTGACGATGAACGGCCGTCATATAGACTGGAACGGGATACCGGCGCGTATTGTTTTTCTTGCTGATGATACAGAAAGTTACCGTTTGCAGAACGAACAGCTGGAACAGGCGCTGAGCGATGCCCGAAAGGCCAATGAAGCAAAGAGCTCGTTCCTGTCGCGAATGAGTCATGATATCCGGACTCCGCTGAATGCGATTCTCGGGATGTCCAGTCTGGCACTTGACGAACTAGGCGATAGAGACGCCATAAAAGATTATCTGGAAAAGATATCATCTTCAGGTCAGTATCTTCTGGGTCTGATCAACGACATCCTGGACATGTCACGCATAGAAAGCAATCATATCGAGTTAAATATGGAGCCGGGCACGATAGTACAGTGCATGCATGATGTTCTCGTATCGATGCAGGCTCAGCTGGACCAGAAAAAGATAGAATTCAACTTTATGCAGATACCGGATGAACCGGAGCAGCTGGTGATGCTCGATAAAATGCGCATGCAGCAGATCTTTTTCAATCTGCTGTCAAATGCGGTGAAATTCACACCTGAGGGCGGCAGCGTGTCAGTTACGGCACGCCGTGAAAATCAGGGGAACGGCAGGATCGGCTATTACATTGATGTGAGGGATACGGGGATAGGCATTGCCGAAGAAGCGCAGGAGCGCATATTCGAACCTTTCGAACAGGCCGGACCGCAGACGAAAAACGGCACAGGACTTGGGCTTGCTATAGTCAAGAACCTGATAGGAATAATGGGCGGCAGCATCAGCGTGGAAAGCATCCAGGGAAGCGGCACAACATTCCGCGTTTTTGTATCGTTCCCGGTTTCCGAAAACCAGTCCGTAGCGAGCGACAAGCCGGAAAGAGAATCCGTGGATTTCAGCGGACGCAGCGTGCTTGTTGTGGAAGATAATCCGATCAATATGGAGATTGCCTGCAAGCTGCTGGAAAGAAAAGGATGCCGCGTTACATCGGTATATAACGGGCAGGATGCTGTGGATATGATCCTGCACTGCGGACCTGACGAATTCCAGGCGGTCCTGATGGATATCCAGATGCCTGTTCTGAATGGTCTGGATGCTTCCCGGAAAATACGCGCATCTGAACGTTCTGATCTGAAGACGTTGAAAATAATCGCCATGACGGCGAATGCATTCGAAGAGGATATACACAACTGCAAAAAAGCAGGAATGGATATGCATCTGGCAAAACCGATAGATCCGGAACTGCTTTACAGTACTTTACAAATGATTTGGGGTGAGAAACAATGAAGGTGGAAAATTTCAAAGATCTGAATGATATGCATAAGGATGTCCTGCTGGAACTGGGGAACATAGGCACCGGCAATGCGCTTACATCGCTGTCGCAGCTGACATGTCATCCGATACAGATGGAACTGCCGAGCATACATATTACTGATATTGACAGTCTGCCGGAAAACATCGACTTTCCGGGAAACAGGAATGCCGGCGTTGTAATAGACGTGCACGGCGACCTGGACTGTGTGATCACATTTCTGCTGAACGAGCAGTTCGCCAAAGTGATAGCGGAAGAGCTGTCGGGTGAACAGGTCGCTGATCTGAGTGAAATGAATGAAATGCAGGAATCTTCCATACGCGAAGTTGGAAATATCATGTGCAATGCATATCTGAATGCGCTGGCATCGATGCTGGAGTCGGTGTTTTCCGTTTCGCTGCCGAATTTGAAACTCGGAACAAGCAAAGACATCCTGGACACATTCCTCGGTAAATTCGAGGATGAAACGAATGAACTTCTTTTTATAGAAAATACTTTTTTCTATCTTGATCAGGCGTTTGTCAGTTATATCCTGCTTCATCCTAAGTTTGAATCGCTGCGGAGAATACTGGAAAAGCTGACCTGAGGAGAATGTATGATATTTGAAGATACAGACAGTCAGGAAGAAATGTTTCTGGCTTTCAGTGCAGGCGGCATTTCGTATGTGCTGCCTCTTGCTGATGTCGGACAGATTGTAGTCGAAGTTCCGAAAGATATGCCGGAGATCACGATTTCGGGGCAGAAAGGAGGTTGTGCTGTAATTATCCAGGATGACCTTGGCTTTACGGCACTGACAGTCGGGAAAGTTGACGGGATCGTCAGGCTTCCGCCTGCGTGCCAGTACGAAATGCCGAAAGAAGCGCGCAGTCATAATAACAGATGGATCGCCGGAGTTGCCTTTGCGGAGAGTTCAAAAAAGTTATGTTACTTATTGGACTGCAGACAGCTCAGGGCGCGGTTTATGCAGGAGCAGTTATGAATGATGAAATTTTTGTCTGTGCCTATACGGGAGATGTGAGATTTGCAGCTGCGGCCCCGGCCGTGATCAAAATCATACCGGATCCGACGACGATCCCGGTGCCGGATGCGCCGGAAGGGATATGCGCGGTCGTGTATGATGAAGGACAGATCATACCGGTCAGGGCTCTGAGCGCAAATGCGGCAGGACAGCCGAAGCTGGTTATTTTATGCAGCACTAATGAGGGTACTGCGGCATATGCAGCAGACGGTGTTGAGACAATGAGGGTTCTCAGCGTCTCTGAACGTGAAAAAGCACAGCGCTGTGAAGATACGGACATTATGTTGTTAGACGGGAAAGATATTATATGATCACAATCAGCGACAGAGAATTCAGCGAGGTCCATAACTATATTCGTTTGCATTATGGAGTGAATCTCGAAAAAAAGAAATATCTCATCGAAAGTAAACTCTGGATCGAGCTTGCCTACTCCAGGTCCGATACTTTTGGCGAATACTGGAAAAAGCTGCAGAGTGATCCGACAGGTGTCATGGAACAGAGAATGATGGACCTGCTGACAACGAACTATACTTTCTTCTGCCGTGAAAAACCGCATCTGGATTTTCTCAGTCAGAATGTGCTGCCTGAACTGCCGGCAGACAGAACAAGAGAGTTCAAAGTATGGAGTGCAGGATGTTCGACCGGGCAGGAATGTTATACGATAGCTATGGTGCTTTTCGACTGCTGCAATTCAGGACGGCTCCATGTTCCGTTTTCCATCCTTGGTACTGATCTGTCGGAAACGGCAATCGCGGCGGCCGGAAAAGGAGTGTATGGAAGTGCGGACTATGCGCGGCTGCCGCAGTCATGGCAGACGCTTTACTGTGAAAAATTCCAGAACGGACAGTTCCGTGTTAAGCCTATACTGCATGAAGTCACACATTTTCAGCGTCAGAATCTTATGAGCCTTCCGTATATGATTCCGACATACGATGTGATATTCTGCCGCAATGTGCTGATTTATTTTCAGAACAGCGAGAGAACGTTACTTATAAAAAAAATGACAGATGCGCTGGTGCCGGGCGGCTATATGATGATCGGACATACTGAAAGTCTGCTTTCAATTCCGAATAAACTGGAGTATATACAGCCGGCGGTGTACCGGAAACCGGAGGTGACGGCTTGATAAAGAAGAAAATACAGGTGCTGATAATCGAGGACTCAAAACTTTATCAGCGGTTCCTGCAGCAGGAAATCGAGTCGGACGATTGTCTTGCGGCAGCAGGTGCAGCCGACTCCGGAGAAATGGCACTGCAGCTTATTCAGAAGCTCAGACCGGATATCATAACGCTTGATATGGATCTGCCTGATATGGACGGCATATCGCTCCTGAAAGAAATAAAAAAAAGAGGAGACATGCCGGTCATAGCTGTTTCGGGCGATGTCGATGCCTGCGAAAAAGCCGTTAATGCCGGAGCATGTGACTACATTGTAAAAATGCAGGATGCGGAACCGATAACCGCCGAGGAGTTCAAACTGCTGCTGAAGCTTAAGCTGAAAATGCATGCGGAAGTCAGACCTGCAGCACACAGAAGCAGACCACAGGAATCCCAAAAGAATAACAGAGTTTCGGCAGAGAAAAGAGCGGGTTTTCAGGATCGGCTGATTGCTGTCGGAGCTTCTCTCGGCGGCACGGAAGCAACTCTTCAGATAATGAGGCAGCTGCCGGGTGAACTGCCCGGTATAATCATAGTCCAGCATATGCCCAGTGATTATACGAGTGCATATGCAATGCGGCTCGACCGATGCTGTGAAATGGAAGTGCGTGAGGCAAAGAACGGAGACGTGATAAGATCCGGAACAGCACTTGTTGCACCCGGGGGCGTCCAGCTGACTGTGCGCCGTGCGGGAGGCGGATACAGGCTGAGCGTCGGAGGAACAGAAAAATATGGCGGATTCTGTCCGTCGGTAGATGTAATGTTTCGATCGGTAGCTGAAGCTGCAGGAAAAGCGGCGATGGGCGTCATTCTGACAGGAATGGGGAAGGACGGCGCGGAAGGGCTGAAGGAAATGCACGACCGCGGCGCATATACGCTGGGACAGAACAGAGAGAGCTGTGCGGTGTTCGGAATGCCGGGCGCTGCTCAGAGTCTGGGAGCGGTCGACCGCCTGCTTCCGCCGGACGGTATTGCAGATGAAATTATAAGATATTATTCAAATAATAAACAAAGCGAGGAAGACAGACTATGAGCGAAAAAATGATTTTAATTGCGGACGATGCTGCATTTATGAGAAAAATGATACGCAGCACACTGGCATCTGCGGGATATACAAATTTTATTGAAGCATCAAACGGAGAAGAAGCAGTAAAACTATTCGCGTCAGAGAATCCTGATCTTGTACTTCTGGATGTTACTATGCCGGAGATGGACGGCCTTGAGGCGCTGAAAAGGATCATGGCGATCTCTCCGTCCGCTAAAGTTGTTATGTGTTCTGCCATCGGACAGGATGCGACCATAATGGAAGCAGTACGCAGCGGTGCCACGGAATTTATCGTTAAACCGTTCAAAAAAGACCAGCTTTCGGAAATGGTCATAAATCTGCTGGGATGAGGAGGAAAAGAATGAAACGTCTTAAGGATTTGAATATCGGAACCAAGATCGTATTTTCATTTGCAGCCGTCATTGCGCTTGTTGCTGTAATGATGATAGTAACACAGTTCAGTATGAACAGTATTGGCAATGATATGGAAACATTCTATACGCAGGAGTTCAGAATAGTCGATGTGAGTCAGACAGTAATGACTGATCTTCAGGGGTATGCCAAGGGACTCTCGCGGGTGGCGCTGGCCGCAAAGAATGTGGAAAACCGCAAAACGGCAGCAGCAGAAACATATCAGGCGACCAGAACCAAAGAAATGAACTCTTATCTGGATGCCATGGGGAATGATATTAAAAAGCTGAATAAACTGCCGCTGAAATCAAAGGCCGAGCTGGCCACAGTGAATGAGATGTATAAGACGCTCGTCGCTGAAACGGAAGAAATGCAGAAGCTTTATGATCAGGATAAAGAAGATGCCGGTCTGAAGCTTGCCAATGGAAAAATTGAAAAAAATGCCGTCAAGATGCGTACAGCATTGAATACAATAATCGGACGTGCACAGACACGGGCCACAAATAAGAATACAAATACGATGAATCTGATAAAGCAGCAGAGAATCATGATGCTGCTGGTAGCAGGATTTATCCTGGTAATATCTATTTGCCTGTGTCTTGCACTCACAAGGGGCATACGCAGACCGCTGAACGAAATGGAAAATGCGGCACATCTTCTGGCGGAAGGCGACCTTTCACAGAAAATCACATATACGAGCAAAGATGAATTCGGTTCACTCGCGGAAAGCCTTCGCCGGACCATTGCTTCGCTGCAACTGTATATACGGGAAATAGATGCGGGCATGATCGCAATAGGAAACAGAAAATTGAATTACTCATCTGATGTGGAATTCAAGGGTGATTTTGTCTCAATCCAGAATTCGTTTGTAAAAATCTCGCAGAATCTGACTGACGCATTAAGACAGATCAATACAAGCGCCGATCAGGTTGTGAGCGGCGCCGAACAGATAGCCGGCAGCGGTCAGGCTCTCTCTCAGGCTACGCTGGAGCAGGCAAGCTCAGTAGAGGAACTCAGCGCAACGATAAACGATGTATCCGACCGTGTCAAGGCAAATGCTGAAAATGCTGTTGCCACAAGCCGCCTCGCAGAGACTGTCGGTGAAGATGTACGCGCAACAAGCAGACAGGTCATGGATATGAACAGCACCATGAATCAGATGCGTGAGATGGCCAAGGAAATCACAGGTATAATAAAAGATATCGAAGATATTGCATTCCAGACAAATATTCTTTCTCTCAATGCCGCGGTTGAGGCCGCCAGAGCGGGTGAGGCAGGAAAAGGTTTTTCCGTCGTGGCCAACGAGATCCGCATGCTTTCTGAAAAAACAACGGAAGCAAGCCGTTCAACGAGCGAATTGATTGGCAGGACTGTCGATATGATGATCCAGAGCGCCGATATGGCAGGAGTTACTTCAGAAAATCTGAAGAAGACCGCCAAGGCTGCGGAGGATGCGGCAGATAAAGTGCAGGCTATTTCCCATGCTTCGGGTGAACAGGCAACTGCAGTAGTGCAGCTGCGTCAGAGTATTGAACAGATATCTAGTGTAGTACAGGAAAACTCCGCTACTGCCGAGGAAAGTGCGGCATCCAGTGAAGAACTTACCAGCCAGATGCAGATGCTCAAGGATCTTGTCGGTTCATTTGAATACGATGAATAATGATGCCGGTCTTTGTTTGAGGAGGTGAGGATGTGAGTTACTTCAGCGCGGAACTGGAATCCATGGTGGAGCTGTATCAGCGTGAGACGGCCCGGCTTATGGAGGAATTCGATTCAAAACAGGCTGCTGCCATGCAGAAAAACAATTTGTCTGCAGAGGATATCAATGCCTTTTTCCGTGTGGCACATACAATAAAAAGCTCCGCTGCCATGATGGGACTTGCAGATATCAGCAGCTGTACTCATAAGATGGAAGATTATCTGCTTATTTTTCGTGATGATTCAAAGCTTGCGCAGGGATTTGAAAGTCGTATTTTTGATTTAATGTATCAGTTTTCCGACTACGTGGAAAATGAGAACGACCGTGTGTCGCAGGAAGATTTTCTGCCCGAGAGCGCGGATCAGATCATTGCCGCGATTCAGGCGGAAATAGACTATTTCACCGGCGGTGCAGCAGTATCAGGCAGTGATGAAATACAGGCTGCCGAAGAACTGCCGGAACCTGCTGTGCAGGAAGAGGAAATAGAAGCCGAAATCATAACTGATGACGGCGGAGATTTCATATGGCGTGTGACAATGCGTCCGAACTGTCAGATGGAAAACGTGCGGGCATTTATGCTGGTGCGCCGGCTTGAGGATCTGTGCAGCAAAATTGTAACCAGACCTTTGAATCTCGAATCGCCGGATGCGGCGGCACAGATCGTGAAAGAAGGACTGGTGCTCACATTGTGTACGACGCGGGAGCAGGAAGCATTACAGCAGCTGTCGTCATCACCATACGTGCTGGAGGTAGAGGATATCAGCGGCGGAGAGACCGCAAAGAAACCTGACAGCCGCGGCAGTGAAACTGCGGATGCGTCGGATAAGGAAAATGTGCAGAGCCGTCAGAACAAATACAGCATGATCGCCTGGCAGCATATAATGAAGATCCAGAATATTATCGGAGAACTCATCACGGCCAATACGATGCTCGGAGCGGCGATAAATGAAATTGACGGCGGCAGTGCGATGAAAAATGAATTCCAGACGATGAAAAGACTTTTTCACGAGCTGGAAAAGATCGTGGCAACGGTTTCGATGATGCCGGTGTCGTCTGTCACGCCTCAGTACCAGAGAATCATCAGAGATATTGCCGTTCGGGAAGGAAAGCAGATCCGTCTGCGTGTTTCAGGCGGTGAGCTTGAGGTGGACAGAAATATTCTGGATGCTCTAAGTAATCCGATCATCCACCTGCTCCGCAATGCGGCTGATCACGGTATAGAAGATGAGGATGTGCGCATAGCCGCGGGAAAAGATCCCTGCGGAACGATCACGCTGAAATTCCGGAATATGGCGGACAGTCTTTTGGTCACCGTCGAAGATGACGGATGCGGTATGGATCCTGACCGACTTCTTAAAAAAGCTGCGGAACGCGGTGTCCTGACTAAGGATGAGAGTCAGTATACCGCAGATGAGATCCTGGAGCTGGCGTTTTTGCCCGGCCTTTCAACTAATGAGCAGACAAATCAGTATTCGGGCCGCGGTGTGGGAATGGATGTCGTTCAGAATGTCGTGAGCAGTCTCGGAGGAACCGTTTCTGTCAGCAGCACACCGGGTTCGGGTTCGTCTGTCATAATGGATGTGCCGGTTTCCATGACTTCGTCGGAATGTATCAGATTCGCGGCAGGACCATATACATGCCTGATACCGATACAGCCGATAGTCCGCATATACAGTATGCAGGAAGCTGAAAATAATATGCAGACCATTGACGGACGTATGTGGTTCCAGGCGGATGAAATGCTGCCGGTGGTCGATTTATTTGCAGTGTTCGAAACTGAAATGGCTGAGAACAATGCGCGTATTATCTACATAAAAGATGCGAAAGGCAGTGCTGCTCTGCTGACCGGACCTGTAACAGGCCGGCAGACTGCAGTCGAAAAGCCGCTTCCACCGCTGCTCGGTCACATATATCGAAAAAATACCGGCATAGTGGGCTGTACGATAACCGAAACAGGTACACTCGGGATCATGCTGAGCACCGACTGGCTGATACAGATGGGCAGAAAGGGAAAATCAACAAATGGAAATTAATGCAGACACAAAGGATCTTCTGCTCGTGATAAGCAGCGGCAAGTCCAGGTATGCGGTCGCGGCGGAAAACGTGCAGGAAATAATCGCTTCGCCGGATATTACCGCCCTGCCAAGGCAGCCTGAATACCTGAGAGGTATTATAAGTTATAAGGGAGATATCATTCCGGTATTATCCCTCAGAACTCTTTGCGGCAGTAATACTGAAGGCGGGGAGGCTGTTTGCGTGATCCTTCGTACGGATGATTTTTCGATGGCTCTGGCTGCTGACGGTGCCAGGTCTCTTGTAAATGACAGCGGACAGAGGATGCATGCGGATGATTCTCTGCTCGACGGCGGACTGCTCAAACTCGATTTTGTAATGCCCGGAGATTCGGCTATTCTTGTCATTGATCTCCAGGGAACTTATCATGCTGCCGAGAAGAATTTCAATTCAATGGATTTTGGTCCGGACAGGATATCCTGATTTGATCTGTCTTTTCCGTTATGCGATTTTCAGATGTTTTTCCGGGGAAATTACGATTTCGAAAATAATCGGCTAAAAACACTGCATGTCGTATTATAATGATATTCAAGTTGAAATTATCATTCGAAAGGGAAAAGACATGAGATTAACGGAAAATATTTATCTCATTGCCAGCGGCTGGCAGTGGGGATTCGGTCTGACTGATGCGATAGACTGCAATGTGTACATGATAAACACAGGGGACGGATGCGTTCTGATTGATGCCGGCGCCGGTCTGGCGGCGGAAAAAATGGATGCAGTTATCGAATCGGAAGGATTCCATCTTACCGATATTAAAGCAGTAATACTTACGCATTACCACGGTGATCATGCGTGCGGGGCAGCGCGTATACAGGAAGCGGCAGGGTGCCCGGTATATGCACCGGCAAAAGAAGCGGAGGCGATCGCGCGCGGCGATGAAGAGGCCACGAGCCTGGCGGGCGCGAAGGGCGTGATTTATCCCGTTGATTTTCAGTACCCGAAATGCCCGGACGGAGTTACAGGTCTGGAGGACCGTGAGGAGCTGCAATTCGGCAATGTGACCATGAAGGTGTTCATGATCCCAGGGCACAGCCTCTGCGATATGGTAATAAGCACTGTGATCGACGGGAAGAAATGTCTGTTTTCCGGCGATGCGGTTTTTTCCGGCGGTCAGATCATGCTGCAGTCGCTTTACGACGTACAGCTGTATCCGTACGGAGAAATCATGCAGGAACTGACGGAGCTGGAAACAGATGCGCTGTTCCCGGGGCATGGAATATTCTGCCTGGAACACGGCAATGACAGTATTAAAAAGGCCGCAGATAAATTTGCAGTCGGGCTGATACCGCCGCAGCTTTATTATTTCGCATAAGGGGGAGATAACTGTGAATGATGATTTATTTGCAAGGCTGAACAGAAGCTTCGAAAAGCAAAATTTCATGAAGTTACTGGGTGTAAAACTCGAATCAGCGAAACCGGGGGAAGTCATTCTAACCTGTGTCAATCGCGAAGAACTGTCGCAGCAGCTGGGAGCAATGCACGGAGGTGCGATAGCTGCAGTCGGAGAGGCCGCATGCGCATACGCGGCCATGACAGCAGCCGATGAATCAACAGAAATGATTGCGGCGGAATTCAAGATAGATTTTTTCAGACGTGTGACGGGAAAAGAAATAGAAGCCGTAGGCAGTGTGATACATGCGGGACGCAGACTTATAACATCAGAGGCAAAAATATATGACAAAGAAAGCGGTGAACAGGCAGCCCAGCTTATCGGGACAATAGTGCCTGTAAAATGAAAGAATACTGTATGAAACTGCCGACAGAGAAAGTCGTCGCATACTGTCATTACTGCACAGCAGGATTGAATATCGGCGGGAAGCAAGGTATTCATCTCGCAGAATTATTATTTCCGGAGAAAAAATAGGGGAGCATGGCATGTATCATGAAATGAAACGCAAAAAACAGGCGCTGTCTGAAGAGCGCTGCATCGAAATCCTGAAATCATCATCTTACGGGGTGCTGTCGCTCTGCGACGGCGACGGAGAACCGTATGGAGTGCCTTTGAATTTTGTCTGGCATGAAGGCAAAGTGTATTTTCATTGCGCGCACGCGGGGCATAAGATAGATGCCGCGGAGGCGACAGGACGCGCGTCGTTCTGTGTGGTCGACAGGAGCGATATCGTGACGGAAGAATATACGACGTATTTCAGGAGCGTTATCGTGTCGGGGAAGATCGCGCAGACTGCAGATGAAACGGTGCGTCAGGCCGCGATGACGGCGATGGTCAGAAGACTGACACCGGAGGATATCAAAGACAAGGCCGGTGATATTGCCGGAGGCATCTGCCGGGCAAACGTGCTCGAACTGACGCCTGAGCACATCACGGGCAAGGAATCGCTTGATATGATGAATGCGAGGGCAAAATAGCGGAGCGTATCAAAGACTTTCTGCGGCCAGGATATCGCTGATCCGTTCGGGAGTATGCCGGATGATATATTCGGCGAAGCGCTGGGAAGCGATGGGCATTGTGTTCCATTGCTTCCACGCGAGATCAACGCTGCGGCTGATATTTTCTTTTATCGGTCTTATGACTGCGTCGGTTGCGAGCCCGCTTAGAGTCAGCTTGTTCATAACAGTACAGCCGAGGCCGCTGCTGATCATCGCGAGTATTGTATAGTTATCGGCAATAGTGTATTCGACTTTCGGGACCAGATCATATTCCTCGAATGCTTTCAGCGAGGTGTTGATATCGCCTTCCTCAAGGAGAATGTAGGGAATGTCCGCGAGATCATATATCGATATATCCTTTTTCGAAGCCAGCGGATGATCCGGCGGCAGTACCGCCATCATCGGATCCCGGAAGAGTTCGCGGGTGTGCAGGGGTGTACGGTATAAGGAATTTGAAAAGCAGAAATCGACAGAACCTTCCTGCGTCATGCTGAGTATTTCTGGATAAGTTCCCTGAGAAAGCGTAAAACGGACGTCGGGGTATTTCAGCTTGAAATCGTACATGAACAGAGGAAGCAGATTGCGGCTTACGCTTGTGAAGGTGCCTATCCGGACGGTAGCATCCTTGAGGCGGTTCATATCATTGCGCTTTTCATAAAGCGCATTCTCGGCATTGCATAAAGCATTTATAAAAGGCATATACGATTCGCCGTCTTCGGTGAGTGTAACGCCTTTTTTTTCACGCTTCAATAGCGTTACCATAAGTTCCGATTCGAGCTGTTTGATGGTAAGGCTGACGGCGCTCTGGGAATATCCCAGTTCAGCAGCAGCTTTCGACATATTTCCGGTCTCGACGACTTCTTTGAATATCTGATATTTTGAAGACATAAGGCGAAGGCCTTTCATTTTTCTATCTATGAGTAATACTAATAATATTATTGTAATTATTCGTTTTACATATGTCAACGAATAAAATATGATGATATCAGAGTTATATACAATGTACCGGGAGGTCAGTATCATGGAGAAAAGAAGACAGGAAACATTAGACGGGAATACAGCTGCAGCATATATTTCTTATGCGTTTACTGAGATGGCGACGATATTTCCGATCACACCGTCATCGGTCATGGCGGAAGAAGTCGACGAATGGGCCGCGCTGGGTAAAAAGAACATTTTCGGCAATACAGTAACAGTGCGCGAGATGCAGTCGGAAAAAGGCGCCTCGGCGGCGATGCACGGCAGTCTGCAGAGCGGCGCTCTTACTACGACGTATACAGCGTCGCAGGGCCTTATGCTCATGCTGCCGGTAATGTTCAGGATCGCTGGAGAACTCCTTCCGGGTGTATATCATGTGGCATCAAGAGCAGTGGGAAACAACGGCTTTTCGATTTTCGGAGATCATCAGGATGTCATGGCTGTCAGAACTACGGGCTCAGTAATGATATCGTCCGGCAGTGTGCAGGAATGCATGGATCTCGGAGCGGTGGCACATTTGTCAGCAATCAAATGCAGGCTTCCGGTCGTACATTTCTTTGACGGATTCCGGACATCTCATGAAATTCAGAAGATCGATATGCTCGAGTATGATGAAATGAAAGAAATCATCGACATGGATGCGGTAAATGCTTTCCGCGCGAGAGCTATGAGTCCGGATGATCCGGTACTGCGCGGATGCACGCAGAACCCGGATGTATATTTTCAGCAGCGTGAAGCAGTCAATAAATTCTATATGCCGGTTGCCGATACGGTTCAGCATTACATGGATGAGATCAATAAACTGACAGGCAGAGAATATAAGCTGTTCAATTATTACGGCGCTGAAGACGCCGAAAGCATCATAGTATCCATGGGATCGAGCTGTTCAGTCATCAGAGAAACAATAGACTTTCTGAACAGGCAGGGCAGGAAATACGGACTGCTTCAGGTCCATCTTTACAGGCCTTTCGCAGTGGAAAGGTTCCTCGATGCAATGCCGGCAGCGGTGAAACGCATAGCGGTCCTCGACAGGACAAAGGAACCGGGTGCTAATGGAGAACCGCTGTATCAGGATGTATGTACGGCTTTCAGCGGCAGCGGTTCGACTCCGCTGATAATCGGCGGAAGATACGGCATAGCATCGAAAGATTTCACACCGGCGAATGTCATGGAGGTATATAAAAATCTCGAACAGAAAGATCCGCAGGATCATTTCACAGTCGGCATAGTTGACAATGTAACGTTCACATCGCTGCCGCCTCTCGGATATGATATCGATACAAAACCGGAAGGCCTTAAGGAATGCAAGTTCTGGGGATTCGGTTCAGACGGTACTGTAGGAGCAAACAAAGCCGCCATCAAGATCATCGGCAATCATACCGACATGTATGCGCAGGCATATTTTGCCTATGATTCGAAAAAGTCAGGCGGTCTGACCGTATCGCATCTTCGTTTCGGCACGCAGCCGATACAGTCGTCGTATCAGGTGCATGCGGCTGATTTTATCGCCTGTCATAACCAGTCATATGTTGACCAGTACGATATGGTGAAAGATCTGCGGATGAACGGGAAATTCCTGCTCAACTGTGAATGGTCAGCGGACGAGCTGAATGATAAGCTGCCTGATTCCATGAAGAAAACATTGCTGGAAAAGAATGCAGAATTTTATATTATTGATGCGGCAAAAGTCGCGGAAGAATGCGGCCTCGGCGGCAGGATCAACATGATCATGCAGACGGCATTTTTCAAGCTGGCGGATATCATTCCGATCGAGGATGCGGTAAAATATCTGAAAGACGCAGTGGAAAAGAATTACTCCAGGAAAGGCCGGGAAATCGTCGAGAACAACGATCGTGCGATAGACAGCTCGCTGGAAAAGATAGTAAAAGTGGACGCGGGGAATATCAGCGCCGGCAGCGGAACGGAAACAGGCACTGAAGATTATCCGGAGTACTATAAGAATTTCGTGCTGCCTATCCTGAAGCAGGAGGGCGATGATCTTCCGGTAAGTGCGTTTGTCGGCTATGAAGACGGTACGTATGAGATCGGCACGACCAAGTATGAAAAGCGCGGTATTTCTCTGCATGTCCCTGCCTGGGACGCGGAAAAATGCATCCAGTGCAACAGATGTTCCTTCGTTTGTCCGCATGCGGTGCTCAGGCCGAAACTTCTGACAGAGCAGCAGGTGTCAGATGCGCCTGTTGAGATCAGAGCAGCTGAAGCTAAAGGATATAAGGACAGGAAATATGTGCTGGCGATCTCCGCGCTCGACTGTACGGGATGCGGGAGCTGTACGCATGTATGTCCGGCAAAGGAGAAAGCGATCTCGCTGGTGCCGTTAAGCGACAGAGATCTTCTGACGGCAAGATGGGAATATCTTAATGAAATAGAAGAAGCGGAGATTGCAGAAAAACAGCGCAATACGGTCAAAGGAAGCCAGTTCCTGCAGCCGCTGCTCGAGTTCTCCGGAGCATGTGCGGGTTGTGCGGAAACGCCTTATGCCAAGCTTATTACCCAGCTGTACGGCGACAGGATGGTGAATATCAATACAGCGGGCTGCGCTGCAGTGTGGGGCGGATCTTCGCCGACGATATCATATACAAAAAACAGGAACGGACACGGACCGTGCTTCGGATATTCGCTCTTTGAGAATGAAGCGGAATACGGATTCGGAATGTATATGGGCGCAAACGAGGTCAGGAAGAATCTGGCCAGAGAGGTCGGCTGTTTAGTAAAGACAGATATCCCTGATGATGTCCGGGAGGCTATGCAGGAATGGCTCGACGGATTCGATGATCCGGCTGAAACAAGAGAACGCGCGGATAAACTGGAAACGGCGCTGGAACGGTATAAGGACGACAGTGCGCTGGCCGGGATATACGGGAAGAGACATTACTTCATCAAACGTTCATGGTGGATCCTCGGCGGTGACGGCTGGGCCTACGATATCGGTTTCGGCGGGCTGGATCATGTTATGGCCTACGGTGAAAATATCAATGTATTTGTTTTTGATACAGAAGTATATTCAAATACCGGCGGCCAGTCATCCAAATCTACTCCGGTATCCGCAGTTGCCAAGTTTGCGGCGGCAGGCAAGAAGACAAAGAAAAAAGATCTTGGCAGAATGGCTATGAGTTACGGATATATTTATGTCGCTCAGGTCTGCATGGGCGCGGATATGGAGCAGACGGTAAAGGCGATCACGGAAGCAGAAAGATACAACGGACCGTCGCTTATTATCGGATACTCTCCATGCATCAACCATGGCGTGAAAGCAGGAATGGGAAATTCCCAGATCCAGCAGAAGCGTGCGGTGGAGTCCGGATACTGGGCACTGTACAGATATAATCCTGAAGCAGCTGACAACGGCGAAAACCCGTTTACTCTGGATTCGAAAGACCCTTCGGCAAGCTTCAGAGATTATCTCATGAGCGAGACGCGCTTCACGTCTCTGATGAAGACAAACCCTGACCAGGCAGAGCAGATGTTCGAGAAATGCGAAAAAGATGCCATGGACAGGATCGCATATTACAAAAAACTTGACGCTGAGAGATAGAAAAAAATTCGGAGGAGCGTATGGACTATTACGGAGCATATCAGCAGAAGCTGACATCAGCTGCAGAGGCTGTCGAAGCTATCAGATCGGGAGATTGGGTAGAGTACGGATATTCTTCCTGTATGCCGGCAGCAATGGATAAGGCGCTGGCGGCGCGTATGCCGGAGCTCACGGATGTCAAAATAAGATGCAATAATGCTACTCACAGGCCGGCGATATTCGATGTCGCGGATCCCGGACTGCACTTCACCTGGAATACCTGGCATGTTTCGGCCGCAGACCGCAAACAAATGGAAAATGGCTTCGTGTATTACATTCCTATGCGCTTTTCGGAAATACCAAAGTATTACCGCGAATGTCTCGAACCTGTGGATGTGGCATTGCTGCAGGCCGCGCCCATGGACAGTCAGGGACGGTTCAACATCGGCCCGGTATGTTCGTATATGAGTGCTGTATGCGCAAATGCGAAAAAGGTCATCGTGGAAGTCAACCGGAATATGCCGGTATGTCTGGGTGCAAAGGAAAATATGATACACATAGACGCTGTCGATATGATCGTTGAGGGGGATAATATCCCTCTCGACGAACCGGCGGGAAGCAGCGCGGCATTATCCGCTGCGGATAAGAAAATCGCGGAGCTGGTAGTGCCGGAGATAGACGACGGATCTTGTCTGCAGCTCGGCATAGGCGCAGTCCCGAATGCTGTGGGAAAGATGATAGCCGGATCGGATTTCAGAGATCTGGGAGTCCATTCGGAATTGTATGTTGATTCGTTCGTGGATATGGCCGGGGCCGGACGCATAACAGGTCTGCAGAAGAATATCGACCGGGGACGCCAGGTGTATACCTTCGCATTCGGAACAAAGGGACTGTATGAGTATCTCGATAATAATCCGGAATGTTATATCGCCCCTGTGGACTATGTCAATAATATCGGCGTGATCTCGCAGATAGATAATTTCGTATCCATAAACGGAGCGGTCGAGGTCGACCTTTTCGGGCAGGTCAGTTCGGAGTCGTCGGGTACCAGGCATATTTCAGGCGCAGGCGGGCAGCAGGATTTTGTCATGGGCGCATTCCTGTCAAACGGCGGCAAGAGTTTTATCTGCCTTTCCTCGACATACAGAGACAAAAAAACCGGTGAGCTGAAATCCAGGATCAGGCCGACACTTGAAGAGGGCACGATCGTGACATGTACAAGATCGAATCTTCATTGGGTCGTTACTGAATACGGAAAATTTAATGTCAAAGGAAAATCCACCTGGGAACGCGCGGAAGGTCTCATATCCATAGCACATCCCGCTGTGCGCGACGGGCTGATAGACGAAGCGGAAAAGATGCATATCTGGAGGCACTCAAATAAGCGGTGATAAACAAAGATAATTCCGTGAGAAATTGAAAGGCGCATGGTTTTGCTCCATGCGTCTTTCAGGTATGCTGTATTACATTATATTATTGGAGAGCTGTCTTTATACTTCGAGATCAACGTCTTTCTTCAGAGCATATTTCATGACCAGAAGATAAACAACACCTATTGCCATCCAGATCAGTCCCAGCGTTTTAGCCTGGGTTGATAAGTTCAGCCATACATAACCGATGACTATAAAACCTATTACCGGCAGAATAAGGTGCTTGCCGTATTCTTTCGATTTTTTCCTGTAGAGGAAATAGTATACTACAGTAAAGTTCAGGACAAGAAAACTTGTCAGAGCACCGAAATTGACTATTGAACTCAGTGCGGCGATACTGTTCGCAAAGGCCGCGGTAATAGCTACTGAGACGGCTGCAACAAACAAGGTCGAGATATAAGGTGTTTTATATTTAGGATGAACTTTTGCCAAAGCGTGCGGCAGAAAACCGTCTCTTGACATGCTGTACAGGATCCTTGATATTGCGGCCTGTGCAGCAAGGGAGTTAGCGATACCCCAGGAAATTCCTGTTGCAATTGCGCAAATCCACATTACAGTTTTGCCGCCTGCGGCGAAAGCAACTTCATAGAATGCGTTATCGATGTCTTTGAACGCTGTGTAGTCCGGAAAGACCAACCCTGCAAAATACGTCTGAACTATGAAGAGGGCACCGACTAGAAGCAGTGAACCTACGCAGGCTTTGCCAACAGAGTCAGTGCCGCCTTTTGTTTCTTCTGCCAGTGTACTGATTCCGTCGAAGCCGAGGAAGCTTAATACAGCTATTGATACGGCACCCATTACTACCGTCAGATCAAATTTTGCTGGGTTATAAAACGGCTTGAATGTGATTCCGTCTCCGGCTCCGTGCGCAAGCGCAATGATGCATGCGCCTACAAATATTGCAAATACAATCAATTCGAAGATTAGCATTATTTTATTGAATCTTGCGGTGAACTCTATGCCGAGAATATTTACTACTGTATTGATCAAAATAAAGGTTATTATCCATACATATGAAGGAACGCCGGGAACAATAGATTTCAGCGCCGAGGCACTTACTACATAAAGCAGGGCAGGCACTAATATATAGTCCAGCAGTATGGCCCATCCGGATAAAAAACCAATATCTTTATTCAAACCCCTTGCAGTATATGCATAAACTGATCCTGCAATAGGAAATACTTCGGCCATTCTCCAATAACTGAAAGCAGTAAAAATCATTCCTGCCATTCCTATCAGGTAAGCAAGCGGGACCATGCCCTGGGAAATATCTGCTACGACTCCGTAAATTCCAAACGGTGCGATAGGAACCATAAAAATCAATCCGTAAATTATCAAGTCGCCAGTAGATAAAACTCGTTTCAGTTCCTGTTTGTAACCCATATTATTAACGGTTACATCTGAATGATTCTGTGACATAATATCTCCTTCCTTTATATGATTCCGCGGCCGTTGATGTATTTCTTTGGCATCACGAATCTGATTGTTCTAAGAGGATCCACGATCTGGCAAATTTCAACATTGCCGACTAAACTCATAAGCATTATGGCTTCCGGTTTTGATAATTCTGTATTGCCGGTAATAAAATCGGCCATGATTTCGCAGGCTTTGCGCGCAGCGGTTTCAATGTCGACATCGGAAACTACCGGCGCAATGATGTCTTTCGTTTCCAGCATAGGATATTCGAAGCGCAGGTTTTTTATTACTTCGAATTTGAGTGTTATTTTTCCCGGGATTTCAAGTCCTGTCACACCGATTTCTCCGTCGCCCATAACAGCATGCATATCTCCAAGTGCGAATAACGCACCTTTTGCAAATACCGGGAAAAACAGTGTTGAACCTTCGCCTATCATTGTATTATCCATGTTGCCGCCATGTTTACCCGGCGTTCCACATCCGATTGCTTCGCCCGCAGGTGCGACACCTATAACTCCTATCATTGGGTTAACGGGTATTTTGATTTTTTCGGAAAATTCGGCAAAACCGTTCTTCATGCGTATATTTTTGAAATGGCTTCCGGTTATCATATGCCCCAGTGTACCTTCGTTTTGCAGACAGGCAACGGTACCATAATCCTCAAGGTCTATTTTTTCGATAGTTACCTTCAATGTGTCTCCAGGCTCGGCGCCGTTGATATAAACCGGCCCTGTTGCGGGATTGGTATGATCCCAGTCAAGCGCATCAAATGTTGCGCCGTTTTGAAGAAGCTGATTCGCAAAACAGTCTAATGTTTCAATTTGTATTTCTGTTCCGGATTCAACTTCGAGAACCGGTTTCGCATCTTTGCTAAATGCATAAATAACAGAAGTGGAATCTAAAAGCATTTTTTCTCCTTTCATTGTAAAAAAATAATAAGTAAAAGCACATTCATAGTGATGCGTGATGCATCACGCATCACTATGTGTTCATCTTAACAGTAGCTTTAATAAAAGTCAACAATATTCTTGCAATTTGGAGCTGAGTTGACGAATACGGATAAAAATGCTACTATTTATATGCGATGCGTGATGCATCTCTTATCACGCCTGAATTATAGGAGAACTGCGATGAGTAAAAGCACGAAAATAACATTAGAAACGTTTGGCTATAAGCAAGAATTAAAGCGCGTTCTAACAACCGGTGATCTGATTATTTATGGTCTGGTCTTTATGGTTCCGATCGCTCCGTTTGGAATATATGGCATAATAGCGAAGGCCTCAAATGGTATGGTTCCCCTGACATATTTATTAGGAATGATCGGAATATTATTTACGGCATTTAGTTACTGGAGTCTTGCTGAGGTATTTCCTATTTCCGGTTCTGTATATGCTTACACATCTAGAGGAATAAATAAAGAAATCGGATTTATATCAGGTTGGGCAATATTGCTTGATTATCTGCTGGTTCCGTCACTACTATATATCGTAAGTGCGACCGCTCTTCATACGCTGCTGCCTTTCATACCTACATATGTACTGATACTGATCTTTATTGCAATCAATACGGTTATAAATTTCATCGGGATAAAAGCAACAGCAATGTTTAATAAAATAGCAGTTGTTTTTGAACTGATAGTATTTGTCATCTTCGTTATTGCCTGTGTAAACTACATTAATGTATCCGGGAGCGGATATCATTTACGCAATATTTTTCCGGGAAGCGAAGTGAATTTTCGAGCCGTTCTCACAGGCACTTCAATAGCAGTTCTGAGTTTTATGGGATTTGACGGGATAAGTACATTGTCAGAAGAAGCCAGAGGCGGTTCTGATTCAATCGGGAAAGCCAGCGTGATATCTGTTACGATTATTGGAATACTGTTCATTCTGCAAAGTGCATTGACTGCTTTTGCTTGGCCTGATTTCGGATCGTTTCATGATATAGATTCGGCGTTTTATGAGGTAGCAGAAAGAGTGGGTGGACAGTCGATAATGTGGATCTGCGCTATTGCTACAGGACTCGCATGGGGTGTTGCCAATTCACTTGTGGCGCAAACTGCAATTTCACGTATCCTGTACAGCATGTCCAGGGATGCTTTCCTGCCTAGAGCGTTAGCAAAAATACATCCAAAATATCAGACACCGTATATAGCAATATTGTTTATCGCTGTTTTGTCATCAATGCTGACATATGTGTTTACAAATAATATTCCTATACTCAGTTCAATTGTAAATTTTGGCGCATTGACAAGTTTCATGATAATCAACTTTACGGTGATTTATTATTTCCTGTACAAGAAAAAATCAAAAAAATATATCAAACATCTTTTATGTCCGCTCTGCGGTATAATCGTGGTAGGGTGCGTATGGTCGGGTTTGAGCGAACATGCAAAAGTATTCGGGGCGATATGGATAGCTGCGGGAATATTACTGCTTCTGCTAATCAAAAAAGTGTTTAACAGAAACATTGATTTGGAGATATAGTAATCAATAGTTGCCAAATAACGATTTCTACAATATTATTAATACATAAACAAAAGCAATGGAGGATATAAATGCCTGACCTCAAAAAACCGACATATGCGGAACAAATATATGAGGACATCAAAAAGGACATTCTCAACAATCGTATTGGATTTAATCAGAAGCTCACTAACCGTGATCTCCAACAGAAGTATGGTGTAAGTTCAACGCCTGTTAGGGACGCCATAAATAAGTTGTATCTTGATGGTTTTGTTTCAGAAATTAATAATTCGGGAGCCAGAACGACATCTTTTGACAGGACATATGCTCTTGAAATTAATGAAATTGTTTCGATGCTGGCGGATGATGCGATTGCGCTTTCTGCAATGCGTTCTGATATTAAAGACGTGTCAAAAATGCTTTCGGAAAAAATCGGAATGCAGACTGCAAACATTGATAATGACGGCTTTTTTCAATATGACGACGAATTCCATCTTGTGTTTTTTCGGAATTCAGGTAATGATTCATTCTTACAACTTTATGAAAGATATAATATTCTTAGACAGATATTGGTTCGTTATACGGATGGAAAAAGCAAAGCCGATAGGCAAAATGCTCTGCAGCAGCACGTTTTGATTTTTAAGGCGTATGAAAAGGGCGATATTATTTTAGCGCGGGAAAGAATGCATGACCATTATAGAACTGCCATGGTCAAGATCGAAAAAGGATTTAATGAATAGCCGTCTGGCAGAAGTGTTTTCTGCCGGTTTTTATAAATGCTGTCTGTTGTAATGCTGCAGGATCAGATGGAGAGTTCTGTCTCTGTCGCCGCTTTGGATCGATTCGAGGATAGTCTCGTGTTCTTTGATATGGAAATACCTGTCGTTTCCGTACGTTTCGTGTTCATAAAGCACTACCAGGGTAAACAGGTCGATAAGATTGCCGAAAACATCAGTCAGATATTTATTATGACAGACTGAAACAAGCGAATAATCGAAGTCTATGGCATAGCGGACAAATTCTTCGTTAGATGCTTCTTCGACTTTTTCTTTCTGAATAGACAGGGTCTGTTCCATGACCTGAATAAGTTCGGGCTCATTTTTGTTGGAAACAATATCCACGTAAGCACCGAGCAGGATAACCTTTACGGTTTCACTTATGTTATTGAGTTTGGCATCATCCATAGTGATGACCTGATATCCATAATTAGTGCTGCTTTCGATCAGACCATCCTGTTCCAGCATGGATAAAGCCTCGCGAACCGGAGTGTTGCTGACATTAAATTCCCGGGTGATAGAAACGATATTGATTTTTTCGCCGAATATCAGTTCCTGCGTCAATATCTTGTGACGTATCAAATCATAAATCTGATCCTTTATGGATGCTCTGGTTATTGCTGCCAATGATATCTCCTCTCGAATGCTGATGTTAAATTATCATTATTATTATACTACATGATGTAATATTTTACACA
>Ga0183101_1000036_pt2 | contig 107440 bp, 94 predicted proteins | sample Biomet3_FD_127790 | JGI IMG/M metagenome (GOLD analysis project Ga0183101, IMG submission 127790) | Microbial communities from bioreactor (seeded with sewage sludge) at LBNL, California, USA - Biofuel metagenome 3 | ecosystem: Engineered > Bioreactor > Anaerobic > Unclassified ... | reverse complement strand
TTCGGGATGATGTAGTCCGCGCTGAGCTCGCTGTCCGGGATGACCGAGGCCAGCGCTTCCGCCGCCGCGATCTTCATCTCTTCGTTGATCTCGCTCGCTCTTACATCGAACGTCCCTCTGAATATGCCAGGGAACGCCAGTACGTTGTTGATCTGGTTAGGGAAGTCGGAACGTCCCGTCGAGATGACTTTCGCTCCGCCTTTCTTCGCTTCGTCAGGATAGATCTCCGGGATCGGGTTCGCGCAGGCGAACACTATCGCGTCGTCAGCCATCGAAGCGACCATTTCCGTCGTCACGACTCCCGGCGCGCTCACGCCCAGGAAAATGTCCGCGCCCTTCATGGCTTCCGCCAGGCTGCCTTTTACTTTCTTTTTGTTAGTCATACCGGCCATTTCCTCCTTGTAAGGATTCATGCCCTCTGTGCGTCCCTCGTAGATCGCGCCTTTGCTGTCGCAGAGGATCGCGTCCTTCAGTCCGTAGTTCATCAGGAGCTTCGTGATCGATATCGCCGCTGCTCCCGCGCCGCTCACTGCCATCGTGCAGTCTTCCATCTTCTTGCCCACTACCTTGAGCGCGTTGATCATGCCCGCGAGGGTGATGACCGCTGTTCCGTGCTGGTCGTCATGGAAGATAGGGATGTCGCATTTCTCCTTCAGCTTCTTCTCGATCTCGAAGCATCTCGGAGCCGAGATGTCCTCGAGGTTGACGCCGCCGAAGCTGCCCGAGATCATATAGATCGTGTTAACGATCTCATCGACATCCTTGCTCTTTATGCAGAGCGGGAACGCGTCGACATCGCCGAACGACTTGAAGAGAACGCATTTTCCTTCCATTACCGGCATCCCGGCTTCGGGACCGATGTCTCCGAGACCGAGGACCGCGCTGCCGTCGGTGACGACGAGGCACAGGTTCCATCTTCTCGTGAGTTCATAGGAAAGATCGATGTTTTTCTGTATCTCCAGGCAGGGCTGCGCCACGCCCGGCGTGTAGGCCGTCGAAAGATCGTCTTCGCTGGCTACAGGCACCGTGCTGATGACTTCTATCTTGCCTTTTTTTTCATAATGCATCCGCAGGCTCTCTGCTGCGTAATCGTGTTTTTCGCTCATTTACCGTCTCCTTAAAAATTGATCGCTCTGCCGTCCGCCGCCGCGTGCATTGCTTCAAGAAGCGTTTCCGAGATCGTCGGATGCGGGTGAACGATGTGGGTGAATTCCGCAGCCGTGGATTCCAGTTTCATCGCCGCCGCAGCTTCTGCTATCATATCCGTCGCATGTATGCAGTAAAGGTGTACGCCCAGGATCTCGCCGTATTTCGGCTCGATGATCACCTTGACCATGCCGCGCTCCTCGCCTTCGGCCTTGGCCTTGGCATTCGCCATCAGCGGGAATTTCCCGACCTTCACTTCGCCGTACTTCTCTTTCGCCTGCTCTTCGGTCATGCCGACCGCCGCTATTTCCGGCTCGATATATATGGCGCTCGGGATCTTGCTGTAGTCCATCGCGGCATCTCCGCCGCAGATATTTTCCACAGCCGTGATGCCTTCCATCGAAGCTGTATGCGCCAGCATCGACCTGCCGTTGACGTCGCCTATGGCATAGACATGAGGTATGTTCGTGCGCAGATGTTCATCCGTCACGATCGCCCCGCGGTTCATCTCAAGTCCCAGCTTCTCTGTATCTATACCGTCGAGTCTCGGGCCTCTGCCCACCGACATCAGAACTTTTTTCGTCTCCACGGACTGTTCTTTGCCGTCCTTTTCGAATACGACGGCCTTATCGGTTATTGCCGTGACTTTCGCACTCGTATGGATGACGATGCCCATTCCTTCCAGCTGTTTTGTTACCTTGTCCGTGATCTCTCTGTCTACCATGTTGATTATGCGGTCGAGGAATTCCACGATAGTGACCTTCGTCCCGATCGTCGAAAGGAAATACGCGAACTCAACGCCTATGACGCCGCCGCCGATTATCACCATTTCCCCGGGGATATCATCGAGGTCCAGCATCTCCGTACTCGTGATCACTTCCATTTTGTCGCTGATGCTGACAGGCAGGCTCTTGCTGACCGATCCCGTCGCGATGATGACGTCAGCTGCGGTGATGTTTTTTCCGCCGACGTTTATCGTATGCGCATCAGTGAGCACGCCTTCGCCGTTTTCCACCGTGACGCCGTTGCTCCTCATCAGAGCTCCGACTCCGCCGACCAGCTGCGAGACCACTCCCGCTTTTCTCTTCTGGACCTTCTTCATATCGAGCGTCGCCCCGGAAACATCTGTATCGATGACTCCGAAGTCAGCTGATTTTTTTACGGCTTCCAGAGAAGCCGCGCTCATGAGGAGCGTCTTGGTCGGGACGCAGCCCACATTGAGACAGGTGCCGCCGAGCTTTTCCTTCTCGATGATGACCGTCTTTCTGCCGCTCTGCGCCGCTTTTATCGCCGCTTCATAACCGCCCGGGCCTCCGCCTATGACCGCCACGTCGTAGTCATAGGCAGCTCCTGCCTGCGCAGCTTCCTGAGCTTCTCCCGCCGCCGCTTTCTGCGGAGCAGCAGGAGCCGCTTTCCCTCCGAGCTGCGCTTCAGCTTCGGCAATGAGAGAAGACGCGTCTTCACCGGCATCGCCTATCACGGCGATAGGAAGCGTTACTGCCAGAGTCTCTCCCCCGCCGATGAACTCTCTTATGACGACTCCGTCTCTCGTCGCCTCTATATCCATATTTGTTTTATCGGTCTCGATCGAAAAGAAGTTCTCGCCTTTGGTGATGCTTTCTCCTTCTTTTTTATACCATTGGACCAGTTTGCCTTCGCTCATGTTGAAGCCGAGCTTAGGCATGATAACTATTTCTGCCATTTTCCCCTCCTTGGCTATATCATGAGGCTTATCGGATGCTCGAGCAGTCTCTTGACTTCCGTTACTACCTGCGAAGCAAGCAGACCGTCGATCACTCTGTGGTCTACCGACAGGGTGATATTCATCATCGGCCTTATGTCTATCGATTTGTTTCCGGCCTCATCCGTCACCACGAGAGGCTCATCCTTAGTCGAGCTTATCGAAAGTATCCCCAGTTCAGGCGGATTGATGATAGCCGTGAAATTTTCTATGCCGAACATGCCGAGATTGGAGATCGTGAATGTCCCGCAGGAATATTCATCCGGCGCAAGCCTGCCTTCTCTCGCCTTGGCGAAGAGAGGTTTCGAATTTTTCGAGATCTCGATCACTCCCATATCCTGAGCATCTTTCAGATTCGGCACGATGAGTCCTGTCGGCGATGCCACCGCGATGCCGAGGTTGATGCTCCTGTATCTGACGATCCTGTCGTCTATCAGAGCGGCATTCATCTCCGGGAACTTCTGCAGCGCGAGTATGACCGCTTTGGCGATATAGTCCGTGACAGATGTCTTCTCGTCCTGAGCCGCGTTTATTTCTTTTCTCATAGCGAGCACGGCCTGCATGTCCACCTTCTGAGTGAAGTAAAGATGAGGCGCTGTGAACTTGCTTTCCGCCAGCTTGTCGCCGATGATCTTTCTCACGCCGCTGTAAGGTATCTCCTCCAGTATCATCCTGCCGTCGGCAGTTCTCTTGTATGCCGCTCCTTCATCAGATGCAGCTGCAGCTGCCGGTGCTGATGCGTCCGCGGAAGCTCCCATGACGTCCGCCTTCATGATCTTGCCGTTCGCGCCTGTCCCTGTTACCGCAGAAAGGTCTATGCCTTCCGCTGCGGCCACTGCGCCGGCAAGCGGCGTGGCCTTGATCTTATGTCCCGCGATATATTCCGTGACATCCTTTTCACAGATGCCTCCTGCATATCCCGTTCCCGCTATAGCCAGCGTGCTCACGTCGAGTCCCGCTTCTTCAGCTGCTCTTCTTGCTCTCGGCGAGATCATGATCCTGCCTCCCGCCTGCGGTGCCGCCTGCGGCTGCTGCATGAGCGGACTTTCTTTTCCTGTATCGGCATCGTTATCGGCATTGCCTGCGGCAGCCGCCGCTGTACCGCTGAGCTGCGCCTCAGCTTCATGCAGAAGCACTTCGATATTTTCGTCAGCGCCTCCGACTATCGCTATCGGCAGTGTTACAGGAAGCGTGTCGCCTTCTTTGATGAAAAGCCTGCGCACGGTCCCGTCAGCCGTAGCTTCTATATCCATATTGGTCTTGTCGGTCTCGATCGAGAAGAGATTTTCGCCTTTTTTCACGGTCTCGCCTTCGCTCTTGTACCATTTGACCAGTTTGCCTTCGCTCATATTGAATCCGAGCTTCGGCATTATGATGATTTCAGCCATTTTTCTCTCCCCCTATTTAAAATATGTCTTTACTTTTTCATACACCTTTTCCGCTGACGGTATGATCGGGAATTCGAGTGCCGGGCTGAAAGGCAGAGGTACGTTAGGGTTGCATACTCTCCCGCACGGCGCGTCGAGGTAATAGAAGATATCCTCCGCGATCGCAGCCGGCACTTCCGCGCCGATTCCGCATCTCTCATATCCTTCGTCGGCCACGATCAGTCTGCCTGTCTTTTTGACCGACTCCACGATCGTCTGCTTATCGAGAGGCACTATCGTCCTGAGATCGATGATCTCGCACTCGATGCCTTCCTTAGCCAGCTTTTCCGCAGCCTGCTCGCTCTTCATCACCATCGATGATGTGGCCGCGATAGTGATGTCGCTGCCTTCTCTCGCGATCCTGGCTTTGCCGAAAGGTATAGGTTCGATGACGTCATCCACTTCGTATTCCTTGTTGTATTCCATCTTGTGCTCGAGGAACATAACAGGGTCGTCATCTCTTATCGCCGTCTTCAGCAGTCCCGCCGCTTCCTGCGCCGTCGAAGGTACGACCACTTTGATTCCCGGCATATGCGCAGCCATCGCCTGCAGCGACTGTGAATGCTGGGCAGCCGATGATCTTCCTGCTCCGATCGGGCATCTTATCGTCATCGGGCACGATTTCTGTCCGCCCGACATGTATCTTATCTTGGCCGCCTGATTGTATATCTGGTCTCCCGCGACCAGCGAGAAATCCGAGAACATGAGCTCGATCACAGGTCTGAGTCCCGTGAGCGCCATGCCTATCCCCATGCCGAGGAACCCCTGCTCCGATATCGGCGTATCCTTCATCCTCAGGTCTCCGTACTTCTCCAGAAGCCCCTCAGAGCACTTGAAGTTCCCGCCTATGAATCCGACGTCTTCTCCGAGCATCAGTACGTTTTTATCTCTTGCCATTTCTTCATCCAAAGCTTCGCAGATGGCAGCTGCATATTTCATTTTCCTCATTGTTCGTTCCCTCCCTTAATCGATTCTCTCTTCGAACACATCTGTGAATGCATCTTCTACTTCAGGATACTCGCTGTCCACCGCGAACTTGTCCGCAGCCTGCACCTTCGCCTCGACTTCTTCTCTCAGCGCTTCGAAATCCTTCTTCGTCATTTTCTTTGCCGCCACAGCTGCTTTCTCGAGCGCCGGGATAGGATCTTTCTTCATCCAGTCTTCCTTCTCCGTCTTGCTCTTTCTCTGTCTGTAAAGCGCAGGGTCTCCTACGTGATGTCCCTGCCATCTGTATGTCTTGGCTTCGATCAGTGTCGGGCCCTTGCCCTCTCTTGCTCTCTCCACCGCTGTTTTCGCCGCTTCATATACTGCCGTAACATCCATTCCGTCCACAGTGACTCCCGGGATGTTGTAGGCCTTTGCTCTTACCGAAAGGTCCGGTGTGTTGGTCACGTCTCTGATATCCGTCGAGATGCCGTAAAGGTTGTTTTCGATGACATAGATGCACGGGAGATCCCACGCCGCCGCCATATTGATGCTTTCGTGGAATGTCCCCTGGTTGGAAGCCGAATCTCCGAGGAAGCATACTGAGACCTGGTCCGTCCCTCTGTATTTTGCGGAATATGCCGCTCCTGTAGTCGACGGGATGCCGCCTCCTACTATGCCGTTTGCTCCGAGGATGCCCTTGTCCATGGCCATGATATGCATCGAGCCGCCCTTGCCGCGCGAATAGCCCGTCTTCTTGCCCAGGATCTCCGCCATCATCCTGTTGATGTCAGCTCCTCTGGCGATCAGATGACCGTGTCCTCTGTGCGTGCTGCCGATGTAGTCCTCTTCGTTCAGCGCTCCGCAGACGCCTGTCGCGACCGCTTCTTCACCCATGTAAAGGTGTGCGAGCCCCGCCATCAGTCCCTGCTTGTAGAATTCGAACACGTTCTCCTCGAATCTTCTTATCGTATACATTGTTTCGTAAAAATCCGCAAGCTGCTTCTTGCTGTATTTCTTTACATCCATGACTTCCTCCTTTGATCTGTCATCTCTATTTGTTTCTTCATCTATGTTATTGCTCCAGCCTGTCCGGTCATTCCGCCGGCAGTGTAGATCCGCCGTAAGGCATCACTATCACCGAAGCGTTTTCGCCCTGCTTTTCGCAGGCCGCATCATACGCTTCCTGCAGTGTCCCGAAAGGTTTCATGAATATGCTCCGCACTAGATCATCGTCCATTTCCGAAACGAGATATATGTCCGCATGTTCAAGCACCATCGCGATCGCCGCCGCCTTATGCCCGCCTAACTGAAAATCATTATTGACTCTTTCTATAAGTGAATGCGCTGTGTCCGCAGATGTCATCCAGTCTGCAAACTTTTTGTTCCCGAAGCCCTCTCTGCACGAACCCACGAGTATTATCGTTCCTCCGTCCTTCACCGCGTGCTTTGAATTATCGAGCGCTTTCTGCGTCTGGTAAAGATTCAGATCCTTCGGCGCGCCTCCCTGCGAAACTATCACTATATCCGCGCGCTTCTCTATCTTCGTCTTATAAAGCCTGTCCAGAAATGCGCAGCCTCTGCGGTGGGCTTTTGTGAGATCGCCTGCCGAGGCGAAGATTATTTTCTTGTGCTCATCCAGCACAACATTCAGGATGAAATCCACGCCGGTCATTCCGACCGCTTCCTCGATATCCTCTCTCACCGGATTGCCCTCGAGTTTTCCCGCATGAGCATCATTTTTAACCATTCGACTGTGATTGTTCTGTATGGCTGCCGGTGTCGAACATCCCGGCATTATCGCCTTGGCTCCGCCGGAATACCCCGCAAAGTAATGATATTCGATGTTCCCGAGGCAGATCCTTCTGTCCGCTTCCGCGACCGTCCTGTCGATGTCGACCGGAGTGCCGAGTGAAGTTTCCCCGAGATGCACGCAGTTGTCCGGATCGCTGTCCACACATCTGATCTCTTCGAACACCGCATCGCCGGCCAGATGCCTCATCTCTTCTTCCGTATGATGCCTGTGGCTGCCCAGTGCAAAGACCAGCGTGATATCCTTTTTATCCGCGCCGCCTGCGTACAGCTCTTCGAGCACCGAAGGCATGATCTCCCAGGTCGGGCACGGCCTCGTGATATCGCTCGTGACGATAACTATTTTCTCGCCGGGCTTTACGATATCCCTGAGACGCGGCGATCCTGCCGGATCTTCCAGTGCCTTCCTGACTGCCTCTGCCCCTGAATACTCATGCTCAACTTTGTTCGGCTCCAGCACCTCCTGCAGATTTTCATCTTTTATTTCGACCTGCTGCGTTCCGGATCCATATCCAACTTCTATCTTCATGTTTTGTCACTCCCGAACTTCTCAGCCGCATGTCTCAGCGCTCTGACTACAGGAAGCTCCTCTCCCGAAAGGAACCTGATCAGCGATCCTCCTCCCGTGCAGATGTACGATATATCGTCCGTCTTCCCGTATTTCTTCGTTGCAGTAATACTGTCTCCTCCCCCGATCACGGTGAAGGCGGAGGTGTCCGCCAGCGCGTTCCACACGCTCTTTGTCCCGTACTCCGTTATCTCTTCTTCGAACACGCCCATAGGGCCGTTCACGAATACAGTCTTCGATCCTCTGATCATCTTTCCGTATTCCTCAGCGGTCTTACGACCGATGTCCGTCGAGGTGATATCCGCAGGGACCGAGCCCGTCTCCGCCTCCATGCGCTTTCCGTCCCTGACATAGGCCAGGTCTTTCGGCATCATGATCTTTTCACCGTATTTTTCGAGGGTATCTTTCCCCTTTTTGATATATTCCTCATAGCCGGACTTCACGATGAATTCGCTGCTCCCGGATCCTATCTCTTCTCCTGCCGCCGCCAGCATGATATTGCCGGCCAGCCCTCCGAGAAGCACCTGATCCGCGGCGCCGTTTTCCAGCACCGACGTCATCATCGTGAATGCATCAGCTATCTTGGCGCCTCCGAGCACAAAAGTGCACGGTCTTTCCGGCGCCGCCATTATCCCGGACACTATCACATATTCTTTTTCGAACAGCCTGCCCATTGCTGAAGGCAGGACCTCCTCGAAACCGCACAGTGAAGGCTGGTCTCTGTGAGCCGCCGCAAAAGCGTCGCACAGATAGAGATCCGCGAGCGGCGCCAGCTTCCTGACAAGGAGCGTATCCGCCTGCTCTGCGTGAGTGAGCTTCAGCTTCTTTTCGAAAAGCGTCTGCTCCTCCGCCACGAATCTCACATTATCAAGGAGAAGGATATCGCCGTCACTCAGAGCCATAATTCTTTTTCTTGCCTCAGGTCCGCACACATCGTCTATGAACTGCACCGGTTTCCCGACGCACTTTTCCAGCTCCGGCGCATGATGCTCCGTCGTATAGAAATTCTTGTACTCGATGTCGCTTCCCTGATGCGCAAGGAGGACCACCTTTGCACCTTTGTCAGACAGTTCCCTGATCGTTCCCGCGCATCCTTTTATCCTTGTAATGTCCTTTATCTCACCCGTCTTCTTGTCCACAGGCTCGTTGATATCGATCCTGCAGAGCACGGTCTTTCCTTTGATATCGAAATCATCTATTGTGTTGATCCCAAAATTCATCTGCCGTCCGGTCCTTTCATTTATTTGAATTTGCCGATCCCGAGATATTTGTTCGTCTCGGCTGTTCCTTCTTCTCTCGTCTGCTGCATGCCCATAGCCGCTCTGATGCCGTCCATTGTCTCCGGTATCGTCACGCTCTCCTGCGGGATGTTGATCGCATACATGATCTCGTCTCCGCTTTCGACTATGCTGTCTTCCCACAGTCCGATCTCATACATGTCGCCCCTCGGATTCCCGAGATCTCTGGCATACTTGAAGAATGACGCGTTGCCCAGGAACCCTTCGTCCGTCGAGACGACTCTGATCCGCGGATGCTTCTGAAATTCCGCCAGTGCCATTTCCTTCGTGATCTTCTTCTTGCCCTTGGCTACTACGGTAATGATGTGTCCGTGTGTGACTGGCGTGTGTACCAGGATGCCCGTTGCGTCCACATGCGGCATGATCGTCATGAGGTCTACGGCCTGATGGCTCGGAGCCTTGTCTATCTGCAGCGCGTTCGTGAGCCCTCTGTGGTAATCGCCCGGGTCAGCTACTCTTCTGATGATCGTGATCGCGACCTTTTCGATGCCGTATGCCCTGTCCAGGCAGTCGACCGTTCTGATGAGTCCTGTCGTATTGCACGATGTGAGCTTGAGATAATCCTTGTTCAAACCGTTTTCATAATTTGCATATCCGTGGAAGAACACGTCCGCGACTTCGTTCTTCTCGCCGCCCTGGAAGATGGCCTTCACACCTTTCTGCAGATATTTCTCCTTGTTCTTTGCGCCTACTCCGCCCGGCGATGAATCGAGCATTATATCGACTTTGTCTACGAGATCGTCGAACGATCCGCAGGTCGGGATGCCGTACGCGTCGAATGCGCTCTTGTCTGCTCCGTCTACGAGATACAGATCATATGGCATGCCCTTTTCTTTCAGTGCTCTTACAGCCAGTGTCGGCGCAAGGTCGGCCACTCCCACGAGCTCCATGTCCCCCTGCAGCGCTACTCCGTCCGCGAGACGCTGTCCGATAGTGCCGTATCCGGCAACTCCTACTTTTATCTTTCCCATTGCTGTCACCTTTCTTTTTTATTACATGTCTCCTTTGCATTAAAGGACGACTTTTGTCATCCTTTAACAGCATTGTATTTTATTAAGGCGGTCATCAACATTCGCTAAAGGATACTTAATTCAGTTAATCGATATACTTTTGTATATGAACGTTCCGACCGTGTTTAAAGACTATTTGCCTTCCGGCAGATCCCAGTTGAAAAACTGGATATAAGGGGCGCTCGTACGTTCTCTGAAGTCTTCCATATCTTTCTTGCTCCAGTCATATACTCCCTTGCCGCTCTTCACTCCGTATTCCTTTTTATCCATGAGATCACAGATCATTTTCGGAGCCGACTTGGCATCACTGAGATCAGGGAAAAGATAATTCTCGATGTCGTAATTCAGATCGACGCCCGAATTGTCGAGATGCTCGAAAATGCCTATCTTTGTGTATCTCGGCATGAAACTGTACATTGCTGCCTTGTCGACATCTTCTGGATCCGCTATGCCTCTCTCGACAATGTTTATTGCCTCTCTGAACAGCGCATGCTGAAGTCTGTTGGCGATGAATCCCGGCGCGCTCTTTTTCAGAACAACGACTTTTCTGCCCGCCGACTCCAGAAGCTCGTACACGAGCTGCGGAACGCCTTCTTCTGTTACCGGACTTTTTACCAGTTCCACATACGGTACAAGATGAGGCGGATTGAACGGATGTGCTACGACCATCTTGCCTTTATATTTATCCAGCCCGCCGACAAGATCTTCCGCCGAAAGAGCAGAGGTCGTGGATACTATCGCCTGCACATTTGTGCAGTTTGCTTCTATATCTTTGTATACTCCGTGCTTGGCCTCCACGTTTTCGAAAACACATTCGAAAACCACTTCACAGTCCGCAATTCCTTCATATATCTGCGTATAGCTCAGATATTCCCGGCACGCCTCCGCCTGCGCGGGAGTCACGAGCTTCTTTTCGATCAGATCCTTGTAGAAAGAATCGTACAGCTCGATGCTCTTCTGCTGCAGTTCATCATTTACGGCAAAAAGAGTTGTTTTATATCCGTTTCCGGTAAGCATCACGGCCATGCTGGTCCCGATCATTCCGGTCCCGATGATGCCTATATGTTTAATATTGTCCAGATGCATGATCTGCCTCCTATTTCAATTTTCCTGTTACGTAATCGTACGCAACTTCGACGTTCTTTTCCTGTATGTAATCCATCGCATCCGCCTGACCTATGTCGACAGGATATCTGTCTGCAAAGCTTATGCGTTTTACACATTCCTCTTTGCTCCAGCCCTTCGCGACCGCATCCGATACGGCCGAGAACCAGTCATACAGCAGATTTTTGTTCTGATAGATCGCGTCCTTGCCGCATACATCCCCGTGTCCCGGAACGATGTAATCGACATCGAATGTGTCCAGGAAGTCCAGGCTCCTGAACAGAGCATCCGGATCGCACGAATGCAGCCAGATCTGACATTTATTGAAAATGAGATCTCCGACAAAAGCGACTTTTTCCTCCGGAACATATACCATGATGTTGGCATCTGAATGTCCCGGTGTGTAATACAGTTCAAAAGTCTTGCCGCCGAGTGTGAATTTCATTCTGTCGTTAAAAGTTATCTGCGGCATATTGATGATATAGTCTTCCTGCGAAGGCATAAGATCAAGTGCTTCGTGATCCTGTCTGTCGATAATATCGACGCTGTAATCATACGTCGTCATGTTGAATGAAGGAGGTATTTTCCAGAAAGTCTCGTGCAGCTTCTCATGTCCGATCACAAGCGATTCTCCCGCGAACCAGTGATTGCCGAAGATGTGATCTATATGCGACTCCGTATTGATCAGGTATCTTATCGGGCCCTTTTCCAGCGCGAACTTTCTCATTTCCAGCAGAGTCGATATCCACTGAGCTGTATCGATAAACACGCTGCCCTCATCTGTCAGGACCATGCTCGGATTGCATCCGCGGATCTTAGTCTCTGTATATACGCTAGGTGTTAATTGTTCCATCATTTATTCCCCCTTTAAAACGTGCTTTCCATGATCTTCTCGATCTCATCGAAAAGTATCTGCGGTGTTTTGGCACGTATCATGAAGTAAGGTCTTCCGGCCGCGAACTCCGCGCAGAACTTCGCGCGGTGCTGTCTGCGTATTTCATCGGTATCGATGACCGGCATTGCCAGACCGTGCACTCCGCACAGAAGCTGATTCAGTCCGAAGAAGTTCATCATTGAATGGAAGCTCTGATACGATGCTTCAAACTGTCCCATCCTGGTTACCTGAGTATCGAAATGTCCGTCTATGCACGGCATGATCGCCAGATCCATATTGCACGGTTCGTATATCATTTCCATTTCCGGTTCATCCCCGAAGAACTTGGCAACGCCCTGATCCTGATCCGGAAGGTCGCTTCTTTCTGTTCCTTTGGCACGATGTCTCACATATATATTTTTCGATCCGTAAAGAGCAAGTCCGTTCTCGTCAGTTACCGTAGTTTCCGTCGAAAAAATTTTTGCTCCGCGCGCACATCCTTCAAGCTGTGTCATTGACTTTCCGTGGTTGTTTTCTCCTCCCACCAGCAGAATGCCCTTGCCTTTATAAACAACACTCGACGAATGGAACGGATGCAGTCCGCACTTATCCATTTCGTTTGCCAGCATAGATACCATGATTTTATTAAGCTCGCCTTCCTCCCAGAAACTGTTCAGGATAAGCTGCTCATCTTTATACTCTATGCTCTTTTCCGGTGCTTCGATATTCCAGACGATATCGGCCCTATCTTTTGTGATGTCCTTCGATACATCGACAGTACCAAGTCTATAGTTCAGAAAAGACATATCTTCCGCGATCCTGTCTCTTGCAGGTCCGCCTATTACATCAAATCTCAGAACGGCCTTGTTCGAAGACAGTTGTTCAGAAAAAACACTCATTTTTACCTCCTTATAATGTTGTGATCGGACGTGACTGCAGCAGATAGAATTTCCCGTCAGCTTCAAAGCCCCACTCGAGGTCCTCCGGCTTTCCGTAGAACGCCTCTACTTTTTTAGCCGCATCTACCAGAGTCCTCTTTTCTTCCTCGGAAAGGACAGGAGCCTCCTTGATGTCATCAGCTACAGGTATCTCCACCGTGCCGCCTTTGGCCGATTCACGAATAACCATTACTTCTTTTTCAGCAATGAATTCTGTTTCACATTCATATGTATTCTTGTTGATCCAGTAATTATCAGGCGTTACTATGCCCGACACCACCGCTTCTCCGAGACCCCAGGCAGCTTCGATAACTACGCTGTCACGGTCTCCGTTGATCGGATTGCAGGAGAACATTACGCCGGCTTTCTGCGAATTGACCATCTTCTGGACAACTACTGCTACCGAAATGTCTTCTTCTTTGAAATCGTTTTCACGTCTGTAGAACAGCGCTCTGTCATTGAAAAGCGATGCCCAGCACTTCTTGATATTTTCGTAGAGATCTTCATATCCGATCACGAACAGGAATGAATCCATCTGTCCCGCGAAGCTTGCTCCGTCAAGGTCCTCAGCCGTACCGCTTGAACGTACCGCTACAGGTGTCTCATTTCCCAGTCTGTCATATAATACTTTGATTTTATCTTTGATCGCGTCCGGCATCGGTGTATCGTAGATCATCTGCTGTATTTCCGCCGATATCCTGACTGCGCTTGTTGTCGTATTCCAGTCGATAGTTTTGATCATATCGAGTATTTTATTGCGAAGTCCGGTCTCAACGATGAACTCGCTGAATGTTTCCGAACATACAATGAATCCTTCAGGTACAGGCAGTCCCGCTCTGAACATCCTGCAGAGACTTGCGCCTTTTCCGCCTGCTGATATCGCCAGTTCTTCGTCCGGCACTTCATCGAACCATGCAACTCTAATCATTATTCTTTCCTCTTTTCATACGTTTACTTAATAGATTTTTTATGAAGTATATAGTATCTGAGAAGCAGAAAGCAGATGTTTATTTCGTCTGCTTTCTGTTCTCATACAGTTATCAAACCGTTATTATTCTGCTAGCCGATAATTTCCACGACACCCTTGTTGCCGTCTACTCTGATCTTGTCGCCTGTTTTGATAAGCTGTGTTGCTTTTCTTGTTCCTACTACGCACGGGATGCCGAATTCTCTTGCTACTACTGCAGGATGCGAAAGAGCGCCGCCTGTATCTGTAACGAGTGCTGAAATATTCGAGAATGTTACTACCCATGCCGGGTTTGTCATCTTGCAGATAAGGATCTCCCCGCTCTGGATGTAGTCGAATTCAGCCGGATCTGTAACGAATCTTGCCGTTCCTTCTATTACTCCAGGCGATCCAGGGATGCCCTTGATGACTGTCGCGCTGGCGGCATTGCCGGCAGCCGCTTCTTTTTCTTCAGCCTGAGCTGCTTCGAACACCTGCGGATAACCCCAGAGTGTCTTATAAGGCTCTTCATATACCTGCCACTGTGTAGCTGTTCCGTACCACAGTCTCGGATGCGTCTTCGCAGCCGCTTCCATGTCTGCTCTTCTCTGCTTTACGAGTTCCTTGACCGCATAGTCTTTGGAAGCTCCGGCACATCTGATCTCTTCATATTCGAGCATGAATATGTCTTCAGGATCATCGAGTATTCCTGCCTCAGCATACTTTTCGCCGATGCTTCTGAACATCAGACGCATTCTTGCATATATGCCCTGGTCGATATAGAAATGATGGTTCGGTGTGATAGGCGCCATCTTTACGCACAGTTCAAGAGCTGTCTTGAGCTCGTCGAGCTTGGAAGGATCTTTGACCATTCCGTAAAGCTGTTCGATAGCCGCAGCCTGGTCTTCCATGCATTTGTTGTAGTCGGCATAGAAATCATAATCGCTTCCCACATATGTAAGGATCGCATTGTAGATAGGTGTAGGATCCTCGAACCATGTCGTGTAGATATATTCATGTGTGTAATTTGATTTATATCCGTATTCGCCTTTGAATCTGTCGACCTTCGCGATCAGTTCAGGTCCCTTTTCAACATTCGGCAGCTTGTCCATAACGGCTTTTGCATCGTCGCCGACGAATACTTCTTTGAGTGAAGGTGTCTGCAGAACAAATTCTTTGATCTCCCAGAGTGCTTTCAGAGAATCCCAGTTTCTGTCGTCCTTTGATACTGTGATCTTGCCGATGAGCTCAGCATCTGCTCCGAGTTCTCCTGCCATGGCAGCGAACGCCGAGCTGGCCTGGAACTGAGCCAGGTTGATGATCCAGTGGATCCTGAAAGCTCTGTCCTGAAGGTCGATGCAGTCTTCCATATGAATCAGGCACTCAGGTATTGTCGCATTGCTGAAATCGAATCCTACGATTTTTTTACCTGCCGCTTCGAGCTCAGGTACATATTCCTTATTCCATCTGTCGAGGAATGTATCCGCATATATAGGCATTACCTGCGTGTAGTACTCAAATAAAGCTCCTACTTTATCCGCATCTGTCTTCGGCGGAACTACTGCACTGTATACATATCCTCCGATTTTCTTGGCGATCCATTCGCTTCCGATAGGAGCGCCGAAACGGCGGTACATGTATTCACAGCTCTGTCCCCACCATCCGCCTATATCGAAGTAAAGCGGTGAAATAGGATTAGGACAGTGAAGATCATCATAGAACCAGAACAGTCCCTTTTCCTCATCGTCCTTCCATGTGACCTCATTGCCTTCGCCGAAATAAGTGGCCAGTACGTTATTTTCACTCATAATAGATTCCTCCATTCTTATGTAATGTGAAAAAAGTGTTTATTTTTGAATAGTTCGTTTTGACTATTTCATGCTTCATATATTGGGACTTTGCAGCGCGCCCACGGCGCCAAACCCATGTGTCCCGCAGCAGCAAACGCGCTGCATTATTTGCCGGTGTTGATACCGGACTTCTAAAACAGCTAATTAATCGATTATCTGCTGTCTTATTCTGTCTTAGCTCCTTCTGAAGGAGTGCTGCATAAGCCGACGATCTTGATTGAGAGCCAGCCCGCTATGAAACCGATTATCATATAAACTAATTCTGCTATTCCTGCCATTGCATATGTTGCCGGTGTGAATGCCGGCAGCGCTCCGGCGGCGGCAAGTGAGAAGTACAGCCCTGTCGACATGAATATTATCGACGTGTTGCTTATCGGCTTTACCTTCTCGCAGTAGATCATGAACGGAACTACGATTATTACTCCGACCGGAACTGCCCACCATGGTGCAAATCCGAACGCTATTGCCAGCACAAACATAAATATGGCGGCGACGATACCGGCCACTGCGGATCCCGCTGCCAGGACCGCCGATTTTACATCAGCACCGATCAGAAAATATGCTGCCCAGCCGACAAATGTTATATACGTCAGCGGCGTGCTTGACTGAACTAGGAAACCGTTCATCTGCCATGTTGCGAGTGTTACCACTCCTGCCAGTACTGCCATCAGTACGGCATAAAGGAAAAACTTGCTGCCTTTCATTGATGATACCTCCTTGGAATCAACGCCGGTGCCTGCAGCTCACGTACATGGCCGTTTCAATGCGTGAACACCAGATAAACAATGGATTGGAAAAAAATAAAGAAATAATTGATAATCGATTGTTTTCAATTTCATTATATTCAGTCTTTCAGCTTTGTCAATCTGTTTTTGTTGGTTTTTACGGATTCTTTATTTTTCTTGACTATCCTCAAAGTTGTGCTTATAATGAGTTTAATCGATTATTAATCGTTTTTATGTGAAAGGCAGATGATCTTGAATGAACTTGAAATCGATGACTTTAGAGGTTGATACTCATACTCATACAGTTATTTCCGGGCACGCCTGGAGTACTCTTACAGAAAATGCTTCAGCCGCCGCCGCCAGGGGTATGAAAGGAATATGTCTGACAGAGCACGGTCCTCAGCTGTTCGGCGGAGCACCGGATTATATACCTCACAGTCAGAGGATGCTGCCGGATACGGTCTGCGGCATAAGAATATATAAAGGGATAGAAGCCAATATCCTCGATCCGTCGGGGCGCCTCGATATTCCGGAAGAATTTCTGAAACTGGTGGAATTCGGTATCGCCAGCTATCATCCGCTCGGCGGAAACGGTATAATAATAGGCAATAAAGAGGAAAATACCGCAGCATTCAAAAAAGTACTCAGTATACCTTATATCGATATCATCGGACATGCCGACGACCCGAAAGTACCCTGCGATCTGGAAGCGCTCGTGCTCGAAGCTAAAAAGCTCGGCAAACTGCTCGAACTCAACAATAACAGAGTGGCGTCCGGGATATACGATCATTCCCGCATGAAAGACTACATATTATTATGTAAGAAGCACGGACAGCGTGTATGCGTCGGCACTGATGCTCATTTCAGCACTATGGTCGGAAATGCACAGCCAATACTGGAACTTATGGATTCTGTCGGTTTCCCTTCCGACCTGGTGGTTAATCTAACGCAGGAACGCTTCGAAAGCTACCTGGTCGAGAGAAAGAATAGAATAGAAAGTATACGATGATCATATTTTGAGAGAGATGGAGGAAAATTATGGCAGCAAAAGATCCCGGTGAAATAAACATTTCAATGAACAAAAATACAATGCGTTCAGACATTGAACATTATATCCAGCGTCTGATCAGTACAGGTGTCTACAAACCCGGCGACAGGATAGTCGAAACCAGACTCGCCAAGGAACTGAATGTTTCGCAGGCGCCTGTAAGAGAAGCAATATTGGAGCTGTCAGTCATGGGCCTGCTTGAGGAGCGTCCGTACTCCGGCACATTCGTCACGAAACTGTCTGCAGAGGATATCATAGATATTTATGATACCCGTGCATTTATTGAAGAATATGCGGCTACCAGAGCTGCGGAGAGGATCACGGATGAACAATTCGAAAAGCTCAGCAAGCTGATGCGTCAGATGGATCGCTGCGATGACTGCGAGGATTTTGTCGAACTCGACAAGGAATTCCATGAGACCATCATGGATGCAGCGGCATCCCCTGCTCTGAAACGTGTCTGGATGTCTCTTAGAATGTCCGAATGGACATACACATCCACTCTCGTTACAGAACGCTCTCTCAGCGAACTGATAGATGCGCACCGCATGATATACGACTGCATCAGAAGACATGCCGATCATACTGCCGGCGCGTATATGTTTATACACATAAGAAGTTTTTCAGAAGAACTGATTAAACACCTGATCCCTAAGGAGGGCGAAAATAAAGATGGCGAATAAATCTGTAGGAACATCATTTGTCAGAAAAGACGGCGTTGAAAAAGTTACGGGACGCGCCGTCTACGGAGCTGATCTGGACTTTCCCGATCAGCTTTACGCAGCAATAGCGAGAAGCCCGTATGCACATGCGAAAATCCTCTCTGTGGATACTTCGGAAGCCGAGAAAATACCGGGCGTAGAGATCGTGCTCACGGGGAAGAATACTCATATGCTGTACGGTCAGTTTATTTCAGACCAGCCTGTGATCGCATATGAAAAAGTCAGATATGAAGGAGAACCGGTAGCCGCGATAGCCGCGGACGATCCTCTGACAGCACGTAAAGCTGCTGATCTTGTTAAAGTGGAATATGAGGAGCTGCCTGTAGTCAATACCATAGAAGAATCGCTGAAAGGCGACATTCTGGTACATGAAAACTGGGACGACTATGAAATACTCGGCGCCTGCCACCCGCAGAAAGGCACGAACATAGGCGATGTTTTCACACTCCGCCACGGAGATGTCGAAAAAGGCTTCGCTGAAGCAGATGTCATCGCGGAATCTGATTTCTACTGTTCGATGCTTCAGCATGCAACCATTGAAACCCATGTCGCGATCGCCAGGTTCGACGACATTTCCCGGGAGCTTCATCTGTGGGCTCCGGTACAGTCTCCGTTCTCGCTCCGAGGTCATCTTGCAAAGGTATTCGGCCTCGATATGCAGGATGTACGCATCACCTGCACACACATCGGCGGAGCATTCGGCGCGAAATACGAACCGAAATGTACTCCGCTCGTCGTTGCACTCGCAATGAAAGCGCACAACAGACCTGTAAAGCTTGTCTTCGACAGACATGAAGAATTCAAATGCAGCATCTGCCGCTCCCCTGTTAAGTTCCATATAAAGACAGGCGCGAAAAAAGACGGCACACTTGTTGCTCAGAGCGTGACCGTATATTGGGATGCCGGAGCCTATGTGACCACGACGCCGCGTGTAAACTACAATGCGGGTTTCGCTGCGAACGGACCGTATAAACTGCCTAATGCGCGTGTTGACGGTTTTGCAGTTATGACCAACAGAACGCTCGGTACTGCGTACCGCGGATTCGGCGTCACCGAAGTCGCCACAGCGCACGAACACAACATGGATAAGCTGGCAGTCATGCTGGACATGGATCCGCTGGAACTGCGCCTCAAAAATATTCTCTGCGAAGGCGATGAGACGATCAGCGGACAGCATATCAATACTATTGCCGTCAAAGAGTGCCTGGAGGCAGCGGCCGACAACATCGGCTGGAAAGACCTCCCTCTCAGATGGGAAAAGGACGGCAAACTCTACGGAAAAGGCATCGCCTGCTTCAATAAGCTGACCGGAACGCCTTCCACTACATCCGTGCTTCTCCGGCTCAACGAAAACGGATCTCTGACGATCCTCTCCGCGAGCAGAGAAATGGGTCAGGGTGTCACCACAGTACTGCCTCAGATCGCGTCGCAGGCCCTGGCGCTCGACTGGGAAAAGATCGACGTTTCACCTGTCGATACGCAGTTCACGCCTTATGACAAAACAACGACTTCATCGCGTTCGACATTCCACGGCGGAAACGCGGTCCTCGACGCAGCCGAAAAGCTCAAGAAACAGCTGATCACGCTGGCGTCTATATACTTCGATCTGCCTGAAAGCGACATAATCTACGATGATGACGGCAATATAAGGAGCCTGTCTCATCCGGACAAATGCGTCAATATAAATGAAATCGGCAAGACTTCAATGATGAAGGAACAGCCTCCGGTCGTGGCGACAGGAACTTACGGCACCAGCGATATTTTCGATGCGCCGGATGAACCGACCAGACAGTCGACACGTCCTACCGTCATGTGGATGCATGGCGCACAGGCTGCAATAGTAGAGATAGACAAGGGCACCGGAAGATCGACTCTCGTCAAGATGGGCGCCGGTCACGATGTGGGCAAAGCCGTCAATCCGCTCGGATGCATGCAGCAGATCGAAGGCTCGATCATCATGGGCTGGGGGCATACTGTCATGGAAGAGATGATATATGAAAACGGCATACTTAAAAATGGCAATATGGTAGATTACAAAGTTCCAACATTCATGGACGATACTGTTGAAATGAATATTTCCCTTATTGAGCACGCTCATCCGGAAGGGCCTTACGGAGTCAAGGGCATCGGCGAGCCGGGACTGGCTCCTACCGCTGCAGCGATAGCGAATGCGATATGCAATGCCTGCGGAAGAGAATTTACATCTATTCCTATCAAGCCGGAACAAATATTATTGGGAGAGGAGTAATCATGCTTTGCGAATTTGAATTATATACGCCGGCGACCATTCAGGAAGCCTGTCAGCTGAAAAAGCAGGGCGCTAAAATAGTTGCGGGAGGCACTGATGTTTATGTCTCGATGCACGGCGGAACAAAATATGACGCGCTGGCGGATATCAAAAACATTCCTGAACTATCAGGCGAATCCTTCGATGAAAAAGACGGTCTGGATCTGGGCTGTCTGACCACTCACAGAAAGATAGAAACCTGGGATGTCATCAGGAAATATTACCCGGCCATGTTCGACGGTTGTTCGCACGTCGGTGCTGTGCAGACGCGCTGCAGAGGCACTCTCGGAGGAAACATATGCAACGCTGTTCCTTCGGCGGACAGCATCGGGCCTATGCTCGTACATGACGCAGTATGCGTTACTGAAGGTCCGGAAGGCGAAAAGCGCATTCCGCTCTGCTACTTTTTCACAGGTCCGAAACACACGGTGCTGGCAGATGATGAGATACTGAAACGCATACTCGTTCCTGTTCCCGCGCCGAATGCTTCTTCGGCCTATATCAAATACACCCGCAGAAATGCTATGGATCTGGCGCTCCTCGGAGTCAGCGCTTATCTCGAGCTCGACGGCTGCACGATCAAAACTGTACGCATCGCGCTTACGACATCAGCACCTACTCCTATACGAGCCCGCAAAGCCGAAGAGTATCTTACCGGGAAAGAAGCATGCACAGAAGTCTTCACTGAGGCAGGAGATATTACTGCCTCCGAAGGATCGCCCCGGACAAGCTGGCGTGCTTCAAAAGAATTCCGCCTGGCGCTTCTGAAAGAGCTGACCTTACGCGTTCTCGAGCAGGCAGCGGCAAGGATCGGAGGAAATGAACAATGAAAAACAGAGAAATACATATAACTGTAAACGGCAGACAGTATATCAAAACCGTGCCTGTCAATATGACACTTCTGACTTTCCTGAGAGATGTGCTTTATCTCAAGGGTGTCAAGGAAGGATGCAATGAAGGAGAATGCGGAGCGTGCACTGTTATTTATGACGGGCATCCGATGAATTCATGTCTTATACTCGCTGCGGAATCAGACGGCAAAGAAGTGCTGACAGTTGAAGGCCTGGCTGACGGGGATCAGCTGCACCCTCTTCAGCAGGCATTCCTCGATGCCGGAGCAGTTCAGTGCGGTTACTGCACTCCGGGCATGCTGCTTTCGGCCAAGGCGCTGCTCGATCTTTATCCGCATCCTACCAGGGAGCAGATAAAGAAGGAAATGGAAGGCAATATCTGCCGCTGCACGGGATATGAACGCATAGCCGATGCCGTCCTCCTGGCCGCGGAAAGAATGACAGAGCAGCACCCGCATCAATAAATGATCCTGCATCAGAAGGAAGTAAAATACATGATATCTGAAGATGAAATAAGGAAAGAGATACATCCGTACTTCGGCGGCGGCAAATTAAACTGCGCTGAATCCACCATGACTGCATTAAGGAATTTTAATGTCATTGACGCTCCCGAAAGCGCAGTCAGGATGATGACAGGATTCGGCGGCGGCATGCAGCGCGGACTTATCTGCGGTGCAGTAATTGCCGGTGCCGCAGCCCTCGGCTATATTACAGGCCGCACTTCGCCCGGTGAAGACAGAGAACCTTCGGCAGAAGCCGTTTCTGAATATCTCGATCGTTTCAAAGAACAGTTCGGCTCACTCTACTGCGCGCGTCTGTCGCGCGGCTTTGAATCCAAAAGTGATGAGATGTATGAACACTGCACCGGCATTGCCGCCGGTGCAATATCGATACTGACGGATATTATTGACGGGATCGAGGTCCGTGAAAAATAGGACATCATATTTCATATATAAAAAAGAGACTGCTGCTTTCCGGAATTATTTCCGCATTGCCCGGTCTCTTCTTTTTTCACAGTACATCTACGCTGAGTCCGTTGTCATGTTCTCTTTCGGTGAGAGGCTTCTGAGGATAACCGACGACCATGCCCGAGAGAATTTCATACCCTTCAGGCAGACAAAGTCTTTCAATTATTTCTTTATCAGCCCTCAGTTTTCTCAGACATCCCCATATATATGTGCTTCCCAGCTCCATCGATGTCGCCTGAAGCATCATGTTCTCTATAACGCAGGCAACGTTTGCATACTCTATATGATCATCCGACAGATCTGCAGCCGATAACAAGATAAGTGTTCCGGCGCCGTACAGCGGATCCATCTCTTTTCCGGTTTTTCCGGACACACTTCTGACGCAGGCCCGGATCTGTTCCATGAATTCCGGATCTCTGACGATCGTTACATGTGTGGTTTTTTCATCTCCTTTTGCCAGAGGTGCAGTTCGTGCAGCGATCATCAGTGCTTTGACCGCTTCAGTACTTATCTGCTCTGAAGTGTATCTGCGCGTCGAACGTCTCATTTGCAATACCTTTTCAAATTCCATTTTATGCCCCTTTCCTTTATTTTTGGCCGATTATTTTCTGCACATCGATTCTTTGCCGAATTACGCTTAACAGTTATTATAGCACAATTTCACATAACGGTCTGCAAAGCTTTGCCGGCGCCGGTAATCAGCAAGAAAAATGTCTCCGGCCGTCTTAAGACCCGGAGACATTTTCCTCTGGAACATTTTTTCTATTTTCCTTCCGCAGACACTTTTTCGGCCTTTGCAGCGGCCGGTGCATCTTTAGGAAGTATGATATTTAGTAATATTGCCATGATAGTAGCTACTACGACAGCTGAATTTCCGAACAGGCTGTTCATCCATGCCGGCAGAAGCGCAAGGCTTCCCTGCACTGATGTGATTCCCATGCCGAGCGCAGCGGATATTCCTACTATCGCCTGTGTCCTCATCGTCAGACCGTCTGTAGTGAACAGTCTTATTCCCGTCATTGTGATCGTTGCGAATACCGATATCGTTGCTCCGCCGAGAACGCTCGACGGGATCGAAAGCAGTATTGCCGAGATCTTAGGCACGAATCCGGCTATCAGCAGGAAGCAGGCCGCTATCCCGATAACTGCTCTGTTCACGACTTTGTTCGTAATTACGATGCCTACGTTCTGTCCGAATGTCGATGTCGGCAGACCTCCGAAAAAACCGCCGAGGAGTGTCGACAGACCGTTGGCAATAAGTCCGTGCGAGAGTTCTTCTGTCGTCGGTTCTCTGTTCAGAGCTCCGACGGAAAGTGCCGAGAACTGCCCCAGCGCTTCTACAGATCCGACGACCATGATCACTGACAAGGATATTATTGCCGGTGCGTGGAATTCAAGAGCAAAATGTCCGACAGCCGGAAGCATGAACCATCTGGCGCTTCCCACGGAGCTTACATCTACGAGTCCCATCGGTATCGCTATCACATATCCGATGATCATAGCAAGTAATATCGAAGCAAGTTTGGTAAAGCCCCTGGTAAAGTTATTGAAGAACAATACGAGGAACATTGTTAAAAGCGCGCATATCCAGTTCTGAGGCGAACTGAAGTTTGCGGATCCCGCGCCGCCGGCCATATACCGGACAGCTGTAGGGAACAGCGACAATCCAATCGTGAATATTACTGTACCCGTAACGACAGGCGGGAAGAACTTTCTGAGATACTTGATGAATATCCCGATGATTATGCCGATACATCCTGCGATGAGCTGAGAGCCGAGTATCGTGTTCAGATTGTATTCCTGCACGATGCCGAGCATTGTCGGCAGATAAGCAAAGCTTACTCCCATGATTATCGGGAGCCCCGAGCCTATTTTCCCGAACGGGTGTGTGATCTGCAGCAATGTCGCGATGCCTGAAATAATAAGCGCAGCCTGTATCAGTATCCTGGAATCCGCCGCCGAAAGGCCGCCTGTGGCCGACAGAATGATTGCCGGCGTTACGCATCCCACTATCATTGCGGCAACATGCTGCAGTGCGAGCGGAAGCGCCTCTCCAAGCGGAGGTTTTCCGGCAAGCTGATAAAGATTACCGGATCTTTCAACATCGTTTACTTTCGAATTATCTTTTCCCATTTTCTCTCTCCTACTGGTGATAGAGCTTTATTTTATTGTTGTTCCGGTCTTTCCCTGAATGCCGTCTTTTGCTTTTTCCAGAAGTGTAATGAGCGCTGTGCGTCCCGGAGCAGATTCCGCGAACCTGACGGCCGCCTCCACCTTTGGGAGCATGGAGCCCGGGGCAAACTGTCCTTCTGCGGCGTACTGCCTTGCTTCTGCTGCAGTAATATCGGAAAGATCTTTCTGCGACGATTTTCCGAAGTCCACGGCCACATGTTCGACCGCTGTAAGGATTATCAGATAATCGGCATCTATCCCTTCCGCGAGAAGTTCGCTGGCAAAATCTTTATCGACTACGGCCGCGGCTCCCTTAAGATGATTTCCCTGCGCGCAAACGGGTATTCCGCCTCCGCCTGCCGCAATGACCACCTGTCCCGCCTCCATCAGCGATTTTACTGTTTCGATCTCTATTATCTCGACCGGCTTCGGTGAAGCTACAACTCTTCTGTAGCCCCTGCCCGCATCTTCGATTATGTCATACTGACGCTCTTGTACCATTTCATCAGCTTCTTCTTTTGTCATAAACCTGCCGATAGGTTTCGTCGGATTATTGAACGCCTCGTCTCCGGCATCCACTCTCACCTGCGTTATTATACTGGACACAGGTTTGGCGATCCCTCTGTCAAGAAGTTCTTCGCGCAGGCAGTTCTGAAGATCGTATCCGATGTAGCCCTGGCTCATTGCAACACATACTGAAAGCGGTGCGACCGGATTGTGCGGATCCACTTTTGCAAGTTCACCCATTGCCAGATTTATCATGCCTACCTGCGGTCCGTTTCCATGTGATATCACGACTTCATTGCCTTCTTCGATCAAATCGGCTATGGCTCTGGCAGTGTTTTTAACTGCCTCCATCTGTTCCGGAAGATTATTTCCGAGAGCATTTCCGCCGAGAGCGATTACTATTTTCTTTCCCATAGTTTCTGATCTCCCTCTGTCTATTTATTGAAGAAACGTACTGTGCCTCTTTCTTCAAGCGCTTTCAGTGTTGCCTGAGGATCCTTTTCCTTCGAAAGGAATATCATAGCTGCGATTATATAAGGTTTGTAGCTTGCTTCTTTATATAGTTCCGTGATGTAGCGGTTGAATACGCTCTCATCCACTTCCCCTGTTTCGCAGCTGAGGCCTGTGATATCCGCAGGCAGGCAGTGCAGATAAACAGCCTTGCCGTCCTTTGTAGTTTTCATCATTTCCTCTGTGCAGGCCCAGTCTTTATGCTGCGCATTCTGCGCGAGAAGTTCCTGCTCGAGCCTGTCTATCCCGTCAAAGTCGCCGTCTCCGTAAAGCTGCGTTCTCTTCTCCATTGCTGCATACGGCGCCCAGCTCTTAGGATATACGATATCCGCATCTTTGAAAGCCTCTTCCATGCTGTTTGTCTTTGTGAATGAACCGCCGCTTTCCTGTGCGTTTTTTTCAGCTGCCTTTTCAACGTCCGACATGATGTCATAGCCTTCTGGATGAGCAAGAGTTACATCCATTCCGAAACGGGTCATCAGTCCTACTATTCCCTGCGGGACTGAAAGAGGCTTGCCGTACGACGGCGAATATGCCCATGTCATAGCCACTTTTTTGCCCTTCAGATTTTCGATGCCGCCGAAGTAATTGATGAGGTGCAGGCAGTCAGCCATCGCCTGTGTCGGGTGATCTATATCACACTGAAGGTTCACGAGGTTCGGTCTCTGCTCGAGTATGCCCTCATTGAAGCCTTCTGTGACAGCGTCGGCAACTGTATGCATATAAGCGTTGCCTTTGCCGATGAACATGTCATCTCTGATGCCGATAGTGTCAGCCATGAAAGAAATCATATTGGCTGTTTCTCTCACAGTCTCGCCGTGGGCAACCTGCGATTTGCCCTCGTCCAGGTCCTGGACCTCAAGACCGAGAAGATTGCACGCAGATGCATAGCTGAAACGCGTCCTGGTGGAATTGTCTCTGAACAGCGAGATACCGAGTCCGCTTTCAAATATCCTGGTTGAAATATTGTTCTCGCGCATGTATCTCAGGGCATCTGCTACTGTGAATACAGCTTCAAGTTCTTCTCTCGACTTCTCCCAGGTCAGGAAGAAGTCGTTCCTGTACATTTCCTTGAAGTTGAGTTTGTTGAGTCTGTCTATATATGTCTGAAGGTTTGCCATTATCATCACCTTTGTTCCTTTCGATTATTTGCAGTAAATTGTCGGTATTGCAGCGTATACGGCAGCGCATCTCACAAGATCGTCTTTCCAGGTGATCTCGTTCGGCGCATGCGCCTGAGCTTCTGCTCCCGGACCGAATCCGATGCACGGAATGCCGTTGCGTCCCATGATAGATACGCCGTTTGTCGAGAATGTCCATTTGTCTGTGAGCGGACGCTTCTGTCTTTCTTCTATCGTCGCTTCATTTCCTGCTCTCTGATCTCCGTAGAGACCTTTATATGCTTCTTCCAGCGTCTTTGTGACCTTGTGATCCTTCGGAACAGCCCATGTCGGGAAGTAGCATTCGATAGGATACTTGAGTCCGGTCCAGGAAGGCCTCTCATATTCATACATCGATACGACAACATCGTCACCGTATTTCTGTACGCTCGGAAGAGCTCTGATCTCGTCGAGACAGCTTTCCCATGTTTCTCCGAAAGTCATACGTCTGTCAAGAGATACGGCACATGAATCTGCTACTGCGCAGCGGCTCGGTGATGTATAGAATATCTGTGATACAGTTACAGTGCCGCGGCCAAGGAATCTTGCCTCTTCAAAGTCCTTGTTATATTCAGGGTCGAGCATTTTGACCAGACCCTTGATCTCCGTTCCTTCTTCGGCGTCGTTTTCATTGAGCGCACGGATGTCTCTGACGATATCCGCCATCTTGTATATGGCATTGTCTCCTCTTTCAGGAGCGGAGCCGTGACACGAAATGCCTCTGACATCAACTCTTATCTCCATACGTCCGCGCTGTCCGCGGTAAATGCCGCCGTCTGTAGGTTCTGTGGAAACCACGAAATCAGGTCTGACTTTATCTTCATTGATTATGTACTGCCAGCAGAGTCCGTCGCAGTCCTCTTCCTGTACTGTGCCTGTCACAAGCACAGTGTACTTGTCGGACAGAAGTCCCAGATCCTTCATGATCTTTGCTCCGTATACCGCGGAAACGATCCCGCCTTCCTGGTCCGATGTGCCTCTGCCGCCGATCTCGGATTCGTTTTCATATCCTTCATAAGGATCGAAATTCCAGTTTTTGATTTCGCCGATCCCTACTGTATCGATATGGGCGTCGAAACCGATCATCGTTTCGCCTGTTCCCATATATCCGAGCACGTTGCCCATAGGATCTATATCGACTTTATCAAATCCGACTTTTTTCATCTCCGCTGCGATCCTTTTAATGACTTTCTCTTCTTCGCAGCTTTCATCCGGAAGCGCCACGAGGTCTCTCAGGAACTTCGTCATATCGTCTTTATAAGCTTCTGCAGCTTTTTTTATTGCATCATAATCCATGTATATATCCTCCTGTGTGTTTTGATAATACTTCAATATTTGTTTATTCTGTTCTTAAATCGTTTTTAGTACTTTGAATTCGAATTGATTTTTCCGTCCCAGACAATGCTCTGATAGCTGTCCGGATCAGTGTCTCCCTCAGTGGAGAAGCTTAAGACTACTGAGTTTTCATCCAGTCCGAGTTCTTCTCTCAGATCCGCATAGTCGTCGTTCTCCATGATTTCGCAGATGAGTCCCGTAGGCACCGCGCCGGATTCTCCGGACACTACCTGAGGATCGCCCTTGACCGGTGCGCCGAGCATACGCATGCCCTTGGCAGTCACCCATTCCGGAGCTGATACGAACACGCTGACCTTGTCCTTGAGGATGTTCCAGGCCAGAGTATTTCCTTCTCCGCAGGCCAGGCCCGCCATGATAGTTCTGAGGTCTCCGCCTACCGCCCGCAGTACTCCGTCTTCTGCCTGCGCAGATTTGTATAGATTTGCAGCCGACTTGGCTTCGACGACTACGATCTTCGGACAATTATCAGGATATCTGTTGGCGAAGAATCCTGTAACTCCGCCTGCCAGCGATCCTACGCCCGCCTGTACGAACACATGCGTAGGTCTGTCGATTCCCGCCGCCTTCAGCTGCTCGGCAGCTTCCATGGCCATTGTTCCGTATCCCTGCATGATCCATGAAGGTATTTCTTCATATCCCGGCCAGGCCGTATCCTGCACCATGACGCCGTCGCCGTTCTTTTCCGCTTTTTCGTTCTGTGCTCTGACGCAGTCGTCATAGTTCATTTCACTGATAAAAGCTGTCGCGCCTTCGTCCCGTATGGCCTGCAGCCTGATCTCGCTCGATCCTACCGGCATGATGATATCGCACTTCTGTCCGAGTTTGTTCGCCGCCCAGGCAATGCCTCTTCCGTGGTTTCCGTCCGTCGCCGTATAGAATGTAGTCTGTCCGAACTCTTCTTTAAGCTTGTCCGAGGTGAGATAATCATATGTTACCTCGGAAATATCCTTGCCTGTCTTCTGCGCGATGTATCTTCCTATTGCATATGAACCGCCGAGGACCTTGAAAGCATTGAGTCCGAATCTGTATGACTCGTCTTTTACGAACAGTTTCTTCAGTCCGAGATGCTTTGCCATGCCGTCGAGCTCCGCCAGCGGTGTTTCGCTGTACTGCGGAAAACTCTTATGAAAAGTCCTGGCCCTTTCACTTTCCTCCGGTGCCATTATTGCCAGTTCTTTGTCCTCCGCTTTCGGCATCTCGTTCCTTGCCCATAAAATTTTATACATTATGATTCTCCTTCTGATTATCTATTTATTCTGATCGATATAACTGTAGAGCGAATATCTCGATATTCCGTAGAACTCCGCGATCTTGTCGCTCGATTTTGTAATCAGCAATGCACCTGCATCGTTGAGGAAGTTTATCGCTCTCACCTTTTCATCTTTAGTCATAAGAGCCACTGGCTTGCCAATCAGTTTTACTGACTGATCCAGAAGATCGTCCAGAAGATCGGCAACATTTGTAGTAATGTTTTCTGCCTCGTCCTTTTCGTCGCTTCCGGTCAGTGCCTGCAGCGATGTCTCCGCCATCATCAGTCCGGTAATGTCATAGTTGATGGAAAGTATCGCTTCAATGTTGTCATTCTCATCCCTTACATATATAGTGGATGATTTCAGGATCTTGCCGTCCTTAGTCCTCGTAGTGTATCCGATGTGATCCTGCAGTTTCTTCGGATCCTTCTTGAGGGCTTCCAGGACTACGTGCGACGGCCCGTCTCCGAGTCTTCTGTTCGTCACGTGTCCGTTCTCGATGTATACAACTGTGCTTTCTTTGTTCGGCGCCGTTAAATCATGAACAAGGACTTCACAGTTGCTGCCAAACTGTCCGGCTATCCCGCTTGCCAATCTCTTCAATAAATCTAATGTCTGTTTCTGCATCTTGTTTTCCCCTTCGCTTAATTAGGTATTGTTTGATGCCAAACTTTTTGTGGCTTGACCAAACAATTTGTTTGGTTTATGATTCAACTATAGCATATTCGGGAAAGAATGCAAGTGTTTTTTAAAAAAATAAATAAATATTTATCATTTTCAGAAATTTGACGAAAAACAGTTGCTTTTTGGGAAAATAGGTGATACGTTATTATTACATTAATAAGAAATTCTCATTTCAAAATCATTTTATGGAACTTCTGCAGCGACATTTGCTCATCCCCTTCGCATTTATGAGATTAGCAAACAATTTGTTAGGAAAGGCTATTACTTGAACGGCCGCATGTTACCTTATTCAAAGAAACAATGGGAGAACCAAAATGATTATAATAGGAAACGGAAGACTCATCACCAGAGATGAGAACAACACTTATTTCGAAGACGGCTGCGTCGCAGTCGACGGTACTGTCATTTCGGCAGTAGGACCTGCAGATGAAATCAAAGCAAAATATCCTGACGCTGAGTTTGTAGATGCGAAAGGCGGCGTTATTATGCCCGGACTGATCAATACGCATGATCACATCTACAGCACAATGGCCAGAGGCATGGACATAATAGGCTACGATCCGCACGGACTCCTGGATATCCTCGACGGTCTCTGGTGGACTCTCGACAGACACCTCACTAATGAAGACAATTATTACAGCGCTCTCGATACATATATCGACTGTGTAAAGCTCGGCGTCACTACAGTAGTAGATCATCACGCGAGCTACGGCGAGATCGAAGGAAGCCTCTTCGCTCTGGAAAAAGCAGCCAGAGAGATCGGTGTCAGAACAAGTCTTTGCTATGAAGTATCGGACAGAGACGGCGAAGAAAAGATGAAAGCGGCAGTCAAAGAAAATGTCGACTTCATTAAACACGCCCATGAAGACAAGACGGGAATGATCCACGGCATGTTCGGCCTGCACGCGGCGTTCACGCTTTCCGACTCAACGCTTGATTACTGCAATTCGCTAAAACCGGATTATGCCGGATATCACGTACACGTGGCCGAAGGCGCGCTCGATGCGGAAGATTCCGTCGAAAAACACGGCAAACGCGTAGTAGAAAGACTGAATGATATGGGCATACTCGGTCCTAAATCACTGGCGGTCCACAGCATACATATCAATGAAACAGAGCAGAACATTCTGAAGGAAACCGATTCCATGGTCGTCCACAACCCGGAATCGAACATGGGCAACGCAGTCGGAGCTCCTGATGTGCTCGGCATGCATGCCAGAGGCATCCTGATGGGACTCGGCACGGACGGTTATACGAACGATATGCTCGAATCATACAAAGTCGCAAACATTCTTCATAAACATGCGACTCAGGATCCGACGGCAGCCTGGACAGAAATCCCGCAGATGCTGTTCGAAGGCAATGCGAAGATCACAGAAAGGCTGTTTGGCGTAAAGACCGGAGTTCTTGCTCCGGGATATGCAGCCGATGTAATAATATCTGACTATATCCCGACAACCCCGATGAACGGAGACAACTGCAATTCGCATATTTTGTTCGGGATGAGCGGTCGTTCCATCATTACTACAATGGCTAACGGCAGGATCCTCATGAAGGACCGTGAACTTATCGGCATAGACGAAGAGGCGATCCTGGCGAAATCACGTGAACTCGCCGCAAAACTCACCAGCAGAATCAACAGCCGTTAAGGCAGTCAAGATATAAGGAGATTTAAAATGAGTGATAAAATGCATCCGATCCCGTTTGGAAAACTTATGAACTGGATCGCAGAAGAATATATAACAGAAAACACTATTTTCGGAGTAAGCAAGATCTTCAGAAAAGAACCGGGACAGACGATGACGCTGTTCGGTGAGACTCTTGAGACACCGTTCGGGCCGGCAGCCGGCCCGCATAATCAGCTCGCGCAGAACATTATCGCCGCCTACACTGCCGGCGCAAGATTTTTCGAGCTCAAAACGGTCCAGCCTATCGACGGCGACGATCTGCCTGTAGCCAAGCCTTGTATCGCGGCGCCTGACGAGTGCTACAACTGCGAATGGTCGACAGAGCTCAGAGTGCCGGAAGCTTTCGACGAATACGTGAAAGCATGGTTTGCTATTAAACTGATTTCCAAAGAATACGGATTCGGCAGCCCGGACGGTTTCATCTTCAACATGAGCGTGGGCTACGATTTCGAAGGTGTCAAAACTGAAAAAATAGACAAATACATAGAAGGAATGAAGAACGCTGAAGATACGGCTGTCTGGAAAGAATGCACCGGATATGCACTTGAAAACCTTTCCTCTTTCAGGAATATTGACGAGGCTTATGTAAGAAGCATCTCCCCTGCCGTCAGCCGCTCGATCACACTTTCGACTCTCCACGGATGTCCTCCGGAGGAAATCGAAAAAATTGCCAGCTACCTGATCAATGAGAAGCATCTCAACACATTCGTAAAATGCAACCCGACAATGCTCGGATATGAAACTGCCAGAGAGATCCTCGACAGTATGGGATACGGTTATATGGATTTCGACGATTTCCATTTCAAACACGATCTGCAGTTCAGTGACGCTGTTCCAATGATCACTCGTCTCAAGGCTGAAGCGGCCAAAGAAGATCTGGCATTCGGCGTGAAGCTCACAAACACATTCCCGCAGAAAGTCACAAACGGCATACTGCCGGGCGAGGATATGTACATGTCCGGACGTTCGCTCTTCCCGTGCTCGATGGAACTGGCACGAAGACTGTCTGACGCTTTCGGAGGAGACCTCCACATTTCCTTCTCGGGCGGCGCTGATGCGTTCAACATCTGTGATATCTTCAAGACAGGCATCTGGCCGATCACCATCGCGACTACGCTGCTCAAACCGGGCGGGTACAACCGCGCGAACCAGCTGGCCGGAGAACTGGTAAAAGAAAATTACAAAGAGTCATATAAGCTCAAGCCGGCAGCTGTTACAGCTCTGGCCAGAAAATCACGGAACAACAAACATAATGTGAGAGGCGCGCTCAAAACTCTCCCTTCCAGAAAATTCGAAGGAAAAGTTCCTCTTGTCGACTGCTTCAAAGCTCCATGCAGCGAAGCATGCCCGATCTCACAGGATATCCCGGACTACATCGAACTGCTCGGAGAAGGCAGACCTTACGAAGCATTGCGCGTCATTACTGCTAAGAACGCTCTTCCCTTCATCACCGGTACGATCTGCAATCACCGCTGCATGGACAAATGCACGAGAAACTTCTACGACAAAGCTGTCTGCATCAGAGACGTCAAGCTCGACGCGGCAGAGCTCGGCTACGACGAATTGCTGAGAAACATCCAGCCGGCGGCAAAGCGCACAGACGCCAGGGCAGCAGTAATAGGCGGCGGCCCGGCCGGTATTTCAGCGGCATTCTTCCTCGCGAGGAACGGCATCGATGTCACAGTGTTCGAACGCCAGGCCAAACTCGGCGGCGCTGTACGTTATCTGATCCCGGGATTCAGGATCGACGATGATGTCATCGACAACGACATAAAAATGATGGAAGCTTACGGTGTAAGCGTAAAAACAGGCACAGAAGCCGCATCAGTTGACGAACTGAAAAAGGCCGGATACAAATATGTAATAGTCTGCACCGGTTCCTGGAAACCGAGTCCGTACTCGCTCGAAGGCGGAAAAGCCATCGACTGCCTGAACTTCCTGGCAGCCTTTAAAGCGGATCCTGATTCGCTCGAACTCGGCAGCGATGTCGTCGTTATCGGCGGCGGAAACACCGCAATGGATACTGCCAGATGTGCAAAGAGATGCAGCGGTGTGGAGAAAGTCCGTCTCGTATACAGAAGAACTCAGATGGAAATGCCTGCTGACGAAGAAGAACTGCAGCTGGCGCTCGCCGACGGCGTGGAATTCTATGAGCTCCTTTCGCCTGAAGCACTCGCGGGCGGCAGGATCAAATGCAGAAAGATGAAGCTCGGCGAGCCTGATGAATCAGGCAGGAGAAGACCTGTCGGCACTGAAGAATTTGAAGAATTCCCATGCACAACGGCGATCGCTTCGGTAGGGACCAAGACAGACAGCGAATGGTTTGCGGCCAACGGCATCGGTCTCAATGAAAGAGGCCGTGTAAAAGTTGAGGCGGAAACTCTCGAAGCAGGCGATAACGTCTTCATTGCAGGCGATGCTCAGCTCGGAGCGGCAACGGTCGTACAGGCCATTGCCGGCGCCAGGAAAGCCGCTGACTGCATTGTGGAACGAGAAGCTCTGGAAGCTCTGGATAATTACTCGCACATCGCGGGCGATTACATGAGAGCTGTCGCTAAACGCGGCATCCTCAGCGATCCTCAGTGCCCTGCCAAAGAATGTACCAGATGCCTCGAATGTTCTACCGTATGTGAATCATGCAGAGACGTATGCCCGAACAGAGCGAATATCGCGATCTCTGTTCCGGGACACAGCATGCGCCAGATCATCCACATCGACAGAATGTGCAACGAATGCGGCAACTGTGAAACGTTTTGTCCTTATCAGAGCGCTCCGTACAAAGACAAGTTCACTATGTTCCATAACGAAGCGGACTTCGGCGACAGCGAAAACAGCGGGTTCCTTCTCACCGGAGGCAGGAACGTCAGAATACGCATCGACGGCGAAGTATGCGACACGGTCATAGGCAGTGCGGAGATACCTGAGGGGATCAACGATATCATTACTGCCGTAGTAAACGACTATACTTATCTTCTGGATATATAAAGGATTTCAAATGAGTACGATACTGATTAAAAGCGGGCATGTGGTCATGCCCGCAGAATGCCGGGACACTGACATTCTGGTAAAAGACGGCCGGATCTGCCGGATAGCGGACAACATTTCCTGTGATGATGCCAGGGTCGTGAATGCCTCAGGGAAATACGTTTTCCCCGGATTCATCGACACGCATACGCATCTCAGCATGGCGACGGCCTACGCTCATACAGCAGACGATTTTGCAAGCGGCACCAGAGCAGCACTGATCGGCGGGACTACGACGATCCTTGATTTTGCCACTCAGGACAAGGGAATGACACTGAGCGAAGCTCTCGACAGCTGGCATAAACTGGCGAACGGATGCAGCTCATGCAATTACGGCTTTCACATGGCTATCACTGACTGGAACGAAGAGACCAGGCGTGAAATGACGCTGATGAAAGAGAACGGCATTACATCGTTCAAGGTATATATGGCATATGACGCGCTCAAATGTTCGGACAGAGAGATTTTTGAAATCATGAGCGAAGCGGAAAAAATAGGCGGACTGGTTTCTGCACACTGTGAGAACGGCGATCTTGTGAACGCCCTAGTACAGAAACAAAAAGACAGCGGCTGCCTGACCCCTGCCGCCCATCCTCTGTCGCGTCCCGATTTCGTCGAATCGGAAGCGGTCGGCAGATTTCTGACGATCGCTGAAGCGGCCGGCGCACCGGCTTATGTCGTTCATCTGAGCAGCCGCAGAGGTCTTGAAGTCTGCCTCGCAGCCAGAGCGCGCGGACAGAAACTGTTCATTGAAACATGTCCGCAGTATATGGTGCTTGACGACAGCTGTTACAGACTGGCAGGATTCGAAAGTGCGAAGTACGTGTTCGCCCCTCCGGCCAGAAAACAGAGAGATATCAGAGCTATTACAGAAGCAGTCGCCGACGGAACGGTTGAAACTATCGGCAGCGATCACTGCAGCTTCAATATGAACGGCGGTGCCGCAGGCGGAAAAGAAGCCGGCCTGAATGATTTCAGTCTGATACCGAACGGCATACCGGGAGTGGAAACAAGACCGGCGCTCATGCAGACGATAGCCTGCGAACAGAAAATCGGTCCGGGACATCTGAACAGGATCCTTTCCGAAAACGCGGCCAGAATATTCGGCATGTATCCGCGCAAAGGCTGTATCGCCGAAGGCAGCGACGCTGATCTTGTGATATGGGATCAGGACCACCGTGGAGTGATATCAGCGGCGGCTCAGACACAGAAAGTCGACTATAATCCGTACGAAGGCAAAAAAATCAAAGGCCGTGCGGAAACAGTCATTCTCAACGGCGAAATAGCTGTCTCCGGCGGAAAGATCGTACTCGGGAATTCCGGTAAATATGTATTCCGACACGAAAGCGGCCGCTAGGCCGAAAGGATGTGAACATAATGGGAACAAAAAGTAAAAACAAAGCCGTAGTTCTGTGCACAGGCGGAGACGGCTGCACCGTATGCGGCTTCGGCTGTCTCGGCGACGGGAAATGCGCGGAAGTCTGCAGATTCGATGCGATCTCAATAAATACTTTCAATGTTGCGGAAGTCGACAGAGAAAAATGCCGCGGATGCGGTCTCTGCGTAAAAGCCTGTCCGCAGAATATAATAGACCTCGTTCCGGCGGAGGACTCCTATTCTCCGCGGTGTTCTAATCACGATAAGGGAGCGGAAGCGAAAAAAATCTGCAGCTCCAGCTGCATCGCCTGCCGCATCTGCGAGAAGGCCTGCCCTTCCGGAGCGATTGCCGTAACAGACAACTGTGCAGTGATCAACCATGAAAAATGCATCTCCTGCGGCATGTGCGCAACAGTATGCCCACGCGGTGTTATAATCGATGCGGACGGTATCATGACCGCGGCAAAACAGATGAGGTAACTAATATGGACAGAGAATATATTATCACCGTCAACGGTAAAGTTACAAAAACAACAGAAGACAAACCGCTTCTCAGATATCTCAGAGACGATCTTCACATCCACTCCGCCAAGGACGGATGCAGCGAAGGCGCATGCGGCACCTGCACAGTAGTGGTCGACGGCAAGGCCGTCAAAGCCTGCGTCATCACGACTAAACTAGCCGACGGAAGAAATGTCATTACTACAGAAGGTCTCAGCGATTTTGAAAAAGAAGCATTCGTTTATGCATTCGGAGCCAAAGGCTCGGTCCAGTGCGGGTTCTGCATACCCGGCATGGTAATGGCAGGAAAAGCTCTCCTGGACAAGAACCCGGATCCGAACGAGCAGGAAATCAAGACCGCGCTTAAAGGCAACTACTGCCGCTGCACCGGGTACAAAAAAATAATTGAAGGAATACAGCTGACGGCTACTATCCTTCGCGGCGACGCAGAAATAGACTATGATCTTGAAAAAGGCGACGAATTCGGCGTAGGAAAAAGAGCATTCAGAGTAGACGTAAGAGAAAAAGTCCTCGGCTACGGAGAATATCCGGATGATGTCGAAATGCCGGACATGCTGCTCGCATCAGCAGTGCGCTCGAAATATCCGCGCGCCAGGATCCTGGACATAGACTGTTCCGCAGCTCTGGCCCTCGACGGCGTTATCGATGTGCTGACCGCGGAAGATGTTCCCAACAATAAGGTCGGACACATACAGCAGGACTGGGATGTCTTCATCGCCCGGGGCGCATCCACCCGCTCCGTCGGTGATGCCATATGCCTGGTCGTCGCAGAAAATGCCGCAGCGCTGGCGAAAGCGAAAAAGCTCGTCAAGATAAGCTATGAAGAGCTCGAGCCCGTACGCAGCATTAAGGATGCCATGGCGGAAGGCGCTCCACTCGTTCATTCGGGCGGAAACCTCTGCCAGTCGCGCCATGTCACGAGAGGCGACGCGGCAGCCGCACTTAAAAACTCGGCGTACAAGGTAACAGAAACTTTCAAAACGCCTTTCACCGAGCATGCGTTCCTCGAACCCGAATGCGCAGTTGCTTTCCCGTATAAAGACGGAGTCAAAGTTCTGAGCACCGACCAGGGCGCCTACGACACCAGGAAAGAGATCGCCATAATGTTCGGCTGGGATCCGGAACGCATCATCGTCGAAAACAAACTCATCGGCGGCGGCTTCGGAGGAAAGGAAGACGTATCCGTACAGCATCTTGCCGCGCTGGCAGCCAATAAGCTGCAGCGGACGGTAAAAGTGAAGCTCACCAGGCAGGAATCGATCAACTTCCACCCGAAGAGACACGCAATGGAAGGAACATTCACACTCGGGTGTGATGAAAGCGGGATATTCACAGGACTCGACTGCGACATATACTTCGACACGGGCGCCTACGCCTCACTCTGCGGTCCGGTACTCGAACGTGCATGCACACACTCGGTCGGACCTTACTGCTATCAGAACACCGACATCCGAGGCTACGGATATTATACGAACAATCCGCCGGCCGGCGCATTCAGAGGCTTCGGCGTCTGCCAGAGCGAATTCGCCCTTGAATCGATCATAAATATCCTCGCGGAAAAAGTCGGGATATCGCCCTGGGAGATCCGCTACAGAAATGCCATAGAACCGGGCAAGGTCCTCCCTAACGGGCAGATCGCGGACCGCTCAACAGCACTAAAAGAAACTCTCGAAGCGGTAAAAGATGTCTACGAAGCGAACAGAGATCATGCAGGCATTGCCTGCGCTCTCAAGAACGCCGGCGTGGGAGTCGGTCTTCCGGACAAAGGAAGATGCAGACTCGAGGTACATAACGGCATAGTCGAACTGTACGCCGCCGCCTCGGACATAGGTCAGGGGTCCACGACAGTGCTGATACAGGACTGCGCTGAACTCACAGGTCTTCCGCTCAGCAAAATACACAACATGGGCAGCAATACCGAAACAGCTCCCGATTCCGGAACTACTTCCGGTTCACGGCAGACGCTTCTCACCGGCGAAGCAGTCCGCGGCGCTTCGGCACAGCTCAAAGAGGATATGGACAAAGCCGGCGGCGATCTGTCGAAGCTTGACGGCCAGGAATACTTTTATGAGTATTTCGAGCCGACCGACAAGCTCGGCGCTGATCTCCCGAACCCGAAGAGCCATATTGCCTACGGATACGCCACACATGTAGTGATCCTTGACGATGAAGGCAGAGTAGCTGAAGTTTACGCAGCCCACGACTCCGGAAAGGTCGTCAATCCGATCTCGATCCAGGGCCAGATAGAAGGCGGTGTTCTGATGGGACTCGGGTATGCTCTTACTGAAGATTTCCCGCTCAAGGACTGCGTGCCGCAGGCCGGATTCGGAACTCTGGGACTTATGAGAGCTGACCAGATACCGTCTATCCACGCGATCTATGTCGAAAAGAACAAACTGCTCGACGTAGCTTACGGCGCCAAAGGTATCGGGGAAATCGCCACGATACCGACCGCCCCGGCAGCGCAGGGAGCGTATTACGCCAGAGACCACAAACTGCGTCCGACACTGCCGATGAAAGATACTTACTACTCAAAATAATATAAACACCATAAAAGACGGGCACCGGATAATCATATATCCGATGCACCGTCTTTTTACCTGCGTAATTTTTTCCAATACTCAGCAGTGCTATTTTTTAGGACAAAGCGCATAACATCTCGCCGGCGATCCCGGCATTCCCAGCAGTTTTGGGAATCCGCAGAAAATGAGAGACCCCGTTGCCGGAACCTGCGAGAGATTGTACATTACTTCGATCTGGAACCGGTGCGTACTGAGGATATATTCTTCAGCCGCGTATCCCAGTTCATCCTGAGTATATGCAGGATCTGTATCGGTTGTTTCATGTCCTATCGAAGCAATATTTCTTTCCTCAACAAGGAATTTAACTGTGTTTACGTCCCAGCCCGGATAATGCTTGTGACCTTCGGCATCCTTATTGTCAAGTTCATCAGCCGTTGTCCTTTTGGACCAGTCTGATCTGAGCGCAACAAAAGCTCCAGCCGGAATAGTTCCATTTTCCGCTTCCCATGCTTTTACATCTTCAACAGTCAAACCGTAATCAACACTATCTTTTATTTTATCAGTAATATCGATCACACACAGAGGCATTACCATCTGCTCCGGTGTATAGCAGTCCAATGTTTCGGTCCCCTGATGAAAATGTGAAGGAGGATCGACATGTGTTCCGAACTGAGTACATATTTCCAGGATCTTCGCCTGGAAGCCGTCTTCTGCATAATCATACAGATCTTTGATGATCATCTCCGGGAAGCCGTCCCAGTGAGGCGTTGCCGGACTTAACGGGCGCGTCAGATCCACCCAGCAGCATTCTTCTTTCCATGTTTCAAAATCTTTCCAAAGATTCATAATTACACCTCCGTTCATTTAATAATAATGTTGTTTATTACAAACGCATTATGCGTTCCATATCTCCAGAGCCTCTATATTCAAAGGAACAAGGGCTGCTTTCGCACCCGTGAATGTTTTCTCAAGAACTTTATTGATGCTTTCAACACCAACTATGCCGGTAGTTCTGATTATCGCCCCAAGCATGACCATGTTGGCGGTTTTTTCATTTCCAAGTTCGTTTTTTGCTATCCCGGCAGCGTCAACTTTATATATTGCGATATCATCTCTTTTCGTTTCTTCCGCAACAATTGAATCATTGATGAATAACAAACCTCCTGCAGGAATTTTATCTTCAAACTTTCGCAAAGACGCTGTATTCATAACTACAACACAGTTTGGTTTATCAATAACGGGACATCCGATGACGGAATCCGATACGATCACGCTGCAATTTGCGGTTCCTCCGCGCATTTCCGGTCCGTATGACGGCAGATATGTTACTTCTTTGCCTTCCAGAATAGCTGCTTTGGCTATCATCTGACCCATGACCATAACGCCCTGACCACCGGAGCCGACAATAATGATTTTCGAAACTGCCATTTACTTCACCTCCTCGGGACACGCGAACTGTTTAAGCGGATAGTACGGTATCATATTATCCGCAAGCCACTCAACTGCTTTCACCGGAGGCAGGCCCCAGTTTGAAGGACAAGTGGAAAGCAATTCGACAAACGAAAATCCCAGCCGCTTTTCCTGGACATCAAATGCCCTCCTTATTGCCTTTTTTGCCTGCCGAACATGCACAGGAGTATCCAGTGCCACACGTTCGACATAAACAGCGCACTGACACTGCGAAATAATCTCACACATTCTGAGAGGCATGCCGTGTTTTTCCACATACCGTCCTCTCGGTGCCGTAGTCGCTTTCTGTCCGATCAGTGTAGTAGGCGCCATCTGACCTCCTGTCATACCGTATATCGCATTATTGATAAAGAACGTGCTGAACTTTTCTCCGCGTTCGGCAGCATGAAGTATTTCATTTCCGCCAATTGAAGTCAAATCACCATCGCCCTGATATGTGAATATATATTTATCAGGCAGCACGCGGCGCATCCCGGACGCTACTGCAGGCGCACGTCCATGAAAAGATTCGATCATATCTATTTTCATGAATCTCGGAGCTGCAATCGAACATCCTACCGGTGCTATTCCCACCGTTTTGTCAGTAATATCCTTTTCCTCGAGCACTTCCATGATCAGTCGGTGTGCGATCCCGTGTGTACATCCCGGGCAATACGAAGTGCTGACTTCTTCCATGTTTTTCGTGTATTCAAAAACTGTCTTCATTATTCAGTCACTCCTTTCAGTATTTCCTTTGTTTCACTGACGATTTCTTCCGAAGTGAAAAGCACACCGCCGGTTCTGCATATCAGTGAAACCGGCAGACGGCCCCGGACACCCAGCTTGACATCTTCCATCATCTGTCCGAAGCTCAGTTCAACAGTAATGACAACTTTCGTCTTACCCCCTATTTTTTCGAAAGCCTCATAAGGATACGGCCACGCGCTTATCGGCCTGATCATTCCTGTCCTGATCCCCTCTTCCTCCAGCATATCCATTGCTTCTCCCGTAATACGCGCAGGAGTGCCGTAAGCAACAAATACTACCTCAGCGTCATCCAGTCCTGTGGCTTCATATCTCACAAGTTCCTTTTCCGCCTTGTCGTAATATGCCTTCTGTTCAAGGTTTGTTGCCATGAGCTCTTCCGGTGACCACGGCATCGCATGAATACGATTTTTTTCGGCGCGCTTGCCCTGCCCTGTCAGCGCCCACGGTTTATGTGATCTGATTTCAGCATCTGTCATAAAAGTTTTTTTATACGCAGGCAAGATAATAGGCTCCATCATTTGTCCCATCATAGCATCAACAAGAATGCATACCGGATTTCTGTATTCATCAGCAAGTGTTACTCCCTCATAAATCAGGTCCACTGCTTCCTGCACAGTAGTTGGAATGAATGTAATCAGATGATAATCCCCATTGCCGCCTCCGCGTGTAGCCTGACGATAATCCGCCTGTGAAGGTCTGATATCTCCTATTCCCGGGCCTCCTCTGGCCACACTCACTACAAGTGCAGGAAGATGACACACGCATAGTCCTGCAAATCCTTCCTGCATCAGGGCAATTCCCGGAGACGACGAAGACAGCATGACATTTCCGCCTGACGCTGCTGCGCCAAGTCCCATATTGACAGCCCCGAGTTCGCTTTCAGCCTGCACGAAGCAGCCTCCTTCATCATCTAAATGAGCTGCCATGTATTCCGGTATCTCGCTCTGGGGTGTGATCGGATAGCCAAAGTAAAATCTCACACCTCCGCGTATTGCCGCTTCACAAAAGGCTTCATTCCCTTTCATCAAAATCTTTTCTGACATATTAACAGCCCCCTTATTCTTCAGAATAAACATTGATTACGCCATCCGGACACATTATCGCGCATGTTGCGCACGCCACGCACTCGTCGGGTTTCAGCAGCCCGACCGGATGATATCCGAGCGCGTTTACCAGTTCAACATCTATTCCCAGAATTTTTTGGGGGCAGTAATGGATGCATAATCCGCAGCCTTTGCATTTGTCGATATTGAACTTCAAAATACCTTTCGCCATAATACAGGGTTCTCCTTTCTTATTGTTCAGACCTTTCTGTCGAGCCAGCTGTCGCGCATCTCTAAATGTATCGGGAAAATTTCCCCTTCCATCTTTTCTGTCTGGCAGTACGCGCTGAGTTCATCCAGAAGATGTTCTTCACATGTATTATATTTCACCGGCAGGTCCATGACCCCGCCGATTTCCACCGCGAGCCGGTTTCCCTTTATGATGTCATCTACGCGCGTTTCGCGCAGCATATGCGTATTATTCACCAGTCCGGTTATTTCAAGTCCGCTCGTCATTTCTATATTCCTGAGCAGCGTGACTGTATTTCCCGCTCCGGACGTGACAGGACGGTTTGCATTGATAACTGCAAACACATCGCAGTCATCCTGCTGCATCAAATCGCCGAACTGCACGAGAAGTTTAGCTCCGGAAGGATCACCGCCGGCATCTACTACAGCTCTGTATTTTTTATTTTCAAGCGGTCTGCGTATCGACGGATCCAGAGCCGGTATTTCATCAGTAATCATGTTGCCGTAAAGATTGCTGATATTCTCGACGCCGCGAGCTTCCATCATTGATTTTTTTTCGCGGCTGCGAAAAAACGGATTGGCAATATCCAGATCTACAAGGGCGACTTTACAGTCTGAGTTTTCTCTGATTTTCAAAGCATAATTAACAGCACACTCTGTTTTTCCGCTGCCAAAATGTCCGATGAATACAACTATACGTCTGTCGTTATCAACATTCATTGTTTCCAGTGCTCCTGTATCGTTAGAATTTTCTAAATATTCATTGTTTATTAATTTATCATAAGCACGACGAATTGTCCTAAAAAAAGCAATTGCGTTCAGTATCACGCTATTTGCATAAAAAATAGAGCAATACTTCTGTACAGATGTAATAAGCAGCCGGCAGTCATAATAATCAAACTGCCGGCTGCTTATTCATCTATTATTCAGTAATACTATTTAGGAGCTATTTCATCTGTGCCATATATTGCAAAGTCCTTATCAGCTGAGAAACATATGACATTTCGTTATCATACCAGGACACTACCCTTACTTCAAAAATATGTGTACCGCACTGCTGTGCGAGAGTCTGGGTTGAATCGAACAATGATCCGTAACGCATGCCGATAATATCGCTCGATACAAGTTCCTCATCCGAATAGCCAAATGATTCATCAGCAGCTGCTTTCATGGCTGCGTTTATTCCTTCCGCAGACACTGTATCTGTCATGTCTTTCAGAGTAGCATCAAGAATAGTAATAGAGCCCGAAGGGACAGGTACTCTCTGAGCCGAACCAATGAGCTTGCCGGCCAGTTCCGGGATCACAAGCCCGATTGCTTTTGCCGCTCCGGTACTGTTCGGTACTATATTTACCGCGCCTGCTCTTGCCCGACGCAGGTCCCCTTTTCTCTGAGGACCGTCAAGTATCATCTGATCTCCCGTATATGCATGAATAGTCGTCATAAATCCTGTACGCAGTTCTCTGTAATTATTAAGTGCCTTGGCCATAGGTGCGAGACAATTCGTCGTACAGGAAGCCCCTGAAACGATAACGTCATCATTTGTCAGTGTTTTTTCGTTCGTTCCAAAGACTATTGTCGGCAAATCGTTACCCGCCGGAGCTGATATGAGCACTTTCTTTGCTCCGGCATTTATGTGTGACCGAGACTTTTCTTTTGAAGTATAGAAACCCGTACACTCGAGGACAACATCTACGTCCAGTTCCCCCCACGGCAGATTTTCCGCATTCGATTCACTATATACAGTTATCCGTTTCCCATCTACGCTTATACTGTTTTCATCATATTTGATGTCATGATCATATTGTCCCTGAACGCTGTCATGTCTCAGAAGAAATGCCAGCATCCTCGGATCTGTAAGATCATTGATTGCAGCAATATCAAAAACACTGCTATCGAATATCTGGCGAAATGCCAGCCTTCCTATTCTGCCAAACCCATTGATTGCTATTTTTATCATCTTTCTACCTCTTTCTCTTTTTTTAATAATATTGCTTTAGTTATATCTGCATACGGCTTTTTCTCAGTCCATATCGATTGCGATTCTCGGTATTATGTTATAAAATATAGTTCCGGTAATTAATACTTGTATACTTGTTCGGAGGCTTTTATGTCGATAAAACTCCAGCTTATCATGAGCAATTTCAACATGTCAATACGGATATTATCTTCTGTTGACTGGCCCGCCATAGATGTGGAAATCGTTTCTGTCGAATCAAATGCGCTTATTTCGCTTCGCGATTTTGTTGATAACAAGCCTGATATCGTATTGCTCGACTCTGCTATCTCATCTGTAAATTCGGACAGTTTCATTCAGGATATGATCAATGCTGACGATAAAAATGATTTCCTTATTATCCTGTTTGCCGAAAATAGCCAGTTCTCAGCCAGAAGCGGTATGCTTTCCTCCGGCATGAATCTTCATATGACAAATGTGCTGCATATATATGACATTTTGAGCAGCGACTCCATCGATTCCAAAATACTTGAAGATGCCGTTCTCGGTGCAGCGCGAATTCTTGAGTCCGCACCTAAACCTGATATTGATCTATCCGCTGCAGAAGATCATTTCAGCAATTCCGAAATGATCGCTGCATTAAGCCGGACATTCGGAAACGGGCATTTTGGCAGAGCTGACATTAACGCCGCCGCGGAAAAATATTCTTTCCAAATTGCTGATAATGTTCTTTTAATGCTTCCTTATCCGTCAAAAAGGATGAACCAATTATATACGGATCGCCTCCTCAACCAAATACAATCAACGCTCAATGAATATGAAGGCGGTGTCCCCGTCATAATGGATGACGGAGTTTTGTGTATAATAATCAATGGGATTCGCTCCGGCAATACAGATAATCATTCTTATTTCAGCCTTCTCTTTGATATCCAGAAAATCATGACGCAGGAGCATTCATTCCACTGGTTATTTATCTTAAGTGAAATCACATCTCCGGATAACCTTGACAATGAATATTCAAAATGCCGCGGCATATACGATTACGGTTATTTCTGCTGCGAACAGAATATAATATATGCCAATGATCCGCCAGCACGTTCGGAAGCTCTTCCCGATGACCCGGTCGATGTAGTGAACAAAATCGTCCTCGGTCTGATCGATCCTGATGATGAAACACTACAGGATAATATAGAAAACCTTCTCCTGAGCAGTAAGAAATACCATGATATAGATATTACCAATTACTGGAAATGTACGCTTCGTCAAATCTATATCACTATGCTGAAACTTTTCCGCATCAACGATGAAAATATACACGAAATACTTTTCAATACCGTGAATTTCACTATTGAAGATGATATTCTCGACATCAACTACTTCTTTGCTGAACTCAAAAGCCTGATATCTACTCAGGCAAAAGATATAAACCCGCTGACGATCAAAGCAGTCATCTACATGATTTCTTTCTGTGCGCATGATATCTCATTGAAAAATGTCGCCGAAAACATTAATACAGCGCCAACTTATCTTAGTCACTTGTTCAAACGCGAAATGGGAATGACATTCATAGATTATTACACTATGATACGTATCAGCAGCGCCAAATATATGCTGATTCACAGCAAAAGCAAAGTAAGTCTTATTTCGGGATTCTGCGGTTTCATTGACAACAAGTATTTCAGCCGCGTATTCAAAGATTACACGGGTATGACACCATCTGAGTACAGACAGGAATTTTCTGAAAATGTATTGCTGGATTATTGATTTTTGCTGCTTTCTACATCTATAAGTATCAGCGGCTGCACTTTCTTGTCCGCTATATCATAAGCTGTCTGCGCATCCTTGAATTCATACACATGCACAGGGATATTCTCCAGCTTCAGCTTCGGCATCAGCATTTTCACACGCATCAGCTGTATCGGCGACACATAATATGCAATAATTGAATTCTCCTTTAGATACAAAGTATCTAAAGGAATACTCACGCTGTTTTTAAAGCCATAAAAGCCAGACAGCAGCAGATTCCCTTTCCTAGCCAGAAAATTTACATTTTTCTCGATCATAGTATCATTATGCGCTGCCGCAAAAATGTGATCGTATCCGGGATTATCCAAAGAAGTGAATACATCGTATGTCATTTCCCCTCCATCTGGATTCAAAGTAATATCAGCACCCATCGTTTCGGCAAGTTTACGCAGTTCAGAATTTGCATCGACAAATGTCACACGCCCTGCACCGCGCAATTCTGCCAAACGACAAATCAGTAGTCCTTCCAGACCGCCGCCCATTACCATTACGCTGTCGCCAAACTCAATATCCGCCCTTTCAACTCCATAGACTGCCTGAGATACAACATTCAGCGCGCACCCTTGCTCCATGGTAATTTCTTTCGGCAGAACAAGCAGCTGTCGACATGGCCATACAACATATTCTGCCAAAGTCCCGGGAGCAAGTTTCATATTGATACAGTGTGATTCTTTCCCCGAACGGCAATAATAACATTCTCCGCAGGATATCCACGGGAAGCCGCAAACTCTGTCGCCTATTTTAAATCCTTGTTTTTCAGCTTCCCTGCCCATGTCCACAATTACGCCTGAAATATCATGACCGATAATATCATCATTCAGCAGTTTATCCCATGCATACCGCTCCTGCTTTTTATCATAAAACAGAAGATCTGCCGCACTGATCCCGGAAAATTTCACTTTGATTTTCACATCACCGGCATTTTTTATCTGAGGCTCATCCGTTCCAAAATATTCAAGTTGTCTTTTGCCGGAAAACCGCACCGCTTTCATACATATCCCCCTTTAGTTACAACAATCAGCAATATAATACATCTGTGTTTTATATCCTATTCATTATATATCAAAGGTAATGCTGAAAACAGAAGTTTCGTCCCCGCTTTTTATTTCGATGAAGGCGGCATACTCAATACGCGTCCGTCGGCATCCAGAGCAGCCTCTCGCACAGTCTCCGAAATTGTTGGATGCGAATGAATCGTTCCTGCTATATCTGATATTGTTGATTCCATCTTTATTGCCAGTGCTCCCTCTGCAATCAGATCTGTTGCCCGCGGCCCGATCATATGCATTCCGATCACGCGATTTGTTTCAGCATCAGCTATTATTTTCACAAGACCTTCGCCGCCGTTTGAAATAACTCCTTTTGCATTGGCAGCCATTGGGAAAGTCCCGGTTTTATAATTCAGATGTTCTGCAGCGGCCTGCTGTTCCGTATATCCGACTGCTGCAGCTTCAGGGAACATATATACACATGTAGGGTTAGTTGCCTCATCGTATTTTTTATCCTCTCCCATAATATTTTCCGCTGCTATTTCACCCATCGCAGACGCGGTATGCGCAAGCTGCGCTTTACCCATGACACAATCTCCGATAGCGTATACGTCTTTAACATTTGTTTCCATGCGATCACTTACAAGAATACGTCCTCTGTCATTTGCTATACCCGCTGCATCAAGATCAAGAGAATCAGTATTTGCCCTGCGCCCTACAGCCACAAGCACCTTCTCCGCCTCTAATTCTAATATCTCTCCGTTTTTATCTTTGCAGATTACTTTCGCACCACACTCACATGATTCCACAGATTGAACAGGCGATTCAAGGTAGAATTTTATTCCCATCTTTTTCATATGTCTGACTCCGACTTTTGTAATATCATCGTCAAGCATAGGCAACATACTGCTCAGTGCTTCTACTACCGTCACCTCTGTCCCGAACGCTGCATATGCGCATCCCAGTTCAAGGCCTATCACTCCTCCACCGACCACTATCATACTTTCCGGAAGTTCCCCGAGATTCAGCGCACCGGTCGAGTCTATGCAATTTTCATTTTCCTTAAGACCCGGAATCGGCGGAACTGCATTTACTGATCCGACTGCGATAATAATACTATCAGGTGAAATTACTTCAATAGTACCGTCTTCTTTTTCCACAGCCACTTTTTTGTCTGAAACAAAATGAGCCGTTCCGTTGATACAAGCAATACCGTTTGCCTTGAACAATCCCTGAATCCCGCGTACGAATTTTCCTGACACTCCACGCGTATGTTCCATAACCTTTGCAAAATTCAAATTAAGCCCAGCAGTTTCAACGCCGATACTGTCACCACAAGTCCTGATTTCATCAAGTAATTCAGCACTGTGCAGCAAACACTTCGTAGGAATGCATCCTATATTCAGGCATGTCCCTCCCAATTTATTTTTCTCTATTACAGTAACTTCAGCTCCCATCTGAGCTGCACGGATCGCAGCTATATATCCGCCGGGTCCGCCTCCGACTATCAATATCTTTTTATTGCCAGTTTCATTTGCCATTATTTTATCCTTTCGCGAGCTACTCTATCACCATATCTGTTTCTGGTAATTTCTCCAATAGCTCCGCAATTCTCTGCAGGAATGTTGCCGCCATAACTCCATCAATTATTCTGTGATCTGCCGTAATACTGAGATTCATCATAGGTTTCAATACTATTTGCCCATTTTCACCTACCGGAGTATCAACTATATCGCATACACCAAGGATGGCCAGTTCAGGCTGATTGATTATTGGTGAAAAACTTGTGATCCCGTATGCTCCGAGACTGGAAATTGTAAATGTCCCACCTTTTACTTCTTCAAGTTCTATGCGTCCTTTCCTCGTTTTTTCAATCAATGCTTCCATTTCGGCTGCCACTTGAAACAACGTCTTTTCCTCTGTTGATTTTATATTCGGAACTATCAGCCCGTCTCCTTTGGCAACAGCAAGTCCGACATTGGCATGCTTATGATGCGTAATCATTCTGTCTGCATAACTAGCATTGACATCAGGCATTTCCATCAGGACCTGTGCACACACTTTCATCAGGATATAATTGAACGTCAGCTTAGCGCCTTTTTCCTTAAATGCTTCTATATATTCATTTCTAAATGCTTTCATCTGTGTTGCATCTACTGGTCTTGTATATGTGACCATCGGTGACGTTTCCCATGATTTTGTCATATTTTTTGCTATACTCTTCCTGAGAATATTTATTTTTTCAGCCGGCAGATCATTGGTTTCCGCAACAGGTATCATTGTATCTTTATCTTCATTCATTTTCTATCTCCAACGCTTTTATGAGTCGCTTTCTCTATAAATTTAGCTGTCTGGACTTGTCATTCAAACAGCTAAATCAATCAATTTACTCGGTCTCTATCCAGGCAATCGTCTTTGTGATTTCTACTTCTTCGTCTTCCTGTGCAACGATTTCAACCAGTGTCCCCGCGACTGTGGATTCTATACTCGTAACAGCCTTATCCGTTTCTATTTCACATATTTCTTCGCCCTCAGCGACTTTGTCTCCTACTTGTTTGAGCCATTTAACTATAGTTCCTTCTTCCATGTCCAGTCCTATTTTCGGCATTATTACCTCTTGTCTCATTTTTTTACCTCCATTTTATTGGTTATACTTTCTATTTAATCAATATCTATCAGACATTGCATTTCAGACAATTTTGCATTTACTTTTTCAATAGTATCCATATTTAACAAATCGGATAATTGTACTCTGATCTTCTGTTTATTGACTTTGTTGACAATATATTTGGTCTGCGCAACCTGACCCGGTACGACGCTGAGTTCGGTAAGTCCCATTGCAATCCATACCGGGATCAGCAGCGGATTCGAAGCTGCTTCGCCGCACATTGCTACCTTGATATTATTTGCTTCACCACATTCACAAATATGATTTATACTTCGCAGCACAGCAATACTACATGTATTATTCAGGTACTGAACATTGCTGTTCATGCGATCAGCGGCAGTAATATATTGTGTCAGATCGTTCGTGCCTATGCTGAAAAAATCAACTTCTCTTGCAAGGAGATCGCACAATTGAACAGCCGCCGGAGTTTCGACCATTATTCCCACTTTTATATCATTATCAAATTTTTTTCCTTCATCTATAAGTTGCTGTCTGGCGATATCCAATATGCTTTTCGCTTCTCTCAGTTCTTCCATACAAGAAATCATTGGAAACATTATCTCCACATTTCCATAGGCTCCTGCCTGCAGAATCGCCCTCAGCTGCGTCAGGAATATATCCTTGTTTCCCAGACACATACGTATCGCACGATATCCTAGGAACGGATTCTCTTCTTTAGGCATGTTCATGTAACTCGCCTGTTTATCCCCGCCTATATCAAGTGTCCGTATTACAACAGGTCTGCCTTCCGCTTCTTCCGCAACCTTGCGATAATATTTAAGCTGAACATCTTCCGACGGATAATCCTGTGACTGAATATATATAAATTCAGTTCTATACAGACCGATACCATCGCACTTTTTCAGGATATCGTAATCATCAATACTTTTATCTCCCATGTTCACAGCGACCTCAACAGGAATGCCGTCTTCAGTAACTGCTGCCCCCAGAAGAGCTTTTTTATACTCATCCTTTTTTTTATTTTCTATTTTTAATTCCCTTTTGAATTTTTCCAGCTCATCGGCATCCGGCTCAATAATTACCTCGCCTTTATCTCCATATATGATTGCTTTCTGTCCGTCTGCTATGCCTTCCAATGCACCGGCCACACCGACAACCGCCGGTATTCCTAATGTCTTTGCTAAAATAACAGTATGTGACGTTAATCCGCCTTTTTCTGTAACAAATCCTCCCAGAAGATTACGATCCATATGCAGCGTCGCGTCAGGTGTAAGATCTTCCGCAAACACTATCAGTTTTCTCCCATTCTCGTCAGGGGCAAGCACCTCATTGTCGGAAATACCTACAATTCTTGCAGTAATCGCATCGCAGATATTTTTTATGTCATTTGCCCTTTCAGACAGATACTCGTCATCCATAACGAGAAACTGCTCAACAATACTTTCCATCTCAACCTGCAGTGCATACTCTATATTGACTTTTTCACATCTGCAGCGTTCTTTGACACCGTCAAAGAAACTTTCGTCCTGCGCAACTTCCCGATACGCTTCAAGGATTGCTCTGCCGTCCTCATTTTCTTCTTTATTTATCAATTCTTCCAGATATCTTCTGTAATCACTTCTTGCATCATCAAGTCTGGTGATTTCACTGTCTATATCATCTGTATATCTTTTTTCGATTATTATGGCTTGTTTACAGCTGCGTCTGACAACACCGCCCGCAATACCCGATGCTGCTCCTATACCTGCTTTTCTTTCCATAGTTCCTCACACTCATTCCGTCAAATTTGAAATGTAGTTATATACCTCATCCGCCGCTTGATTTTCATCGCTGCCTTCGACGGCAAGTTCTATTTCGGTTCCCTGCTTCAATCCTCCCGATAATACACTGATTATACTTTTTGCATTGATCTTTTTCCCGGAATCTTTCACAGTTATGTCAATATTACTTTCAAAAGATTTGCATAGCTTGACTAAATCGCTTGCAGGTCTCGCATGCAGCCCGGTTTTATTCGGGATCACTATTTCTCTATTTTGCATCATTTTTTCCTCCTCTTGTATGCATATATCGGCACACTCATCCAAGTAATATTTCTGTCAGCTTGTCAACATTTTCTGCGATCTCATCCGGCCCGCTTTCCACCATTTCTTTTTCTTCACCATATCCGTACAGCACTCCGACAGAATGAACACCGCTGTCTTTGGCTGCCTGGATGTCGAAAAACCGATCGCCAACCATGACTGTATTGTCGGTATCAATATTTAAATCCTTCACTACTCCCCGGATAACTTCCTGCTTAGTTTCATCTGCTCCCAGAGAAGTAAGTCCCCGTATAATGGAAAAATATTTTGCGATGCAATGGTGTCCAAGTACAATTTTGGCATTTTCCGTGTATCCGTTTGTTGCTACCGCGAGCACTTTTCCATTATGCGAAAGTAACTTCAGCATGCTTTCAAAGCCGTCAAACGGTTTACTTTCAAACATACCTCTTTCTCCATAATACTTCTGAAAATAATCAACAGCTTTATTTGCCGTTTCCCTATCCATACCGCAATATTCTTCCATCCCCTGTAAAAGCGGCACTCCCAGGAAACTGTCCAGCAGCTCTCTATTGATCAAATCCCCCATTCCGACATTTGCCAACGCATATGTCAGACTGTTTCCAAGACCAAGACGCGAATCGATCACCGTTCCGTCAAGATCAAATAATATGTTTTGATATTTCACTGTTTTGTCCTCTAATACGACTATTTCGCAGAGTTTTTCTGTAAAGCTGCAACATCGTTTTTGCCGTTTTTCCTTTTTTCGCGGCGTTTACGTAAAAGAACCGTCCATACCATTGCGCCGCAGAGTAATGCTATACCTAAATACATAGTCATAATGCACATCTCCTTTTTTACATGTGTCCCGGCGTCCGGCCGGGACACATGCTATAAGTAATTGTCAAATCAGTTATGATGATCAGACAACTGTCATTCCGAATATCTGTAAAATCTTATACATGATCCATGTCAGCGGGTTGCCGCCTTCTGACAGGCATGATGTGAGTACATGTGTATTCTTTACAACGCCTTCGAGGAAAGCGAGGTTCGTATGAGCTCCTGCAAGTGCAGTTGCGCACCAGAAATAAACGCAGAATACTACAAATGCAGCAATACATGTATGCAGGATATTGTCTTTTGCATAATATGCAAGAGGAATGATGAACCATGGAACCGCTACCAGACTTGCTACAGCAAGCATACGGTTTCCAGGGATAATAGACATTATCGTTACGATAGGTGTCATGATCATGATCGAAGTCATGTTGCAGGCATTACCCATAAGAGTTGATGCATCGATTCCGATCCAGATTTTTTTACCTTTCAGACGTTTTTCACAGAACTCCTGCGCAGCACCGGCGATAGGAAGAAGTCCTTCCATCATGATACCGATCATTCTTGGCAGCAATACCATGACCGCGCCCATGTTGACTGCAAGCAGCCAGATCTGTACAGGTCCGAATCCTGCGAGAACACCGATGACAGCACCGATTATAGCGCCAACAACCATTGTTTCTCCGAAAACACCGAGCTTGTTCTGCATTGTTTCAGGATCAAGATGGATGCTGCGGATACCAGGTGTGTGCTGGCAGAGCTTGATGACCGGAAGTCCGATCATGAGAGGAGCAATGATAGCACCTGTAGGCCATGTGCATCCTTCCATTCCGCTTTCTTCCTGGAATCTCGGTGCCACAATATCAGACCATTTCCATGTAATAGCCATATAGATAGCTGTCGCTATGCACGACCACATAATACTTTCAGTAGCACCGTATATAAGTGCGCCGCAAGCCAGGAAACTCCAATAGTTCCAGAAGTCGATCATAAGTGTCTTTGTAAAATTGGTTATAAGCAGTACCAGATTCAACCCTATACCTATCAGTATCAAAATACCTGCTACAGGTGATCCCCAGGAATAAGATATCAGGCTCCAGCCAGTATCTACTATGTCGAGATGCCAGCCCAGTCTTTCTACCATGCCCTGAGTCGCAGGTGTCATTTGTGCGACCAGCATATTAGTGACCAGATTCATTCCGACCATACCTACTGCACCCGTAAGTGCTGCACGAATTGCTTCTCCGATTTTCATTCTAAAAATGATTGCGACAAGGAACAGCATGATTGGGAGAATACCGTTCGCGCCTAATGATGACAGGACTGATGAAAAGCCCGTCAAAAAAGTGTTCATGGTTTTACCTACCTTTCTTCTGCCCGGATTTTAAAACCGAAAATCTGGGCGATAACATTAAATAACAACTGCCAATGCATCACGGAATGCTTTTTCAATTGAATCAGCATCTTCCGAGCTGGCGATTTGTTCAACTAAAGCTTCATCCTGAACAGCGTTCATGACCTTGGCGATGGCTTCCACCTCGCCGTCATCTGATCCGATGGCCAGCATAAAAATCACTTTCACATCGACCGTAAGATCTTTATCGTCTATTCTGTCAAATGTCACACCCGACTTTGTGCGTGCGACTAATATAGTGCTTTTATTGACCAGTTCTCTGCTGCTGTGTGGAATAGCAACAGCTATGGGCTCGGTAGGTATTCCGGTCGGATAAGTTTTTTCCCTCTCGATTACCGCATCACCATATCCCGGCTTTACGATGCCTTTTCCCAATAAATAGTCTGCCATTTCGTGAAGCAAGGCATCACGTTCAGTGCTTTCCGGCAGTATCGCCATTACATCAGGATCTTGCACATTATTTGTAGCCATATAGCACCCTCCTGTTAATACTCTTCTGCATAACTAATCACTCTCTGGAGAGGACTTCTTTGATTTCTTCCATGGCTTTCTTTTTCCCCTCACCGCCTGTTATAAGTGGAATACCGTTTACAACAGGATAATCACCGAAGTCAATAGTGAGTTTAGCCATCAAAACGATCAGATCCGGCTTCAGCTGAGCGACAGTCGTTTTAGCAGCGGTCGCCATCCTTTTTTCAACCTTGGCCTTATAGCCAAGTTCTTTGCATGCATCTTCACATGCTTTTGCTCCAACTGTGGATGTTGCGAACCCTGCTCCGCATACAACTACACATGTCTTCACTTTCTTCTTTTCGTCCGCCATAATATCCTCCTTCAGTCTTTTATGACTTTAAATAATATATACGTAATATTTCACTATCAAAGCGCGCTAAGCGTTTCGATTAATATACGATAACATTTTTGAGGGACTTTCCTTCTGTAAGATTTATATATCCTGCTTCAAGGTCTTTCAGCTCATATGTATTTGTGATAAACTGCTCTGCATTTAATCTTCCGCTCAGAATCAAGTCAAGTGCCTGTTTGTTGACTTCCGGAGAATATGCATTTGCACCATGGACAGTTATTTCTTTATAATGAATGAGATTTGTATTAAGTATTGCCGGTTTTTTCATATCTATTCCGCCAAAGAAAATAACCTTTCCTTTTTTCCTTACAAGTTCCAGAGCATCAGCCTGGACCTGACCTACAGGGCATGCACAAATAACAGTATCTGCTCCGCGGCCTTCTGTCTTTTCCATGATTAGATTCTTTAGTTCCTGATCTCCGCTGTTATATGTGACCACCGTCGAGAAGCCGCGCTGTCTTGCCATCTCCGCCTTTTCAGGATTTACTTCTACAATAAGGGTTTCCTTCGTACCGCGTATCTTCGCCACTTCACTGTGCAGACAACCTATAGCGCCCGATCCTACGATCACTACCAGGTCTTCCATAACTACATTCGCATTGATCTGTGCGTTCAAAACAGATGACGCTGTTTCAGCAAGTGTAGTCTGAACTGCATTCGCTCCGTCAGGTATAACATTGAAGCATCCATGGTCGAGCATGTACTGATCAAAAGCGATGTATTCTCCGAATCCTCCCGGTATCCCCGCTGCGATCCCAATCATTTTCAGATTGTCGCACTGATTGCCATATCCGCGTTTGCAGTACCAGCAGCTTCCACATGCTATTACCGGCGCTATGCAAAGTTTTGTTCCTGCCGGAAATCTTTCATAATTACTTTCTATTACTTCTGCAGCGATTTCGTGTCCTGAAATCGAAGGATATATAGCAGAAGCTGTTCCTCCATTATATGTACGAAGATCCGATGCGCATATTCCGCACGCGATTGTTTTCACGAGAACTCCGTCAGACGGGCAGACCGGAGTCTCAACCTCCTCATATCTCAAATCTTTTGGGCCATATAATACCTGTGCATACATTGCATTTCCTCCTGTTTGTGTTTCGGTAATTGTTTCTAAATAATTATTTATTCAAGCACTTATGTACTGCTTCCATGACTTTCGCTGCATCCGGAACAAATACATTTTCCAGACTGGCTGCAAAAGGTACCGGTACATTCGGTGCTGCAACTCTATAGATAGGAGCATCGATACTTTCGAATGCATTTTCCTGTATCTGCGCTATCAGTTCTCCGCCGAAACCGCCCTTATGGCAGGCTTCATGTACAACAAGCGCATGTCTTGTTTTCTTTATTGAATCAACGATTGTGTCGATATCAAGCGGTTCTATTGACCTGACATCAACGACCTCTGCCGAAATTCCTTCTTCTTCAAGTTTTTCAGCCGCCTTCAGAGAAACATCTACCATTGCCGAATAAGTGACTATCGTAATGTCTGTTCCCTCGCGTTTTACATCACATGTATACGGAAGTTCGTACGGCTCATCAGGTACCTCGCATTTTTTCTTATAAAGCTTTTTGTGTTCAATAAACACTACCGGATTGTTGTCACGAATCGCATGGAGCAGCAGACCCTTTGCATCATATGCATTTGACGGCATTACTACGCGAATCCCCGGGACCGCGTCGAGTATTGCTTCGAGAGACTGTGAGTGCTGAGCGCCGTTTCCTGAACCTGCACCGCACTGCGTTCTTATAACCATAGGTATGCTGCATCCACCTCCGTACATGTATCTCAATTTAGCGGCCTGATTCAAAATTGTATCGAAACAGGTGCCGATAAAGTCTATATATGAAAGCTCAACGACAGGTCTCATGCCGATCAGAGCGGATCCGATACCTCCGCCGACGATCGCTGTTTCGGAAATCGGAGTATCCCTTACTCTTTCCGGGCCGAAGTTATCGAGCAAATCATAACTGCATCTCAGCTGTCCTCCATAGACAGCTATATCCTCACCCATTGTGAACACTGCAGGATCACTGTTCAGTGCTGTATGTAATGCATCGTTTATTGCTTCACGCATTGATATTTTTGCCAATTGTAGTACCTCCTTAGAATTTGCGGGCATTCTGTTTTTCGAACTTTACCCACTTGATATCGGCCATCGTCGGATCAAACATGTCTTCTGTCAAATCATCGACCATAGGCTCAGGATCTTCCAGAGCGCGGTCACATGCTTCGAGTACTTCTTCTTTCTGACGTTTTTTGATAGCTTCAATATCTTCTTCTGAAATACCGTAATCTTCTATCAATGCTTTTTCCAGACGATCGATAGGATCTTTTTCCTTCCATTCTTCAACCTCTGATTTTTCACGATAATTCTGACTGTCGCCGAAATAATGTCCGGTCATTCTGTATGTAACCATCTCCAGTAATACAGGTCCGTTCCCTCCGCGCACATAATCAAGAATCTCTCCCATTTTTTCGTATATGCCTATCGCATCATTTCCATCGAGGCTGTATCCCGGGATGTCATATCCCTTTGCTCTGCTTGCGATTCTTTCGCATGCAGTCGACTTAGAAACATTCGTTGAAATACCGTACTGGTTATTCTCACAGATGAAAATCACCGGAAGCTTCCAGACAGCTGCCATATTCATAGATTCATGAAACGTTCCTTCATTTGAAGCCCCGTCTCCGAAGAACGCTACAGATACTCTGTCACTATGCTTGAGCTGCAGTCCGAGTCCCGCTCCCATGGCAAGAGCGATGCCTCCGCCGACGATGCCGTTGGCACCGAGGTTTCCGGTTTTTAGATCAGCGATATGCATCGATCCGCCTTTGCCCTTGCAGTATCCGCTTTCGCGCCCCATAAGCTCAGCAAACATCTTGAAAAGGTCAGCCCCCTTGGCGATGCAATGGCCGTGTCCTCTATGCGTTGAAGCGATATAATCATCTATTGTTAATCTTTCACATACAGCAGCTGCAATGGCTTCTTCACCCTGGTATGTATGTACAGCGGCTCTTGTAATATTCCTCTTAGCTAATTCAATTGCCTGGTTTTCGAAGGAACGTATACGCATCATTGTCTCAAAAATATGCAGCACCGTTTCCTTTGGAATTGTATTTGTCTCACTCATCAGTAATATGCCTCCTGTTATTTTTTGTCCCAGAACTCAAGAGATCTGGCAAGTTCCTTATTATCCTCTGCAGCGTCCCACGCCGAAACACCTTTCTGCACGGCTTCCATCGCCTGAAGTATTGATTTAGCTCCTGCAGTAGCGCCATCCGGATGCCCGTAGATGCCGCCTCCTGCCATCAGCATGTCATCATTGCCGAGAATACCCATCAGATAATCTATCGTGCCGGCCCTTACTCCGCCTGCCAGTGTCATACAGGCAGGTTTTATCGGCCCCATTTTGCCTATGCAGGCCCTGTGCGTCTCCACCATTTCATTAGTCGATATTCCAAATCTTCCGCTGTCAGGATATACAAGAGGCATATCCATTCCTATGATACGCGCAAGCTTTCCGCAACAAAGTGCAGTTGAAATACCCGCTCCAGGTGCTCTGTAGTAAGCGCCCATGCCTGCACTGTGTCCGAAAATCGGAACCTTTACATTCTGTTCTCTCAGATACCGTACTAGATCTTCCGATGCTGCCCAGCCGACTGCCTGGAAGTTTACCATTATTGAATTGGCGCCTGCTTCTATTGCTCTGCTGGCACGATCTATCAGGTTAGGTCCGGTAATATTGACTGCATATAGTGTGGATTTTTCTCTACCTACTGCCTTCAAACCCGCCATGACAGCTTTTAATCTGTCAAGCATCGGCGAATAGTCAGGATAGCTCATAAGCTCATCGTCCTTGATTACTTCAGCTCCGCCTTCAGCCGCATCTACTGCGCCTTTAGCGCTCGCGTCAGGAGCAACTCCGACACAAGGTTTGAGAATCGCTCCGAGCAGAGGTCTGTCTTTGACACCGAGCATTGCTCTTAACCCATCCATGCCGAAAATCGGTCCAGGCAATTCATCAAGAAAACTTTTCGGAAAATCTATATCTACCAGACGAATTCCATCCTGTCCCAGAACATTGCCGGCAACTGTGCTCATGATCATCGGAGTATATGCCGGGAAGTTTGCAGTCGGAAATGCTATACGCGCTACCACAGCTCTTTCTCCGGCCATAGGATATATACCTATTACTTTTGCTCCGTATTTCTCGATCATTTCCGGAGTTTCACCTTCAATATGCGTCCACGTACCAGCCGACTGATCTGCCGCAACTAATTTTACCCAATCATACAAATCGGGTTCCGTATCAGATTTCATGTAATATGTTGCTACAAGATAATCATCTTGAACAGCTTCAGGAACAGTCATGGTTTCAAATTTCATTTTTTCCTCCTTGAAAATCGATATTCACTTTTCTAACTTGTTGTTCAAACTAAAATTTGTGTGATAATTTTGTCACTTATGTTACAAGGATAATCTTTCCACCGCAATGAGATAGAATTGTCCATCGTGCACAAACAGGTGGATTATTTTGTCTTATTTTTTTGGCTACAACAATTTTTATACCCTCGGTCGATATGTTATAATATTGCATAATAATGGGTAATCTTGGTATTTCAGCTATGTCAGCTGCCTTGTTTACATATTGTTTTAAAGTTAAGTGGAATATATTGCTTGAAATAGCTTTACATTTCCGTTCTCTTTTCATTTGATATTTCCTGCTCTTCCCGGCTGAAGCAGCATATTTATATGCATTTTCAGATCATTGTCCGGCAGAATTTATTCAAGCCTTACTTGAGCATCAATTTTTTCCACCATAGTTTTGACAAAATATTTTGCAAAATTCTTTAAGAATGTTTTCAGTCTGAATGTGTATAATTTGTCACCGAGAGGAAAGTGAAGCATTCAAGGAGGCAAATTGAAATCGCTATTCCCTTTCAGTAAACACAGCAGAAAATTCAAAGTCAGTACAAATCACCTGATAAAAGCAGCCGTTATCATAACAGCCGCAGTAGTCATGGTGACCTTCGGTACTGTAAAAACTGTAAACGCAATACAAAATAAAATGGAAAAGCACGCCAGGGAAACAAAGGCAGAGGAAAAGGCCCGTGACATCAAGCAGGCTGATGCCAAACTCAAAAAACTCATCCTCGATTTTGAAGAAGACAATGATGTCGACAGTGACAGCATCGCTGTCAGTTACTATAACTTCGATACCGGTGTGACGTACACGCAGAACGGTTCTGCACAGATGACTGCAGCCAGCACGTATAAGCTGCCTCTCAACATGTATATGTATGATCTCATCGCCAAAGGTAAAATCACCAAAAACACCAAACTTACTTTTACCAGCTCCAGTTACGCTGATGATTACGGGATCGTGAGCATGGGCTACAGTGTCGGCGATTCGATCAGTCTCGGCACTCTTATGGAATCCAGCATTGTGAATTCGGACAATAACGCTTCGCTCATGATGATAAATTATCTCGGCGGATGGTCTGATTATGTTGCAGATATACAGAAATACAGCGATGAAGACGCGGATAAAGCAGATTATGATAATAACAATATACGAGTAAATTATATGATGGATGTCCTTCGTTACTTGTATAAAAACAGCAGCGATTATTCAGAACTCCTTGCAAATATGAAAAAGGCCTGCAGCGGCAAATACTTGCAAAAATATGTAGATGTTAAGGTCGCACATAAATATGGAAATTATGACACCGCTCAGAACGATACCGGTATAGTATACGCTGATTCTCCTTATGCAGTTGCAATATATACCGACGGCGTGACAAATGCCGAAGATCTCATTGGCCGGCTGAACAAGAAACTGCTTGAGTTCACAAACGATACCGTTGCGAAAATATAGCATACTCTGCATGAAGCAGGCCGCATTGACATTGATCAAAGAAAGAGAATATAATGTCTGTAAAATGCATTATGCACACTAATCATTAGGGGAGGTATCCAAATGAAAAAAGACATTGTTCTAATGGACGGCGCAATCGGTACCGGTCTTTGGGAAATCGCGACTGCACATGGCGTAGATAACATCGAACCATGGAGATATAACATAGAGGCTCCCGAACTCGTAACGGAGCTGCACGAAAAATACATTGAAGCCGGTTCGAAGATAATCCTCACTAATACATTTTCAGCGAACTCGCTCAGTCTGACTGCACGGAAAAAAATCCAAAGCGCGCCCGAGGCTGTAAAACGCGGAGTGGAAATTGCCAGAAAAGCCGCAGAAGGAACAGATGTAAAGGTTGCTCTGTCGATAGGATCTCTGCCGGGACTTCTTGAGCCTTACGGAAATCTTACAGTCGCCAAAGCCAATGAAGTACTGGAAGAGCAGATGGGTACAGGCGTTGAAGCAGGTGCAGATCTGTTTTTCATCGAAACTTTTTTCGATATCGAAGCGATCAAAATAGCTGTCAAGATAGCCAAGCAATATGATCTGCCGGTTTTTGCCTCGATGACATTCGAGCAGAAAGGCAGGACTCTGATGGGCAATTCTGTCGCAGACATCGTCAGCGGACTGGAACCGATGGGAGTAGATGCTATCGGTATCAACTGTTCGCTCGGTCCTGACAATGCTCTGCCGATATTAAAAGAGTACTCGGAGCATACTGACCTGCCGCTGATATTCAAGCCGAACGCAGGAACTCCGATCACGAATCCGGACGGTACAATCGTATCCACATATGATGTCGATACTTTTGTCAGAGACCTTCTTCCGGCAGCAGAATATGCAACATATATAGGAGGATGCTGCGGAAGCAATGCGGAATATATCAGAAAGTTCAAAGCATTGCTTGATGCACAGCAATAAGCAATGCAAAGCTGCGTACATTCCGCCGCTGCCGGCGGAGTGCACGCAGCTATTTTATTACCTGATTATTTTCAATATAGAACCGGTGCGGTCCTGTTAAGCAGCCTCCTCCGCTTCCGCTTCACTGATATTCCATTTATGCTTAGCATAATTCCTGAGCGGGAAATATGCGCCGAGAATAACTACGCAAAGCACGAGATCTACCCATCCGTAATCCAGCCAGTTCAGATATAATAATCCGGTCGAGAATACAAATACATCAAGTACAGCGAATACAAGCGCCAGCACATACCAGTACTTCGGCATGCAGAATCCGGTGCGCTTTTCCATTTTATTCTTCGCTCTCTTATATTTCACATAGGAAAAAAGGCATATGCCGTTCGCGAAGCAGTACCCTACCGAAGATGCCGCAACTATTGCCGAAGAACTGTTGAGCAGCAGCAGAAATATATTCAGGATCACTGTGGCGGTCATGGCATTCTGCGGCACGCCGAACTCATTTAGTTTTCCCAGCGGCGCAGGCAGATTGCCGGCAGCTGACATCGAATACATAGCATGTGAAGCACCGACAAAGCCCGTCTTTATTATTGACAGCATCGCAATTATCATTACTGCCGCTGCCAGGGCACCGCCATATCGGCCAAGATCCGTTTCAGCAAGCATCAGCATTGCCGGCCGTGTGGAAATATCGATCACTTTTGTTCCGAGCGTGCTCACACACGAAAACTGTACAAGAGCAAATACAACCAGACAGATCAGTCCGCAGCTGATAAGAGCTCGCGGCGTATCCTTCTGCGGGTTCATATACTGCGGGCCGTACATCGCCGCGGTCTCCCATGCGCATGCGCTCCACTGAGCCATACCGAAGAGACCGAAGACAAGAAGCACCGGGTTTGCATCTTTAAAAAGCGATCCGCTGAGCATCCCGGATGTAACGTTTGTAATATCCGCTTTTCCAGAAATGAACGGCAGCACTGCTATTAGTATTATAGGCGCAAGCGATATAAAATTTATCAGATACCCCATTTTTGCATTGTTCGAAAGGCCGCGGCGGTTCAACAGCAGCATTGCCCCGAGAATAAGACAGCCAACGAGCATTACCATGATAGATCTCGGAAACTGATATTCAGCAGGAACAACTCCAGTTATTAGATCTGTAATGGACAATGTGAAAATAGCCGGCATTGGCGCCCAGCTGAACCAGTAAGCCCAGGCACTGAATCCGCCGAGTGCTGACAATGAATTCTTACCTGTATCACTCATTATTGTCTGTGAGAATCCGGGTATGCCCGAAGCCTGAGGAAAATCGGTCGCCAGTTCACCATACGCAAGGTTCTGAATAAACCCCTGCATTACCGACATGATCCATATAAGCACAGATGCCGCCCCAAGATATATCGTAAAATATTCAATAGAAGGAACTATCAGCAGCGGAACACCAAGTGCCACTGAAAGCCCGACAGTCCATGAAACAGTACGTTTCAGCTCATTGCTATCTTCGTTCAACATTCATTTTTCAACCTTTCTTTTTATATGTTCATAATACGAATATTATATTCATATTATGAACTTTTATACGGCAAAATTATATCCTCTAAGTACAAAAAGTCAATACCCTGCACAAAAAAACTGAAAATATCAAAAATTTTTTCTTTCTGTAACTGTAAAGATTGACAAGAAAGATCCATAATGCTATCATTTATTTAGATAGAATCTAAATAAAGATTAATTATAAATAGCTTATCATATTTATGCATAACGCTATGAACTCGTTGGAAGGAATATTATGGCAAAAGGCAGAAATACTATACAAAAGCAGCTTATCCGCGACGCCGTTTTAAATCTTGATTCTCATCCTACAGCTGATGAGATATTAGAAGAAGTAAGGAAAAAGTATCCGTCAGTAAGCAGAGCAACTATTTACAATGTACTCAAGTCTCTTTCTGAAGACGGAAAAATCAAACGTATTAGAATTCCCGACGGCCCGGACCGGGTAGACAGGCGCACTGATGATCACTGTCATTTCCGCTGTATCAAATGCGGCAGATTATTTGATGTCGAGACCGGGATCAGCGAAATCATCCCTCGTCAGGACATTATCTGCAATGAAGAACAGTTCGAAATTGAAGGATGTGAATTGTTCTTTTACGGAACCTGCAGGGACTGCCGCGAAAAGAAAGAATAATTATAGATTCTATTATTCAGTTTATCAGGATGATCACCTGCTTACGGATCACCAAGGAGGTAAAACATGAGCAATAATAAGTATGAGAAACTCACCAACGAAGTTGGTGCACCGATCGCCGACAATGAGAACTCGATCACTGTAGGACCCCGCGGGCCTGTTGCTATGCAGGATGTCTGGCTGATGGAGAAGATGGCGCACTTCAACCGTGAAGTTATTCCCGAACGGCGAATGCATGCAAAAGGCTGGGGCGCATACGGGAAATTCACAGTTACGCATGATATTTCCCGGTACACAAAAGCCAATGTTCTTCAGCCCGGCAAAGTGACTGATGTTTTTATTCGTTTTTCAACTGTCGCCGGCGAAAGAGGCGCTGCAGACTGTGAAAGAGATATTCGCGGAGTCGGCTGTAAATTTTACACTGAAGAAGGCAACTGGGATCTTGTAGGCAACAACACCCCTACTTTCTTTATCCGCGACGTACACAACTTCTCCGATCTGAACCGTGCGGTCAAACGCGACCCGAAGACCGGCCGAAGAAGCGCACAGAATAACTGGGACTTCTGGACATTACTGCCTGAAACTTTCCATCAGACGACGATCGTAATGTCTGACCGCGGCATACCGGCGTCGTTCCGCAACATGCATTTCTTCGGGGAGCACACTTTCAGCCTTTATAACGATAACAATGAACGCGTATGGTGCAAATTCCACTTCCATACTCAGCAGGGGATCAAAAACCTGAGTGATGAGGAAGCGGACAGGATCAACGGCATGGACCGCGAGTATCACGGCCGCGATCTCTATGATGCTATCGAAAAAGGCGATTATCCGAAGTGGACCATGTATATCCAGGTCATGACCGAAGAGCAGGCCAGGAATCATTACGAGAATCCGTTCGATATCACGAAGGTCTGGCGCCACAGAGAATTTCCGCTCATCGAAGTCGGCGAGCTCGAGCTGAACAAAAATCCGGAAAACTATTTTGAAGAAGTTGAACAGGCGGCATTCACTCCGGCGCATGTCGTGCCGGGCATAGGGTTTTCACCTGATAAATTCCTGCAGGGAAGGCTGTTCGCATATGGGGATGCGCAGCGCTACAGACTGGGCGTAAATTACAATCAGATCCCTGTCAACCGCGCAAAATGCGAGGTCTGTGATTATCACCGCGACGGCGCTATGAGAGCCGACGGCAATTACGGCAGCGCTCCTGCCTATACGCCTAACAGTTACGGATACTGGACCGCGCAGCCGGAAGTCGCCGAGCCGCCTCTGGAAATCGACGGAGCAATGTGGCGTTACGATCCGAAAGACGATCCTACCGATGATAACTTCAGACAGGGCGGAGAACTTTTCCGCCTTATGAGCCCTGAGCAAAAAGATATACTCATCGACAACACGGCGAGAAACATCGCTCCGTGTACTGTGAATATCAAATACCGCCACGCCGTACACTGCACTCTGGCAGACGAAGACTACGGCAGACGCATGACCGAGGCTCTCGGTCTCGATGCGGCGAAGGTTGCTGAGCTGGCAAAGCTTGACAACAACGGGCTGATCAAAGCCACACTTAATGAAGACATGTAGATGACTTGAACCAAAAAGCAGGAGGTATCCCGGCCGCTGACGGCCGTCCGTTACCTCCTGCTTTTTTATGTTATATGATCTGTCAGGTCTGTTACAGCGCCTGAGCTATCATCGCCTCTGATACTTTTAAGAAGGAAGCAATATTGTTGCCGCCTATCAGATCGTATCCCAGGCCGTATTCTTCCGCCGCTGCCACAGACGAATCGTAAATTTCGTCGATGACTTTATGCAGTCTCTCATCTACATCTGCACGGCTCCAGCTGAGACGCTGGCTGTTCTGCACCATTTCCAGTGCGGACAGTATTACTCCGCCCGATCCCGCGGCTTTTGCGCCGGCGCAGATCACATCAGGACTAAGCTCAAGCAGCCTGAAGGCTTCTGTCGTCGTGGCCATTGTCGAAGCTTCCGCATAATACTTCACTCTGTTGCCGACGAGCGCGACAGCATCTTCGACATCTACCTCGTTCTGTACAGCACATGGTATCGCGATGTCGACCGGCACTCCCCACGGTTTCTCCCCCGGGAAAAATTCCACTCCGAAGCGGTCCGCATAAGGTTCGACGCAGTCTTTCTTCGATGCTCTCATGGCAAGCACAAAATCCAGCTTTTCTTCAGAACCTATGCCGGCAGGATCGTAAATATATCCGTCCGGTCCTGACAATGTTACTACTTTCGCTCCCAGAAGCGCCGCCTTGCGGCATACGCCCCAGGCGAGATTTCCGAATCCCGAAACAGCTATTGTCTTTCCCTCTATTGAATCGTTGTTGTCAGCAAGCATCCTCTGCAGGAAATAGATCGCTCCGCATCCCGCAGCTTCCTTTTTGAATTCGCTGCCGCCTGATTTAGTTCCTTTGCCTGTAAGCGCATTGCTTTCATATCTTCCTGTCAGACGTTTATATTCTCCGTACAGGAAGCCGATTTCGCGCTCGCCTACTCCGAGATCCCCCGAAGGGATATCCGTATCGGAACCGATATAACGATACAGCTGCATCATGAAGCTCTGGCAGAAACGCATTATCTCTCTGCGGCTTTTGTCTGTCGGATCAAAATCCGAACCACCGGACGCGCCGCCGAGAGGAAGCCCCGTAAGAGCATTTTTATATGTCTGCTCGAATCCGAGAAATTTCACGCTGTCCATATCCACTGACGGGTGGAAACGCAATCCGCCTTTGTACGGTCCCATCGCGCTGTTGAACTGTACTCTGTATCCATGTGACGTATGCATAACGCCCTTTTTATCCTCCCATGGCACAAGAAACGCATACATATGTTCCGGTTCCACCATTCTTGCCAGCAGATCCATCTTTTCGTAAGAAGGATCCCTGTCGATGACCGGTGCAATACGGTCCAGCCATCTGACAGCCGCCTGCAGATATTCGTGTTCATGCGCGTAACGCGCTTCGAGGCGTGCCGAGAGGTCTTCTATATATTTATTCATCTCGAACCTCCCCTTTATACTACGCCGTATGACATCATTGAATCCGCTACCTTCAGGAAGCCTGCAATATTTGCTCCTGCGACAAGGTTGCCTGCCATGCCGTATTCCGCGGCTGCTTCTGTCGTATTATGATAAAGATCTGTCATTATCGTCTTGAGTTTGTCGTCTACATCTTCGAAGCTCCAGGAATATCTCATGGAGTTCTGGCTCATTTCGAGAGCTGATGTCGCAACACCGCCCGCATTTGCAGCCTTGGCAGGTGCGAAAAGGATATTATTTGCGTGTAATGCATCGACTGCTTCAGGAGTGCAAGGCATGTTGGCGCCTTCAGCAACTGCGAAGCATCCGTTTTTGATCAGCGCAAGTGCCGAATTTTTATCAAGTTCATTCTGTGTTGCGCACGGAAGCGCTATCGAACACGGTATCTGCCAGATATCTCTGCAGCCTTCATGATATTCAGCTTCAGGATGTTCGTTCATATATTCGCTGATCCGTTTACGCTCAACTTCCTTGAGCTGCTTGATGCAGTCGAGGTCGATGCCGTTTTTGTCGTAAATGTATCCGTTAGAATCTGACATTGCCACGACCTTCGCACCGTATTCAGTCGCCTTTTCGCACGCATATATCGCCACATTGCCGGAACCGGATATTACCACTGTTGCGCCGTCGAAATCATGCCCGTTGTCGCGCAGCATGTTATCCGCATAATAGCATAAACCGTAACCTGTCGCTTCTGTTCTCGCCAGACTTCCGCCGAATGTCAGGCCTTTTCCTGTCAGAACACCGGTGAATTCATTGCTCAGCCGCTTGTACTGCCCGAACAGATAACCTATCTCACGGCCGCCTACACCTATGTCTCCTGCCGGAACATCCGTATCTGACCCGATATACTTGAACAGTTCCGACATGAAGCTCTGACAGAAACGCCTGACCTCGGAATCAGATTTTCCCTTCGGATCAAAATCGCTTCCGCCTTTGCCTCCGCCGATAGGCAGCCCTGTAAGGCTGTTCTTAAAGATCTGCTCGAATCCGAGGAACTTGACGATCCCCTCATATACCGACGGATGGAATCTCAATCCGCCTTTGTACGGTCCTATCGCACTGCTGAACTGGACTCTGAACCCTCTGTTGACATGGATGTTTCCTTCGTCATCTTCCCACGGAACTCTGAACTTTACGATACGCTCAGGCTCTACCAGACATTCCATGACGCCCTCTTTGATATACTCCGGATGAACTGTCATTACCGGATCCAGCGATGTAAGTACTTCTTTCACTGCCTGATGGAATTCGGGTTCCGCAGGATTTCTGCGTATAACTCGTTCCATCAGTCCCTGAAGATATGGATTTTCAAAACTCATTTCTTTCACTTCCTCATTAATCTTTTGATACCTTTTACTCTTCTGCTTCATATGCGCACGGCCGTTTGCTCACACATGCATTTTCATAATATTTTGTGTTGTTACACAATTTTTATGAATATGAACGCGATTATACATGTGTGAACCACCAATGTCAACAAATAGCCGAATATTTAATATAAGATATTTTTATATTTGTTATGAGGCGGTATTTTAGCTCACCATTTATGTTACATATGCTATTTTTTGTGCTTTTTATGTTTTAGGGAACATAAAACGAGGCTGTCGGACCGGAATATTTTTGCCGGTTCAGGCCTCGTTTTTTTCGTGAAAATCGTCAGTAATTATACAGGATAGGCGCGGTGTTCGTTGTCATAAATACCTGGGTCTATCTGATTTTGTATCGCCTCTCTATACTTGAAAAAATCACGGGCAACATCAGGAAACATTGCATATGAGAGTACATCTTCATCCTGCTGCCTGTAAACCGACATCTCTTTTTCCAGCTTGTTCATTTCCGGTTCAAGCAGATCGGACGGTTTACCTGTGATCAGCTGATTGCTTCCAATGGCTTTTTTCTGCAGTTCAGGATCGAAGCCGAGAACTGTTCTGCCATATTCACCTCTAAGTATCTTCCTCATTTCTTCAGTCATGATCTTGTAACGTTCTCCCGACAGCACATTCAGCACCGCCTGAGTCCCTACGATCTGTGACGACGGAGTGACGAGCGGCGGATAGCCCACGTCTTTTCTGACCCGCGGCACCTCTTCCAGCACTTCCGTCAGCCTGTCCTCCGCTTTCATTTCTTTCAGCTGCGATATCATATTCGAAAGCATTCCGCCCGGCACCTGATATATAAGTGCATTGATATCGGTTCCCAGAACAGCCGGATTCATTAATCCTTCGGCAATGGCTTTAGCCTTTATTGGTTTAAAATAATCCGCTATCTCTGAAAGCAGTTTCAGATCCAGCTGCGTATCGTATTCCGTGCCGCGAAATGTTTCAGTAATGACTTCTGTCGCAGGCTGGCTGGTACCACCGGAAAACGGTGAAATCGCAGTATCCACGATATCGCAGCCTGCCTCTATTCCTCTTACGTATGTAACAGGCGCGACGCCGCTCGTGCAATGACTGTGAAGGTCTAACGGAATGTCAACAGCCTTTTTAAGAGCGTCTGCAAGTTCTGTCGCTTTCGGCGGAACGAGAAGCCCTGCCATATCCTTGATGCATATAGAATCCGCACCCATATCTTCCATTTTCTTTGCGAGATCGATCCAGTAATCCATGGTATACGGTTCGCCGAGAGTATACGCCATGGCCAGCTGCACTTCACCGCCTTCTTTTTTCGCAGCTTTCACCGCAGTTTCCAGATTCCGCATATCATTGAATGCGTCGAATATCCTTATTATATCGATGCCGTTGGCTATTGCTTTCTGCACAAATGCCTCTACGACATCATCCGCATAATGCCTGTATCCCAGGAGATTCTGCCCTCTGAGCAGCATCTGCAGTTTCGTTTTTCTGAAATGTGACTTAAATATACGCAGCCGCTCCCACGGGTCTTCATGCAGGAATCTCAGGCAGGCATCAAATGTTGCCCCTCCCCAGCACTCCACCGAATAGTATCCGACCTCATCCATTTTATCAAGTATCGGCACCATATCGTCAATAGTCATCCTGGTTGCCATCAAAGACTGATGCGCGTCTCTCAGCACCGTTTCCGTAATTTTTATTTTTTTATCACTCATCATTATGCCCCCGGTTTTCTTTTTTATTAAACATTGAATATCGCCATGAATACTCCCGCCGCGACAGCAGTTCCTATGACTCCGGCCACGTTCGGCCCCATCGCATGCATAAGCAGGAAATTGCTGCTGTCGGCTTCTGCCCCGACTTTCTGTGAAACCCGCGCAGCCATCGGCACTGCCGAAACACCGGCAGATCCGATAAGCGGATTGATCTTGCCGCCGGAAAGCTTGCACATTAGTTTGCCGAACAGCACGCCCGCCGCTGTAGCAATGGCAAAAGCGCACAATCCGAGAACGATTATCTTTATAGTCGACACATTCAGAAAAGCTTTCGCACTTGTAGTCGCGCCCACGGATGTACCGAGCAGTATTACTACAATATACATAAGCGCATTGGATGCCGTTTCCTGCAGCTGCCTTACGACGCCGCTTTCTCTGAACAGATTGCCAAGCATGAGCATGCCCACGAGAGGTGTCGTTGAAGGGAGAATACTGCAGACCACGATCGTGACGATTATCGGAAATAATATTCTCTCCTTTTTCGATATCGGCCTGAGCTGATCCATTTTGATCTTTCTTTCCTCCTCTGTCGTGCAGAGTTTCATTATCGGCGGCTGTATGATCGGTACAAGCGCCATATAAGAATATGCCGCCACCGCTATCGGCCCCATGAGCGCATTCTGGTGAAGTTTCATACAGAGGTAAATCGAAGTCGGGCCGTCCGCCCCTCCGATAATGGCGATAGCCGCCGCTGACATATCGTTGAAGCCGAGCATCATCGCCAGTATGAATGCACCGTATATTCCGAACTGAGCCGCTGCACCGAGAAGAAAACTCTTGGGATTTGCTATCAGCGGGCCGAAATCGGTCAGAGCTCCTACCCCGAGGAATATAAGTGACGGAAGTATAGTCCACTGGTCCAGCTGGAAGAAATAGTACAAAAGCCCTCCTTCTTCCATGATAGGAGGATAAATATTAACCAGCAGCATTCCGAACGAAATCGGGATGAGCAGTAATGGCTCGTAACCTTTTGCAATTGCGAGGTACAGAAGTATGCATGCGACGCACACCATGAGTATGTTTCCCGCAGAGAGGCTCGACAGCGCCGACTGCTGCACTACGTTTGATAATGTATGTGAAATGTATTCCATATCAGATGCCTACCCTATCACTGCGACTTTCTGGCCCGCTTCGACCGGATCGCCTTCATTTACAACAATTGTCCTGACCGTGCCGTCGACCGGAGCGGGGATCGGTATCTCCATCTTCATTGCTTCGAGCACCATTATCGGATCGCCTTTCTTAAGTTCGTCACCGGCTTTTGCGATCATCTTCCATACTTTGCCTGCTACTCCGCATTCGACGTCCGTACCGCCTTCATCAGTTATTCCCGTATCCTGCACAGATGCACCCGTCGGTGCCGTCTGAACATCCGGCTGCATACCGGCTGCAGGCACTGCCTGAGTGCTGCCGTCTTTCTTTCCTATTTCGACCTCATACTGTACCCCGTTTACTCTTACGATATATGTTTCCATTATCTCCTCCTTATCGATCTCACGACATATGTATCGTCGAAAAACTCGCCGACCGCCGTATTGTTATCTTCAACATACTGCCTTATTACCGCCATTATTACTGCCAGAGTCTGCGCATCCGGCACGTCTGCGGGAAGCTGCTTTTCCTCACGTTTTTCCTCCGGTTTTTCAGTGATCAGCGGCGGCTGCCGCTTTGTCTTCAGCGCCTTCCATCTGTCTTCGAGCTGAGGCAGATATCTGAACAGCGATATTATCAGACTTATGAATATCAGAACTGCAAATACCGTCCCCATGCCGAGCAGCGTATCCATAAGCGCTTTGGATATTATTGTTCCGGTGTTCATCTCTTTACCTCTAATTTCATATTTGCAAAAGTCTCAAATGCTCCCGCCAGATACTTTCTTGTCTCTTCGGCTCTGATGACTCTGTCGACATATCCGTGTCTTGCCAGCGCGTGTGCGCTCGAATGCGTTTCTTCATATTCTTTGGCTTTTGCTTCGTCATATGTCCCGAACAGAAAATCGACCGCGCTCCTCGGATTGACAATGTTTGCTTTCGCATCATCCCACATAAACACATAATCAGCCCCCAGCCCTTTGCTGTTCATCATGCTGTAAACGCTTCCGTATATGGTGCCCGTCATGAGATTGATTTTCGGTACAGAAGCAAAGGCAAGTGTACTCACCATTCTCGCGGCTGCACGCGGAAGATATTTTTCATCTTCGAGTGATGCGTTAAAGCCCTCAGTATCAGTAATGGTCAGTATCGGCATGTGAAATTTCTCGCATATCTCGATCAGCGTCTCTGCTTTTTCGCAGCCATGTGCTGTTACGCGTTTTTCTCCGCCTACTGTATTATTTGCCACGACGCCTATCGGGTATCCGTTTATGCGAATGAACCCTGTGATCATATCCCGCCCCCATCCGCGTTTCGTTTCAAAAAAGAAATGATTATCGGATATCTCTCTGGCAATAGCATATCCGTCTCCGATCTTTGTGTTCATTTCGAGACACGGCCTGTTGAGATCGTCATTCGTATCTATCGGGATCTGCGCATCATCCGCGCTGCCCGGGATAACATCGACCAGCATCCTGACGGCCTCCGGGATATCATTATTAGGAAGCGTGACATCAGAATAGTCGTTCTTGAACTCATTGACACCCATCGTATTTTCAATAATGCTCTGCGGATTCACAAACAATTTGCCGTTCTCCTTTTCGACGATTATGAAATCCGCCATACTCGCGGAAATCGACATGCCGCCGCCGCAGGTCCCCATAACTATCATGATCTGCGGGATGACCATTGCCGCCTTCGACTGGATCCTGTAAAGCTCAGCGAACTTATTGAGTCCGTCCAGGCCTTCCTCTATCCTGAATCCGTCACAGTCGACCATGCCGATTATCGGAGCCTTGGCTTTAATCGCCTGCTCATACAGTTTAATGATTTTCTGTCCGTGCATTTCACCGAACGTGCCGCCCATACTGTCCCTGTCCTGGCAGAAAATATACACGAGATGTCCGTCTATCGTAGCATATCCGGTCACCACACCGTCAGATTCGTCTACTTCTTCCGCCTGATAAAAACTAGTCAGTCTGGCACATACATGTTCCCCGACTTCCATAAAACTGCCGCGGTCGACCAGTTGTTTTATCCGGCTGCGGGCAACTGTATCTTTTACGCCTTCTTCAACACGCATTATTTTCCTCCTCAAGCACTGATATTAAATATAAGTAATAGTTATTAATTTCTGATATTAATTTTATCTTATTATATATCTGCATAAAAAAATATACAATAAGTATAGCGCTTATCATCCATTCGTTTTTTCGATATTAAATATAATTTGTTTGATTATTCTGATAATACCATATACAGCGTATGACCAACTGTGAATTTTTTCAGCATACATATATCTTATCATTATGATAATTAACAGTGCCTCTTTCAAAAGCCATTAGAAACACTGTTAATTATTTTGCATGTTAAATGTATACGCCTCATCAACCTTTTAAATCAAAAATCCCTTCATGTCGCTCTTCATATACACCCCACGCTTCAATTGCCACTCTGAGTTCTTCATTCTCCTTGGCGGCTTCTTTTAAGGACAATCCCGACATTACCGCATCAATCCCTTGTCTGAATGCTTTGGCGCCTGCCATAGGCCCCATTGGGTGTCCATGTATTGCACCACCTGCAGCAATCATTACATCGTTTCCGAATTTTTTCATTACGTCTTCAATGTGTCCTTGTGTTGTTCCACCTCCCGGCATCGGGAAAATAGGTTTTATATTCCCAAATGGTGTCAACATCTGTAACCCCATATTTACAAAAGTATCCATCAACATTGGAAATTTACCATATGGCGTTAATCCAATAATCATATCCACTCCAGCAAGACGTGGTAATTTAGCTCCTATCAGCGTTGCAGCCATACCGGACCATTCGCTTTCATAAGTTGCTCCTGTATAATCAGAATGTGCAAGTATTGGCACATTGATTTGTGGATCTGATGTGATGGCCATTGTTGTATCTAACCCACATGTTGCATAATTGATCATCAATGCATTCGCGCCAGCATCAATAGCTTTGTATGCCCGCTCTCGCATTAAGTCCAAAGGCCCTGTAATATTAAATGCATATAATGTTTTTTCGCCTTTTTCTTCATCCGCATTTTTTATAGCTTTCATTACTGCTTTTACACGTTCTACCAATGGGCAAAATGGTGGATCGCACACTAGCTCATCATCTTTTATAACATCAACTCCACCTCTAGCCGCTTCATAAGCTAGCTCTGCAGTTTTTTCAGGAGTTAACCCAATGCATGGCTTTATCATATTATTAAGGAGTGGACGATCATATACTCCTAATAATTCACGAATTCCTTGTACCCCGAATTTTGGCCCTTGAAAATTTTGCAAAAACGTTTGAGGAAATTCCAAATCAACTAATTTTACTTTCCCTGAACTCGAAATGTTTCCAATGACTGTAGATAGCATCATTGAAAACGATGGTCCGAAATTTTGCCATGGATATGCTATTCTAATAATAAACTGACGTTCTGTAACACCTTCCGGAATTTGAATTTGATATGCCGGAGCCTCATAAAGTCCGACTACCCGACCAATAGAACGTTCCCGTACTTCAGGAGTTTCTCCTGGGACTTTGAGCCATGTTCCGCATGTCTGCTCAACTGCAAGCGCAGCAGCGAATTTAACAATATTGGTAGTTGGTTTTGTCGCGCAGTAATAAGTTGCAATTACAAACTTTTCATGCTCCAATGAATCAGGGAACTTGTAAATAATAGGATCAATAAACATATTAACCACCTTTCTTTTTGCAAAATGTCCTTTGCCATGTGAATCGCTTAATAGCTCATCATAAAAACACATTGATTTATCCTTTCAGCCTATATTCGGCTGAAAATTCTAGCCGTTTATTTCTCTACAGAACTTTCTAAGCAGCGAATATAACTGCATATAATGCTTTTGGCCTTTATTATAAAGTCCCACTAATTCTGGATCGGGATAGTACGATTCCTGGACATGTACAAGTTCCTTTGCACAATCAAAATCTTTAAGGATGCCAATACCAATCAACGCTAATAATCCAGTACCTTTTGCTACAGACATATGTGCATCTTCAAGAACATCAACCGGTTTATTAAAAACACATGGCAAGATCTTAACCAATTCCTTGGATCGTGATGCACCCCCTGCAACACTAACACGCGAAAAACTTATACCATATGTCTGATCAATAGCCATAAGCATCCAATGCATATTATATGCGATTCCCTCATACACTGCTCTGGCCAAATGTTTTCTTTCATGCGTACTGTTAAGATTTATGAAAGCCCCCCTAATAAATTCATCATCCAATGGATTTCTTTCTCCGTAAAGCCATGGATTGAAAAAAAGTTTATCAGCACCTGGTTTCACTGAAGACACATCATTATCAACCATTGAATAAATGTCATTCCCAATTTTTTCACGTTCGCCGGAATAAAATGTATTAATTAACCATTCTATGCATCCTCCTGCCATTTCACTGGTACTCATAAACATATTTCTGCTTCCGTTGGCAGATGTTAATAATGCAGCTGCTGATGTTGCCGCATCGGTGCGTTGAGTATTAATTGAAATAATAGCAGACGTCCCAATATATAATGCTCCGTCGCCTTCATTTACACAACCACAACCTAATTCAATCGCTTGAAGATCTGTCATTCCTCCTACAACCTGAACATTTGTTGTTAACCCCATCTGTTTTGCTGCATAAGGTGTCAAATTGTCCACAACATCAGATGCGTCAACAATTTCCGGGAAAAGACTATGCGGCAATTCAAAACGATCGATCAGTTTCCAGTCCCAATCTCCGGTAGTAAGGTCAACATTGACACAACTTGCACTTTGAATCGGTGAAACATATCTGCCTGTTGCACAATATACTAGATATCCAACATCATCCAAAAAAACATCCATTTCATCCCATATGTCTTTTCTGTTCTTGCGGATCCAAGGCAATTTTGGTAAAGCATCTTTTCCAGTAAACGGTCTGTTCATTGATTCAGCTCCGCCTAGCATATTATTCATTTCATCCGCTTCTGTCGAAGCACGATTATCTAACCAAATAATATCATTATAAATTTTCCCTTTATTAAGATTCATTGGAATCACACCATATGCAGGAGCATCGAAAGCAACGCCCCTAATTAATTCAGGCGATACAGAAGATTCATGCAATAATTCTCGTGAAATAGCACATGAAGCAGCCCACCAAATGTCAGGATCGGATTCAGCCCACCCAAATTCCGGATAATATGGCAACACTTTTTTTATGGCAGAAGAAATAATATTAGCTTCTTCATCCATTAACACGCCTTTTAACGATGAAGTGCCAAGGTCAAACGCCATTACAAATGATTTATTCATTTTTTGCTCCTTTCCCTATTCACAATATTGCTTAGCAATTTACTAAGTTGCTTCTATCGAAGCAATCACATTATAGGTATTTCTTACAATAATTATATCTGTGTATTGGAACCACATCTACAGGGAAATAATATTCACTAACCGTATCATTTAGATTAAACATATTTCAGTTTAGAATATTTATCTAAATATGTGTTTCTTAATAAAAGCATATCTGCCAAATTAAGACTAATTGGTTTTTCAAAGATATTTGCTGCGTAATATGCCAAACAATTTTTATGGATTAATATTGAGACAGCCTTAGCATCACTGGAATTTACGCCTATGCATATGGCACCCACATCTTTTAAAAGCAACGCCGGGACATCCGCATGATCATGCAAGATGTTGATAATTTTCATTTTACTATCATGATCAAACTGCGATTTTTCCGTGCAAAAATTATCTAATGCTAAACTGCTGTCTATATACGGTACATTTGCACCAATCATCATCGCAAAGTCTATTATATAAGCGGGTAATTTTTGTGCAGTACTAATGTATTCCATTACAATATCATCTCTGTTTAGTAAAACCGAAAAATCCTTCCAATCATCTATATCGGAAAACATTGTCGATACATCTATTTCTTCTTTTATATTTGACTTATTACGTATCACATCGCTGTACTTATCCAAATATTGTTTACATGCTTGTTCAAGATTATACGCAATCTTAAATGCCTCTTCATACGTTTTACCATAACAAACTGCTCCATGATTTTTCATTATTACACAGCCTGAAGATGTTTTTTTTATTGCATCTGCAACATTTTCACTTAGCTCGCAACTCCCTGGAAAAGCATACTCTGAAAGTAAAACACTTGAACCGACACCTTCATATGTTTTGTCAAAAGTTATACTTTTTTGAAACATTGCAGCAACAGCTGATGCATATTGTTGATGTGTATGGATAATAAAATTCACATCATGTTTTATTTGATAAATGGCTCTATGCAGCATTATTTCAATTGAAGGTTGAATATCGCCAGTATAGCTCAAATCCTTTATATCAACTTCTATCACCTCTTCATTTGTAAGTGTTTCATAGTCCTTACCACTTGCAGTAATAACAAATTTTTCATCGTTGATACGACATGATACGTTCCCCCAAGTACGCACAATTAACTCTGATGTCAACAGTTCTTTACCCGCTCTAATAATCATGCTCTTTGCAGTGGATGATTCCATAGTAAGTCCTCCTTTTCTTCTATCAGACTATTAATCTGTCTGTTCAAAAACGCCCAACTTATTGTGCGGCTTAACACGGCTTCCATGATAATCCGAGCCATGAGTCTTCAATAATCCATACTCATCTGCTATTTTACTATAGAATTTGCATTGTTCATCCGTGTGGTACGGTGTAAACACTTCTATGCCAACCAACCCATTTTTTATTAATTTTTTAAGCATTGACAAATGTTTCTCTTCAAGCCACAATCCCGGATGGGCAACTACTGCAATACCGCCACTTTCAGAGATAGCCTGAACACCCTCCTCGACAGAGACTTTATACTCCTCTACATATAAAGGCCTTCCTGAAGTCATAAAATCCATGGCGAAATTTATCGAAGCGTTTGTTGATTTTGATCCATTCCTCAAATACGGTTTTAAAATAGGATTATCAAAATTTTCTGGATTTTGCAGAATGTATTTTCCATATGTCGAAATCATAGGTACATGTTTTTCTATATCTTTTTTAAAGTCATCTATATTGATTTTCACCCCCGCCGCTATAATTTTTCTTATAGTATTATCGACATTCATAATTCTTTTTTCATTTATGCAATCAAGCATTTCAGTCAGATCTGTTTTGGCATATGGATCGAACCCATAACCCAAAATATGAATAAATTTGTCGTTAAGATAAGTAGTCAATTCAATTCCGGAAATAACATCGAAATTGTAACTGCCAGATTCAATAAGACTTCGTGCCTGACAAGTCCCTTCAATACAATCGTGATCCGTAATTGAAATTCCACGCAAATCATATTCTTCTGCCTTATGGAAAATTTCTTTTACACTATACATACCGTCTCCGCTAAAATTTGAATGTATATGATAATCCGATTTAATGTCCATATCCGAAAGCATTTGGTACATCTTTTGAACATTATACATAGTATTTTCTCTATTCCTTTCCATTAAAAACCTATATCACAGAAAGTTTTAATTGAGCCTTTTCACAAATTGCTTTAGCTAGATATTCATCAAGTATTAACACATTAATTAAATCACCTTTTAGTCCTGCTAATACCGTATCCGCTTTCCAACTTCCTGACGCTACAATTATTTTTGTTGGAATACGCTTATAAATATCCATGTCTATAGCTATTGTTCGGTCAACAAGATCACTCTTACATTCTTGTCCTAAGCCGTCAAAAAAGCGTAATATTAAATCGCCATATACATTTAACCTACGTATTGCATTTATTTCATTATTATTAAGATAATTATCCTTGCCAAGCGGAGAGTCAAGATCAGGATAAAGCGAACCTATCCCGCTTACTGAAATTGTCACGCGATCAAACCACTTAAATACTGATTTGATATGTTCATCTGACTTAACCTTATTTGCAATCTCCTTAGATGGCTGCAAGCCATCGCAATAAAGACTATGCTTTGTTCCGCCAAAGGCCATAGCCATACGATGTACTAAATAATTGGCATCTAGCGCTTTATCAATACATGATAAATTACCATTTAATGTCACAAAATCAATGTTTATTTTCTGACTAGGATTCAAGTACTGAATAAGATAGTACATGGTTCTGCCCCATGCTATACCAAGTACATCATTTTCGCATAAGACTCTTTGAATGTATCGTGCCCCTTCTAATGCTACATCTTTTTTTATTTGGTTGACATCAGCAATTAAGTTACGGTTCGGTGCAATAATTACTTCTTTTAGGTTGAAATGCCGGCACAGCAGTTTCTCCATTTTCAGACAATCCATAAAAGTGTCATGAATATCAAAACGAACAACTCCCATCTCTCTGGCTTTTTTTAACAGTCTTGATACTGTTGACATGGAAATATCCAGTTTTTTTGCTATCTCAGATTGAGACATCGACTCAATATAATAATAATTTGCAGCTTTAATAATTAAATTTAGTGACTGCTCATATACTTTCCCGTCCGCCAACATATGAGATTCCCCTTCATTTTTCAATAATCACTTATAATCCATTATTATGCAAATACACATCTTCGTTTGATGATAAAAAAGGGAAACCAAATCCGGCCTCCCTTTTTTGTCAAACACACATTACCAATACCGAATATTGCTAACACTCATAACCAAAACCTGCAAGTACAGTTTTCAATGTGCTCAAATAATTCCTGCAGTCTTCTTGAGTAATCGCACCCATATTACCTACTTGGAACATATTCATGGCTTCATATTTGCCTTTCCCTTTGTAGTTTGTATAACCAAACTGTTCCATCTTATCGATAAATTCAGATAAGCCGATTCCTCTTGGGAGCATTATCGAGGTAATAGTATTGCTCATATATTCCTCAGGAAGAAGGAATTCCATATTCATTTCCTTAATACCGGTTCTGATTGTTTGTGCCAAACCAGCATGATAAGCAATATAATTGTCAACACCAATATCCATAACATTTTTTAAAGCCTGATTCAATGCCCAGAATAATGTTACATTTGGAGTATTTGGAGTCTGATGCATTTCCATTGCCATATGATAATGATTGTAGAGATTTAAATACACAGTCTTGCATTGTTCCTCGCTGAGGGAATCCAGAAAATCCTTCTTAGCAATAACATAAGCAGATCCAGGATATGCACCCAAACATTTTCCACCAACTGATGTCGCAATATCAACATTAAAATCCTTAATATCAATATATTCGCCGCCTGCAGCGGAAACAGTATCAATGAAAAATCTTTTACCATACTTTTTGCACAATGCTCCAACTGATTTAACAGGATTTAGCATGCCAGTTGATGATTCATTGCAAACCATCGCCACAAGGCGTACATCATCATGTGCTGCTATCGCCTTTTCTATTTCATCCAAGTCCGGATAAGTGCCCCACGGGTATTCAACTTTTTCAAACGGTATTTTATGTTTGTTAACAATCTGTTGAAGCCGTTCACCAAATACACCGTTTTTAATAAGCAGTACTTTCTCATTATCCTTTAATGCGGATGATAGAACACATTCATTCGCCGAAGTCCCAGAACCAGAAACAATCACCGAATAATAACTATCGTCAGCCTTATACAACTGATTGATCAAACCTTGCGTTTCAACAAACATTGTCTCAAATTCATGGCTCCTATGACATATATCATAATGCAGAAGTGCATTGCGAACCGAATCCTCAGTCATTACTGGCCCTGGTGAGAACAAAATAGTTTTTGACATCTTGATTCCTCCAATCATTTATTAATCAAGAAAGTTACAGTGCATATAAATCTTTTAACGAGCCTTCCTCATAGATACCCCATTTATCAATAGCAGCCTGAAGCTCTTTGCTACTTTCTGCAGCTTTTCTTAAAGAGATTCCAGCCATTTCTGCATCAATAGCCGTTCTAAATGCCTTTGCTCCAGCCTGCGGCCCCATTGGATGTCCATGTATTCCAGCGCCTACACCAAGCAGGCAGTCAGGTCCTATATCATCCATAATACGTGGCACCATTCCAGGAATTACGCCGCCTCCCAAAAATGGCATTGCCTGTTTAATATCATATAATTTGCTGTTGCATGCCGTAACATTTTTAATATACTTTGAAAACAAGATGTCAAATTTTCCATAAGGCGGCTCCAGAAGAATCATATCTGCACCACATAACCTTGTTAATTTTGTTAATACAAAAGAGCTGATTCCCTGATACTGTGATACTGTCCATGATGATCCGAAAGTCAAGTGCGACATAATTGGTACATTTATTTTTGGATCCTCAGCCAACATTCTCAGAGCAGAAAGGCCTATGCAAAAAGTGTCTACCAATAATCCATTAGCACCTGCATCGATAGCTCTATATGCATTATCTTTTAGTCGTGATATTTCATCTGTAATGTTGACACAATACATGGTCGTCTCGCCTTTAACCGCATCTGCACGCTTAGCTGCATCCATGTTCATCTTCACACGATCCTCGAGCTTGTTGAATTCTCTGTCTCCACCCAAAAGTTCATCATCTTTTATTATATCCACACCGCCGGCTGCAGCTTCATAGAATAGTTTCGCTCCAACATCAGGTGTATATCCAGTACAAGGCTTAATCATATTATTCAGCAATGGACGGCCTTCAACACCTAAAACTTTGCGTATGCCTTCAATGCCGAATTTTGGCCCTTGGAATTTCTTTACGAATTTTTCTGGAAAATCAATATCTAATATTCTAAGATATGACATAGCAGTAATATTCCCCATAATAGTACCAAAGAGTAATGGAATATTATTGTCAATATTTTCAACAGGGTATCCTATACGTGCAACATAAAATCTTAAGTCTTCTTTTCCAACATTATGATCAAGAATATGTTGATTTTCATAATCCGGCACTTCATAAAGAGATAAAACTTTTGCACAATATTTAGATCTCATCTCATCCGTTTCCGCTGGAACATCGATCCATGAACCTGTCGTTTGTTCAATACCCATGCTCACTGTTTTAAGTAACGGCTCTTCATCTTTGGCGGTTCCTATCAAATAAGTAGCAACACACAAGTCATCATGATCGACACCTTCATACAACGGAGTAATTAGGGAACTGTAAAACCTGTTCATTACAAACACCTCCACGTTATAATTTTACATAATTAGAATAGCAATATTGCTTTCTATTATCAGTATATACTGCGGATAGGCACCAACAAGATTGAAAATATTTTCCTCCTCACAAGATTAATATCTGTTCTCTTGCAAAAACTAGTAATAATCATATAATTAATTTATATAATCAGATCATATTATTATGAAATGAGGTAATGCAATGAACCCTGATATTTATGACCAGTCTGAATTCCTAATATCTAAAGCCGCATATCTTTATTATATAAAAGACTTATCTCAAAATGAAATTGCCAACGATTTAGGGATTTCAATTACAACAGTATCCCGATTACTTAAAAAAGCGAAAGAACAAAATATTGTTGAATTTGTAATCAGAGATCCTTTTTTAAAATGCATTGATGTTGAATGCAAATTAAAAGAACGGTTTCATCTGAAAGATGTAGTTGTTGCTCCAACTATTAATTCTTCAAATAACGACAGTACTTCATCCGATTATTGTAAAAAAATAGTTGCATTGGAAAGTGCACGTTATTTGCAGCGCATAATAAGAGATGATGACATTCTAGGCATTTCCTGGGGCAGCACGATTTTTAATATGATAAATTATTTGAACCCTGCACAGAAAGTAAATGCAGCCTTTGTCACCTTACATGGCAGTATTTCATGTATTGAACCTGAATTAGATGCGCGCAATCTAGTTTCAAGAATATCAAAAGTTTTTGCCGGCAGACAATTCAGTCTCCTTTTAGATGGTTTAATGGCCAACACTCAAACTGTGGATATCTTACGCCAAGAAAAAAAAGTTGAAATCATATATAATATGTTTAAGAAAATCAATATTTCAGTAACTGGTATAGGCTCTTTTTATCCAAATCAAGATTCTGTTTTATCCAGGACTGAATTTATTAATGAAAAAGAATTAGCCGAATTGCATGATAGCGACGTTGTTGGTGATATCTGTCTTCGTTTTTTTGATCGAAGCTGCAATGAATGTTTGACTAGTTTATGTGGAAGAACAATAGCAATTGACATGGCTGATTTTAAAAACATTCCTTCAAAAATAACAATTGCCTCTGGAATCAGGAAAACATATCCTATTCTCTGCGCCTTAAAAGGCGGATTAATAGACATACTTATCGTTGATTATCAATTAGGAGAATCCCTATTATTGTCCGAGTGACTTTATGCTCACACCTTGACAGTCAGTAATAATTGGAATATATTCAAACTGTCATAAGACATATTATTCTCTTTTCAAATTTCTTAATATGTTATTGCATCTGCAATAATGTATTTCATGTATCTCTAATTATATTATTTTATACATTTATCGGGGTGATAAAAATGAATAAACTAAATAATAAAGTTGCCATTGTTACAGGAGCTGCAAGAGGTATGGGATTTGGCGTCTCAAAAAAAATGGCCGAATACGGCGCTATCGTTAATATGATCAGTCGCGGCGACAATGTCATGGATTCAGCTCAAGCGATCCGTGATAATGGATATTCTGCAGAAGGATACAAATGTGATGTACGCGATCATGAGGCTTTGGAAATTATTGTCAAGAAAATAGTTGAAAAATACGGCAGGGTTGATATTTTAGTTAATGTCGCCGGAATTGCGCCGCTTAAAGCTTTTACTGCACCGGATATTAAACAAAACCTAGATGATATTATGGGAATCAATTTCGGCGGCACATGGAATATGTGTCATATTGTAATACCTTATATGTTGCAAAATGGCTATGGCAAAATTGTCAATTTCTCATCTGTGACCGGTGTGATGGTTTGTGACCCTGAATATTCTTCATATGCAATATCAAAAGCTGCCATTGCTGGTCTAACCAAAGGGTTGGCTGCAGAATATGCTGCCCGTAATATTAATGTTAATGCTATTTTACCTGGAACAGTATACACACCTATGATGGACAGTATAGCATTGGACACCATTCCGAATAATCCTCAAAAGGTATTGGATGATATGGCTAATGCCATTCCAATGAAACGTCTTGGTACAATTGAAGAAGCGGGCGAAGTCGTTTCTTTCCTCGTTTCAGATGAATCTTCTTATATCACAGGTTCAAATATTCTCTTCGATGGCGGCAGTACTTTACCAGAGTATTCTAAAGCAGGACTTTAACAATATTATGTAATCTGAATCAATTAATATAATCAAAAACTGAAAGGATATTATTCCTTTCAGTTTTTGATTATATTATTCTTGTTATTTTTACCATGCATTCGTTAATATTACTGCTACTCTCCCCGTTCAATCCATCCTTGCGCTCTTGAAACGGCACGGTGCCATTTATACATAAGGTGATCACGTTCATCTTCACTCATTTGTGGTTCGAATCTTCTTGCAACCTTCCAATGTTTTTCAACAAAATTTTCAGAAGCATAATCTCCCAACCCTATTGCTGCAAAATATGCGGCTCCTAAAGCCGTAGCTTCCATTATTTCAGGCACTTCAATCGGAACACCAAGAATATCAGACTGAAATTGCATTAGGAAGTTATTTGCTGTAGCGCCTCCATCAACTTTCATTGAAGAAATTTTCACATTTCCATCCTGCTCCATGGCATCAAAAATATCTTTTACTTGATAAGCAGTTGATTCCAACGTTGCTCTAATAATATGAGCCTTCTTCGTTCCTCCCGTAATGCCAATTATTGTGCCTCTGGCATACGGATCCCAATTTGGTGCTGCCAGTCCTGAAAAAGCAGGGACAAAATAGACATCACCATTCTCACCAATATTGAACGCGATTTTTTCAGTGTCTGAAGCTTTTTCTATTATTTCCAAGCCATCTCTTAGCCATTGAGTTGCTGCACCTGCTGTATAGAATGAGCCATCTAGTGCATACGTTATATTTCCTTTCAAAGACCAACCAATAGTAGTTAATAATCCATTATTGGATCTTATTATAGTATCTCCCGTATTCATGAGCATAACGCCGCTAGTTCCATATGTAGTTTTTACATTCCCCTTCGATATACAGGCCTGCCCGAATAATGCAGCAACTTGATCCGTACATCCGCCTGCAATTGGAACAGCTGCACCTAAAAAGTGCTCCGGATCCGTTTGTCCACGAATGCCAGAACTTTCACATATAGTGGGAAGAATATTATCTGGAATGTTAAACAATTTCAGAATATCTTCATCCCATCTGTTCTCATTGATATTAAAAAGCATTGTTCTCGACGCCGTTGAATAATCCGTATTAAAAATACGGCCGCCAGAAAAGTTCCACATCAGCCAGGCATCGATATTTCCAACCAATAATTTATTTTCTTTTTCCAGCTCATGTGCCAATTGTACATTATCAAGAATCCACGATATTTTTGTTGCACTAAAATATGAATCAACCATTACTCCGGTTTTATCAGAAATGAAATCGCCATATTGTTTTTTTAGATTTTCACAATAATCAGCTTGCCGTTTATCCGCCCATACTATGGCATTATATATTGGTTTACCTGTTGATTTATCCCAGGCCACCACGCTTTCACCCTCATGATCAATTCCAATACAAGCGATATCGGAAATCGATACATGCCCGGCATAAAGTGCTTTGTCAACAGCTGATATAGCTGAATTTAAAATTTCAATTGCATCGTGTTCGACCCAACCCGGCTGTGGATATAGATTGTGATGTTCTCGATATCCTTTTGAAATCAGCCTAAAATCTGCATCAAAGATAAGAGCGGTCTCGCCAGTAGTGCCCTGATCAAGACCTAAATAATATTTTCCTTTGGACATTTTCATCACCTTCCATAACAAAAGAAAGGGCTGTCGATGAATTTAGTAGCTATTGTCTCATTCATATTAGAGCAAATATCTACACATGTCAAGAAATGCAATCTTATAAATTTACTTCTGACGATATTATTGACATTCTTATTCTGTGATGATATTTTATCTAAAGTCAATGATGTCTGATAATCCCAAATGGAAGTGATAGTATGAATTTTATTAAACCCATATTAATATACTGCGTTGTATTCATAATATTAGCAGTTCTGGAATATTTCATTGCCCGAAAACATAAAATTCTTGGTTTGATTATTCCCATATTTTTTTTCGCGCAGGCCATCCTTGTACTGTTCACTTCATCACTCAAAGAGCAATTAATTCTTAATTCTTTCGAAGGTTTCCTCCTCGTATGGCTTCCTTTTATTGCATATGGACTAATATACGCATTATGCCGCTTCTTTGATAACAAAAAGAAGGATGTAAGATTGAAGTAATAAAATATTTATACATCTGATGACTTATGTGCTTTAATTATTATTTCTGCCACTTTTTCCATTGAAACATTTTGTTTTTTACTTTGATTTCTTATGAAAAGATATGCTTGTTGTTCTGTTATTTGTTGTTCATCCATCAATATACCTTTTGCACGATCAATATTTTTGCGAGCAATAATAATACTATCTTTTTTACTATTGCTCTTTTTCAGCTGCATTACACTTAAGCTATGAGCGACAGCCAGCTCTAATGTCGGCAGTAAAGTTTCCTTAGTAACTGGTTTAACCAAATATCCATCAATTCCTATATCAACAGCATTCCTTACCAGATCAGCGTCACTAAATGCCGTAATAATAATAATAGTCGAAGCCAAATGATTATCGCGGATATGTTTTGCTGCCGCAAGTCCATCTAAAAAAGGCATTTTAATGTCAAGAAGGACTATATCAGGATGATATTTTTTACACTCTGATAATACTTCGAATCCGTCACAAGCTTCCGAACAAACATCGTAACCCATAGATTCCAAAATTTCTATGATATTGATACGAATAATCGGTTCGTCATCCGCTACAATTACACGCTTTCCATTGTTGTCCATTTAATTTTCCTCCCGTTGATTTTTAATTGGCAAATCAAACCTGAACTCCGCACCCGATGTTAAATCCTCAACTCGCAACTGAGACCCCAGTTGTTCTTCAATCATCCCTTTAATAATGGTAATACCCCATCCTTTGGCGTTTTCAATCTCTTTTTTGCTGATACCCACCCCATCATCATATACTGATATTGTTGCAGATAAGCCATCATTCATAATCGAAACCACCACATTTCCCTTATTGGATTGATTAAAAGCATGCCAGTAGCTATTTTGAATCAATTCGTTGACAATAATTGCAACTGTTGTCGCATCACGAGAATTCAGTGAAACAGTATCGCCTTTTAAATCGATATTTACAATACATTTAGTATCCTTGGAAATTGACATAAAATTATTAATAACCTTTGAAAGCAACTGCCGCAAATCCACTTCATCATCGACATCATCATTATAAAAAGATGAACTGTCCGCTATGGCTAATATTCTATTTATAGCCTCATATAGTACCATCTTTTCTTCTGGTGACTGCAGTCTTCTATTTTGCATTTCTAAAAAACTGCATACAATATTTAATTGATTTTTCACCCTATGCTGAACTTCCCTTAAATGCAAATAATTAACCTTTATCATTGTGGCAAGTTCAACTTCCTTGGAAATATCTTTTAATAAAACAACATAACTCGCTTGTTCACCTTTAATCATACATATTTTTGCCAAGTACGTATGCCCTTTCATGTAAAAAGTATGTCTGGTGATTCTATTTTCTTCATTAGCATCAATGATTCCATGCATAGTAATATCCATGTAGTATTTACCCAAAAGATCATCTAGATATCCCCAATCCATATACATCTGATACGCAACAGTGTTCCTGTATACAACTATATAATCCTGATCGCATAAAATCAGCCCATCGTCAATGCAGTCGCCTAACCATGTAATATTATACAGCAGTTCATTGTTATATTCAGAAAAAGGAATATGTTTTAAATTTGATACCGAAATATTCTTTTGCTTTTTATTATCATTCTCATACGGATATTCTTTCTCAATACCAATAATACCAATCACTCTGTCCAAATATTTAATTGGCAAAATCTTCTGAACCACTTTATTATCCGTTGTGGCAGCATGTGTTATTGCAATAATACCGTTTGACTCAAGTCCATAACGTAATGTTCGAAAAACTGCTGGTTCAAAACGATCATTTACAATATATCCTATTGTGCTATATGCATATAATGAATCCTTTTTTAACGACTCTGCAACAACGATAGCTTCATGTGCATTAGAGCACGGACAGTCAATAAAAACATCAGCATCTTCATTCTGAGAAATTGTGGATAACTGTTTTGCATAAAAAAAAATCTCGCCAATCTCCACTTCAGTAAGTGATGTATACTCACTGCAAAGTGTATCAATAATATCAAATGTCCCATCCAGAGAGTTCATTTTTTGTCCCCCCTTAAAAAATGTTATTTTAGTTTATTTTATTATAATGCACACGTCAAATTATACAATCGTTACAGCAAACAGTGTTGACAGAAAGTTCTGATAACGCTATAATTATAAATTAGAAAAGAGAATATCATCTATGAGATGGATCATAGAATAAAAAATACGATTGCGACGTAGCAATCATTACTGAAGTTTTGATACTTCGGTGGTGATTGTTTTTTGTTTATTTGAATGTTTTTTAACAATCTATCGTTGTATATCGTACAGCAATGTCTTTTGATGGAAAGGGAGCGATAAGATAATTAGTAGCAGTTGTCTAAATAATAATTCTTTTATGTAGTTAGAAAGGAGAAAGTTCATGAGCAATAATACAAATAATATAGATAACAGTTCCAATTCTAACACGACCTCACCTCCAACAAAAACAGAAGGTAACTTCAGACAAGTATTAGGTTTCTGGCCGTTAGTATTCTTTGGTATTGTATCAATGGCCCCAACTGCGCCAATCGTTTACTATACCGATACGCAACAATGGTCGAACGGTTATAGTTGGATTGGATATGCAATAGCAACATTCCTGATTGTTTTAACTGTATTATCGTATCAAATAATGTTAAAGAAGGTTCCTAACTCCGGATCTGTTTATTCATATGCAACTTATGCAATGGGACCACGTGTGGGGTTTGTTTTTGGATGGGCAATTGTGTTGGACTATGCCTTAACTCCACTTTTTGTTCTTGGAATTGTAAGCTCATATTTGAGTTCTGTATTTGCGATTCCATATTGGATCTTTGTCGTTGTAATCGGCGTTATCTTAGGATGTCTTGGCTCTGTAGGCGTAAAAACCAGTGTAATGTCAGATATTATTATTGGGTTCTTCCTAATTGTAATTGTCCTCATATTTTTGATAACAGGTACGCATTATATTGTGTCAAATGGCATTCCACTATTCAGTAAGCAGTCTGTTTATGACGGCAGTGTCATTTCTTGGTCTGGTGTATTCCAATCCGCCTCATTATCATTGCTTTCGTTTTGTGGCTTTGATGCTATAACCACATTCTCTGAAGAAACCAAATTAACACTGAAAAAATTCAGCTATACGCTTATGGTAGCCGCATGTATAGAATCCTTCTTTATGATTTCTACCACATTATTAGCTGCTGCTGCTCAGGATTGGACCACTATGTCTCAGTCAGAGCTGACTGTTGCATACTATACGCTGCTGAAAGAATGGACTAGTGTTGGTGTAGCAAAAGTACTTGTAGTTGGTAAAGAAGTATGCATGGCAACATGTATACTGGCCTTTATTGTAGGAACAGCAAGAATACTATACAGTATGGGGCGGGACTATGTTATCCCTCATAAATTCTTTGGTCATTTAAATCCAAAATTTGATGTTCCGGTAAACTGTGCTATCCTTACTAGTATTGTAGGCATCGTTGGAGCATTATTACTTCCTTGGACTTTTGTTGCTTCAATCGTATCTTTTGGTGCATGTTTAGGATTCATCGGAGTAAATATTTCCGTAATACTTCAGTGCTGGCATAAAGAAAAGGATCATAAAGTATTCAGACATTTATTGGCACCGTTGATTGCATCAATCGGTATTGCATATGTAATGGCTAATCAAGGGAAATTATGCCTGACTGTTGGTTGCATATGGACAGCCTTTGGTATTGTTTGGATACTGCTGAGATACAAGTATAACAAAACTTTCCGTGAAAATGCTGATGCCGGCAACATACATACTGATATGTAAATTACAATAACTTACTTTTCTTATTACTACTCAATATAATGACTTATTAAGCCCATAATATATCCGGCCGCCGGCAAAATTGCCATGATATATTATGGGCTTATTTTTTTACATATGCAAATTGCCGACGGCCGGTATCTGTCAAAACAACATAATATTATACATCCAGCCCTGCGTGGTATCCCTGGTATATGGCATTTGTTATGTTGCTCGGTCTCACACAGTCGCCTATCTCTCTTACGAAAGGCGCGGCATCGCGCAGCGCATCAGCGCCCGCTCTGTTCGCTCTTTGCCCGACGGCACAGATAATTGTTTCCCCAGGTATCAGTACTTTATTCCCGTCGCGGTCTCTGCACAGCACACCGTCGCTGCCGGCGCTCAGGCCCTGATATCCAAGAAATGTCTCAACGTACTCGTCGATCATCTTCATCAGTATCGGGCGATGTCTGACATTGGCGTCCGGCGCGAGCAGATCGCGCATCTCCACTAGCCTGACTTTTTTGCCGTCCTGTGCCAGATGTATGGCGCATTCGCAGCCGGCAAGACCTCCTCCGAGCACTACGACTGCGTCCCCTACTTTATCTTTTTCGCGGTAATAATTGTTAACTATGACCACATTGTCCCCGTCCATCCCCGGAAGCGGCGGTACGATAGGATTCGACCCCACTGCGATGATGAGCGCATCGGCTTTTTCATTCCGGACATATTCCTCAGTAGCTTCCGTGTCAAGACGTATCTCCACCCCGGCGTCCGCTGCCTGTCTTTCAAGGACAAGACCCAGTTCATACATTTCTCTTTTGAAATCTATCGCCTGCTCGCACTTCAATATTCCCCCGGCTTCACCGCTCTTTTCGCACAATATTACTTCATGACCCCTTTGTGCGGCAGTAAGCGCCGCCTTAAGCCCGGCGACTCCGCCTCCCGCAACGACTACTTTTTTTCTGACCGCAGCGCACATTACTTCGGTCCCGTCGATTTCCCGCCCGATCAGAGGATTGACCGTGCATCTCCTCGTCTGTGTCGTCGGACGCTCCGCCATGCATGCGAAACATCTGAGGCAGCGCACTATTTTATCGTCCTCTCCTGCAGTCACTTTCTGCGGCAGGAACGGATCCGCCAGCAGCGCGCGGCCCATATATACGACATCCGCTTTCCCGGATGCGATTATCTCCTCCATCTGCTCCGGATCATTAAGAGCTCCGATAGTCGCAACCGGCTTCGAAACATTCTTCTTGATTTCCGCCGCGAGATAAACATTCATTCCGTGCTCAGAAAACATCGAAGGATGTGTTGTGAAAAAACCGTACTGATATGACCCCGCTGAAACGTGGATCATGTCGACATATGGTTCGACAGCACAGGCGATCTTCACGCCTTCGTTCAGATCATATCCGCCTTCGAAAAGTTCCGAACCGCTCATCCTGAACTCTATCGGGAACTGCGGACCGACTGCTTCACGAACTGCCGCCAGTACTTCCAGCGTAAGTCTCATGCGATTCTCAAAGCTTCCGCCGTAATCATCAGTCCTGTGATTGAAAAACGGAGACATAAACTGATTGAGAAGCCATGTGTGTCCGCCGTGTATCATGATCATTTCAAATCCCGCGCGCTTCGCCAGGACAGCAGTGTCAGCGTAGCTCCTGACGATATCAGCCAGTTGCTCCTTAGAAAGCGCCCTGACTTTTACGCCGTCCGGTCTCGTAGTATCGTCCGGGCCGTACTGACTGAGCGCCGCCTTCCGGCTTTTGTCCGCCATATATGTCCCTGCATATTGCCCCGAATGGGATAATTCCACGCTCGGGACAGCACCGTGTCTTCTGATCGAATCAGAGCAGAATGTGAAAGCCGGAAGTGAACCGGCTGTCTCCATGTCAAGATGTAACATATGTGATCCGTCTGTTTCCGGATGGACGATAAGTTCACTCATCGTGACGGCGGCGGCTCCTCCTTTTGCCCTGAGTTCATAAAATGCTCTCGTCCTCTCGCCGGGTACGCAGTCCCGGTCTATATCAGTCGCACCGATAGGCGAGGCAAACATCCGGTTTCTGAATGTTACATTTCCCAGTGTTATCGGTCTGCATAAATTAGGATATTTTCTTTCCATGTCTGTTCCTTTCTATATTTTGAAAAGGCAGCCCCACGGCTGCCCTTTCCTGTTCATGTATAAAGTATTCCGATATTTCGGCACTATACCCACGCTGACATTATTCCCGCGAAGACTACTGATACTATCGACACGGAAACCATTCCTGCGATGATCATCTTCGGCATGAGATTCTGCATGATGATCTGTTTTTCTTCCTCGGTCTGTCCGACTGATTTCGACACCTCGTTCGGAACTATGAATGTTCCCGGGAAGCCGAACAGTGCGGTGACTCCGAGCGCGAAGGACATATACCAGCTCTGTCCGAATATCCTCCCGACAAGGATCGATACAACTGCGCAGCAGGCGAGACCTACGACGACTACTACGAGCAGCGGTCCGATCATTGAGAGGAGAAGTGCAGGTGTTGTATTGGCGAGACTGGCAAATACATTGACCAGGACAGCCCCGATAACGAATGTAAATCCATTTGCCTTTGTAAGTTCGCCTTCGTCCAGGAAGCCGATCTCTCTGAAGAACACTCCGAGCAGGAGACAAATTATGAGCATGTTCACCTTGCCGCCCGACAGTCCGGAAAGATACTGAGCGAAGCAGGCCACCAGAGCAAGCCTGGCGATCCTGAGATCCGGTCCGTTGTAATCATCCGGGATCGGAGGAATGATCCTCCACTTCGGTTTCGTTTCTTTTGTTTCCAGCGGCTTGTTGTATACGAGCGTTCCTTCGAGGATCCTGCCTCTGAGCCTGCCGGCTTCTTTTCTGCACAGTATCGAAGCAATAGGAAAGCCGAAAACTCCCTGCAGTACGAGTACAAGCGATCCAAATACGACGATGTTCGTTCCTGCCGCCTTCAGAGCTCCCGACATTACGAGAAATGCCACAACTCCTCCGCCGAGTATCGGCGCGCCGATAAGAGCGTACAGCCTGTCGATGATCAGCCCGCCGATAAAGTACACGCCCAGGCAGATCGCGATTGTCGAACAGAGAACGATTATTACCGTCTTCCACTCTTTAACCAGATCCTTTATACTGATCGTTGTACCCATATGTACAAGGAGCAGTCCGACTGTTACCGATGCAAATCCCTGCAATGCAGAATCAGTAAAAATAGTCGACGGCAATCCGTTCCAGAAAGCAACTGCAAAGACTATCGAGGCAACAAACAGCATGGATATGATTGCCTTTGTTTTTGTGGCGATGACATCGCCGAGAGCATACACGAGCATTACTATCGTGAGTGCATATAATCCGTTCATAATATTCCGCCTTTCGTAGTTTCAATATAATATATTATTATTCCTGATGGTTTGCAAGCCATCCTTCTGCGCATCTGCAGAACGCCGCCGTTCCGTATTTCAGCGCTTTTTCATCCCAGGTCATCTGCGGATCGTGCATGGCATGTTCATATCCCTGCTCCGGTCCCCCCGCGCATATCACCGCGAAAAATGACGGTACATGCTTTCCGAGATTAGCAAAATCTTCAGAGCCCCTGACCGGCTTTATCGCCACAACTCTCTCCATCACATCCTCTGCATACAAGCTCATCTCTGCGGCCATTTCTTCATCATTCACATTCGGATCTGTGCCGACAGTGAATTCCAGTTCTGCCGTTCCTCTCCAGGTCCGCGCCACAGATTCTGTGATTTCTCCGAGGCGCTTTTTGACATGCTCGCGGTTCCCGCGTGAAAACGCCCTGATATTGCCCATGATCTCCGCATCTTCGGGGATAATGTTTGCCGCAGTTCCCGCATTCAGCTTGCAGAACGCCAGCACCGTCGGATCATCGCAGGAAAATTCAAGTGTCATCATCTGCTGTGCTGCAGTAATGATTGCCGCTGCTATGCTGACAGCATTAACACCGCCCTCGGGCGTACTGCCGTGCGAAGGCTTTCCCTTGACCGTGATCCGGAATTCATCCGCCGATGCCATCATCTCTTTTTCTCCGTATCCCATCGTTCCGACGCGAAGGTCGTGTGGACCGCAGGGGCCGAAATTCATATGCAGTCCCATGGCCGCATCGACATCCGGATCCCGGAGTATTCCCGCATCGATCATGCTCTGTGAGCCTTTCAGCAGCTCCTCCGCAGGCTGGAACATGAATTTGACTGTACCCCCCAGTTCGCTTTCATGTTCCCGGAGAAGCTTTGCCGCACCAAGCAGCATTGCCGTATGTGCATCATGTCCGCATGAATGGCAGGCCCCGTCTCTGCAGGCAAACGGCAGTCCCGATTCCTCATTCTGCGGCAGAGCATCCATATCAGCTCTCAGAAGGAGCGTTTTCCCTCTCCGGCCGCATGTGCAGGTGATCCCTCCGCCGAGTTCCTGCGGTTCATATCCGTATGACCTCAGTGCCTGCTTAACAGTTTCGATCGTCTTCGGAAGATCGAAACCCAGTTCGGCATTTTCATGGATCCTTCTTCTGTTGCTTATGAGCTCATTTTCGATCGCTTCAGCTTCTTTAAAATAGTCCGTCATTCCACCACCATCCGTTCTTCAGATACCTTTGATGGTTATAATTTATACTGTCTGTTGCAGAAACTGAAATTGTTAGATATAATATTGTTATAGATGTCGTCTATAACCGATCGGAGGGGGTCATGGAAATAAGACAGATCTATTATGTTCTGGAAGTCGAGAAATATAAGAATTTTTCGAAGGCTGCTGATGCGCTGTTTATCACGCAGCCGACGATCTCGCATCAGATCCGCGAACTGGAAACCGAATTCGGCATTAAAATATTTGACCGCGACACACACGGGGTCAAGTTGACTGAAGACGGCAAGCGATTCTGCAAATACAGCCGCAGCGTAGTCGATTCAGTCGATGCTCTTATGGAAGCATTCGACCAGAGCACAATGTCAGCCAAAGCAACACTGCGTATCGGCGTATTCACATTTTACAAAGTTACACGGCTGGGCAGGACCATCAGCCGATTCTTCGCCTCCAATGCAAACGTGATCGGCAGCACCCGTGTTACGGAAAATTACCAGGCCTACGATATGCTCAGATCCGGAAAGCTCGACTTTGCGATCCTGAAACTGAGACCGGAATATAAAAGATCCGAGTTCATCTATGAAGAGCTGCAGAACGATGTCCTGAATGTTCTTATCAGCCGCAGCGATCCGCTGGCCGCCGGCCGTGAAATATTCCGGCTTGAAGAACTGAACGGCATACCGCTCATAACAGGAGAAAAAGATACGCATTACTACAATGAAATGAAAGAAATGTACGATGCAAACGGCCTCGAATTCAACGTCTCTTTTGCCAGCGACGACTCAGATATCGTCATCGATATGGTAGCTTCCGGAGTCGGGATCAATCTTGCTACAGCATCGCTCGGAGGATCGATAAATGATGACCGGATTGTGTCCATACCTATTGAGCCGCTGCAGCAGATCATTACATATCTTATTTATCCGAAGAACAGGAGAATATCCGGTGCGGAACTTGCTTTCCGCAACTACATTCTGGAAGCGTATGCAGAATGAATCGCATAATAAAACAAGCTCATTAACGAGCTTGTTTTATTATTATGCAATACCCGGTTTGTTCTGATGTACCGTTATTTCATTAAATCAAAATTCTTTTCAGCCGAACCGCCGAGTCTGTCGATCATTACTGCCAGTTCCTTATGTGTTTTCGCGTATTCGAACAGATCGATCCCCTGTACCGCAGCATCTATAGCCTGACGCATTGATTTCGCTCCGGCAAAACTCCCGTCCGGATGTCCGTGAACTGCACCGCCGGCTGCCATTATCATGTCTGTCCCCAATGCCTTCACGCAGTCATCCACAATGAACTGCGTCGTTCCGCCCGAACATGCCATCATGCATGGTTTAATGTTCCACCAGTCCTGTGTAAAGAACCTGAACCCGCGCTGGAATATTTTATTCGACACCGGGAATTTGCCCCACGGAGTTCCGTATATAGCAAAGTCCGCACCTGCCAGACGTATGAGTTTGCACATCATGAGCTGCGCGCTGACACCTGTGTATGTCGACGCCGTATATGCTCCCGCAAAATCCACATGTCCCAGGATCGGCACATTTATTTCCGGATCTTCGGCTATCATTCTCGCAGCATCGAAACCCACTGTGTAATAATTTATCATCAGACAGTTGGCGCCCAGGTCAATAGCCTTTAAAGCATTGTCCCGCAGCTTTGCAACGCTGTCTGTAATATTCACGGCGTACAGCGTGTGCTCGCCCGTTTCCTCAAATACTCTTTTCTCCATTTCCATGAACAGAGGCACTCTTTCCGCCATTGGGCAGAACGGCATATCCGCAGAAAGAAGCTCATCGTCCTTTATCACATCAACACCGCCGCGGGCCGCTTCATAGAATAACTGCGCGCCTTCTTTCGGCGTCCATCCGATATTCGGCTTTATCATCGCATTGAGCAGCGGTCTGTCGTAAACACCGAGAAGCTTTCTCAGACCCGAAACTCCAAACGCAGGTCCCTGGAACTGATTGACATACCGTTCAGGCAATGCGCAGTCGAGCCATTTGACCTTGCCTGAAGAAGCTATATTGCCGAAAGCAGTTGAAAGAAGCATAGGGATATTCGCACCGAAATTATCCATCGGATATGCTATCTGAACGATATACGTTGTCTCATCCTCCGCAGTACCATCGGCGCCTTTATCAGGCACTTCATAAATCGAAACAACTTTTGCCCCGAAACGTCTCTTTTTATCTTCAGTTTCATGCGAAACCGATATCCACGTTCCCGTCGTCTGCTCATCCGCAATTGCCAGAGCCAGTTTTTCAATATCTCCTGTGCCGGTTATTATCTGATATGTGCAGATAATATAATCGCCGGAAAATGCAACTTCGGGAAACGAATGCATCATATTTACATGTTCCAGATCCTTAACCATAATCAGTTCCTCTTTCTTTCTTGATAATAAAGTAATATTGTTATTTCTCGATATTGGACAGGACATCTTCAAAAGCCTTCAATGTTGCTTTCAGCGTCTCGTCATTATCCGCCATGCTCGTATATATACGGCTTCCCGCAAGTGTGATCACTCCGTTTGCAGTAAGCGCCGCACCGAATTCCGCCACAGCGTCTTTGCGCTCAGTGAGTTCTTCTGCCAGTTTCGGATTATCCGCCGATATGTACATCATGCCTGCCACTTCAAAATGAACGATAGAGCCAATATTCCAGACCACGAACGGAAGATGATATTCATTTACCAGAGCCTGAATGCCTTCTCTTAATTTGTCTCCGTTGATCCCCGCTTTTACAACAGCGCCGGTTTCGGCGATTTCTTCTATTGCAAAGTGGCCTGCTGCGCAGCTGAGCGGATTTGCAGATAACGTTCCTCCGATATATGCTCTCGGTTTTCCTAATGCAACGCCGGCAGAAAGACATTCCATTATTTCTCTCCTGCCGCCGATGCCTCCCGCGGCAGGATATCCTCCCGCAACGATTTTTCCAAATACCGTAATGTCAGGCCGCACTCCAAAATAACCCTGAGCGCCTCCCATACCGATACGGAAGCCTGTTACTACTTCATCGAATATCAGCAGCGCGCCATATTCATCACAGAGCGCCCGCACCTTTTTATTGTAGTCATGATGCACAAGCCTGGTACCGCTTTCCGGCCCCACCGGCTCCAGCAATACCCCCGCAGTGCCGCCGTTCTGCCGATTCGCTTCCAGCAGTCTGCGCAGATCTTCAATATCATCATTGCGTACTTCCTGTGTATTCGCCGTACATTCTTCCGGTATCCCGCACGCCTCAAAGCGTTTGGTTTCAGGGATATGAAGCGAATATACCAGCTGGTCGCTCCAGCCGTGATAGGCACTGCCGACCTTGATGATCTTTTTATTGCCTGTATATGCGCGCGCCGCGCGTATGGCCACCATATCCGCTTCCGTTCCGCTTGCGACACTGCGGAACATTTCCACCCATGGCATATATTTATTGACGGTTTTCGCAAGCTTCATCTCATATTCATTAAACAGGCCTGTGCACGGGCTGCAGCTGCGGATCACCTCAATTGCTTTTTCCTGTACCGGAATGTAATTGCTGCCGAGTATCGTCGGGCCTCCTGCCTGCAGATAATCCACATATCTGTTTCCGTCTTCATCAAACAGATACGGGCCGTCCGCGCTTCTGACTGCCAGAGGAAAAGGATAATTAAAAGCAAGATTATGCTGCACCCCTCCCGGGATATATTTTTTTGCTTCGTCTGTCATAGCTTTCGATATCATGCATTTCTCATCAAAATAATTCATGTATCTTCTCATTGCCTCAGGTCTGATGTGATAAATCCTGTCGTTCATCAAACGCGACATTTTTTCTTCTATTTCATCCGCATCCGGCCATTCCGATATACTGTACTGCTGTTCCATATTTATTTATCTCCTTCTTTAAGCATCAGACTCATAACAGTTCCGACCGCCAGCAAAATGACCATTATCCACATCATCAGTGTGTATCTGCTGCCAAGCAGCCCGAATATCCCCAGCATTATTACTCCGGCGACATTACCGCCGAACATCAGCAGTCCTTCTGAAGTACCTTCTGATGTCGGATAGGCCACCTCGGCGCAATATGTGAGTACCAGCGGGGAACATCCAAGTCCGAATATGCCATATACAGCTGCCGCAACGACATCCCCGGTGAATGATGAAACGAATATGAACAATCCAAGTCCCAGTACGCCTACTACCATACTGAATGTGAGATAACGCTTTCTTCTCTGCTGTTTATCTTTATCAGATATAAGCGGAAGGACGAAACTTCCTACAATGGCCATTATGAGTATGAACATTCCTACGACACCGGTCTGTGTTGCATTGAGTTTATCGCCGCTGAGATGTTTAAGAATAGGTTCTATCAGGGTGAAGAACGTGTTTAAAATACCGAGCAGAATAAGATAAATCACCATTCCTTTAATATAATCCGGTTTTTTGAAGATCGACTTGAGTCCCTCCATGAAATCCGATCTCTGACTGTCATCCATCGCGCATGGCGCTTCAGGAGGGTTCTCTCTTGCCAGTATCACAAACAGGAGCGCAATAACGGCAGTTACCACTCCGTAAACTATGAGGATCTGTTTGATGTCCATGCCATTTCCCAACATCAGAGGCGTCGCTATGAGGCCGGCGATCATACCGGCGAAGTTCGAAAGAACGGCCAGTCCGTTAGCCGTTGCACGTTCATTAGCCGGGAACCATTTTCCGGCCACCATGCCGACTGCGTTCAGAATGAAAGGCTGAGCTATCGCAAACAATACAGTACATACGAGTACTGCTGTATACGACTGACCGAACAGGCCTCTTGCCATCGCTGCAGCACCCGACAGCACTATGCCGAAGCCTACTGATTTTTTAAACCCGAACTTTTCAAATGCCGCCAGAGAAGGAAAAGATATCGCAATCATTCCGACCATGAATATTACCGAAAGCAGGCTTATTGCATTTACACCTGCGGCCGGATCTTTGTATCCATAGTATTGACCTGCTTCAGTAGTGATAGAGAAAAACGTTGCCCAGAGCAGCTGTATCGCAAAAGCAGACAGCATATATGTGATCAGTACGACCCATCGGTATGGATATACTTTGTAATTATTAATTTCACTCATGATTGCTCCTTTCCCGTTCAACCGGCGATATTTTTATTCAATTCGAAATAGAAATCTTTCAGGCAGTCATATGTCTGCTGAAATTTTTTATAATGGCTTTCATAAAAAGCAGCTCTCTTCTTATCCGGCATGTAAGTTTTTTCTACATGCACCCACTCCTTGACATCGTCAAAGCTGTTGAACATACCCAGTCCTTTTGCGGCCAGAAACGCTGCGCCGATTGCTCCGGCGTTCTGAGTATCCCGTACGACTTCGACAGGGCGATTGAAAATATCGGCAAATATCTGCATCCACACATCGCTCTTTGTTCCGCCGCCCAGTATACGCACAACCGGCACTGTGATCCCTTTGTCACTTTCCAGTGCTTCCATATCCCAGCGCAGATTATAGGCTATTCCTTCATATACGGAGCGCAGCATATGTGCTTTCGTATGTGAAAGATTCAAATTCAGGAAACCGCCCCTGACATAAACATCCGAAACCGGACTTCTCTCTCCGGCTGTCCAGGGATCGAAAATCAGCCCGTCGGAACCCGGAGCGATCTTGTCAGCTTCACTGTCAACATATGCGTAAAGTTCACGGTCAGTCATCTTAGCTTTTTCTTCACTGTAAAACTGCTCAATATACCAGTCGAGATTTGCGCATGCTGTTTCTGAAGTGTAAAGCCACATCAGTTTGCCGAGTTCTGCTGACTGGGCGCAGAACCCCCCATGTGAAAGCAATGCCGGTTCATCTGCAATCATGCTCGCCCATGACGATGTACCAAGATAAAAATGTGTCTCGCCCGGCGCGCACATTCCTGAGCCGAGAGTTGATACTGCAATATCTATCGTACCGCCGTATACACGCGCTTCAGTTGTCAGGCCCATATCCGCCGCTGCCTGCGGTGTCAGATTCCCCACAAAGCCTTCACACTGAACAAGCCGCGGAAAACTTTCCGGTTCTATTCCTGCCGCTTCCAGCGCGGCTGCCATCATGCTGTTAGTTTCAGGGTCATAGCAAATCGCCGAAGCGCTTGTGATGTTGTAGGCCTTTTCCCCCGTTGCCATATAGACAAGGTAACCGGCGACATCCAGGAAACAATCCATTTTTGCAAACATATCCGGTTTATGCTTATAAAGCCAGCGCACTTTTGGCAGCACATCTTTACCCATAAGCTGTACCCCTGTCAATTCTGCAAAAGCATCCTTGCCGCCGAACATCTCCATTATCTCGTTTGCTTCATCCTGAGCACGCCCGTCCATCCAGATAATTGCCGGATCGATCACTTCTCCGTTTTCTTTACCGATAGGAATGACTCCGGCACCCTGCGTTGCGAACACAATGCCTTTCACATCTCCGGGCTGCACGTCTGTCGAAGCCATGATTTCACGGCTGATTTTCAATACAGCATCCCACCAGTCCCGGGGATCTTCTTCAGCAAATCCTTCAGCCGTATATGTAACCTCGTACCGGTCCATAGCATGACCGGCAATTTCGCCGTCCTTATCAACAAGGATCCCCTTCATGCCGCTTGTCCCGACATCAAACGATAAAATATAATCCATTGTTCTCTCCTTTCCTGACATGCGGACAACAGCTGAAATTAAAGCAATATTCAGACAATTCTCCCATTGAGTATGGTAATCCTGTTCATAATTAATGTCAAGTGTATTTTTGTAATGTAGTGCAATATTCTCCTGCATTGCAAAATGCTTGAAAGTGATTAACAAATACTCTATACTATGTGATAGAAATAATGGAGAAACATCAATGGCTAAAGACAATAAAAAGATTCCTTTGCGGGAAAAGAAAAAAAGAAAAACGGAGCACTGCATAACTCACAGCGCATTGCTTCTGTTTGAAGAACACGGCTATGATTCTGTGAGCATAGATGATATCGCAGAAGCCTCAGAAGTATCGAAAAGTACTTTTTACAACTACTTTGATTCAAAGGAATCAGTTCTCTTAAAGTTGTCTGTCAACTCGGTGAATAATGTCAGAGAAGAAATGGCCAAACTGCCTGATCAGGATGATCCTGTATTCATGATAAAAAGCAGTTTTCATTTCCTTATAGATGATATTTATGACTGGCGGAATGTTGCGCGTGAATCTGCTATGATAAGTGTCTACAATGCCGCTGCCCATGATGTTATCAGCGATTTGATCGTGGATTATGTTGATTGCGCGCAGCAGAAAGGTCTGTTCCGTACGGATTATGACTGCCGTACGATCACACGTTCATTCATGGGCGGATATTATATTGCTATTTTCGGTCTTGATCCCGATATCAGCAAACAGGAATGCAAAAATCAGCTGGATATTGCTTTCTCTATATTGCTGGAAGGCGTTCTTCAGAATAAATCGAATCCGAAAAAAGATCCCGACTGAGGAGATCCGCTTAATATTATCAGAGGTTACTTTCAATGCAGACATTCACAGAAAAACTTATTTTCCATATGCCGAAGAAATGCCGGACCGGATGCGGCCTTGAAGACATCGATCTGGAGCCGTTTCTGTCATCACTCGAAGCGATCCTCGATGAGCTTGGCATCCCCGGCTGCTACTATACGGAAAGCACCGGGCATTTTTACGGCTGTCGTTTTGAACAGCTGCTGATAACAGTCTGCTGCACGGAAATCCAGGCCGATAAACTGACTGAACGTTATCTCGATCTGCTCGGGACTTTCAAAAATCGGCTCTGCCAGGATTCTTTCGCGATCGAACGCAGCGGTAAACTGACTGTCATCGAATCCGGCGAACTTTCCTGAAAAGATTTTTTCAGGAAAATCCAAGCAAAACCAGCACTTCCGCCGATGATCGGTCATAATTACCATGCCCGTTCCGAGGCGCCTCGTCATATATGCGGTATTATTCTTCCGAATGGCTGCGTCCCATCAGACTTTTATTCTCATATAATCTTCTGTCTGCCAGTTCAAACAGCCTGTCCCAGGTAAAATCATCCCCCAGTTCACTGCTGCCCGCAATGCCGAATGTCATCGTGAACGGCACTTTCCGCATGCCGTCGCTTATGCTGTTTTTCCGCATTTCACGGTATGCATCCATGACCTCGCCTGTAAACTCGTCCAGACTCGGACCTCTTGCAGCAATGATAAATTCGTCTCCTCCATATCTTATCACAAGACGTTCCCGGTCTTTTTCCCGCGAGTCAAAATGCAGCCTCCAGTACGCCGCAACATCTTTCAGCACCGCATCTCCCGCCGAATGCCCATAGGTGTCATTTATTTTTTTGAAATCGTCCACATCAAGTATCACAATATCAAGCGGAATGCTGTTATCTGCGCAGCAGCTCAGCGATGTAACAAAATGTTCATCCAGGAATCTTCGGTTATATGTATCCGTAAGCGGATCAGTAATTATCAATTTGTTATATTTATTGATCAGACATGACACTTCATCATCTCCGCTGCTGTCAATAAACAGATCATCAGGCTCGCCGCTGATCAGTTCCATGATCATGGGACGTCCCTCGATAGTAATATATTTTGATATCACGAGATATGTCTGCTTGTCCTTTATGTCCAGCTTAAATGCCATTTTATGTGTCTGCATAGCTCTGCAGGAAGTACAGTTTTCACACCTTTCACATCTATCCCAGATTTCATGGCATACTTCATCTGTCTTCAGACATGTTTTCAGTTCATATACACTTCTCTCTGCAGGATCGACGATCCTGACAAACTTAAAATCCTCTTTCAGTGATTCGGCAAGTTCATATGCTTCCGCCCTGGTGTAATTCGTTTTCAAAAGAATCAGCTCCTAATATGTCAATTGTTTTCGTGGTCGTTATTAGCATCAATATACAAATATTATACATCTATATGATTTTATTATCAATAAGCATATCAGAAATCGCCTATAAACCCAGGCGCCCGGCCATCAAATGACCGGGCGCCAACCCTAATGTTAAAGATATATATAATATCTACTCATTGATATTTTACACATTTTTAATCATATGAACAGATACGCGGGATAAACGGCCTTTTTTTGTGACGAACGGGAACTCTTGAAATAACAAATACATCATCCGTATGGTACAATATAAGCATACTGAAAATGAGGCTCAGAGAAAATGAAAACAGCTATAATTGACGATAACAGCCGTGAAGCAGAACACCTGCGGCAGCTGCTGGCCGATTACGCGGCAGACAATAAAATCGATATAACAATTTCATATTTTGATTGCGGAGAAGCTTTTCTGGATTCATCCGTGCGTTCGAAATTCGATGTCATATTTCTTGATATATTCATGCACGGCAGGGACGGGATCGAAGTAGCTTCCAAACTTTGGTCAGCCGGCGATCCGGGTCTGGTTGTATTTCTTACAACCAGCAGGGAACACATATGGCAGGCCGCAGCACTGCACAGTTTTGACTATATTCTCAAGGACACGCTGTCGGCGGAACGCCTCACAGAATTAATGAACGATATATGCAAAAAAATGCATTACAGCAGGCAGATCATTGCTTTTACCGCCGGCAGTCAGGAGGTCAGAATACCCGCTGCCTCAGTACAGAGCATCGTTGCAGAAGCCAATTACACCGCTTTTACTTTTGCCGGCGGTACGGAAATGCGCTACAGGATACCATTTTCCAGAATAGCAGAAAATGTCAGCACCAACTGCAGTTTTATAAACTGCAACCGCGGCATCATTATTAATATGGATCACATTATAAAGGAGTCTTCCGACGGGTTCGAAATAGAAAACGGCACGCGCTATCCCATCCGCAAACGGGATCGCACCGCCCTGAAAAACAGATACCACGATTATCAATTCAAGAAGCTGGAGGAATTATAGGCGGCTATGGATTATTCATCTATTCATTACAGACTTGCATCATATGCTATGATACTGCCGTTGATTCCGTTTTGCTTTTTCCCGGTTTCAGGACATATAAAAACCAGTCTGCGCACCCTCATCATAAAGGTCACTGCTGCATTCGCCCTGGTCTGTACCGGTGTAACGCTGATTTATATTTTCATGCCCGGCATAAATGATGATCTGCTGTTCTTTCTGGTTTCGATTTTCTTTTTCACACTTTACTGCAAAACAACAGATCTGCCGCTCGCACATAAAGCCTTCATTTTTTTGTCGGCCTGTCTTGCAGGTGCCTTTTCACTGCTGATTGCTACAACATCCGATTTTATGATGCATCCGTCTTCAACTTTCGAGCATTTTTCAGCAGAAGCGCTCATCATACAACTGGCAGTACTGATATGCGCCGACATTGCGCTGTACCGCCCGCTCAAAAAATACATGTCCTGGATGATCGACCATTACCGTGACAGAAACACCTGGCGAACCGCCTGGATCGTTCCGGGAGCTATTACATGCATGTGCTATTTTCTGATCCCGAAATATTATTCCAACATGCGCATTGGTAAAGCGACTGAAGTTTATATTATTTTTGTTATTCTTCTGGTCATTTTCACACTGATTATTTATTATCTGTTCTATTCGATCGCCTATTCATCCGTCGAAAACCTCAGGATAGAACGCGAATATTACATCATGGAAATGCAGAGCAAGGAGTACAGGAAACTGCTGGCCGGCATGCAGGAAACGAGCCGCCTGCGCCACGATTTTCATCACCAGCTGATAGTGCTCACCGAGCTTCTGAACAATAAAGATTATGACCACATGCATGAATATCTGAATTCTTATGTTGATTCTGCGACGCCCGAAATCGTGCGGTATGTCAGTTCGCCTGCTGTCAACGCGCTGCTCTCCTATTACGCCGATAAATGCGCAGGCAGTAATATCAGGACTGATTTCTCGTTCCGGCTCCCCGACGGCATTCCCGTATCCGATACCGATCTGTGCGTGATCCTCGGCAATCTGCTGGAGAACTCCCTGTACGCATGCGCAGAAATAGAGGACGCTGTCATTTCCGTAAAAGCAGCTCAGACATCATCCAGCATGCTGGCAATTTCCGTGTCGAATCCTTACCGCGGCGTGATAGAGAAAAAGGAAGGCCGCTTCATTTCATCGAGGCATAAAGGAGCAGGCCAGGGCATCGAATCAGTGCGCATCACGGCAGAAAAATACAGCGGCATCCTCGAAATACTGGATGACCGCCATATCTTTACAGCACGGGTGCTGCTCCAGATCTGAACAGAATCGTCCGTTGATCTTATATTACTGCACCTGTGTCAGGCGAAAATACCGCCTTGTAATTTCCGCTTGTGCCCGGGTTACTGTCGCTGGCTTCGCATAACAATGTGACCGCTGAATCGGTAACCGTTATCTTATGCGCCCAGTATTTTCCCGTTGACTGATAATCGGTCATCCAGAGCACATCGCCTTTTGGCGATATTTTATAGAGCTTTGTCGCGTAATATCCCGTGACATAAACATTTTTGCTGCTGTCGAACCCGACTACATGTCCTCCGTTCACCTGAATTTCTGTAACGCTTATTTTTCTGCCCGTCGATTTCTTCACCACGCGCAGCGACGTTCCCTCGAAAATATAGACTCTGCTTCCGTGTACTTTGCATTTCGTCCGGCTCAGTTCCACCGCCGGATATTTTTTAGTCGTATATTTCCACACGACCTTATTGCTTTTCGTCAGGCCGCGCACTGTCATCTGCTCGTTCTGCACGCGCTTTGTAGTCACTTTGACTTTCACGGCCTTCGCCGCAGCATCGGCCGTCACCGGCATCAGCATAGCCCCGGCCACCGCGACCGTCAGACACATCAATGCAATAAACTTTACTACCCTCTTCATTGCTCCACCGCTTTCCTGCTTCAACAGATATTTGTTTCAGAAATGTTTTTGATACTATTATAATATACCAAAACATGCCGAAAAACAGTAACGCTTTATTATTCCGTCCGTTTTCTTCTATAACCTCGAACCCGAAATGTGCCCGGGGCAGCGGTCCGTCCGCTGCCCGGCACCATACCCTAATACTTTATGTACTGAGCTCCTTCCGGAACTCCGCTCTTCTTAAGCATTTTCACATATTGGCTGTACTTCGCCTTCGGTATCATGAATCTGCAGTTCTTCGCGCAGGTCCTGAACGCGCCCTTGCTTATCGCAGTAATGTTCTTCCCCGCGAATTTGACGCTCTTCAGTTTCTGGCAGTTATAGCAGGCCTTCGCACCGACCGTCTTCACATTCTTTCCGAGGGTGAGCGATTTCAGCTTCGTATTATTCTTGAATGCCTTTGC